>Ga0209117_1000823_pt1 | contig 11591 bp, 11 predicted proteins | sample BlaSpr_A8_OM2_M2_FD_187978 | JGI IMG/M metagenome (GOLD analysis project Ga0209117, IMG submission 187978) | Forest soil microbial communities from Thunder Bay, Ontario, Canada - Black Spruce, Ontario site 2_A8_OM2_M2 (SPAdes) (version 2) | ecosystem: Environmental > Terrestrial > Soil > Boreal...
CCCGCCGACCGCCACCATCGTCATTTGTCCCGCGCTGAGCTGATGGCGCAGACCGGATTCTGCTTTAGCGGAGTCGTAGCCCACCAGGGTCGTATATCAGAAACGGCGGAGAAGTTCCCGCAAAAACGAGATAGCTGATCCAACAGCCAGCGGTGTCGTCGTCTTCAGGGTGCGTTTACGTCTGCTTTTCGCCATGGCGAGCGGCCTCCATTTGACCGCGGCGAAAAGCATGATCCCCCTGCTGCTCTTGTGCCCAGCAGCTCGTTTCCCGGGACTGATGTTGCTTCGCGGCTTGCCCCCAATCCTCGCCGAGGCGGCCCTGCCTGAAACTATCCACGAAGAGCAGGTGCCGCGTGAGATTGGCAATCGTCTTTACAAGTCACGGTGCTGACAGTGCCAGTACCAGGATTGAGAAACAGCCCATTGCCAGACGACAGGGTTTCTCACGCCGAGACTACGCGAGCGCGTGCCGGGACGAGGCAAGCAGAACGCGATGCCCCCACACTAGTAGAACGACATCCGATCGAGCCAGCGCTTCCAGTTGATGTGCCCATCATCGAACCCGAGCACCTTGAGCAGCACGTCCGGAACCAACCTCCGCCACTTATCGTCGTAATCCGTCAATTTCAAAACGACCTCGCGCCCGTTCTCCTTGATCCGCTTCTCGAATTTGCCCTGGTGGAATAGCGCATTGCGCAAGTGGGCGTAGGTCTGCATCGAGTTGGCGCGGCGGGCTGGTTTGTTCTCTACGACATCGAATCCGAAGTTCTTCAAAAATGGGCAGGCGAGCTGTGCGAACCCGGAATCGTAGTCTCCCGACTTCGCACGGACCAGAATTTCTATCGCGCTGAAATCAAGATAGTAAGTCACGTCAACGTATGCCGGATCCATCCGCAAGACCTGGACGCAACGGAAGAACGCGTCCCGGTACCCGGTCCTGTCATTGAACCCAGGATCGCGAACCCGCCGAAGGCAGAGATCGAGGAAGTTCTGCCTGGAGTCAGGCGCGAATGCGTCTCGCATGATGAGCGCACCACCGCTCTGCCAGCGCGCCTCAAAGTCGCGCTTCGAGGGCAACTCGCCCTTCACCTGATCGAGCGTCATAGCCGAGCGCGTGGGCTGGAATGGACCCGTGACGATGACCCAACGCTGCTGGCAGAACGTCAGCGCAGCAGCAAGATCGAACGCCAGTTCGGCGGCAGGCCCCGCGTCGATCTGGCCCACTGCCGTGAGAATGAATTGCCGCGGGTCCTCCGCGCGAGTACTGACCTCACCAGCATTGGTAAATACCGGCTCGATCGTGATTCCTGCAGCGTTTATGGGCCGGGTGATGTCGAACCCATAGATCCCAATGAATTCCGCCATTGCGTGTCACCTGCGCAGCGATCAACTCATGAATGATGCTGTAACCCGACAGGAGCTGAAGCCCATGTACAAAGGTCCGCCGCCCAACTATACACATCACGCCAACGGTGAAGCTGCTTTGCAAAGGCGATTGCTCCCGCGTTGTATGGGCTGAGACGACCACTGGTTATCCCGGCCAAGATGTACTCCGGAAATCCCCAAGTGGGCGACTTCACGGCCACGTGTCTGAAGTGCGGAAAAATCGCCAAGATCCATATAACTGGATTCGTCCGTGAGCATGCAGTCACAGTGTACGATGTTCTCTCATCCGCCAAAGGCAGAGGTGAAGCCGCAGCAGGAAAACGGCGCGCCAAAAGGGAGGTAATCTCAGACCAAACGGTACGGCGGGCCGTTAGCTTAACGGTTAGAGCGCAAGGGCTGTTGCATCCCCTACAACCTGCCGGTTTAGCCCGGCGCACTCCGGTTTGCCCGTAGTCATTGGTCGCGGGGCCAGCCAAAAGCGGCTTTGTCGTGCTGATGGGCCTGGAACTGCTCGCTGGATCAAATCTGTTGCTGAATTTCTCAACCGGCAGCACACCAATGCTAAGGCAGGCGACCCTACATCCTCAATTGTTCATCGCCAACGATCCCATCATTATGTACAGCTACAGGTACAGCTACGACTAGCATCCCTCGACAGAGTAGTTCCCGAAGAATCTCGTTTACATCCAGCGTCAGCCGCGTCCTAGTTAAGGGATCGCCCGTTGCGGCCACGAGTTGATCGACAAGCTCCCTAGCAGACTTGAACTGGTCAAGTTGCTCTGCCACAACCAACTGAGCGAGTTGCGAGAGTTCAACGACTCGATCCGACTCGTAGTCATACAACAGAATTCTCCGCGTGCTGTCGTCCTGCCAGTCCCGAAAATCGGCAATCGTCTGCCTGGGTCTCCTCGCAAACCTCGCGTCCGGGCTGGCGGGCAACACCATCCGAGGCCTCGAGCTTGCCTTCACGGGAGCAGAATACAGGCTGGCCATGGCGCCAACGCCGGACTGGTGCAAAAAAATGAGCGTGTGCGCATCGATGCCAAGCGGGAAACGGCGAAACTTCGTTCGGTTGAGGACTTCCGTTCGAAGTTTGCCTATCATCTCGGAGGAGTGCTCGGGGACGGGCTCATAGGCGAGGTTGACGGCGAGAGGTTCCTGCCGGTGAGGATGGATGCCAAAAGCATCCGGATACCGGGCGACAGATGAACCGCGCTGCAGCTTGAAATCGCCGAACGAAAGCGTCGCCGCACCGTGGAGCTGTCTGGCAACGAACTCGACTGTGACGCGGGCTTCCTCTTCGGTCTCGCCGGGAAATCCAAAGAATAACTGCAAGTTGAACGCGATCGCGTGTCGGCGGCAGTCGTCCAGAATGCGCTGGATTTCGGCGTGACAGACACCTTTATTCATCAATTCCAAGACACGGGGAGAATACGACTCTAGGCCGAAGATCAGATTCCGGCAACCCGCCCTGCGGAGATTCTCAAGCAGAGCCGCCGTCAAGTCCCGCTCGAAGCGGACTTCGCATTGCCAGGAAATCTCAGTCCCATTCTCGCAGAGTCCTTGCGCGAGTGCCTTCAGAGTACGAGGGGGGACGCAGTCGTCTCCGAATGAGATGCACTGGGCCGAGTGTCTCGCCTGCAACACGGTGATGTCGCGAAGGACAAGATCCGGGCGCCTCATGCGAAAGCGGTCGCGCATGGAGGGCGATACTGAGCAGAATTCACACTTGGACCAGTAACACCCACGAGACGTATTAAGGAGAAACACGGGTTGCGGAGCGAGGTAGAGTTGGAGCGGAAGTCCGCGGTAATCGGGTGTCGGCAGCGCGTTGATATCCTCCACCAACAACGGGCCTTTGCGCACGCAGTCTTCGCGTCGAAACGCGAGATTGGGAACACCGTCCAATTGTTTACCGCACTCCAGGGCCGATAGAAGCGCGTCGAGGGCGCTCTCACCCTCGAAGGCGATGAGGTAGTCGCACCAGTCAAAAACCTCTGGGCAGTTGGCCAATTCGGTGTACCAGATGCTCGCTATGTTGCCGCCAAAAATGACCGGCACTTGTTGCATCCTGCGCTTCACCAATAAAGCTAGGGTCACCGCAGGCAATACCTGGCTGCGATACGTGATGGAGATCCCGATCGCCCCAGGCTCCGCTCTCTCCAGACTGGGTATAGACACATCCTCCAGAAACGCCAAGAATGGGTTAGCTAGGTAGTCGCGCGCCAGCAGGTCAATCTCCGACGCGTCCCACGAGAACCCGTCCGACAATTCAAGTGCCCTGAAGCTCAGAGGAAAATAACTGGCGCTCAACACTTCCATAGCGTCCTGAATCACGCGCTTCGCCCGGTCAAGCCGTGCCAGGTCGAAGAACGTCTCGCGGCGTGTCAACTCCGCAACGGCGTAATCGATGTCTTCCGTAACCACCGGGGCCTTGAGGAGAGCGCTCATCAATCGTGTGTACTCGTCGGCATCCCTGCCGTGGGGTTCGGAATTGCCTTCCAAAATGCGCAGCTTGCTTGCGATCCTCGATTCTGCCGCTTCCAGGCGTGCGCCAGTGAGCACGTGGCGCAGGAATTCAATGTTGGCGTCATGCAGCATTACCTCGTGACGCTCACGGCTGCGGAGAAAACCCGCAAGGGCAGGGAGGCTGGAGTAGGGTTGTGTCGCATCCGCGAGCGGCGGAAAAACTAGCGCGACCTTCATGGCCGCACTTCCCAATCAATGAATTGCCGGCTCTCGAGATCTCTCAAAAAACGCGTCGTAGTCTCCCGGCTCGCCTCGCCTACTGCCGCGAGGATGTCTTGCAAGCTAAATCGCCCGTTGCAGGCTTTGAGCAAGCTGATTCCGTCGGAACCGACTTCGATCAGCGCTTCTCGGTCCGAGCAGAGAACGTAATGTGTGGGATTCGCCTCAATCGGCTCGTCGGTGGATGAGGGTTGGTTCAGGCGTTGTCGCACTGCGTCGAGATTGAAAGCCAGGAGTTGCGGGACCAGTCCGGGCCGACGTCGGGGAATCAGCCTCGCCGGCTGGGACAAATTCACCGGCCGTTTCTGGACTACACTCTGCATCGGCTCTTGTTCGAGAGGCAGGAACACAAGGTGACTCCGTGAGAGCAAATAGAAATCGGGAGACCTTACAGCGGCGCGCTGTTCGATCGCTGTTGCGAACTCCGCTGCTTCGGATAACGTCATGCCCTCTCGAACGCGGTATTGATACCAAGTCTTCAAGTCGTTATTGGAATATGGAAACACGTCCGTGATGCCAAAACATTCGGGATTGCGGAACACGGGGGATTGCGGCTCGAGAACGAACTGGCCGCTGGCGACGTGACTGATCCGGTTACGATGCTCCTCGACGAATTGCACGGTACGCTCGGCTTCGGCCAGTGTTTCTGTGGGAAACCCTGCGAAAAACATGACGAACGTTCGGATTCCCGCCGCTGCGCAGCCGTTGATGATTTCGGCAGCCAACTCCGGACTGATACCCTTGTCCATCAAGTTGAGGACGCGAGTTACGCTGGATTCCAAACCGAAGATCAGCATGCGGCATCCCCCTTCATACAATTTCCTCAGTCGACCGGCGTCGAAATAGCGTTCGAAACGCGCCTCCGTGAACCATCGGTACCGCAGGCCCGCAGTGGCCACGACGTTTGCAAATTGCAGTGCAACTCGCGGCGGAATTGCTTCATCGACGAAGTAGAAACAGTTTGCACGGTATTTCCGGGAAAGGTAGCCGACAGTATCGACAATGTCGGCAGTGGGCCGGTTCCGGAAACGTTCCCGATATAAGCGCCCGTGGGAACAGAACGCACACCTAGCCCAATAGCACCCGCGTGACGCAAGGATGGGAAGAATGATCTCGGGCGCCAAGTACTCGTTGAGCGGTAGCCCATCGAAGCTCGGTGGAGGCAGTTCGGAGACTTCAGGGGGAGGCCCGGGCGGATGGTATACGGGAAAGTCTTGTTGGAAGCGCAACAGACCGGGCACCTCCTCAAGGTTGTTGCCTCGGTCCAATGTCTGTATCAGGTCAAGGAGAGGCTTTTCCCCTTCGAACGGAATCCACCCGTCCACGAAGGCACGGAAGGAGGCCAGCACCTCCCAGCGCCGCTCGAAGAAGCACACCAGACCGCCACCGACGACCAGGAACGTTTCTGGAAGAACTTTCTTGACCATCGCGGCCAACGTCATCGCAGGAATCATCTGGCCGTAGTAGTTGAGCGAGATGCCGACCACCTGCGGACGCCGGGCAACGATTTCGGGCAAAGCCGACTCGAAAAAACGAATGAACAGATTCTGGCGCTGGTCGTCGATGGCAGCAAGGACATCGGTGCTCTTCGTCGCTTGATGGCTCATAGAGAAGCCGCCCGCGCTCCAACTCGCGGGAAAGTGAGCGGCTGAGATGAACTGCATCGCCCGACGGATGATGGAAGTGACGCTGGAGTATGTGCGCCGGCTGAGGTAGATCGCAGGGTCTCGGAGCTGTTTCCGCGCCTCGTCGATGCGCTCGATCAGATAGGCGCCCGATGGCAGGTTTTTTGCAACCGCGTTGTATTCCGCGAGATCTTGCACCACCAGCTTGTGCCGGCCTTGCAGTCGCTCGATCTGATCTTGAAGTTGCTCAGCGCAGCGCGTCAGAAAGGCTGCTGACAGCAGTTCGTTGTAGGCACGGACGTTGAGATCCAGAAGCGAAACGTCCTCTCCCTTTCCGGCCAAGAACCCTGCGAGGGCGGCAATACCGAGGGGGGGATGCGCTGGATCAGCCGCAGGCGGAAATAGGAGGATCGCTCTCATGGCCCGGTCGACGCACGTCGTGATTCAGAGCGTTTTCCACGCGATACAAGCAATAAGGGTTGTTGTGTGGCGAACCCGTCGCGCCAAAAGCCATAAAGGTGCAACCGCCGCGGCAGATCTCACCGTATTCGCACCCCTTGCAATATCCGTGCAGATCCTCAGGACAAAAGCCGCGCGTATACCGGAAGCTGCCGGACCTCAGCCAAATCGATCTTAGGGGCTCCAACCGAACGTTGCCCTCAACGAATCGGTCGGACTGAAGAGAAAGGCAACCTCTGACGTTCCCATTAGCTTCAATACCGACGGTGAGGCAGCCTGCCGAGCAGCCACACCAGAAACCGAAGAGAGCCGACTCCGTCCCGCAGCGGAGTTCGGTCTCTTGTCGCGAGAAGTACCCGATGTTGTCACCGACGCTGATATAAACCTTCCCGCGCTTCTTCGCGGCCACAATGAAATCGGCAATCTCTGGTAGTTGTTCGGGAGCGATGTACAACTCAGCGTGATGCGCCATTCTCCCCACCGGAGAGCCCAGTTGTAGCCGCCAAACATCCACGCCGAGGCCCTCCATTGTGTCTTCCAGCTGGCCCAATTCGCCCAGGTTCAGGCGGTTGATGTGGGTCACGATGTTCACTTGCAGGCCACGAGCTTTGAGAAGGGAAAATGCACGGAGCACGCACTTGAACGACCGTGGATTACATCGGACATAGTTGTGCGTCGACTCCAGCCCGTCAAGGCTCAACGCGACACGGCACAAACCAGCCTGATGGATGCGGTCAGCCATTCGTTCATCTATAAGTAATCCATTGGAGATCAACGAAACGTTGATCTTGAGGCCAACCAACTCTCGGGCGATTGCTTCCCAACCTTCGCGCAGAATTGCTTCTCCGCCCGACAGGACGACGTTTTCACATTCGAGTTCTTTCAGCTCGTGGCAGAGGCGCTGGGATTCTGCCGCGGACAACTCATCCCCTCGCGTGCGTCCATTGCCCAGATCGGATGCACAATGAATGCAGTGCATATTGCAGCGCGCTGTCAACTCCCAAACGCAGTGCTTGGGCCGTAATTGTATCGCCTCAATGATGTCGCGCAAGCCGGCCTCGGAGGAAGAGATGTTCCGCACGGGCACCTGCCGCCGTGGAAAAAGCGCCTGTCTTGGCGTATTTCACGACGCAGCAAGTACTCATACGGGATGGCCGAAATCAGTACGAGGAGCCTTTGCGCGCTTAGGCGACACCGACGTGGCCACCGCCGCCGCCATCCCCGTAGACTATGCTATCGCCAAGCGCCTTTTCCAATTTCTTCGCTATCTCTACGTCTTTAACGTGCGCCTGGATCTGTTTCCTGATCAGAGCCTTAAGATCTTCGCACTTCCAAAGGTCCATTTTGATCGGTGGTTTGCCAGATTTGCTCTCGGGCATATCGAATCTCCTTCCGCACGTTTTGATGTCGGTTCAAGCTCGAGAACCGAGATGAATACTACTTTCGTGTTATCAGTTGTCCTCCTCACATAATGCGCCCTCTTCGTATTTGTCAGTGATCAGCGTCACGCTTCTATGTGATCTTGATCAAATGCCTTACCGCATCGGGAGGAAAGCGGGCCGAGAGCGGCTCAGAGTGTCCCAAACGGTGTGGGGCAATCACACTACCACGATCCCGTCAAGAACGGCGCTTTCAACCGCAGGGAGATCAAGGACCAACCGGGGGTTAATAGTTCCACCCTAATCCTGCAAATGGCACGCGGTCCCCAAACGGGGTTCTAGGAGATCACCAGCAGCGGGCCTTGACCGTTGGGTTTACAACCCAAAGAGGCGACTGCCGACCAATCATCCAGTCAAGATCGCCGGAGCGACTAGTTTTCCAGAAGCTGACCCGTCGGGGAGCAACCACTACCCTGTGATAGGCAATTCTCGTGTGACTGTTAGGGAAAAGCCGTTAGACCTTCACCGATCCTACCTGCCATTCACCTGCCGTTCGCGCTGCCTTGTGTGTTGTGGTTTGTCAAAACCTCACATGAGCTGGCGAGAGCTTTCTTCCGCGTGGTTGGTGTCAGCCTACTGATCGTTACTCCGCCCGATATTACTCCGAGCCACGGGCTCGGCCCGCGACGAAAGCGTCGCCTGCGGTTCTCCTGAGTGACAAAATCCCACGATAGAGTTGTCGGAGTCTAAGCCGCGACGGCGTATCGATGATGCAATCCCCCGAGTCGAGGAAAAGAGAGAATTTTGGTTCCCACCGCAGGACATATCGCCGTTGGCCGACCGGTTGGCGTATCCTTCGCGAGTCCGAGGTGCGTCCGATCTTCGTGGTAGTAGCGAACATACTCGGACATCAGCCGCTTCAAATGCCGCTCGTTCAGGACGATCACATGGTCGAGCAGGTCTCGGCGGCAACTTTCCACCCAACGCTCCGCGACTCCGTTCTGCCACGGACTGCGAAAAACGGTTCGCACTGGTTGACTTCCCAACTGCTTCGCAGCCGAGATTACGCCACTGCCAAACTTGGAGTCGTGGTCGAATAACAGGAACCTCAGCGCCGGTGCATACGGCCATGCTTCCCGCATCTGCTGCACGATCCAGAGAGCAGTCGGATTTCGTGTGACGTTGAAACGCAGGATCTTTCGTCGGTCATGGTCGATGACAAAGAAACAATACAAAACACCAAATGTGAGCGTGGGCACAGTGAAGAAGTTCATTGCGGCGATGGCCTCGCGGTTCCGGAGGAATGTCAGCCAGCGTTTGGCGGGATCTGGAGTTCTCGGAATTCGCCGAAGCCATCGCGAGACCGTGGTCTCCGACAGCTGGAAGCCCAGCTTTAGCAGCTCGCCGTGAATGCGTGGCGCTGTCGGATGCTCCGCAGCCATGCGAAAGATTAGAGCACGAACTTCCTTACTCACCCGTCTTCGCCCTCCCACGCATCTGGCTCTTGAAACCCATGTCCAATACAACCGGAAGCCAGCCCGATGCCAGCCGACAACGGTTCTCGGTGTCACCAGGATGAGAGGTTGTTCCCATTCGGACCAGAGCCTGCGTAAGACAACCCAGAACAGCTTGTGCAGGGCAGTCAGTCGACGGCGAGGCCGTTTGGCGTGCAACGCTAGGACTTGCTGACGGAGAGCGAGATTTTCAAGAATGAGGTTCTCTCGCGAACTGAAGGCACTGACCACCCATCCCAGGAGATGTCGGAGCGAAGTGATTACGGCCAAAATCATGACCAGAATCTTATCGAAACACGCCGCATCAAGTCGTCTCCAAGTCATTACCATGCGAGTGCACAAGGTTTTGACGAGGGACACCACTTTTTCAATCCTGGTATGCCAATGTGCGGTGGGCCACATCGAGAAAAGATCGAATCGAACGCAATTCCCGACTTCTCCGTTGTTTACGCCACCCGGACTGAATTTCTGCGTACCACAGCCGTGATCGCCGCCATGTGACCGCCCATGCTGTAGCCCGCCACAGCCAGCTTCTGGTAGGAGTTACGCCGATACTCCACCAGTGCACGCGCTTCCCACACCCTGCCCAGGTTCATCAGTGCCTGATCGCTGAATGTGGCCAGAGAGGCCGACGACGTTGTCCGGCGGCGTCCGTAAAAAGGGTTTTGCAGCAGATATAGATCCAGTCCCTGATTTACCAGCGCACCAAAGATGCGCGTGGGACTAACACCGCGTTCTGTGAATGAAGTCTTCTCGCGAGGGAAACATGGAACAGAAGGGACGTTTTCCTCGTAGAAATTGCAGAAAACGTTCCGTCTGCCCCAAGTTCTCTCACTCGCTCACCTACACCGACAGCGCTCTGAACCGGCTCTCGACGTTGACGGATAACCGATTGGTGACGCAGGGCAACACTTCGGGAGTAACCAACTACGGTTACGATGCGGTAAGCAATCTTTCCGGCTACACTTACCCGAACGGCGTGCAAACCAGCTACAACTACGACGGGTTGAACCGGCTGACCCAGATGGGCTCGGCGGAGCGGAGCATTGTCCGGCTACGCGTACACCCTGGGCGCAGCGGGCAATCGTCTGACCGTGGCCGAGTTGAGCGGACGCACGGTGAACTACGGCTACGACTCGCTCTATCGCTTGACTTCTGAGACCGTGGCCAACGATCCGAACAATCACAACGTCACTGACTTTCTTCTCCAGCTTCATCGACCGGACGCGGAGCGGCACCTCGCGTTCGAGATAGCTTTCGAGTTTCACCGGCTTGACGTAGTACGCCGTGTCACCCGCTGTATCAGGGGGGTCGAGAACCTCGGGGCGCTTTCCATTCAGGGCCTCCAGCAGTACGTTCGTGTAGAGCGCACGGAAGTTTCCCGCAGCCAGGGCAGGATCCCTGATCTCGGCGGCTGTTCTGCCCAGCAGGCAGGCGAAAAACTGGTCAACAGGTTTTGCGCGGTCGGCCGCGGCGTCATTCGGAAAAACATCGATGCCTCGAACATTCTGCGCCTGAATGCCCTCAGGGGCAACGCGGCAGGCGTCGGAGATGACGACCACATGACCGATGCCGCAGTAGCGCGCCAACTCCACGCTTCCGGATACGTTGACGGCAGCGCTTGTTCTCACTGGTGCATCAGTGAGGAGCCAGTGTTCGCTGCGATTGATATTCACACCATGGCCGGCGAAATACAGTACCAACTGGTCGGTCCCGGGACCATCGATGATCTCCTTGATGGCGTCGTAGATGAGGTCAGGAGTGATCTTCTTACCGCCAGCATCGGTGATCAGCTTTGCTTGGCTGGGGCTCACCATTCCCTGCCCAACAGCCCAGTCGTGCATGAGTTTCGCACCGGCTTTGGAGATTGCCGGTCTTGTCGACACCGACGAATACGCCCGCACGCACCATAATTCGAAACCACCTCGATTCGACGTGTGTCCCAGCGTCTTGCTACGATTCCCTCGCGTTTCTTACTTTGTACAAGTCCAGTTTTGGGAATTGCGACTACCCAATCCTTGGCACGTGACATTAGTGCCGCCGCACCAAACAGGAGTGGTCTGCCCAAGGGCTCAATAATTGATCTCCCTGTGCATTACTTAACTCCTTGCCTCGTTCGTGGCGCGAATTCCCTCTTGAGCCCAACGAAGGACACCCTTTCACCCTATGCGTGCGTCAGACACAAGAGTCCATCGGCGCAGACACACAGCTGCATTGGTGAGGAAGTCGGCGAGTAGAATCCCCCTCGGACGAGAAGCTTGGACAAGCTTCATCCTTCCGTTCGCCGAATCGCGTGTAGCATATGTGATGGACTGCGAAATGTCAACGTCGATATCCCCGGTGGAAGAGCCTACCCACATCGTATCCCCCTAGGGAGGTTGAATTGTGTGAGTGAGAAACGCGTTAGGGAGCTGGCCGGACGGCTCCTCAAAAGGCGGGAGGCCAGCGACCGGGATTACAATCCGCTGTGTCTACCGCCT
>Ga0209117_1000824_pt1 | contig 11586 bp, 18 predicted proteins | sample BlaSpr_A8_OM2_M2_FD_187978 | JGI IMG/M metagenome (GOLD analysis project Ga0209117, IMG submission 187978) | Forest soil microbial communities from Thunder Bay, Ontario, Canada - Black Spruce, Ontario site 2_A8_OM2_M2 (SPAdes) (version 2) | ecosystem: Environmental > Terrestrial > Soil > Boreal...
CGCAGCGGTGAGGCCAAGGGCGTCCGCCTCTTCGTAAGCTTTTGCATCGAGCAGGATTCCGCCGAGGACGCTGCGCTCAATCTCGACGCTGGCGGGTAAGGATCGCTCGACGTTGTAATTCATGACCGCGCTCATCGGGCCACCGCCGCAGCACGTTCGCGCAGGATCTCTTGGCTGGGTGTCACGTAATCGGTTGGGAGTGGCACTGACGCCGAAGACTTACCGTTCGTCTTGACCTTTGCCTTCATGGCTAACTGGTCGAACTGCTTGCGGAGCTTTTCCATTGAGAGCACGTTGCACATCCAGAACTCATCTCGTTGCGCCCACCGGATTAGCTCCGCTGCCTGCTCTGGCTTTCGGCCATCGAGCCTCAGCATCCGATCCGCGGTAGCAGCCCAACTTCGTTCTTGGGCCTGGGTGATATTGAAGTCGCATTTGTTCCGACGGATTTCGGCCTTGAGCAGAGCTACAAGCCTGATCGCTTCCGTGGAAGGTTCGGGCTTAGGTTTCTTCGAATGTTGGGTCACTTCGTCCGAACAAATCTGTTCGGACAAAGAGTTTTTCTCTGCTCTGGTCTGCTCTGCTCTGGTCTGCTCTTGCATAGGGTCTGGCATGGGTAACCCATTGGGTGTGGCATCGAGATTGTTTCTAGTGTCAGCCCAACGTTTACGCGCCGCCCGCGTGCCTTCGTCGCTCTTACGTAGCAGCGCTGCTACTACTTTTTCGCGTTCCAGCCACATGAATCTGTTTGCCCGCTTACCCGCCTCAATCATTGGGAAAAACGGTTCGAGGGTGACCCATGCCTCTGCCATGGTAGCGGCATCGATACGGCATAACCGGGTCAGCATCTTCTGGTCGTCCGGGATAAATCCGTCGAGCCACTGCCGGCACATGAGCCTGAAACACGCGCCGAGCTCCAAAGTAGTCATGACATCGACCTGGGCGTCGGAAAGAAACTTAGCCGGATCCATCTTGAACCATTCGGGTTTCTGGATCGCCACGTCACACCCCGTAGCTTTCTTTGGCGAGCGAGCCAAACTGAGGGAACGAGGCACGAATGGCTGCCTGCTCTGACTTTCTCGCTTCAGGACTCGCGCAGGGAGCCATCTGCGGCTCGAGTCGAAACCATGAGTGCTTGGTGCCGTTCACCAGTTTCGTGCGGTTCGCGATGCGGAAGCCGAGGTGCCGGAGCTCGAAAATCCGGGCGTTGTACTGCGCAGCGCAGTCCGTGATTTTCGGCAAAGGTACCCAGTCTCCACGAGCGGCGACCAGCAAACCGAGGATCTGATCACGTTGTTTCGAGCGCGTCACAGCAGCGCTCCGGCAGAGGTTAGATCCGCATCCTTGAAGCCGCCACCGTCGAGCAATTCGAGCCATTTGATTGACTCGGAGATTTGATCTAGGGTCCGATTCAGGCGTTCGCGCTGGTCGGACTTTATCGACTCCGCGCGGGCTCTACGAAGCAACAACTTCGCCTGGCTAATCTGGACGAGCGCCGCCTTGAGTGGATTGCAAGCCCGTGAATGAAAGCTTTCTCCGGTGGGTTGAAAATCGCGCCTGATCGTGCTAGTGTTCTTCTCGTTCCGCTCCATCGTTCCTGCTCCTCTTGTGGCGAGTACCTTGGCCGGGCTCGCCATTGTTTTTCTAAAGAAACCACAAGATTTTCTGTTGCCAAAATGAAAAGGCCCGGATCTTCCCCGGACCTCGCGCACATCTATCTGCTGGGTATCGCTAGCCGGCCACCGAGTGCTGCTCTTGCGAAAGCAGCGCAATCTCGTGAGCTTTGGCGGAAATATATTCGTCCAGCACTTGACGCAACGCTGCCTCTTCCTCAGGGCTGAGCCTGATCTGACCCGTCTCGGCCAAGGACAATCTCATTCGGGAAATACCAGATCTCTGAGCGCAGAGAAATTGGCTCATCCCACTCTTTTTTCGACGTTCAAGCAAATTTGCCATGTCTACTCCTCCAACTTCTGCTTCGTTGAGCTACCGCTTTATCCGGCGCGGCATGAAATTCACTAACTGCACCGTGCGAACCGCCCCAGATTGGGCCGTGCCCAGATAGCGATCGTTCCTTTTGACTGCGCCGTCGTACCAGTACCCTGAGAGTGGCGCGGCACCGACAGCGACAACTGCGCGACGACTTATAAACCTCACTCTTCCATCCGCAGCAGCTCGGTCAGCGTCCCGTTTGGAGAAATGCTCGTGGAAATGACAGTCAGGAACGAATCCAGAACTCTGTATTTTCTCGGCCTCGGCTCTTGATACCTGACAGACTTGCATGCGGACACACCTCGGGCGCCAAGGCGATTTATCCGGTTTTGGGAGGGTCGGGAAGCCCTGTCGCCTTGCTTAACGAGCGGCGTCCAACGCCGCATATCATTAAGATGCCACAGATTCGTGGTTTCCTGATGTTGAAGTGATGGGTTGCGGCGGCGGTGAGATCGGCGAAAACGACAGTGTTTATGCGGTTAGAGTGATGGCGGCCTAAAAGTTGCAGGAAGTTGCAGGAAGTTGCAAGAGGTTGATTCTAGTCGCTACTGGTAAATTCGTTTGCGATTTTTCGGTTAGATCTAGCCCTAGACAGCATCGACTTAAGTGTGGATCTATTCAAACTTGTTGTATCTTCCAACAAGACGAGAGCAGCATTCTTGGAAGTCAGTTCACCGGATGAGAAGTCACGCTGCCACTCTCCCCAGTTCGCTTTCTTGGTTGCTGGTGCTAGTGTCGTCCTAGCGAACTGTTTGCGGAGGTCATCACCAGAGATCGGTTTTTTCTTTGTTACCCTAACTATGGTCCGAATCTCCCCAAGTTGGTGCGAAAACTCGTTATACGATGTCAGCAGGGCAAAATCATTAATCGGCTTCTGCGCAACTGGGATGCCCATCTTCGATTGCTTGAACACGAGGCCTTCAGAGGCCCGTTCTGGTGTCCGCTCACTTGGTGTTCGAGTCGGGAATCGATCAATGACCTCTCCGCCGATCCCGTTCTTGCCGAGGTCTACCAATGCCATCCGATGAGCGTGCTCGATCGCGCGGCGCAGGTTCTTGATCAGTGCTTGTTCCGCGTCGAGAATGAACCGCTTAGTCTCCTCAAGCGTCAGAGTGCTGGATGCATCTCCATCCGCCAGTGTCTTTGGCCCTCGAGCGAGCATGGCGCCGAAGCTGCGCCCGTGGGGCCATCTCGGTAAAAGGGTTGCCTCTCTCTGATCTGCTTCTAGGATCTGAAAGTCGGGGTAGTTGAGACAAACATTCCGCACAAACTCACGCACCCGACCATTGGAGGCGATTTCTCGAGCCTCTTTCCCATCTAATGCGGTTGTTCTCAAGAACGTCGAAACGTCCTTCGCCGTGATTGACCTCGCCAAATCGGCGGGATTGTCGACGTTCAGCTCAGTTCTATTACTCCGCGCGATCTCGAAGCAGGTGCGGTAGTACCTGGAGGCCAAAGCACACAGTTTCTCCCGCAATTCGTCAAATCCACAGTAAAAGGCCGAAAGTTTTCTTTCGGGTTTCGCCCCGACAACGGCTTTTGCGGCTGAGCTCTCGCAGCCACCGGTTTCCCACTCTAACTCTCCAATACCATCAGGTGGACACAGCAATAACTCCCTAGCAGATGTAAAAGCACTTCCCGCGGCGCCACTCGCCGGCCGCGCTGGAGTTTTTTGCTTCCCGGTTCCCTTCGCCGGTTTGGTTGTTGTAGTGGACACATGCGTCACCCTCCCGGTGACATCCCGCTTTTGTGAAGACCGGAAGAGGGGGAAGCGGGAGGCATCCCCCTTTTCACTGCCGGTGATCGCCGGGCAGCTATCCAGTTGACTTACGATCTACATACTAGCCGAAAATTCACTGGCCGAGAATATAGCGCCGCCAAAGCAAAAAGAAATTAGGTGGGAGGGGCCGACAGTCAGTGAACTGAAACGTGGGAGTGGAACGTCTCAAGCTTGGGTGGGATACTTTGGATCGTTGCCGGATGCCAACTTCTGTTTCTGTTTCTCGATCTCAGCCTCAATCCATCTCCTCAGGCCGCTATCGGTGCAATCCTTGTGGGCCTTTTCCAACCTCTCAATCTCATCCCGGACCGTTGCTATCTCTGCGGGTGAAAGCATGGGCGAGTTCCAAACATGGCTTTCACCTCATAAAACGAAAACGCCCGCCAATCCCATTCACGCTGGCAGAAAAAGGCTGCTTTATAACGGGTGACTCAATCTGCAGCGATCACTCGGCGGTCACGATGTGGCTCGTTGCGGGGCAGGCCGGTAGAAAGCTCACACTGTTTTCCCGGAGCAGCACCACAAGTCGGGCAATCAAAGCGCGCCAGGTCGAGGGCTAGAAGTGGAACGCTATTCTTCCCAAGAACACGAACCCCACCAAGAAACTGGAGAGCGCAGCACCAGCTGGCAGCAGAATAAAAGTGAGCTCGCTCGTGTTCAGTTTTCCGTCCTCAGCGGGCTCCTGCCCCGCAGCGATCCTTCCCTCATTGTTGCGGGACCAGGACAGCTCAAAGCCACGCAGCAGCCCCAGAATGAGGACGAGCGAGAAGACCACACAGGAGATTAGAGACACCGCGGCTACTTTCGCAGAAAAGGCCACAAGAGGGACAGCTGTTTTTGCCGATGCGACACTAGACGACGCCAACAGCGCTACCGCGATGCCGGAAGCTGTAATCAGAGTCTTTGCGCCATCGACGTACATGTTTCGTGTGTCCGGCCTGATCCAACTCCATCCACGCGTTCGCGCCAAGTGCCAGACGGACCAGACGAAAAGCATCGGGAGAAAGGTGACCAGAGCGACGAAACCGTAGAAGGCACAAGTCCAAGTCGGCATGCCGCCCGGATTCTACCACGCAGGACAATAGGCAGCGCCGGCTACGAGGAAGCCGGCCGCAGGCGATCTATCATTCGCAGCAGATGGCTGGCGGAAACAATGACCTCCGCGGCTTCGATCGGTTCTGGCTTAACGATCCGATGACTCGGAGGATTCTTAAACAAGGCGATCGAACCGGCAAAGAGGTCCGCCATTCCCTTCTGCTCGGCGATGGGCAAGATCCTATCCGTCAACGGGCCGGGAGCAACGGCGGGCCTCTCGGGATCGACTGGACGGAACGCCTCGCGCATTAATTTCGTCCCGACCAGGTCGGCGGGGAATCCCCCCGCTTCGCGGACCGCCACTTCCACCTCCCGGAGCGCCTGAAAAACGGCCGTGTCGTAGTCGCCGCGAAGGAAAGTAGGGTAGACCTTGGTGGCAATGAGGTCATGCAACTGATCCTTCGGGAGCAGGCCCGCCCGACGATACGCCGCAAAATCCTCTCGCGATGTCAGACGCTGCGCGCGCCTCGATAGGAAAAACCACGGGGAAGAAGACTGATACGCGTCACGTACCAGCAATCCTTCACGCTCCAGCCAGTTCCAAGCCTCCATCAGGGCCTGGCCGACGTCCGCCCGGCGAGTAGGATACTCGGAGCCTTGGGCAAACGCGTTGAAAAAATTGTACCCGCTGATGCTCCCTCGGCTGACGACTCCGTTTCCGCTATTGTCCCCAAAACTACGGAGGTGGGCAAGCAAGACTCCAGCTACCTGCTCCACTTCCAGCGCGAGCAAGTCCTCGGCATTTGGAACAAGCGAGCTGAGCGAAACGGCCATCAAGAAAAGAATATCAGGCCGCTGCATCCGAGCCGAACCCGTGTGATGCAAACGACGTTCGTGCAGAGGACCGCGATGCCCGAATATACTCCGAGGTGTGGAGACGCCTGCCGAAAAAGGAAATGCGCTCGAAGCTGCGGTGGCCGAGATTGAAGCCCTCATCCTGAGAACAACTACAGGGCTAAGCGAAAAGACATTCCTGATCGAAAGCAGGAAGATCATCAACGTAGGCGGCGTTCACCACGAGATCGACATCTTCGTCACCATCGATCTCGGCAACGGCTACAAGGCGGTTTTCATCTTCGAGTGCAAGAACTGGCAGGACCCCGTGGGGAAAAACGAGGTCATTGTTTTCTCCGAAAAGATCGCAGTCGCCCAGGCACAGCACGGGTATCTCATCGGCAAATCGTTCACCAAGGACGCCTACTTTCAAGCTGAAAAGGATCCACGCGTGACGCTGTCCATAGCTGCGGAACACGATCCGCTGACGGCAGAGAGACCGTTCGGCTTTCACATGCTTTTCCAGGATCTAGAGCACGTGGAAATATCGCTTCACGGCAGGGGGCACAAAGGAGAACCTGTCGATGTCGATATCAACACGTGCCGCGCCAAGTTTCTCGGCAACCCCATCGACTTGCGCCAAGACACGCTAAGCTGGGGGGACCAAACAGCCAGCCAGGACGCCCGCAGTTTCCGTTCGGAGAGAGTCCCGGAAGGGAAATACCAGCGCACAGCCCACTCCAAACGCGAGTTCGCGCCCGGCGATTTTGTTGCGGACGAAGTGGATATTGAGCGGGCCGAACTTTCGGTTCGCTACACACTGCGGGTCGCGCGCCCCGCCGTAGTTTCCTACTTTGAAGTGAAGTCCCGAGGGCGCGTTGTGTCGTTCGCCCCAGTCCAGTTTCATGATGACGTGACAATGCAGACGAAACTCATCCTGCCGTAGTAGCAATCCTAAAAAACGATTCGGAGCGCACGATTCGTGCTCTCAAAGCAACCGAGGGCAAGCGCCTGACACTACGCCAACCAAAGAACGCTTCGGCATAGATTCTGGAAAGTATCGGGTGCAAGGGGGACTGTTTAGTAACTAATTAGTGTTTGACTTTGCACAGAGAATACAGCGATGCTGGAGAAGTAGTCAGGCCGGAGTGAGAGGCAAGCTTGCTGGCGTCGCACTCTCACCCGACCTAACGGGGGCGTAGCTCAGAAGGATAGAGCACCGGATTCGTAATCCGGAGGTCGGTGGTTCGATTCCACCCGCCCTTTCCAACGTTGCTAGCCTTTCCAATTGGCCGCTGGTCGTGAGACTGGCGGCCAATCTTTTTGAACTTTTCAAAGATTCCGATTCGCCTTAGCGATCAGCCACTTCCTCTGGCCGAAGGCGATGAAGGAAAGTACGGGCAAGACGGGAATGCTATCAGTTAGCAACTGATCCCGCAACCCAAGTATAGCCCTTCCTCCAGGACCATGAAAACACGTTCGTAACCGCTTCAAATGCTGCATTCTGTCGTTTCGGTATTAGTGCGTTACAACGTTATAATGACAAAATGGCAAAAAGCAGTCAATAGGAATCTTGATTCGTGGCGAGAAAACAGCGCGTATCTCCGAACGCGAAACGTGTGACGGTCTATCTAACGACCGCACAGGAGCACGCACTGGCCACAATTGAACACACGCGAAGACATCGCAGGGAGATCGGGGATAGTCCAAGCGAAATAGTTGCGGATGCAATCTGGAAACTCGCTGAGGGTTACGACATAAGCCGAAAGGAAATAGAGACCACGTTCCCTGAGCCTCTACCGATTCAAGATCAGCAGCCAAGCAAGGTAACGCCGATCCGACCAAAGAAAAAACGCTAGTGGTTTGTGAAGGTGCACTGGGCGGCGGTAGACCTGGGAGGTCCGAAGAGACACGATCTGACTACCTCGGAATAAGCGGGTCAAGTAAATCTCTGATTGGCTTCAGTTCGAGGTCGCGAAGCAAACGAATGTCTTCTTTAGTGAATGGAACGATGTCATATCTGGCATTGCGACTATCGACGTAAAGCTGTCTGTAGTTATCCTCAATTTTCGCTAGCGTTGGATCAGTGTGGATGTACTCATTGCGGTCAGTATGGTTTATCGGGTCTATCCCCTTGGAGACAAGGAAGCCATCGACGTAGTGAACCGCCGCATAAAATGTTCCGGTTACAGCCCAATCCCAGAATGGGTTATCCAATCCGTCCACAAAAAATTGATTGTGCTCAGCTTGGGCACGGTGTTGCCGTCCGGTAGGCAATCGGCATCGTCCTCACTTCACGCGTGTTCCAGGGATCGCAATGATGTCACCAAGGCTGCGGTTCATCCGGGGAATAATATGAAAATCGAATCTCAGGTGACGGAAATAATTTATGATCGCATTCTCGTAAGCAAATATCTTTCGATTCAGGATGCGGTCACGATCATTTACGACGATGACGACATTTAATTCGCTTCGATTGTGGCGTGACACGTACACTTGTTCCACTTCGGGAACGAACGACATCTGAAAGGCAATGAAATCTTCTGGTTTTACATTGACAGTGCTGACACTGGGACGTGATAGAGCGGGCAAATTTTGAGCGTCGTTCTTGAGTTGTTTATTGGCTGGTCGTCCATCGGATGTGACATTAATAAAGGCACAGGGATCAGGCCTCAACTCAACACGGCCAGTACAGCCACTATTGTCGATAGCACAAACCATTCAATCAGCCCTTCTTTTTCATGTTCTCCGGTACGTTGGTTGTGACCACTATCTGCGCATTTACCGTATACAGCGGGTCGCCATTCGGCGCGTACTGGCCGTCTAGCCGCAGAACGTCAGCCAAGACCGCTTTCATCTTCAGGGTAGTGCCGTCGTGGAGCGCGTAGGTATTCCACTTTTCTGCGCTGTCCGCCTCAAACTCGACTTCTTCCGCCATAAACTCCCGACCGCCTAAATTCACCTTGCGCTTAGCCATCTCGTTTGTTTCCGAAATACAACTCCGCCGCGTCGCGACGCAAAATACACCGAACGCCAAAAAAAGTCAAGAAATTTGGTTGCTCGCTTGTAATGATCGGTTGCTGTGGTCGAGAACTCAAGGGAGAATGTCAACTGCCCGCATCACCAAGGTAACACCATGATGGGTACTGATGCCACCACGGTAGTGTAATTTTCCCGTCAATTTTGACTACCCTCCCGTCTCATAGTGAGCACAGTCTGCCCAGCGTTTCATTAGATTTTCACAGAAAAAGAGAACAATAGGCGAAATCTAGGGTATGGTTTGTGAAGGTGATAATTCCGAATAGTTTAGTGCCGTCGCAGCGGCGTAATCAGTCCGGCAATTCGATCCGGTCGGGGTGCTTCCTATCCCGCTCGTGCTCTTCCGCAAGAACCTTTTCGAGCCAATGGGCTTGCTGGTCAGCGACCCACTTATCCACGAACGCGGACTGGTGAGCGATGACGAACTCCTCGCCGCAAGCATCACACCGCAAGGTACCCATTTCCTGGAAATCCGCCGCCTTCCCTCGGATCTGACCCTTTTTAATTGCAACTGCTCTCATCGGACCGTGCTGGAACTCGCCGGCCTTTGATGGTTCTTGGCCGTAACCGTCAGAGCCCCAAGGGGCACCTCAATCGTATATTGGAAGTACACGCGCCGACCGCTTCTAGTGTCGTCGCCGTGAACCTCGTCATTAACTTCAACTGGAGTCGTCATGGTTTGCTTTCGCCTTTGCCCTTCTTAGCCCAGCGCGCAAGGGCGGCCTTTTTCGCGCTCGCTTTAAGTTGCTCGGCCGTGAGCTTTTTGGCGCGGGCAACGCCGCCCTTTCTAGCAAATTCAACTGCGTAGGTATCTTTCTTCTTTGCCAATCGATGCCCCCTTTTGCAAGTTTCGCATAGGGACTGCGTGCCTGCAAGCATTTTGTATTTGACAATGCGTGCAAGCACGCATAATATGCAGTTACAAAACGGGCTGAGCGAGTGTCATCCAGAACCCACCCAGCCCTAATCACTTCGAAAGGAAGAACCATTATGCGAAGAAAAGAGCAGGTGATCGGCAGAGCAGTTAAGGCAGTCAACCGTCCCACGCTGTACAAGAAAATTATCAAGAGAGCAATCGAGGTCGACGACATCCGCGGCGATGGAATGGCGGAGCTTATCATCAACCTTACCCAAGACAAACAGATGCGCCAACTGATTGAGAACGTCGCTTCTCAATCATTCTCGATGAAGCAGTGCGTCGATCCGTCGCTTACCCAGGCTAAACGGGAAGATTTCATCGCGGATATGACGCAGTTGGCGGCCGAAGTTATGGTGGCAACCCGGCTAGCGGTTCGGGCCTAAACGAACTCTCCGCAAAAGCGGGAGGCTGTCCCTTTGAAGAAATGAAACGCTCCGCCCGAGTGCTTCTAACACTTGGGCGGGGCTAACCTGTTCATCGATCCCCGTCCGTCCGACAGAAGAGAAGCAATAGAAAAGTGTCTGCGGCGCTTGCGAATGATTTGAGGGCTGCTGGTGGGCAAGTACCACTTTAGCGCTGGCAGTCTGGGAATCAGACTGCGGTTTGGGGGACGTTATTGCCACAGTTCCAGAGTTTCACCATAGACTAAAAAGTGAAGGTAAAGGCTTGCAGTTTTCGAAGAGGCATTGACCTGGCTAGTTGCAGACTGATGACGCCTAGATGTTCTGCCCTCCCTCGGCTACCTGGGAGTTTTTTATCGAATCATGCAACGTGCGTTCCCGAAACTGAGTAGCAATTTAGTTCTGAATTTCCCAGACGAAGACGGGGCCGCCATAGCCGGATCACTGTATAACGGAAGGTCGTGCCCTGTCACGGCCAATGTGTTCTCACCTCGTTCCAATCATGCGCCCAACCTTCCGCAGGCCGACAGCAACAAATAAAGCAGTACGGAGCGTCCTCCTCATACTTAGTATGCTCCGAAGGCTCTGCAAGGAGCTGAACCAATGACCACGCGTCCACTTGCCCCCGCCCAACTTGCACCGGCGATTCGACAGAAAGCAATTCTCGCCTTCTCACTTCTAGCCCTCTGCACGCTGGGGCTGAGCCTGCCTGCGAGTGCGCAAAAGTCTGCCTTCACCACCTTTGATCCTCCGGGCCCGATTGTTGAGACCATTCCTACCAGCATGAACCCATCGGGTGCGATCACGGGATGGTACTTTGACGGCAATATTTTTCACGGCTTCCTGCGTTCTCGGCAGGGCGCCTTCACAATCCTTGATTTTCCGGGGGCGACTGGTACCTCTGGCGCAAGCATCAACCCGGCAGGGACGATCACGGGATATTACTTTGACGGGAGCGGGCTCCCGGTGTTTCACGGCTTCGTGCGCTCTCCCGACGGCGTCTGGACCAGCTTCGATCCTGTCGGCTCAGTGGACACCGAACCCGCAAGCATTAACCCCGCGGGGGAAATTGCGGGAACTTACTATGACGCCAACCATGTGTCGCACGGCTTCCTGCGAGATCGCGACGGCGCCATCACCAGCTTCGATGTTCCCGACTCGAATGGAGGAACCTTCGTCACAGGCATGAGCCCGAGTGGAGAGATTACTGGATATTACGACGACAACGACGAATATCCGCAACCTCAGCGCGGGTTCCTGCGCTCACGGGACGGCGCGTATACCACGTTTGTTCCCCCCCCGGGGGAGGGATGTTCTTCTTGCCGCGTTAATGTGTTGAGCACCATGCCGTGGTCGATCAACCCCGCGGGGGAGATCATAGGGAATTTCTATCGAGACGATGCTCAGACGGTGCATGGCTTCGTGCGGGAGCGCGACGGAAAGATCACCATTTTGGATGCTCCGTGCGCTGGGGCTAGCACTTTTCCCAATAGCATCAACGCCGCGGGAGTGATCACAGGAATCTACTACGGCTGCGGGGCGGCGCATGGTTTCGTGAGGGATCGCGACGGCAAGATAACCACCTT
>Ga0209117_1000825_pt1 | contig 11572 bp, 8 predicted proteins | sample BlaSpr_A8_OM2_M2_FD_187978 | JGI IMG/M metagenome (GOLD analysis project Ga0209117, IMG submission 187978) | Forest soil microbial communities from Thunder Bay, Ontario, Canada - Black Spruce, Ontario site 2_A8_OM2_M2 (SPAdes) (version 2) | ecosystem: Environmental > Terrestrial > Soil > Boreal...
GGGCCGGATCGGTGACATCATAGATTTCCTGCGCCTCGGTCCCAAGAGGCCGCAACAAATACCATTTGCCACGCACGCCGTGCGGCAACACGCTCCCGCTGCAGACGCGCACCATCTGCGCGCCACCGGCCTCTTCGCCAGCCTGCGTTGAGCCCGGAATGTGAGCGAGGTACTTAGGTTTCGCGGGATCGGTTACGTCCACAATCGAAGTGCCGTTGGGCTCCACGGCGCCCGTTAATGAATTCATGGCCGTGCCCGTGTGGTGGCCGACGTAGGCGATCTCGCGCCCATTTTCGTTAATGATAATGGGTTGGTACGCCGAACGCCCTTGAAGATCGCTATGGCCCACCAACTCCATGTTCCATTGAGATTGCTGATCCGGAGGGTTGGGAGGCGGCTCCGGAATCGGCGCACTACCGTTCAAAACCACCGCCGGTATCGCGGATCCATTCGGCGGAATTGCTTGTGCCATGATGAGTAAGGGTGCTGCGGAGGAGACCAAGAACGCCAAAAATAACTGCAGTACGCGCAAATATTTTCCCGTCTGCATTTGAACTACCTCCGGCTTAATTTATCAGGTGCGGGCTCTATTCTTACGCTGAACGCCCCGGCCACAACGCGGAACCCACCTATTTCCCGTGGTACACGTACTTGTTGTTGTCGCAAACGTATTCCGCAATCTCCCAGCCCGGCTTTAATTTGTAAATCTGCTGCGCTATCCAGGGCTTCGTGTAAGCCTTGGGGTCCTCGATCGTAAAATCGTCCTTCAGCGTGTCATGGTCGACGCGGTTGATGCGCTCGATGACGTGCAGAGCTTCGGTATGGGGAAGGCCTACGTGATCCAGCCACGTGATGTCGTTGAAACCGGTCGTATCGACAACCAGGGTGTCGCCTTCCCACTTGCCGATCGAATCGCCATTGTAGGTGAGGCTGTCGAACTCCTTGGGATGTGCCCGATCCAAATGGATTTGGCGTAACTGATTCCCGGCTTCCTGATACATGAGGACCTTCCCAGGAACCTGAAGTATCTCTATGGGGAGAGGCACGAACATAATCCGGGGCACACCGTGCGGCAGGCACGCCAAATTCGGGTCGTTAACCTTGGGGTCAGCAAGCTTAAATCGAGCTTCAGCCCACGGCGTGAAGGGTGCGTTTCCTTTTGGAAATAAGTTGGGCTGAAATTGATCGATTAGCCAAACTCCAGTCAGATCCGGCGCGCTGCCGGCGGCCTTCGATTGATTCGCGGTCTGCGCCAAAATGGCGGGCAAAAGAAAGAGCGCCGCTGCACCGCAAACGATGGCATCAATCAGGCGATTTCGCAATCTAACACTCCTTCCCCAATTCTATTTCAGCTCCGCCGGATTCGGCTGGACGGATACTCACCGCACGTGTGCGGAGAGTTCCTGGCCATTGGCAAACACGATTTTGTCGAGGCGCATAAAAGTCCTGCCGTCCTTGGCCCGATTGCCAAAAACCGTGATCTCGTCCCCCGGCTTGACTGTATCCTTCCGCCAATTTACCCTGGAAAGCATTCCCAGGCTTGCGAGTTCCGCGGACCAATTCTCGACATTCCCCTTGTCGTCTTTCACGTCGAGATGAATGTAGGCGTGCGGATTGCTCCACTCGAACTGCGTAACTGTGCCCTTTACGCTGGTAAATCGCGTCATGTCATATTCGGCCACGGAGTGGTGCGCAAAGAGCGGACGCGAGATCATTATTAAACCGATTAGCAGAATTATAAGAATGAACCGCTTCCTGTTCACTGCGATTCCTCCAAACGTCCCGGAATTTCCAATGTCAGAAGCTTTGCGCAAAACCATAAACCTGCAGCCAATTCCTGTCAACGTTAAATAATTGCTTAAACTAGCTCGATTGCTCCTGCATGACAAGCCGCGCTGGAAACGTGTCTAGCAAACATCGTCAAATACTCTTTCTCGTGTTTCTCTCTGTGCGCTCTGGGCTCTCAGTGGACTCTGTGTTAAATCCTTTTTCGCTCTCATTACCGGAAATGTACACCGAGCGACGCCCACGCGGACGAGGCTTGTTTTGCGTGCCGCGCCACTTCATAATAAAGGTTCCATAGGGTGGACATGCGAAGAATCGAATTAGCAATAGTCGCGGTGCTTGTTCTCGTATCCGCCGCCTACGCCATGCGCAGGAAAACACCTGCGATTCGCGGGGCGACAAGCCCCTCCATTGAGCAATCCGCCGCGCCGTCAGGCGATGACAAGACACCCGACAAGACACCCGTAATTCGCTTCGTAAAGAATCCGGAGATGGCTCCTCCCTTACCAGACCACGATATTTCCGGCGCGGTTGTGTCCAAGGCGAATTGGAACGGCAAGGTCGTCCTCGTGAATTTCTGGGCCACCTGGTGCCCTCCCTGCCGCGAGGAAATTCCGGAACTGATCGAACTTCAGAATAAATACAAGGACCAACTGCAAGTTGTCAGTATTTCCGAAGATGACGACCCACCGGTGAATGTTTTGAAGTTCGCTAAACGGAAAGGAATCAATTATCCAGTCATTATGGCCACTCCGGAGGTAATCGCAGCGTATGGTGGCGTCCCCGCATTGCCCACTACCTTTGTGGTTGATACGCAGGGACGCGTCGTGGGGAAACATGCTGGTTTGCATCCGATGGACACTTACATCCGCGAAATCCGCGCGCTTCTCGGGCAGCCGGTCGATGCCCGCATTGAGACATTTGTAGACGCCGGCCAGGTGTTCCTGAAGAATGCCGTAAACGCCACCGAATTGCCCGGAGTGAATCTCGATGGATTGACGCCAGTGCAGAAGAAAGCGGCCCTGCACCGCCTGAACGCTGAGAGTTGCACCTGCGGATGCGCCTTGACGCTTTCCCAATGTCGGGTGAATGATACGGAGTGCCCGGTCAGCGGCAAAATAGCCGCGCAAGTGGTGAAAGAGGTCGTCCGCGGCGGCAAGCCGGCGCGCGCTCCTTCTCCACCGACCAGCAGGCCTCCTCGAAAGGAGAGTTGAAATGTTTCGATTCTTAGTTCGAACCTTCGCAATCCTAGCCGCCGTCCTCCCACTCGGGCGCGGAGCCACTTGCAACGCCGCCGGTACGTCCGTTGCGATCCCGAATCCGTCCCTGGATGTTCCCCTCGCACCCACGAAAGGCCAGCAAACCGCCGTAATCGCTGGTGGTTGTTTCTGGGGCATTCAGGCCGTGTTCGAACACATCAAAGGCGTGATCCGGGCGACTTCAGGATATTCCGGCGGATCAGCAGACACCGCACAGTACGAAAGGGTCAGCACAGGCCGTACCGGACACGCGGAAGCCGTCCAGATCACCTACGATCCGTCCCAAATCTCCTACGGCCAGCTTTTGAAGGTATTCTTCTCTGTGGCGCATGATCCGACGCAGCTCAACCAGCAAGGTCCTGACGTCGGCACTCAATACCGCTCCGCCATTTTTTACGCCTCCGACGAGCAGAAACGAATCGCGCAAGCCTACGTCGATCAATTGAATCACGCCAAGGTATTCCCGAAGGCCATCGCCACTCAGATTGTCGCGCTAAACGCGTTTTTCCCCGCGGAGGATTACCACCAGGATTACGTCGACAATCATCCCGAAAACATGTACATCGTGATCAACGATCTGCCCAAGGTTGACCACCTTCAAAAGCAATTTCCGGAACTGTATGTAGATAAGAAGTAACGCGGCAGGCGTCCGAGATTTCGTAACGTCGGAGTGGGTGAAGATGAGATTGACGGTCTCACTCCCGCAAGCCCGGGTTCCCCTTCGTCCAGCGTTGAAATGCTCTTAAATCCAACTATATTTGTTAGGATGAAGTTTGCCGGGTGGCCCGCGTCAGTTCTCGCGTGGGGGTCCTGGGGGAAGGCTACTATCATGTCAAGCTTCGCATTTCGACCTCTGACTCGTGTTCTAATCCTTGTCTTCTGTGTTGGGATGCAACCGGTCCTGGCTCAGCGAACGAAAGCGCCAACGAAGGCCGGTGTGCAGGCCCCGAAGCAGAAGCCCACTGAAACCAGCGTCGTCTCAGCTAATTCCGAGTTCGACTTCATCAAGGGCATGCTTTCTTTCGAGCCGTTGAAGGACAAGGCCGCTTGGGAAGGATACCTTCGGACCGCCGGCCTGGTTCCCTGGCGCGATGCCACGTGGCATCTGGAAGCCGCGGACGGCGAGGTGCGCGCGGAATGCTTTTTTCTCGAACAGGAAACGAGTTGCCATCTTTTCTTTTTGCCTTCAGGCGCCACGCCTCTAAGCGATGCTACGTTGTCCTGGCTTTATCGCACCGCGTCGGGGTTTTCGTTCCAGGAAGGCGACAAAGTTGAATTGCAGTTTCCCGAAGAAGCGTTGACCAGTGGACAGGGCAGGCGTTCTCAGTATTTTCTTGTGTCGCTCACGTCTGGATGCCTGGCGAGAACGGCCATCTACGTAACCTGGGATCACTCACAGTAGTAAGACGTGGGAGCCGCCCCATTGTTGTGAGAATGAAATTCGGGTGCGAAGGCATTGCGGCCTTGAAGAGACCGTAATGTTGCGGGCAAGCCGATTGTCACAATCCTTAAAAGCCTGGCCCAACACAGCATGAGATTTCAGACACGGGATCATGCAGGGGCGCAAATAATGAAAGTTATAGACAGAGACCCTGATCATTGCTCCATTTGTTTGAAAGGCATCGAACCCAAAGATCTCTCAAATGTGACTGCATAATTGAGATGCTTTTGCTGATCGAGCGCGTGTTCCAGTGCCCACCCAGAATATGCAACCATTTGTTCATCGCCAGATATGAGACGGGCTCGGGCGGCGAATACTATCTGAAGGAATGTGTACCTCTCGATCTGCCCGATGCTGAATGCCCGCCCGAGATTCTGGAAATGTCGAAGGACTTTTATTCAATTTACGATCAAGCATGGAAGGCGGAGCAGAGGGGTTTGCCGTTGGTTGCTGGTCCCGGTTATAGAAAAGCCCTTGAGTTCTTGATTAAAGACTATGCGTGCAAACTTCATCCAGCGGATGAAGAGAAAACAAGAATTAGGAAGGCCGATCTCGGTCCCTGCATACAGGAGTTCATGAAGAACGACATGGTTCGCGAGACGGCAAGGAGGGCAGCTTGGCTTGGGAATGACGAGACTCACTACCTTCGCAAATGGGAGGGCAAAGATCTCCAAGACCTCAAACAGCTGCTTGCCCTGACGGTTACCACAATCCGCGGAGAACTCCTCTATGAAAACATGAAGAAAGACATGCCACGGGGCAAGAAATGAAAATGGCGCCAGCTGCCCTTAGGATCGCACCTACGTATCATCGCTTTTGTCGTCAATCAACGGCTACCACAGATTGGAATTTCTGCCGACTTCGCCATCAAAAAAAATCGCGTGGAGGCCACAACCGCGGCCTCCACGCGAGAACTAATCACATCAATCGGCGAGCGGATCGGGCCGAAGCTGAAACTTCACAGCCTTGCTCGTGGTGCCCTTGCCGCCTTCGATGTGCCAGGGCGTGCGGGTCGCGTACGTTGACCAGAGCCCTTTGCCTTTCCAGCCGCCCTTAGGATCGTCGATGCGTCCGTCCATACTCTTGGCGAAGAAGCCCATCGGGTAGGGAACTCGGAGAACAACCCACTTGCCGGTAGCCGGATCAAGAGCCTCTAACGCGTCGTCCCCGTTTCCTGTGACGATCGGTGTATTCTTACCCATGCCAAACGTATCGAATTGGTCAACCCAGTTGTAGTAATTTGAATCAACGCTGCCAATTCTCTCGTCCACTCCCTTGAAAGACGGGCCCGGCGTGCGGTAGAGGGTCCACCCTTCGGGGCAATGCTGGCCGGTGGCTGTGGGTCCGTTGAGCGGTCCCTTACACTTGCGGCGATCGAAGCTAGCGTAGTGCCCACTCGCGAGTACGGTCCAGATTACGCCGTTGCGGTCGATGTCCATCCCGCGCGGCGAGAATCCTTGGACGGGCGCCTTCGGATTGTTCCACGGCACCTCGTAGATTTCCGCCAAAGCGGTTTTCGTCGGGTCCGACCCTGGATTCAGCCGAACGAGCGCGCCGGGGAATCCGAGAGCCGTACCCCAAATGGAACCGTCCGCGGGGTTTGGGCCCACGGCATAGAATCCAACCTTGATCCGCTTATCTTTCGTAGGATCGATCGGCTGATCCGGCTCCACGTATTCATCACGCTTGCCGTTGCCGTTGGTGTCCAGCACGAACGGTGTCCAGCCCTGCGATTTCTGCGCATCATGAGTCTCGTCCCACATTTTCGTGTTCAGCCAGCCGACCTTATCGCCTCCGGGATCGCTGAACCAAAGGGTGCTGTTGGCGTCCTCGGCGAACATCAAATGTTGCGAGCTGGAGCACATGTCGATTAGCGCCCACTGCTTCGTTTTGGGATCGTAAACATTGGTCTGTCTTGAGCTTTGATTGATCGGGAAAACGACCGCTGACGGGTGACTCGATCCCTGCTTGCAGAAGTCTGGGTTGTCTCTGGGACGCGTGGCGGCTGCAGTCCAAATTCTGCCCTGCGAATCCATCATCAAGCTATGCGCGGTGGCATGGGATATTGCGACGGTTTCGGTCCCCCAATAGGGTGAGGGCATCAGAACCTCGGGCGGCTCAGCCATGGGGGTACCCGGCTTATACGGAATTGCGATCTGGCTCATCGTGTTCTTCACCGGATCCAGCGCCGTCATAAAATCCGAGCTGTCCTCGTGGACTCCGTAGACCAGGCCGTTGGCGTTCATCGTGGGATTCCGGCGATCGGTAGAAATCTCATCGTGGAAATATTCTTTCGGTCCGGACCAGTCCCATTGAGTAATGACTACGTTGCGCTCGAGACCTTGCGGGCGTGGCGGCACGGGCGGCAATTCGCCGGCTTTTACGCGATCGGTCCAGTCGCCGAACTCCTGTATGGCGCGCTTGCGCCCCATACGGTTGGCGGTGGTGACCATATTCGTGCCGACTTGGGCCGACTGAATGCGCCGGTCCCAAGCTGCTGCAGACGTGTCGAACGCGCCGAGAGTCGCCGGGATTTCGCGCGTGGCCTTGTCGCCAATTTGATGGCATGATTCGCAGCCATCTGTTTTCACCATTTCAATCCACTGACCCTGTTCCTTGATGTTGTCCGAGATACCATTCCCCGTCGGCCCCGTGCCGGGAAAGTCGCTCTTCGGCGGTATGTGCAGCAGGGAATACCAGTAGGCCGCCGGGTAATACTGCGCAGCCTCCTTCTCGCTCGGAGCGATGACCGCTTTCAAATCCAGTGGCTTGCCCGGGGCGGCTTGAACCTTGGCCGAATCCACCAGGCCGTAGCCGCGTACCCACACTGTGTAGTTCGCTTTCGGAAGATCGGGAATCAGATAGCGTCCCTGATCGTCGGTCACCACGATCTTGCGGTATCCAGTGCCGAGGTCCTTTGTTTCCGCAATCACCCAAACGCCAGCTTCTGGCCCTTTCGAACTCGTAACCACACCGGCGATATCACTGCTATTCATCGGGATCGCTGCGGCGGGTTTGCGAGCGCTATGCCCTGGACGCGAGACTGCCAGCAATCCAGCAACGGCGATTGCAACAATCGCCACATAAAAGATTTTTTTTGTCATGAGCTTTGATCTCCTTCAGCTTCAGCGGCCAAGTGGCTGCCCAACATCCAAAAGACGTAGATTCGGAGTGCGTCAGTTTCAGAATTGTTAGGCGTAATGAATCGTAAGCCCACAAATTGGCATTGTCAATTAACCGTTTTACGAACTACACCCATGCCGAAGGGAGTGTAACACGGAGAGCAAGGAGGACTTACAGAAGAAAGATACTGACTGAAAAAAGAAGCAAGATTTCTCTGCGGTTCTCTGTCATTCTCAGTGTCCTCTGTGTTGCGTTTTTCAGAATTTAACACAGAGAACGCGGAGAAAAGCCACAGAGGGCACAGAGAATCAGGCAGACACAGAAACGGCAATAAAATGGTGCCGGGGGGGAGAGTTGAACTCCCTACGCCGGCCTTTTCAGGGCCGCGCTCTACCGGTGAGCTACCCCGGCACCGGGGCAGTAAAAGATTCTACGGTCGCAATGCAGGGGTGTCAATTGAGGAATGGAATTCTGAAAACTCCAAAATAAATCGCACGGAGCGTGCCACCAAAGCAAAATCAAAGTGCCGATGCAAAAGATTCAAAATACCGCGCGAACATAACTACAATCTTCTTGACATGCTCATGATCGAGATGTTAATTCCTTGCACATTATGCGGGCGGTTTCCAGCCCAGCTGCCGCGTCACTTTTCTCTCCATGACGAGATCAGTCTAGCTTCGACGCTTTGGAGTGGTATCGGGCGCTTTGTGGTGACGCGCCTGGAGACAAATCCGAATTCCGAGGAGGCTTTGACATGAAAGGGAATATTCGTGACGGCGGGGTGTCGTCGTTGTTTTCAGATTGGCGGCCATTTTGGCATTTGCGAAGGAGCAGGGAAGTTCTACTTCTAAAACGGTCCACTCTCCAGCAGCCAGTCCGATTTGATCACCGGCCTGCTGCGCAATAACAAGGGCGTCCCGACACCGTCAGGACGCCCTTGTTTTGTTTGCGGCGTTTGTTCGATAGTTCGGAGGTGAAAGTCCTCTTCACAACCTGATGAACGTGAAGTGCCTGCAAAGCTTCCACGGACTACTTCATCGACGCGTCAAACTCCCGCATCCAGTCTTTCCCCTTCAAGACTTCGCGAGGCTTTGTCCCGTCCGCGGGGCCGACGATCCCGTCTTTCTCCATGATGTCGATCAGCCGAGCAGCCCTGCCATAGCCGACGCGCAGACGCCGCTGCAAAGTCGATGTGGATGCGCGGCCCGCCTCGCAGACCACGCGCACGGCCTCCTGGTAGAGGTTGTCATCCACATCGTCGGCGCCCGGCTCTCCGTCGGGACCTGATGCGTTCTCGTCCTTGGGAGCCTCAAGCAGCCGCTCGTTGTAGACAGCCTTAGCTTGCGAGCGCCAGTGATCGCACACGGCGGTGATTTCATCCTCGGTGACAAACGGCCCATGCATGCGATTGAGGCGTGCCGATCCAGCGGGCAAGTACAACATGTCTCCGCGCCCAAGAAGCGATTCCGAACCATTTGCGTCGAGAATCGTGCGCGAGTCCACTTTGCTCGCGACGCGGAACGAAATCCGGGCAGGGAAGTTTGCCTTAATCAGTCCGGTAATGACGTCCACCGAAGGCCGCTGCGTCGCCAGAATCAGATGGATGCCCACCGCACGCGCCATTTGTGCCAGCCGCGTGATCGATTCTTCGACGTTGCTCGTGTCCACCATCATCAAGTCGGCCAACTCGTCGATCACGATAACAATGTAGGGGAGCGGCTTATGCTCGGCATTTTCGGTGTCATCAAACAGCGAAAGCGATTGGCCCTTCTGGAACGTCCGGTTGTACTGGTCAATGTTACGTACGCCGCGCGCGGCCAGCAGCTTCAACCGCGACTCCATTTCCCGCGTGGCATTGCGCAAAACGTTCGATGCAATCTTCGGATCGGTGACCACCGGCGCCAGGAGGTGCGGGATGTCTTCGTAGAGGCCAAGTTCCAGCCGCTTCGGGTCCACCATCACGATTTTCAGCTCATCCGGCGTAGCTTTGTAGAGCATTGACAAAATTAAAGAGTTGAGGAAAACGCTCTTGCCGGTTCCCGTCGATCCCGCGATCAGCAAATGAGGCATCTGCGCGAGGTCGGAAACGCGGTTGCGTCCGATCAAATCCTTGCCTAGAGCGAGCGTCATCTTGGAAGGCGAGTTGATGAACTCCGCCGACTCGATCTGCTCGCGCAACGCAATTGTCTGGCGATGCGCGTTCGGCACTTCAATCCCCACCGTGGACTTGCCGGGGATGCGTTCGATCAGAATGGACTCCGCCTTTAACGCCAGGCAAAGGTCCTCCGCGAGACCCGTAATCCGGCTGTATTTGATACCGGCTTCGGGCTTGAATTCGTACGTGGTAACAACAGGACCGGGATTAATTTGCGTGATGCGCCCGCCGATGTCGAACTCCTGGCATTTCTGCTCGATGGCGCGCGCGCAATCCTTCAGATCGTCCTCGTCGATTCTTTCGCTGCGCTCAGCCATGCGAAGCAGATCAGGGGAGGGCAGCCGGAAGCTGGTCGCTCCCTTGGCAATGCGCGGCGAAGGCGAAGACTTCGCCGCGGTCTTCTTCTGTTCAGGACCGCCAAACACGATCGCGCGTGAACGTTCGGACTCCTCCATTCGCGATTCGCGATCGTCCTCGTCGGCGGCTGCATTCGCGTCGCCCTGGGCCCCCGCATGTGACGGAATCGGCGGTCGCCCCTCCATCTTGATTTGCTCGAGCCGCTTGCGCATGCGTTCCTGTTCGCGCTCCTCGCGCCAAGCCCAATACCGCTCCCTCAGCGGACCAATCAGGTTCAACTTGCTCAACGGTCCGCGCAGCCATTCATGAGTTTCAATAAACGAAAACTTTGTTGTCAGAAAGAGCCCAATGAAAAAGATTGCCAATCCGACCAGATTTGCCCCCACTGTGTTGAATGCAGCGTGCAGTCCCGCGGAGGCAACATGGCCGAGCAGTCCTCCCGGCGGAATTGCTCCGCGCACCTGTGGCATATGCCAGAGTGTGAGCAGCGTCGGAACCATCAGCACCAGCATCGTATAGCCAAGCAATTTGATGGTTGGCGAGTCAACCGCCTCGCTTCGGAACCACCGATATCCGACCAAGAAAATTCCCGCCGGCAAAAGAAAGGCGGCGTACCCGAAGCCTTGAAAAAACATGTCCGCCCCATAAGCGCCGACCGGGCCGATCCAGTTTCGCGCCGCATGGATATCGGGCGAATCGGCTGAAACATTGAACGATGGATCGTGAGGACTGTAGGAAAGAAGCGCCAGCGCGATCAGGATGGCGATTGTTACGCCAACAAACCCAATCAATTCGTTCACGCGGTTATTTTCTGTTGGAGTCAGAACGCGCACAAAATCTCCTCGCAATAGGGGAAGGTGCTCGTCGCAGGGCTGGGTGCGCGGGCGCTGTCGCGCGGATCCCATCTGGAATTACGAGAGCAACCGAATCACTATATCAAACACACCGCTGTAGGCAAGTAAAGATTAGCGAAACGCGTGTTTGCAAATAGCGCACCCAGGAAACAGCGAGTGTAGCGTCCGCTTTTAAGTAGGCACAAGTTCTGTTGACATCCTTAACCTTGGTCCCGGTTGTTGTAGCCCGCGTCTTTAGACGCGGGGATTTTCCGGGCCATTGGCAAACAAAACCCCCGCCACTAAAGGAGGCGAGCTGCAAGCGCGACACGGTCGAGTTCCCACACAGACTCTTTACAGGCTATAGGCTGCGGAAAAACACTGAACAGTAGCACCCCTACTTTCTCGCCAGTCCCGTCAGGGACGAAAGAACGTAGCCCCCCGCGGGAGCGGTGGGACATTTTTCGCGCGAAGAAAAAGAAAAAAGCCCGTAGGGGCGGCAAAAGGCTCACCAAACATCCGCCCGATTTTAAGTCCTACTGTCCAAGCCTCGACACCCAAACCAAGACCGCAATTCCCACGATAATTCGATACACGGCGAACGGCGCAAATCCCCGCG
>Ga0209117_1000826_pt1 | contig 11569 bp, 13 predicted proteins | sample BlaSpr_A8_OM2_M2_FD_187978 | JGI IMG/M metagenome (GOLD analysis project Ga0209117, IMG submission 187978) | Forest soil microbial communities from Thunder Bay, Ontario, Canada - Black Spruce, Ontario site 2_A8_OM2_M2 (SPAdes) (version 2) | ecosystem: Environmental > Terrestrial > Soil > Boreal...
CTCCGGCCAGCGTCGCTTCGCTCCGACGACTGATCACCTCGATCCGGAATGCTGATCACGATCAGCCCGGAATCCCGATTACCTTCGCCGGAATCCCCACCCCAAGCGGACGATAAGCCGTTAATGCGTTTATCAGGCACTACCCTGCCGCGAAATCCTGTTCTCGAAAAGCAAGTACACCGGAGCAACTTGACCGTTGTTGGTGTCTAACCACCAGGCGAACACTTTCGATATTTCCAGGCGCTAGCATAATGTGACGCAGAGTCGGCGTATGCTTATCTCTTGCCGGTGACCTATGGAGGCCAGAGTGCTTCAGGAGGCATCCCAAACGACGTGGGATTTACGGTACATAAATCGAGAACCACCGACTAGCATGAAACTCTACTTACTTTTCTTGCTATTCGCCTGCATCGTGACGAGTGTTGAGCTATTCAAAGCATGGCGCGTTGCGCCGCCATTCAGACCCCCTCGTCAGGTAAGCAATCCTTCGTACCTCAAAATGCTTGAGGCGTCGAGAACTCGGCTTAGACAGTGGATTCTCTTCATATTTCTGGCGTTGGGCATCCTTACTTCCCTAAATCTCTCCGATGTCTGCATCCTCATGTTGGGCGAGAAGACTATGGGCAGCGGCCTCATACTATTTGTGCTCAGAGACTACGGGGCCGACCTTACGATGGGATTTTTTGTAGTTCTCTTTGCATTTCTTGTTCGGTGGCACTTCTTGGCTCGAATTGACCGCCTGCGCGAGTAAGTCGTACGCCAAAAGTACCCCACCCTCGCCCCAAACGCGCGGCGCGAGGTGCGATGCGCCAATGTTCTTGGCTCACGATTCGTTAGGAACAGCGGGCGAATGACATGGTGCACAGATTTCTATGGTGATTTCACTTGTCCGGTAAGCGCACGTTTATCAGACATGTGGTGTCCTTCGTCGGTACCGTCGCTTCGCACGCCAGCCCACCAGTTAGACTTTCTTCTCTATGGCCTCACTCGCTTGATAGGCGGATACCAAGTAAAGGTGCTGGCCTTCCCTATCACTGGGTCTATCTCAACGGTCAAGCCTTCAAACTCGCCGTTCCCTTCGGCGAGAGTGATCCTCTTTCTCATCGTGGGTGCATTGCTTGGATATATTTGCCACGTACTACCGTCCTGAACATAAACCACGTTCGTGGCTTTCGGTTGCCGAAGCGTAATTTTAGATTTCAAAGTTCCCCGAATGACAATCAGGGCGCGAGCAGACTTTTCACCCGATCCCGAAGAGCTCTGGATTCCACCGTGAAATAGTTTTCCTTTTAGCCCTAGCGAGTTCAGAACTGTCACCTCGTCCTTCCGCAGGCCGCTGTCTGGACCAATCTCCTCAGGCCCCGGGACGAGCCGTTCGATCACCACGTCCAGAGACTGTGCATCGCGGTCGGGCAGCGCTGGATAGATCACTACAACCAACGACCCCAATACCACAACGGACACACCTGCCCACCTCAACCAGTTGCTTCTGATCGGACCGGCCGTACCCGTGAAGCGCGGCAAAATCCAACCGCCGAACAGCGACCCTATTCCTGCGCCTCCATACACCACCACTCCTGCTATAGCGATGTACCAACCAGCCGATGCGAGGCCTAGCAAACTAAGGAAGAACGCAATTACAGCAGCGATGATTCTGACGAGCCATCTCGGCGTCGCAAACCAGCCCAGCGCACGAACGAGGACGAACAGCAGCATCCCCCAAAGCAGTGCGAAAGGACCAACGAAGAGAGTCGCCCAACTCGCGTAATAGCTTACCTCCTGCAAATTCGGTATGTGTGCGGAATACCACCCCGGACCCGGCCGATCACTGTACGGTAGATAGCCGATAGCGGATATCACAACGAGTAATAGGAATGTCCCGCACCCAAGAAACAGTGCATAGACGAATGTGCAAATTACGGCGTTCTTGACATTTTGCGCGATAGAGCGAAAAAGTTTGTTCATTGTTGATGCGCGCTGACATCCCTTTGCTTTGTTATTTCCGTGCAGTATAGCCCACGAATGACTTGGCTATTGAGTTAGACGTTTTTCCACGTGACCACCCAGGAATGGAAACTGGCAGCCCCGGCGGCCTAAGTCCTGGTTAGTCGGGTTACCGGACAAGTGCCCCTAGAATCGGTCCGCGCGGGTGGAAGCGCGATCCAACTAAGTTAGGTTTGACCTTGTCCCGGTCGGAATCTGGCGTTCCAGTTTCTCCACTGCCTGCACCAGCCTTGCGCGTGTGAAAGGGTGGAGTCGTCCACCACGAAGGAAACGTTCAGTTGCATGTTGGGATACTCCGGACTCACGCATCAGCCGGCGCATTGTAAACCGTTTTGCTCTGAGTATTAGCGCGGGATCGGCAGCTCGGGTGTTAATCGTTTGGCCGGCCTGATATTTAATGGGTCCAGTATTTTCCAGTGCGCTTATATCTCCACCCTCTTGCGCCTTGCGCTCTACTTCTTTACCGATGAAAATGAACGGCGTCATCGCCTGAATTGGCCGCCGGAGCAGCAGTCCGCTGGTATATGCGCTGCAATATTCTCCATCGTGTCCGAGTATTGGTGAAAGCGCGAAATTGTAAGGTTTGGCCGCTCCAGGATCGTGTCTGCGCAGAGCTTTCAGCACGTTGGCTGTGGTAACGCGAATACGCATCACGGCCGGTAAGCTTCCGAACCATAAATCCCGCGCCACTAGGACGTTTTCACTGTCCTGCATGTTTCGGAAATGGTTGACTAGAAACCGTTCCCAGGCCTCAACTATCCATCGCGGATACGTGGTCTTTTGGTCTTTGCAATGCGATGGTTTATAGCGCTTGCGCTCGTCGGGAACATACACTATTCCCAGACCATGCTCGCTGGGTTTGATGATCTCAAACTTTAATTTGTGGCGTGTGTAAACGACGTAGCGCTTTGCAGACACAGCCAGACCGTACAACTGGTGCTGGTTACCGGCGCGATCATAATTGCAATCTTCGATTTTGAGAATTTGTAGCACCACACTTCGGTCGTAAGGATTTAGGTGGTTGAGTTCCGCGCGGAATTCTTCGATTTGTTTCCACGTCATTGCATTGACTGCTGGATCCCCATTGGCCATTTTATGTCGACCACCCGGACACGAAACCAATCCACCTTTTTCGGAGGCAACGAACAACATGGAATCTGTGTCGGTGGAAAACTTCTCACGCACCGCGAAATATCTTTGCAAACGCAAACGGGTGCGCGCACGCCAAACACAAATGAAAAATATCTGTCCGTGTAAGCGTCGGGCTGTGGCCTGTATGCCCAATTGCACCAAAACAGGGCAGGGGGGGCGCACGTTCGGCACCGCGTGTTTCCTAGTGGCACTGGGCGTGACGACCACAATATATGGGCAGGGGGGCAGTTTCAAAAACTTCTAATCTCCTATCCCGTCAATTTCTCGGGGGGATAGGAGATAGGAGAATTCAAAACCGGCCCCCCTGCCCAAGTTGCCCTATTTTGGTGCAAATGGGCGTATCCCACAAACGTTTCGCTTTGCTTCGCATGCGCTAGCATTCCGTGCAAGTTTCACCCGCGCGCTGAGGGATTGAGCATGTGAAGACTCAGTGGGTGTTATATTCATCGAGAGCTAGCGTTACATTTTAGAGCTGGCTAACTGTCCTGGGTAAAAACGATGGCAGAGAATTTTCAGAGAGATTTGTTGTTGTGCGCGTGGCTGCGAAGACTCATGTTGTAAAATTATCTCAAGGCCGCGTGTTCAGCCGTGTCTACCGTTCGCTCAAAAACCGCAGTCTTCCCACTACACTGGCAGGTTATGACGACACTGGATAGATCAACCTTCTGGCGAACCTGGTGCAAGTCTTTCCGAAACAAGGGATTGCGTGACGCTCGCGCGGGGTTCCGGATTGCAGATCGCTACTGGGGTGCTTCGATGGCTCATTCAGTAGTCCGTCTTGCGGTCCGTCTCGCGGTGACCCTCGCGACACTTTTGCTTGCAGGGCTGCCTTATACCGCCGCGCAGGAACTTCAGGAACTCTCAAATCATGACCTGGAGAGCTTGCTTCGTACAGTGCCGCGGTTCACCGGACAGTTTTGGGTATCTGGCGTTTCCGGTGATTTCAAGCAGGTGGCCGTGCAGTTCCTGGCTACGAAGGAGGAGTGCGAAATAAAGGAGTGCCAGCTGGACAAAGTTGATAAGTATATCGGCTTGATCGATTTGAACCAGCGACAGTTGTTGGCGTATGGGAAGGTATTCACCACAGAGGATGACGGTTGGGAATCCATAGTCGGTATTCGTTGGCAGCAACGGGAACTAATTACAGAACGGCGCGGAGGTCACATCGCCATCCGCGATACTCGCACACTGGAAATCACGCATCTCTTCGCCGGATACGAGCTGGGCCTCGTTGAACCTTTTTACCCACAGTTACATGCGGCACGGCTCGCTGCAGGAGGTCGGTTTTTAGTCGCCCTATTTGCCGAGCATAAGGCCCGCTCAATCCTTTCCAGCAGGGGTTCGCTTGCCGATTTTCGGAAGTATTTCCTAGGGATCTTTGATCTGGACGCGCGGACGATTCGCGCGCGATGCCCTGTGGAGGTAGAGACCGACGAAAACGCAAGGCCTATCGCGATCTCCGGGGATGGAGCATTGGTGGCCTACGGCAGACCAGGCTCAGAGCGCAGGCCGCAGGTGTACGTTGCTTCGGTCGAAAGCTGCAAGACAATCCGTGCATGGTCATTTGATTCAAACCTCGCGGACCTGGCATTCTCTGCCGATGATGCGAGTATGATCCTCACTTTTAACCGCGGAGCTACAAAGGCACTAGTGCAGCGGCTGTCCGACACAGGAGTGATTCTGCGAGTTCCTTCGAGAGACCGCGTAGATGGGGGGTTGGACTCCTCTTTCGCCGTTTCGCCTTCGGGTCGCTGGCTGGCAATCGATAGTTCCGTGTACAGAAAAAGCTTCTGGGAATTGTTCAGTGAGTTCGGGCACGTTGAAAACTCCGGCGTTGATCTATGGGACCTAGGAAAAGGAAGAATCGCAGGTCGGGTGAGGTTTGGGCAAAGCAAGATACATACGTGGGCCAGTTTTTGGGACTCGTTTCAAATGGTGTTTTCCCAAGACGAGCAGGCGCTTGCAGTGTTCGCACCGCGTTCGACTCTCCGGTTTTACCGTGTGCCAATCTCGCCGTAGGCTACTCGTCCAAATATCCTGGATAAGCGAGGAGCAATGAACGCCGCAATGGCGCTGGCGAAAGCGGCTAGCCCCGGCTAGCGGCCGTGGGCTCTGCTGCCATATGCGCCTGCGATGACCAAACCCAAACTCTGGAAAACTGTCCGATACTGAACATTCTCTCAGACGCGGGTCTGTTTCAATTGGGCTCCGTAGTCGTGATCAGTCACGTGATGAGACGACGGCGTGGGGAATCCGATTTGATGGTGGAATTCTTAAAAAAAAAGAAGAAGAGGCGCTTATGAAGATCGCGTGTAAGTGTACGAATCTGGTTTGTTGCATCGTGTTGATGGCGTTGGCAGGAGCGACAGCTCTGTGGGGCCAGGCTGGGGGCTTTGCCTACGTCGCGAACTGCGGAGATGTCTGTGGCGGCATCGGTCCTGGGAATGTTTCGGCGTACACGATTGACCGGGCCACAGGGGCGCTCGTGCCAGTTACCGGCTCGCCCTTCTCGGCGGGAACGAATGCTGTCTCCGTGACCGTGCATCCCACGGGCCAATTCGCCTACGTGGCGAATCGAGGTTCCAACAACGTTTCGGCGTACAGCATCGACGGGGCCACTGGGGCGCTAACGCCAGTTGACGGCTCACCTTTCCCGACTGGAGCGAATCCCACGTCGGTGACCGTGCACCCTACAGGCCAATTCGCGTATGTGGCAAATCAAAGTTCCACCAACGTTTCGGCGTATAGTATCGACGGGACATCCGGGGCGCTGACGCCGGTTGGCGGCTCACCCTTCCCGGCTGGAGCGGCTCCTACCTCGGTGACGGTAGACCCCACGGGCCAATTTGCCTATGTGGCGAATGCGACTTCCAATGACGTTTCGGCGTACACCATTGACGGGACAACAGGGGCGCTCGTGCCGGTTATCGGCTCACCCTTCCCGGCTGGAGGGAATCCTGAGTCGGTGACCGTAAACCTCACAGGCCAATTGGCGTACGTGGCGAATCATGGCTCCAACAACGTTTCGGCGTATAGCATCAACGGGACCACAGGGGAACTGTCGGGTGTTTTCGGCTCGCCCTTCCCGGCTGGATTGGCTCCGCGCTCGGTGGCGGTGGATCCCACGGGTCAATTCGCCTACGTGGCGAATGAGGGTTCCGCCAACGTTTCAGCGTACACCATTGACGGGACCACCGGGGCGCTCGTGCCAGTTTTCGGCTCGCCCTTCCCGGCTGGATCGGGTCCTGACTCGGTGACGACGACAGCCGGGCCGCCCGCGCCAGCAGTCACAGGCGCGAAGAAATAGCCGCCCTGGGGCAGACTTTCCACCAACGCTTCCTGAGAAGGCTCCAGAAGCTCCGCTTCTGTGATTTTCAAGTCGCTCTTGTCATCCTGCACGAGTCGTCCTCAAACCAATTGTAATCACGTCTGCGAATCTCAAATATTTCGCTGGCAGCAATCGCGAAACCACTCTCTTGCTTCTGCGGCGGTATCAAACTCAGCCAACGCCTCATCCAGGACGTTGGGAGGGTTGGGCTTGACAATTTCATGCTTATTCGAAATTGGATTCGGGTGGTAGTACAGGTTCGCCAGTGTCCCCGTATATGGGTTGACTAGATTTACGGAGTTTGGGCCGGCGCCGGGGCGGTCCATGTGCCCAGTTGCGTCTGACACGAGTAACTCCTTTCAGGCTTCGAGCCACGTGCCTTGGAACGAAGCTTAGATTCTTTCACTCTTTATGGTCAACAGGCTGTTTACGTATTATGGAAATTGCACAAATCTCTGTGATTTTGGCTCAGGACCGACATTGTTAGAGATGTCCGGTAAGCGTCGTTAGATCGGCATAGGGGCAGCGGTTGCCCGCTGACCGCCGAGTAGGCCCGGGGAATTGCACCCCGGGCCGCTCACAGAACCGGACGTAAGTCTCTCGACTTATCACGGCTCGTGCCACCCATCGAAGACTGCCGCCTTCCGCCGAGACCAGCGAGTTCTTCCGGTTACCCGTTGACTCTGTTCGATCACGGCGCGGGTGACCTGCTCCCTTCGCTCCACGGCCGTTAACCCGTTTCACCGCTACTACGGAGCAGTCCGCCCCTGGCCGGCACATCGGTACTTTCGGCCTCGCGGGGCTTCCGCTTGTGCCTTTTCCCTTAGCAGCACCGACCAGGTTCTCAAGTTCCGTACGAAAGCCCGAATTAGAGTCACGGCTCCTGTACACCGGACATCGCACAGCCAGTAAGCAGGTGACCGCCGTGCTTTTCCCGGAGGTGGCAGGCATCTCCGGTTTTGATGTCGTCGAAGTGGTGTTTCGATGCGTCATCGGAGCTTCATTTGCATTCGTCTCTCTAATTCTCACATGACGTGTTTGTTCACGCCTTTTAACCGTGATGTTCACCACCGCAGCATTTGACCGAAGCAGCTCACGGCTGTTTGAAGCCCTCTCCTACAAGACGGCTCCGAGGGGCCCTCCCTCATCTCTCGTACAGCATGACGCTTTCGCGTCTTCTTGACACAACCTGCCACACCACCGTGCGTACGGGTCCGTACACGGCGGTTCGAGATGGTTACGCTAGCTTGCATCCTCCAAATTCGGGAGCCCGAGCGATTGGAAATAGGCATTGGGAAAACACGAACCGGCTCTTACGACAATACCTCCCTAAGAGAACCGACCTGTCCGGCTATGCTCAGTCGGACCTGGACAAAGTAGCCCTGCGCTTAAATCAACGCCCGCGAAAGACTTTAGGTTTTCAGACTCCTGCGAGTAAACTCCGAGCTAGTGTTGCGCTGACCCATTGAGCCCGCCGCGCTTATCGGACATCGCCCCGAGAAATCAGCCTGGGCACATATCCGACAACGCCACGCCCGGGGTGCCTCGGCCTATTTTCATTCCACAATAATCCGGTCTGCCCACTCCACGAGCGAGACAAAGATCGCCGGATTACCGAATTTTGCTCCCCATTGATTCAAGTCTGTTTCCGTGACCCCACGGGCCCGGGAGCAGGATACTCAAGAAAAGATAGGAATATGTTTTGCCACAACCTTTTCAAGTGTGTCGCTCAAAGGCGGCCAGCCAACTGGCAGGATCGCGTTCACCATGGACTTCCGCATCAGAGAGGTGGCTTCCGCGAGAAGGAAGATTTGTACATCGTGACCGGCTTCTGCGAGCGCGAGTCCGTGCGCGAAAGGAAATGCCGCCCTTGTTGGGTCATCGGGCCCCCACGCGCTCTTCATCATTATCTTCAGAGGTTTTTTTGAGCCCGGTGCATTCGTTCCCAGTGCCAGAAACGGTAAGCTCGCCAGCTGGGCCAAGAACGTGCGTCGCGCCATTTTCGTCTCCTGAGTTGGGATTCCTCCCCGAGCAAATGTCACAAGTCTACACCTCTTTCTCTTCCCTGGATCAGATGGCACCCAATCCGGAATAAATAAGCGTTTGTGTGCGTATTGGTACAGACAACGCAGAACCAACGCTGTTTCAATAAGACGGTACGGCAAGCCGCAATGTACGGCGAACCGTGGCGCATCGAAACGGCTGAATACCTTTCCTTGCTTGCTCGCAGAAGAAAAAGTGCCCGAAGATGCGGACGAATTGTAGCGACTCTCCCAGCCCAGTGAGGAGCACCGATGAGCGAACTAAGATTTCCGACATGGCAGAAACCCTACCTTGAAGCGCTGGTTGAACTCGACCTGAAAACCCTTTCGCAGCGAATCGCTGCTGCAGAATCTGCAATTTTTCTGCGTTGCCGAGCACTGGCAGTCAATCCAGATGGACAACAGGAACGGCAGGCGCTCGATGATGCTTTGTTCAGTTTGCGCTGCCTCAAGAGGCAAAAACTCAAGTTTCCTGACTGGGAGTCCGGACACGTCCGCATGGATTGATTCGAATTGGAGTCCGACTGCTGCGAAACAGTCCTCCACAATAATTCAGGGCATCCGTTAGCACCTCTTGTCGAAACGCGTTGGCGCGAGAATGGCATACGACACAAGGTCAACTACTGTGGGCAATCTCGTCAAACAGTCCTATGTCCGGCAGAGTTGCGAGGGAATTGAACCGTGAGCACCGTAGCCAGGCACGGCCCTGCTCCAAGTCTGCCCGCCCCTGCTCCAAGCCTGAAGGTATGGCGCTGCCAAGTCTGCGGGGAGGTGAACCTGATTGCTTTTCCGGATTGCCGCCACTGCTACATTCCACGGACTGGGCGAGAAGCCCAGGAGGGGAAATGAAGGGTCGATGGTTTGTATCCATGCTTCCAATAGGCTTGCGTGGATTTGTAAACACATGCTTTGTTTGGATGAGGGCCCCTGTAACTTCCTCGCGCTTGAACTTCTTGTGCCAGAATCTTTTGTCGCCGTGTCGACGTTCCTCCGCCGTTCACTTTTTGGTATGCATGGGGGTACTCTCACAGTTCCTTCTCTGGCTCAAGATCATTACGTTCGGTGTGAGCTGGATTGGCAGCACGTTATTTAGAGTTTGTTTACACCTCTTCCCAGCCTCGTTCTAACTCCCACGCGGTTTCTACGGATTAGCTTACTCCTGTTAGGGTGATAGCAATCTTTTGCGGTGGAAAGGTTAGTCGTGCAGGGCGACGCTCGGAAGTGAAGTATTGATATGTAGACCGCCGTTGTATTCGATGAAGCCCATCTTGCGGAATTTATTCATGATAAAAGTAACGCGCGACATCGTTGCTCCGTCATTTCCCCAAGCATGTTTGCGAGATTTGGGGAAACATATTCTCCGGTTTATCTTGTCTGCCATGGTTGTGAAACGAAGAGCTGCCTTCGTTTCGCAGCAATCAACTCTGGCCAGTCGAGAGGAGCCACCGTTATCTACTCACAGAGTATGGGCCTTCCCGGGCCGGGCGATACTCCGAGTACGTGAGGATCCTCTCAATATCGAGACTCTTCAGGAAAAGGATTCTGGCGCTCGCTCGCACTTCCAGGCGTTTCGGCACCCACACTGCGTCACCCACGGAAATCTGCTGCAGGATGATGTGCGCGCCGCGCTGCACGCGGGCCACGAATAATCCCATCGAGAACGACTGCGTTACCTGGCCGTCCACCTTGACCCAGCCGAAGTCCTGCTTGTCGACCCAAAGTTTTCCTTCCACCTTGGAGAACATCTTGCCGTACTTGCCCCGCGGATGATAGCCCGGGTGTGGCGTGGCCTGAAGCACGTAAGCCGACCTACCGTCGGCTATCTCTTCGCCGACGAGCTGGAAGTCGAAGGCCAGGAGCACTTCCTCAAGGAAAGATCTGTTTTCCTGATCCTTGTGCAGCCGCACAGCCCGCTCCTCGGATGTTTCATGCTTCAGTTTTTCCAGACCCTCATCTCGTTTCTTCCGCTCCTCAGCCGATGGAGGCTGCCCATTGCGTTCCACCAGCTGCTCGAATCGCTCACCGTTGACAAGAATCATTCTAAAGACGTCCACATTATTCGATTTTACCTGGCCGCGGCCATCCAGGCGCCGATCCTCATCACGCTCGGTGTACGTGTAGTGACCACGCGCTTGCCAGCTGCGCTCGGTGGCCGCGATCGACAGGCTCACGATCTGACGCGCGTCCAGGACGCTTGCATGATACTGAGGTTTGTCCGCCACGCCACTTTGAGCGAAGAGCGCGGTTGAAGCCGCGACCATGACCAAGAGCATTTCCATACGGGATTTAGCCAGGATTTCCATTTTTGATTCGAGGGTAGCAAGCTGAAGGCCCCAAACAATCAGAATCCTTGAATAGACTAACGCGTCGAGAGTTGAGCGTCTATGCCAAAAGGAACATGTCCGCTTGTGTGCGCATTAGAACAGCACCGCGAGCCCCGATCATAACGATGCTCCGAACGGTATCGACCCCTTTGCTGCCGCTTCGTTCCTGCCGTACCAGGATCCCGGAAAATTCCCTGCCCATGTTCAGCCAACTGTTCGCGGGAGCTAACGAAGGTGACCACAGCATGGAGAGCCTTCCCTCCATGGAACAGGTTAAGATTTGTTTTGACGTAACCGAGCCTGCCGCTCGCCCAACTCTGGAGCGAACGGCAGCAACTAGACGCCTCTTAGAACACCCTTCACATTCAGAACGTGCAGCTTGGTCCTTTAGGCTATGGGGATATGCTGCACGTTCGTCGCTCGCGACAAAGTTATCCGGTCGGGGCAGGTTCGGTCCATTTCTTCGGTCTCAGCCTGAGCTTTCCCGTTGGCCGAGATGCCCGACCGAGGCATGCCAGTATCTGTCGCGGATGGCTGGCACCGTTCCAAATTGAACTGACTGACCCCGGGTCCCATGTCATCATTGGTGCGTGCCCAAGAAGAAAGGCAAAACAGATGGCGGCCAAGCAACGCTTGTGGCTGTAAAAAAGGAAATGGCGAAGCCGCGTATGGCGAAATCTGCACGCACCAACGAAGTGAATCCTATTGCCGCGCGAACG
>Ga0209117_1000827_pt1 | contig 11566 bp, 6 predicted proteins | sample BlaSpr_A8_OM2_M2_FD_187978 | JGI IMG/M metagenome (GOLD analysis project Ga0209117, IMG submission 187978) | Forest soil microbial communities from Thunder Bay, Ontario, Canada - Black Spruce, Ontario site 2_A8_OM2_M2 (SPAdes) (version 2) | ecosystem: Environmental > Terrestrial > Soil > Boreal...
TGCCCCGAACCGGGGATCGGTAGATTGCGCATAGGGAAACGGGGCAAAGCACCCTGCGCAGACGCTTTGATAGCCGTTCACTTGCGTCAGATAGGGTTGGTTCACCGCACGAGTGCCGACGTATTGTGCGTGGAAGCTTCCCGTAGTTCCCAACTGATGTTCCAGGCCAAGACTCCACTCCATGAAGTATGGCGCGTGAAGTTTTCCGTCCGGTACCGCGGTGATGGCGACCGGAGGAAGACAAGCGGGATTCGCTTGTGCAGATGCGCAGGAAAGCTGGCCCTGCGTAAACCCTGAACTAAACGACTGATTGGCGGCCACAGTCGCATCAATCGCACTGTTAGGCACTCCCGGCGCAATGGCTGTCCCACCAACGGTTCCAAGAAGTCCGCCCTGGAATGTTTTGACGTAGGGCGGATTGAAACCAACCACATCGGCGATGGTGCCAGGCAATATGTCGCTGAAAACCCCGAAGCCGGAACGCAGCACGGTTTTGGGCTCAAACTGCCAGGCGATGGCTGTTCTGGGTTGCAATATCGCGAGGGGCGTAGAGGAAAACACGTTACCGAGGCCGGTTTGAATAGCGGCGCTCAAAGGCTGGTTCACATCATGCGAGATGGAATCGAAAGAGCCGCTCAGACGAGCGATATGCTGATGCGGATTCAACGGGTTGGAATTCAATGTATCTCTTATTCCGAAGGTCCATGTCAGCTTCTTGGCCACCTTCCAAGTATCCTGCGCGTAGAGATCGAGATTGAGGAAGTTGAATGGTTCGTTCGCTGAGGTGGGGAAAGTCGTTGTTGCCGTAGATGCGACTCCATAGATGTATTGCGGCAGGGTGCTGTAAGCCACGGTTGGGACCGAGCCTTGCCCGAAGTCATAGTCGTTCAGGCGAAAAATGCGGGTATTCGTTCCGAAGCGCAGTTCGTGAGCGCCATGGCTCCACGCGAGATTGTCGTTGATAAAGAAACGGGATGCGCGTCTTCCCTGGACCCAAGTGTTGTCAAGTCCACCGACCCTCGTGAACGGGGCATTCGCACCGCTGCCTTGCAAAACGATCGGAAACGCGGAAAGGGTCTTCTGAAAATCCGCAGGCCCGAATAAGCTCTCGTACCACGAAAATGCGGGGTTGAAGTAATTCACCAGATTCTGCGAAAAGACGTGGGTATATCCCCCTGCGAAGGAGTACAGCGGTTGAGGAGAGACTGAATCGAACAAGGAATTGATCGGATCGGTGAAGGCAGCTTGCACGCCGGTATCGGTCTGAAAGCGCAACCAGGTGGTGTTCTTTTCATTGATGTTGTAATCGATGCGAACCGTCTGGACCTGCTCATGATCATCACTCGAATGTGAGACACTCTGGCGATTGGCACAGCCGTTCCCGTCATTTGCAATGGCGGGCGCAACTCCGCCCGCATCAAACGGGCACCCAAGCACCGTCAGCGGAGTTCCGTTGGTATTTCCGTACAGCGAAAACATCTTCTGATAGAACGGCACCGACTGGGGGGACGGCTGATAGACCGAACTTGTGACCGAATCAGTACCGCCCAAGGGGAGTTGTTGCAAAACGTAATTCTGAAATGCCGGGGTTGGAACTGTTGCCGCCGTGACGATGGGTAGTGCAATCCGAACCCACTCGCTATCGAAGAAGAAAAACAGCTTGTCGTGAATAATCGGGCCGCCCAGACTACCTCCAAAGTGATTCAGTGTCGAGCGCGGTTTGTGGTTTCCTGGAGTGGCATTCGTAAAATAGTTGGCAGCGTTGAACTTCGAACCATTCCACAACTCATATAGATTCCCATGAAACTGGTTCGAACCGGATTTTGTGATGTAGTTGACCTGGGACGCTCCATACCGTCCCTGATCGACGGCATAGGACAGCGTATTGACGGTCACCTCCGATATCGAATTCAGCCCGAGGACAAGGTTCGTCGAGAGTCCGCTATTCAGATTGGTCAGGGGGTCGTTTGTTTCCAATCCATCGACGATATAACCGTTTGAGAGAGCGGGCAGTCCATTGAACTCGACGTTGCCATATCCATTCGTGCCGCCAACGAAATCATTGCCACTGCCTGCCGTATTGACAAGCGCTCCTGCCGCAAACTGAAGCGGGTAGGTTAGGTCACCGCCTGGATTTGGAAGGTCCTCCAGCGCGTGAGCATTGAGAGTCGTGGATGTATTCGCATTCTCCGGGTTGAGGACTGGCGCCTCGCTGCTTATCTCAACGGTCTCATTGGACTGTGCTACCTTGAGTCTGAAATCGACGGTTTGCTTCTGGCCCAGGGCAGCGGATACAGCGTCATACTGGAGCGGTTCGAAGCCTTCTGCTTCTACCCTGACCAAGTACGTGCCGGGCTTCAGCTGTGGGAAGCTGAACCGGCCCGAGTCATCGGTTTTCGCGTTGCGCTTTAATCCAGTCTCCTTATTCGTAAGCGTCACCGTGGCACCAGGCACTGCCGCGCCGCTTGCATCGCGCACTTGGCCGATGATCGCACTGGTAGTTTCACCTTGCGGAAAGGCTGCTTCCAGCAAGAGAAAATGAAGCGAAGCGACAAGGGTAAATATCGAAAGCGCCGAACGCAGCATGGTTGTGGGCCCAGTTCCATTGATCCGGACCGTTCGCATGATTAACCTTACTTAAGATAAGTTATTAAGGCAAGTAAATACGGCAGGACAAGGCGAAATCTAAAGGAGGCTTCGGTAGGGCCAACCCGCGGATTGTGGTTGGATGACGACGCACTCGGAGGCTTTGCTGAGGGAAGATTCATAGACGTAGCCTATGCCGCGGGCGATGTTGTGAAGATCAACGTCGAGGCTTTCCTGGATACCACGTGGTGCCCACATCGGCGAGCATTGGATGATCGGAGAAGTGCTGGCGCAAGAGGGCGAGCCATTTTTCGAATTCTTGCGGCGCCATCGGATACATATCGTGAGGCTGCAGGAAGAACTCTGGGGGCGACTTTTCCTGAACCTGGTGTCCTGTTGCGTCGCAGCGGCAATGAGGGCAGGCGTAGGTTCGCTTCTCATAGGGCAAGTCGAGCCACGGCGTGCCCTCGCCTGGAAAGTCGCAATCAATCACCCAGTGAGATGCCGCACAGTTTGGGCAGCGCAGTCTGACTAATCGGGCGGGTGTGCTCATTGGATGGCGGAGCAAGAATAGCGCAAAAGAGCGAGCAGTTGGACGGCTGCTGCGGGGATGTTCGGTTTCGCTGGTGGCGCGTCCCACATTTCGGCGGGCAATGAGCGTGGACCCGATGGTTGCGCTGCACTACGAGTAGGGATCAGGCGGATGTAGTGCTCGAGGACTCAGGCGGGAACCTGTGCCTCGATGGTTTTCATGAAATCCAGAATGATGTGAACTACGGCCGCATCGCCGATCGCGGTGTTGATCAGGGTGTGGTAAACGGCGCGGTCTGGCCATTCGACGTGGAAATACTTCTGGATGAAATCGACGCGCTCGCGGTCAACGGTATCCACGAGTTGCTCGGCTTCCTTGGCACTCTTGCCGCGAGCCAGCAAGCGGCGCACCTTATCTTCCCTGGGAGCGTAAAGAAAGATACGCAGGGTTTCCGGGCGGTTCCTGAGAAAATGCTGCGACCCCCTTCCGACGATGACCGAGTTGCCGGTCTTCGCGGCCTGCTGAACGACCCGTTCCGTAAATTTCAAAATGCTTTCGCTGTCGACCAGGTTGAGCTTGTGGGCGTTCAGGCTGCCTTCATAACTCCCGCGCAAAAAGGATTTGAAGAGGCGGTAGTACATTGGATCCGTGCGTTCCTCGCGAACCTCGACGACGGCCTTGGGACAGTTCGCGAGCCTGGCGATCTCCTCGGTCAACAGCTGATCCCAAAGCTTCCAGCCCAGCTGGTTCGCAAGGCGTTGAGCGATTTCTCCGCCGCCGCTTCCGTACTCGCGTTCAATGGTGATGATATTAATCATGTAGATCTCTATGCCGGCGATTTCGACCGAACGTTATCCTAGCTACATATCATTCCACTTTGCTCAACCCACCGCCACTTCTCCGCCGCCACCGGGGTCATTCTTTTTCAAGAGAAACGCCAGGAAAAACATGATCGCCGCCCCCACGGCAAGAACCATGAAGGTATCGATGTATGCCAGGCTGGCCGCCTGCGCCTGCAGGCTTTGGTAAATCCTGGCGTAAGCCTGCCTTTGCGCTTCATGGGCGCCCAAACCGGAGTTAGCAAGATGCTGGGCAAGTCCGTTAGCCGAATTCTGGAAATTAGGATTGTCGGGCCTGGCGAACTCGACCAGCCGAGCCTGATGGAATTGCGAGCGCCGCGCGATTAACGTGGTGACCAGGGAGGTTCCCACGCTGCTTCCCATATTGCGCATGAAATTGATGATTCCGGCGACGGAGTTGTTCTTCTCCGGCGAAATTCCGATGTAGGCCACCAGGGTAATAGGCACGAACAGAAAGCCCAAACCAATTACCTGAGCGATGCGCAGCCAAGTGGCGGCACTGAAGCTGATCTGCAAGTCAATCCGCTTTGTGGAATAGAACATGGCGATGGACAGGCACAGCCAGCCTACGGCGATCAGGTAGCGAGCCTGAACCTTGGTGGTCAGTTGGCCCATGATGGGCATCTCAAACAGCAAGACGAGGCCTCCAGCCGAAAGCGCAAGCCCGGCCAGTTGGGACGTGTACCCCAAGAGCGTCTGGAGGAACTGAGGCATGAGGACCAGGCTGCTGAACAGCAAGATTCCCAGGACGAACATCATCAAGCTCGAACTGGCGAAGTTAAAACTCCGGAACATGTGGACGTCAATGATCGGGGCCCTTTGAAACCACTCCCAGACCACCAACGAGATCAAGCATACGGTAGCCACCACGACTAAGGTGGTAATGAAGCGCGACCCAAACCAATCATCTTCCTGGCCCTTGTCGAGCAGCACTTGCAACGCGCCGATGCCCAGGGTCAGAAGAGCGATGCCGATGTAATCCAATTTGACGCCAGCGGCCTTGAGCCGGTGTAAATAGGGAGGATCTTCGACAAAGCGACGCACCAGAAACCAGGTGGCCAGCCCTACCGGAAGATTGATGAAAAAAATCCAGCGCCAGGAATAGTTGAAGGTGATCCACCCGCCCAGCGTCGGCCCTATGGTGGGCGCCATGATGGCCGTGATGCCATAGAGCGCAAAAGCCAGGCCGCGCTGTTGCGGCGGAAAGGTGTCTGCGAGAATCGCCTGAGCCATCGGCTGCAGCCCTCCGCCGCCCGCGCCTTGCAGCACGCGGAAGAAAAGAAGCAGGCCGAGACTGGGGGCCACCCCGCAAAGCAAAGAACTCACAGTAAATACACCCAAGCAGGCCATGAAAAAGCGCTTGCGTCCGAAGGCGCCTGCGAGCCAGCCGCTGATGGGCAGGATGATGGCGTTCGAGACCAGATACGAGGTCAGAACCCAGGTGCTCTGGTCGTTGCTGGCGCCCAGATTCCCAGCCATGTACGGCAGGGCCACGTTGGCGATGCTGGTGTCGAGGACCTCCATAAAGGCAGCCAGTGCCACGACCACAGCAATCAGCCAAGGATTGTATTTGGGCCGCCAAGCGTCCTGGTCGATCGTGAGAGCCGCGGAACTCATTGGAGGTATACGTCCGGCACGACGTTCATGCCGGGCCGAAGCTGACGATTGCGATTTTCTCCGGGTTCGAGAACGATCTTTACCGGAATCCTTTGGACGATTTTGACGTAGTTGCCGGTGGCATTCTCGGGGGGAAGCAAACTGAAGAGCGGGCCGGTTGCCCCTGCGATGCTGTTTACGTGGCCCTTTAAGGTCCGGCCGGTCGAATCCACGTGGATTTCCGCTTTTTGTCCGACGCGCATGTACTTGAGTTGCGTCTCCTTGAAATTGGCTGTGACCCACACTTCATCGAGAGGCACGACGGTGAGAAGTTGCTGCCCGGGTTGCACGTTTAAGCCGACGACGACGGTTTTGTTCACTTCGCCGGAGACCGGCGCGATGATCTTAGTGTATTGGAGATTCAGCAGGGTCTGCTCGAGCAGAGCGCGCTTTTGCTCCACATCGGCGACAGCCGCGCGCGCGCGAGCCCGGCTGGACGACACTTGCTGCGGTCCGGTTTCCGCATATTGGTGGTTGGCATCGGCTTGCACAATGCGGCTGCGGGCTTGTTGAACGAATTGCTGCGCGGCGGACTCATTGGCGAGGGCCGCCGCCACGGCCGCGGTACTGGATTTGGCCGCTGCCAATGCTTGATCGTAAACCTGCTCGGCCACTTCCCGCTTGTCCACCAGCAGCTTGTAGCGGTGCAGATCGTCCTGGGCCCTGACGTCGTTGGCTTCGGCCTCTTCGAGTTGGGCATGGGCGGCGCTGAGCTGCTTCTCGGCGGCAATCACTCCAGCCTTGGTGTTTTCGATATCTGACGCGGTGGACTGCAATTGGCTCGAAGTGTTGACCGAAGTGATCGGAACGGTGATATTGAGCGATTGTGCTGTCGCTTCCGCATTGGTGAGGTTGGCCTGCGCCTCGGCGACCGCAACCTCATAGTCTTTCGGGTCGATCTCCACCAGAACAGCGCCCTTCTCGACCCACTGGTTGTCGTCCACATTGACGCGCACCACATAACCGGAAATACGCGCGCTGACGGGATAGAGGTGAACATCGGCCTGCGCATCGTCGGTTGATTCATAGCTGCTGAAATAGCGCCACAAGAACACGCTGGCGACAAGGGCCACCGCGATGACGGAAAGGATCGCGATATTTCTACGGCGCTTGGAGTTCCGGCGCGCGGGCGGCAAATAGTCCCGGTCCGCCAAGGGCAATGGATCGATCTTGGATTCTTTGCCTGTTTCGGGCACCGAACGGGTTGGGTTCTCGTCCGCCATGTTCATTTTCCTTTGAAATATTCCTTGACGCCCTCTTCCGCAACACCTAGAGCGCGAGCCAGGGAAATTTTTGCAAAATTGTAGGTGTAGAGACTCGAGATGAACTGTTCGTGCGCGCTGGCCACCGCCTGTTGCGATTGCACCACTTCCACAGTATCGGTGACGCCGGCGCTGAAGCGATCGCGCGACTGGACCAGCGTCTGTTCCGCCAAATCAATGTTGCTTCGCGCGACGTTCACTAGATCCGCCGAGGATTGCAGGTTCAGCAGCGCGGTGCGAACGTCGGAGTCAATCTGGGCACGCAAATTGTCCAGGCGCTCGCGACTCTGTTCGAGTCTTGCATCGGCCTGCAAAACGTCGCCGCGAACGCTGCCACCTTGAAAGATCGGAATCGACAGCGTTCCGCGCACGTCGAAGACTTGCGTTGCCGTGGAGGGATGCGCCCCAGCGGCGCCATAATCTGCGTTAAAGGAAAGCGACGGTAGATAGCCAGCAGCCGCAGCCTTGCGGGTGAATTGCGCCGCACGCACGTCGGTCATTGCCGCTTGGTAATCGGAACGCGCAGCGTAGGCGCGTTTCAGGGCCTCATCAACGGTAATGGCTTCGAACGGCTGGTAAGGAGACTTATCCGTGAATTCGAATTCCTGCCCGGGAGCCAAGCCGATCACGCGCGCCACGGTCAGCTTCTGTATGGCGAAGTTGTTCTTCGCTTGAATCAACTGCTGCTGGCGGGTCTGGAGCTCGACCTTGGCGCGCAGGGCGTCGATCGACGGCGAAGTTCCCGCATTCACCTGGTCCGTTGCCTGATCGAAGAGCGCCTGCGCCGTCTGGACCTGCGCTTCCGCCGTTTCGATGCGGGCTTCGTCGGCGATGCCCTGCAAATAGGTATAGCCCACGGCCAGCACCACGAGATCGCGCGCATCTTTGAAAGAATATTCAGTGGATTTCAAGCTCTGGCTGGCTGCGCGTGCAGCGTTGATGGACTTCCAGTCAAACAGGGACTGAGTCACGGCTACACGGGCGTCAAAATAAGAAAAAGGGCCTACGGATGGCGGGATGCTGGCTCCGGAAAGACTGGTAAAGCCGAGCTCAGCGAGATTGATCTCCGAGGCCGCCACATAAGGTGCCGCCGTCACGTGCGGCAAGAGAGCGCTCAATTGCTCCCTGCGCTGTCCGCGGGCCGAACGGATGTCTGTATTCGAGAGGAGCAGGCCGAGATTTTGTTTCAATCCGCGGTCGATGGCATCCCGCAACGAAAGCGGTATCACCCCCGGGACGAGCTTTACGGGCACGCTGCCCGCGAACGGGCTCACTCCGAGCGTTCCGGGTATGGCTTGGCCCGGCGTGCCTGAACCGGGTGTTGTCTCGGATTGCGCAAGCGATGTGGTTGCTCCGCACAATAAGACGCCGGCCAGCAGGAAGGCGCGACTGGGTCCGCAGCTGAGCGTCAAGAGAGCCTCCTTAGCCTCGGATTCTCGCGGCGACAGCGCCGAGGGGGACAATATCCTAGTGCGGCCGGCTATTCTGGGCAACCGACAAGTCCCCAGCGTAGGTTGGATGCCCTAGTAGGCGATCGGGAGACACTCCTTAGTTCTTGGGACATTTTGAAGCTCTTAAGGCCTTGAGCGGGTTCGCGCACACTGGCGGGCTGGCCAATAGTGTGATAAACCACGGCAAAATACGAACAGCAGCCAGAGTCATGCGGAATCCGTGAAGCTGCGGTTGAGGAGGGGCAGTGAAGAATAGGGTTGGGTCTCCTGAGTTCATAAAGGGCGCGGTTTCGCGGCGCAAGTTCATCGGGCAAACTGCCGCGGCGGCGGTTGGCCTTTCGATCGTGCCGCGGCGGGTGTTGGGCGGCGCTGGATATGTTGCGCCCAGCGACAAGGTCAATATCGCTTTCATCGGCGTCGGGTCGCAGGGTTTGCGCGTGATGCTGCACTTTTTGCGCCAACCGGACGTGCAGGGCGTGGCGGTGTGTGACGCCAATAAAATAAGCGCGATTCACCCGCAGTGGGATACCCATGAGTTTTGCAATTCCGTACGCAAATTGCTTGGTGTCGATAGCGGGTGGGATTGGCTCAGTCCGGACGAACCGATTCAATTGACGCATTCTCTGCGGGTGACCAGCGGCGTTTCCGGCCGCGAACCGTGTCAGAAAATCGTGGACGCTTATTACGGCACGCAGCAGCGCTCCGGCGAGTATCGTGGCTGCGCGGCGTACAGTGACTTCCGCGAACTGCTGGAAAAGCAGAGAGACGTCGACGCCGTAGTTGTGTGCGCCACGGACAACCTGCATGCAGCCGTATCGGCGGCGGCGATGAAGAAGCGCAAGCACGTTTTTTGCCAGAAGCCTTTGACGCACACGATCTATGAAGCGCGGCGCATGGCTGAAATTGCACGCGAGACAGGTGTGGCAACGCAGATTGCCGTTGGCAACCAGGCATCCGAAGATACGCGCTTGCTATGCGAATGGATTTGGGACGGCGCCATCGGGCCGGTGCGGGAAGTCGCTAACTGGTCGAGCCGTCCTTTTTGGCCGCAGGGCATAGAGCGTCCCAAGGACGCGGAGGCCGTACCCGATGGTTTGGATTGGGATTTGTGGCTGGGCCCGGCGCCGGAACGTTCGTTCAACCGAGCTTACGTGCCCTTTGTGTGGCGGGGATGGGCTGATTTCGGGTGTGGCGCCCTCGGCGACATGGGTTCGTACAGTTTCGACACAATTTTTCGTGTGTTGAAGCTCGAGGCACCGGTGAGTGTGGAGGCGAGTTCCACGGATCGCTACGAAGAGACGTACCCGCTGGCGTCGATCATCCGTTACAACTTCGCTGCGCGGGGCGAGATGCCGCCGGTGAAATTCACGTGGTATGACGGCGGTCTAAAGCCGCCGCGGCCGGAGGAATTGGAAGGGAATCGCCCGTTCAAGGTAGAGGGCGAAGACGGGGATGAAGGGCTTCTCTTCGTGGGAGATCGCGGGAAAATTCTCTGCGGATTTAATGGTGCGGGCCCGAAGCTTATTCCTGAAGCGAAAATGAACAGCTACAAACAGCCGCCAAAAACGCTGCCCAGGTCGCCTGGCAATGAACGCGAATGGATCGATGCCTGCAAGGGAGGCAAAGTAAAGCCCGGCGGAAATTTCGAATTCGCGGGGATGGTCACGGAGACTTTGCTTCTTGGGAATGTCGCCACGCGTGCAGGAGGTAAACTCAATTGGGACCGCGCCAACATGAAGGTCAACGCGGAGGCGGCGCAAAAGGACGTTCGCCCGGAGCGCCGAAAGGGATGGGAACTCTAGCCAATACGTCGTCAGGAATTGTCATGAGGAGGCTTCAATGTCCGAGATGTCGAGAAGAGAGTTCGTCAAGAATGCGGCGACGCACGCCGCCGCGGCCGGCTTTATTTCCGCAGGCGGTCTGGAGCTTCGCGCGAATCCGCTGGGCATGCCGATTGGATGTCAGACCTGGCCTGTCCGGGAGATGATCGCCAAGGATTTTCCCGGCACGATCAAGCAACTTGCCGACGCCGGATTTCAGACCATTGAGTTGTGCTCGCCGGTGGGTTATGCGGAACACGGCTTCGCCGGTCTGGGCAAGTACACCGGAAGCCAGCTGCGCGGAATTCTGGGCGATGCGGGCGTGACATGTGTGAGTTCGCACTTCGGCATCAAAGAACTCCGGGACGACCAGGAGGGCCGTATTGCGTGGGCGAAAGACGTCGGCCTGACGCAAATGATCGTGCCAACGCTGGAGGGACCCAAGAAACCGACAATGGATGATGTGAAGCGAGCGGCCGACGAGTACAACAAAATGGGCGAGCGGTCGGCCAAGGCTGGCATCCAGCAGGGGCTTCACAATGAGGACTTTGAGCTCACGATAGTTGACGGCAAGCGGACCTATGACTTGTTGCTGGGCCTGCTCGATCCGAAGCTGGTCAAGTTCCAGTTCCAGGTCTCCACAATCAGCGAGGGCTACGACGCCGCAGAGTATTTCACGAAGTACCCGGGCCGCTTTATCTCGATGCACGTACAAGGCTGGTCAGCGGAAGCCAAGAAAATAATGCCGGTGGGGCAGGACAGCCTGGATTGGAAGAAAATCTTTACCGCGGCGAAAACGGGCGGCATAAAGAATTACTTCGTGGAAATGAACCTGGAAATGATGAGAGCCAGCGTCCCCTATCTTCGCAAACTGCCGGTCTGATAGAGCTTTGAACCTCTGGAGGCCGGGGCGCTCAGCGGTACGCGGCGGCCTGGATGCTGTACAGCTCCGAGTACGGACCGCTCTTGGCCATTAGCTCTTCGTGCGTGCCGACCTCCACGAGCCGGGCGCCATCGAGCACAACAATAAGATCGGCCATGCGTACCGTCGAGAAACGGTGGGAGACGAGGATGGTGATGCGGCCGCTGTCGCCCTCGCCGGTGCCGCGCGCCACGGCGGCGTAACGCTCGAACAGCGCATGTTCCGTCTCGGCATCGAGCGCAGCGGTCGGTTCGTCGAGGACCAGCAGCAGTGGCTGGTCGCGCATGAAGCCGCGCGCCAACGCGAGCTTCTGCCACTGGCCGAACGATAGCTCGACTCCGCAGGGCCAGGTGGGACCGAGCTGCGTGTCGAGGCCGGAAGTCAGCCGAGCGACGACGTCGGCGGCGCCGGCGCGGTCGACAGCCGCGATCACCGCCGGTTCATCGTCCATTCGCGGGACGTCGCCCAACCCGACCG
>Ga0209117_1000828_pt1 | contig 11563 bp, 12 predicted proteins | sample BlaSpr_A8_OM2_M2_FD_187978 | JGI IMG/M metagenome (GOLD analysis project Ga0209117, IMG submission 187978) | Forest soil microbial communities from Thunder Bay, Ontario, Canada - Black Spruce, Ontario site 2_A8_OM2_M2 (SPAdes) (version 2) | ecosystem: Environmental > Terrestrial > Soil > Boreal...
CAGCACAATGATCTTAGCATCGGGAAATTCTGCCAGAATTGCGATGATCGCATCGAGGCCGTTCATCTCCGGCATTTGCAAGTCGTCTGACGGAATCAAACATATTGTGGAAGGAGTCGCACAGGATGAGTGCATCACCGGGCCAATCGACTCGAAGGAGCCGCGGTCGCCCAAATGGCGCCTAGCGATACAGACCGTTGCGCGCACACAGAATCTGGAATCGGGCATTCACGCTGTGGAGCGCTTGATATCAGAGGGGGGAGACAAATCGGCGCCGCTCATCCCGATTCGATTGGTCTTCACAAATAAGGTGCATAAGCACGACAAGCTCTCGTTAGCGTTCGATGCGCTTGTGTTATCCCAAATGCTGGATCGCGAGATCGGCGTGGGCAAAATTATCCACGGGAACAACTACGCCACACTCAAAGTCAACATCGGTGCTCTGACGAGCGAGGTGCGGAGATTAGCTGAGAAGATCGGCGTTCTCCTTTCTAGCAACTCGCCTCCGGAACTGATTCTCAACCGCCATTGCCCCGAATGCGAGTCTCAGAACCAGTGCAGACAGAGAGCGGTTGAGAAAGACGATCTCAGCCTGCTCTCAGGCATCACCGAGACTGCACGCAGCAGTCATCGCAGCAAGGGAATATTCACCGTAACCCAGCTCTCCTACACTTTCAAATCCCGCAGGGTACCCAAGAGAGCAAAGAACCCTGCAACGCCGCACTATTTTGCGTTGCAGGCACTCGCCATTCGGGAGAACACTATTTATATTCACGGGACTCCTCGTTTTCCTAAGTCAGAGACTCAAGTATATCTGGATATCGAAGGACTGCCTGACAACGAGTCTTATTACCTCATCGGCGCTTTGATTGTCGCCGAGGGAAAAGAAAGCTTCCACTCGTTTTGGGCAGACCACGAATCACAAGAGCCGGACATATTCTTCCAATTTATTGAAGTGGCCTGCCAGTTGGCTAATTGTCGAATCCTGCATTTCGGAGGATATGAAACAGTCGCATTGAAACGGATGAAGGCGAGGCTGCCAGAGTCCTTCCACGCGAAGATCGATGCGATTCTCGAGCGAGCAACAAATGTGCTGTCGCTCATACATCCTCACATCTACTTCCCGGTCTATTCAAATGGCCTTAAAGATATTGGGCGCTTCCTTGGGTTTGAGTGGGCCCACGAAAGCGCCACAGGACTGCAGACCATAGGCTGGCGGAAGAATTGGAACAAAACAAAAGCCGCCGATATCAAGGCTCACCTACTTCAATACAACCAAGACGATTGCCGCGCATTGAAGCACGTCGTTGAGTCTATCGACAGTGTGATCTCCTCGGACGTGCCACCGCCGCCCGGCCATGTGCGGAGGTCAGTAATCAACACCGCAGACTTGAGACAGGCGAGTTGCGGGTCTCACAAGTTTCGGAAAATCGAGTTCGCCGTGCCTGACCTTGATATTGTCAATCGATCCGCATACTTCGACTACCAGCGCCAAAAGATTTTCGTCCGAGCCAGCACATCACTCAAGCGGATACTTACGAAAGCCATGCCGAGGCGGTCGCGTCTAAAACCAAATAAAGTTCTTCAAATCGCCGCCAAGAAGTGCGTCTCGTGCGGGAGCAGGAAGATTTCTCAATTGCGTGCAGTCAAGAGAACGGTGATCGATCTGAAGTTTTTCAGGGGTGGTGTAAAGAAATGGGTCACAGATTATCTATCGTGGAACTACAAGTGCGCGAAGTGCGGCACTCTCTTTGCTCCAGAGGGTGTTCCCGGAGGAAGGGCACCAAAGTACGGACACGGGCTTATAACGTGGTGTATATACAACAACTTGGTCTGTGGGCAGAACCTGTTTAGGGCAATAATATACTTGACAGACTATAGGTTCCGTGCTACTTTTGAAGCATGGAAAGCCCAAAAACACTACAAGAAGCCATCCAATTCTTCGGCGACTTCGAGAACTGCCGCCAATTCATGATCGCAGTCCGCTGGCCCGATGGCAAGGTCCGCTGCCCGCAATGCGACTCCGAGAAGGTAACCTACCTTGCGAAGGCGCGGGTCTACCGCTGCTACGGCGATCACCCCAAGCAAAAGTTCTCGCTCAAGATCGGCACCGTGTTTGAGGATTCGCCGATCCCGCTGGAAAAGTGGCTTCCCGCCGTGTGGTTGCTGGTAAGTTGCAAGAACGGCATTAGCTCCTACGAAATCGCCGCTGCTCTCGGCATCACTCAGAAGTCCGCATGGTTCATGATGCATCGCATTCGTCGCGCTATGCAGTGTGGCTCCTTTCGTAAGCTAGGCGGTGACGGCGGCGAAGTCGAAGCCGACGAAACTTTCATCGGCGGCAAAGCGCGGAACATGCACTTGAGTAAACGCCAGCGCCGCATCACCGGAACAGGCGGGAAGGATAAAACCGCCGTCATGGGAATCCTTGAGCGCGGCGGCGAAGTCCGCACCGTCGTAGTCGGTTCTCGCCGCAAGGCTGTCCTCCAAACCGAAGTGAAAAAGCACGTAGAAGCGGGAGCCGCGCTGTACACTGACGCGCTGCTTTCCTATGAGGGGCTCGCTGGCGAATACGCGCATCAAGTGATTGACCACGCTGCACAGTACGTGGATGGCCGCGTGCACACCAATGGGCTTGAGAACTTTTGGAGCTTGCTCAAGCGCGGTATCTCTGGCACCTACGTGAGCGTAGAGCCGTTTCATTTGTTCCGCTATCTGGATGAACAAACCTTCCGGTACAACAACCGGAAGGACATGGACAATGCAGATCGTTTCAAGCTGGCACTCTCGCAGATTGTAGGGAAGCGACTGACCTTCGCGGAGGTGACTGGCAAGGTGGGAGAAACGGCCTTCTAATGCTTTGCGCGGGAAGCGCGGGAAGCGACCTTCCGCTTCCGTGCCTTCGCCCGCTTTTCGGCGTCGAGTTTCGCCTTGATCTCCGAATGGGGAACGGCAACAAGACGCCGCATAAAACTCGTGAACTGGCCGAAATCACCTGTGGGATTCTTCGCGGGACTCTTCGGGTGATTCGCCATGATGATCGCTGCGCTGTACTGCAAACTAGCGCCCTTGCGCGTCTAGATTGGAGTAGAACGCAGTGGTGTCTGAAAGTCAATACTGCCCCTACCGACATCTGTCCGCCATGCTCGCCCGGACTAGGACAGATTGGATGATCGCGATGTTTGAAGTTTATTTCGACGATAGCGGGACTGATCCAAAATCGGAAATCGCAATCGCAGCGTGTTACGTGTCTACCAAAGGGGGTTGGGATAAGTTCGTTGAGGCGTGGGATCATGCCCGATGGGAAGAAGGATTCGACACTTTCCACATGGCACATTTCGTAGCGCCACGCGAGCATGGACATAAATCATTTTGCGATTGGGACAATACCAAAAAAGATCACGTTTACAGCCGACTCGCGAAGATCATCAATGAGAATAAGTGGACCGGAATAGCGTGCGCGGTTCCGAAAAAGGGCTACGATGAAATCGTTCCTGACGATCTCAAGATTCACTACGGAAAGGAGCATTACACTTTTGCCGTCCGGACTTGCCTGATACGACTGCTCGACTGGAGAAAGGCGAGCATGGTCACTCTCCCTATGCGCTATGTCTTCGATTGGGAAATGAGTATCAGCGAGAAGCGTAAGGAAATTTCCGCCATGATGGACACTATGCATGATTCGTGGAAAGAACAATTCGGGATGGAGCCGGGCGGTTACTCCTTTGAGCACAAGGAAATGTTTAAACCTCTACAGGCTGCCGACATCTTGGCGTGGCAGATGAACGCACTGATGCGTAAGATTCCGCCAGACGGAGAAGAAACCGAGGGGATGGCGAACAAAGGATTTCTCCAACTACGACAGGATCAGGAAATGGAACTTGGTTTTTATACGAGAGAGCAACTTCGTCTTTGGGTAAAAAGGAATCTTGAGTTCAAAGCCAAAACAGGAATGTACTTATGAACCGAGGCTTTGCCAACATCTTCATCTTCGCCTGTGGACAGTGCAATTACCCAGTGGTTGTGGCCACTGTCACCCCGGTGAAGCGGGAACAGGAGGATTTCTCTGGGCAGCACATTCCGGCAACGTGCATGTTTTGCTCGGCTGAAAGGATGTACCTGCCGGACGACGCAGCAGGATTCCAATCGGTTGAATGGAATCTCGAAATACGTTCTCAGTTCCGCACCAAGAACACTTAAAAACCCAGTTCTGCGGGACTAGCGGCGAAATCAACATCCACTGACCGCAATTCGTGCAAATGATTTCCCCGTACTCCATGACCCGATTTTGGCACACCAATCTTACCCTGTCACGGCACTTGCTATTCTACAGTCAGTCATCTATATTAGTGCCCTGTTTAGGGTCCGACAAGCATTAAACGACATCTTTGATCTTGACATCCCACAGCCAACAATTTTCCGTTTTAAGGCATCGCTGCGTGAAACGCTTCAACCGCTATACGACAGAATCCTTGCCCACTTGTTAAGAGGATCGCTCCTTCATATTGACGAGACTGAGGTGAAGTTGAGACGTTCCAAGGGTTATGTTTGGGTGTTTGCAAGCATGGACGCAGTCTACTTTGAGTATCGGGACTCCCGAAAGGCTCAATTCCTGGGGCCACTCCTCGAGGAATTTCAGGGCGTTCTCATTTCTGACTTCTTTACCGGGTACGACTCCCTAAATTGCCCCCAACAAAAGTGTCTAACACATCTTATACGAGATATGAATGAGGATTTGCTCGGCAATAGCTTTGACAACGAATACAAGGATGTGGTGCAGAGATTCGCGCACCTATTGCAGCAGATCGTCGAGACGGTTGACAAGTATGGCCTGAAGCGGCGACATTTTCGAAAACACAGGAATGATGCAGGCCGGTTCCTCAAATCAGTTGAGAGGGCGCGCTATTCGTCGCCAATCGCAACGAAGTACCAAGAACGAATGGGCAAGTATGGCTCAAGGCTCTTCACTTTCTTGGACTACGATGGAGTGCCGTGGAATAACAATAATGCCGAACATGCGATTAAGGGCTTTGCGAGGATCCGCAGATTTGCCGACGGCAGGTTCACCGAGGACTCAATTCGAGAGTACCTAGTCATGCTGAGCGTCGCCGAAACGTGCAGATATCAGAACATTGATGTGCTGAAGTTCCTGCTTGCCCAAGCGGAAAGCAAACAGGGTGCAGTATCGGGACTGGCGGTGTAGTGTTGGGCCGCGTGGTTACATCTTCTGCTCCACCCGTACCGTGCAAAAGGACATGCACACTGTTGCTATGGCGTTCGCATTGGCACAGCATCGCCACGTGGGAAAGTAAGCTGACCCAGATGTTCCCATCCTGAAAGAAGGCAAAGCGGAGTACGCGAAGCTGCAATAGCCCAGTCGTCTGGGAGAACCTTGCCGTTTTAGCTCGGACGTCTGGTTGTCGGCTGCTCAGTTCACCGCGTTCGAACCGTTTCGCAAAATCGCCTTGAGCATCGACTCCTGCGTCTCCACCATCGACGCATTCACGCTCTGCGCGTACAGCCCAAGCGTGGTCGATACATTGGCGTGGCGGAGCAGACCTTGCACCGTCTTCGTGTCCTGCTCCTTATTTATGAGGAAAGTGGCGAGGCTGTGGCGCAGATTATGGAAACCGAAACGCTGTCCCGGCTTGAGCACAACGCCAGCCGCGATAGCAGCCGGGCGAAGATGATCTGCTGCAAGAATGCTGGCCGTTCGAGGTTGACGCCCCTTGGAGTTTGGATGACGCAAAAATCCAGTCGCTCGGCCGAGAGTAAGCGGTCTGCTGGCGCCAGCACTTCAATACCTCCGCCAATGTAGGACTCATCGTGGCCGGAGCTTCCGACTGCTCCGTCTTCATGCGCTCCACAACTTTGTTGTCGACCCACACGCGGCGAAGATTGATCCGCAGGTTGGCATAGTCCACGTCCTGCCATTGAAGGCCCAAGGCCTCCGAGATGCGCAGCCCCGTGGCGGCAATCACGAGCGTGAGCACTCGTTCCGACTCGGGCAGCGCCATCCCCCCGCCTCTGCGCTCTAGCCCATTGTGGAGTCTGACGGTTTCATGTCGACTTCTGCCATCGCTTTTTCCAGACTGGTACACTTCTTGGCCAGGAGATAGACAGCCAAGACGAGCCCATCAACCATATGTCGCGCGTCTTGGTTCAACCTGCCAGAATTCAGAAGGACGCCATCTACTTCGGTTGATCGGCCAACGTCTCCGAACTCCTGCCAGTGCTCGATCGCGGGTTCGGCGTTCTTCAGGTGCCTGAGCACGTGCTCCAGTTTCGTTCCCATGTCCATTGTTGTCTCCTCCAACTTGTTTCGTGACAGCGTAGCGCGGCTATGAAGGCACCTGAAGGCACCTTCCCATATCAACCGTTACGCGCGCGTGACGGCGATAACCTTCCTTGGGTTCAGTTGCCTTCAGGCTTTTCATCTCTCCGCCCGTTTGCAAGGGCATTCGCCGGGCTGCGGCGTCACCGTCTTGGCTTTCGTACCCTCGATGCGGAAGTCCCCGGTGCTCGACGAAATGAACAGCGTCTCGCCCTGCTCCATATGGCGCGGCAACGTCTCCGCCATCCAGTCCAGGAACGGATGCCCCAAACTCTTATTCGCTGTTGTTATTGTTCTCCCGTCGATCTCTGCGACGTCCCGCTGCTTTTCATGCTGCCCCTGCTCAAGCTCTGTCATTCTCATCCCGTGCTGCTCGTCATGGTCCGCCATTGGTCCCCCTTCATTTTCAATGACCCGCGCACTCAAAAGACTCCGTGCGAGGTTACATCCTGTTTTCACGACGCCAGCGAGTCCTGTCTCACGGGGTTTGAAGAGGTCAAGTTGAACCGCCTTCTTGTTCTGCAGCCGTTCGCGTTCGTACACGATGGCGGCGAGAAAGTCGTCGTTCAGCGCCAACCCCTCGACCATGCCCCTGTCCACGACGAAGCCCCGACGCTCGAGGCCCGCGGCGAACTCGTCCTGGGTGCACTCGAGACCGCTCCAGGTGCAAAACTCGCGCCACAGGGCGCGGGTGCTGGTGGTGAACCGCCACGTGGGGACGCACTCCTCGTGCAGCCAGCGCGCCACTGCGGAACATAGGTCGCCGCTGGCTGCTGTCTCGGCTGTCCCGTTGGCGGGACTCGGAGTCGTCGGCGTCTCGATACTGTGGTCAAGTTGTTGCTTCAAAGCCTCGTTACCCATATTCAGTTCTCTTTCAGGGCGATCCTGAAGGCAACTGAACCCTTCTTCGCATATCCCTGTTACACGCGCGCGCGTAACAGCGATAACCTTTTTTGGGTTCAGTTGCCTTCAGGGCCTTGACTCCTCAGCCCAACACCGCGCCGGACGTTGCCGTAGACGGTGTGCTCAACCGCATATCCTTTCCGGTCAAGTTCCGGCGAGAACTCTTTGCTCGACAGCGGCCTCTCGTTGTTCTCCTCGCACCAAGTGCAATAGCTCTTGTAGAGAGCCTGCGTCTTGGCGACTTCACGGTCACCCAGCCGGCAGCAGTCTTCGATGAACCGCGCGACATGATCCTCGGTGGCGAGATAGGCTGCGGTGGCGTCCTTCACTGCGGCGGGTGGGTTCAGTCCGTCCCGATACCAGGCGATGCAGCCGTCAATCGCCCACTTGAGAATCCCCGGCCACTCGGCGCGCAGCTTGTCGGCGAGGTTCAGGTCGCGCTCGCCCTCGGGGATCGTCACGTTGAAGGGGACGAGATGAAACCGTCGCCGGATGGCCTCGTTGACCGAGCGCAGGCCTGGCTTGTGGTTGCCGGCGATCACGAGCTTGAACTGCGGCGTGTACTCGAAGAAGTCCTGGCGCATGAAGCGGGCCGAGATCGGGTCGCCGCCGGTCAAGGTTTTGATCTTGCTCTCGGCCCAGCGTCGGTCCTGCTCAGTCTCGACGGCGCTCACCAGACGTGCCCCCTGCAATCCTGCGAGGTCGGTCGGATGCCGCTCGCCTGTGGTAGCGATGAACGTCTCGATCGGCGCGGTTTTGGCGTAGTCGCCGAGCACCCCGCTGATCGTAGCCTCGAATACCGACTTTCCGTTGGCGCCCATGCCGTAGAGAAAAAACAGGCATTGCTCGCGCGTGCTGCCTGTCGCGCAGTAGCCCGTCATTCGCTGCAGGAAGCGCTCAAGTTCGAGGTCGTAATCGGTTACGCGGGCGAGGAATTGCAGCCAGAGCGGACATTCGCCGCCCGGGCCGACGGCCGTCGTCTTCGTGAAGTAGTCCTCGCGCAACGCAGGCCGGATCTCGCCCGTGCAGGGGTCGACTGCGCCCGCAGGCGTGTTCAGCAGCCAGATGCTAGAGTCCCACTGGTCCACGGTGGCGGCAGTCCGCTGGTCGGACGTGGCGATGCGATGAACGGCGGCGATCGTGCTTGCCGATGTCAATTGTTTGGCCATTCCCTCCTTCCCTTCTGCCAGGCATTCTTCGCTGGCCTCCCTGCAGATGACGCGGCACTTGTCGAACACGTCCAGCACTGAGTCTTCTCGCCAGCAACCGCTGGCGTACTCAAGCCATCTCCCCCACTTCGCGACATAGCAAAGGTCGCCCATGTGGCGCTGCGTGAAACGAAGAGCTAGGAAGTCTTCCGAGAATTTCGGGGGTGCTGGTGCATGAGGCGATACATCTGGTTCGTGCGCCATAATCCGAGGCGCACCAGCATCGACGCCTTCCACCAGGCGGCGGAACTGACGCCACCGATTACCGTTGCTGTTGGACAGCGAGCAGGTTTGGTGCAGGCATCCAGCGGCGACCGCACCGCTGGGGAATTGCTTCAAAAACGCACGCCCATCCCGGACGTCGTACCCGCCGTGGCTCCCGGGACAGGCGACGATGATGATGCCGCCTTGCTTTCGCGCCAGGACTTCGAGGTTGTGGGCAACCAGCCAGCGCTCAAGAGCGAACGAAGAAGTGGACCTGCCACCGACATGTTTGGCCTCGCGTTCCCACCGCTTGCAGCTCTCGTCAATGCAGAGATCGCGCACGTCTTCGGGGTCGAAGTCGCCGCGCTCCACCCGTCCGATAAACTCGGTGATGTCGCGCTCTGGGATTGCATGCGGAGTACCCGGAAGATGATTGAACGTGACGGTGGCGTAGCGTCCGGAGCAGTAAACTTCAATGCCGCGCTTGTTCTCCCCGGTGCCGAACATGCGCTTCAGCGACCGCGCGCTCTTCGATTTCAGATAGACATGCAGGCCAGTTGCTGATGGAGAGACTTCGGTCGGCGCATCCAGTAGGGACACGATGTCCGATGCCCACGTTTCAATAGTGCCGGTTTGCGGGTGACGACAGCCGTCCAGATCGACGAAAAGGAAGCCGTCGCCAACGGCGAACCCGAGGCCGTCGTAGCGCCCAACTTCGGCAACCGCTTCTTCATAGCTGGCCCAGGTCGCCGCATTCGTCGATGATCCCGGCCCTCCGTACACCGAATGCGGAATCTTCGTTGACTTGCCATTTCGAGTCGCGCTGCGCCAGACGAGCCAGCGGCGCTCCCGCTTGAAGTCGGATAGAAAGTTGGCGTATTGTGGGTAGGTATCCATATCTTTCGTTGTGAGTTGGTGCCTTGCGGGGCAGCCCATCTCGGTCGCCCCGCAAGGTTCTCAGCGTAGAGCCGCCGTGCAGGATCAAGCGACGCTCAGGCGGCGTCTTCGTCGCTTGTGGCGTTATCGCCGGGGAAGCTCGTCGCGTCGTCGCCGGCGTCCAGGTCTTGGGGCTCCGGCAATTCCGAGTCATCCGCCTGACTCGACGGCGCGCTCACGGTCGGTTTCGAGTTTGCAGGACTGCGCGGCACAGCGGCTTTTGCGGTCGCAGTCGCAGCAGTCGGCGCAGGCAACGGTGCCTTGCCATGGGCTGCGGGCTCGGGCTCCCCGTCCCGTGTCTTCATCTGCGCTGCTGCCTTCACTTCTCCAGCGGGGAAAGCGCCGGCAACGTTGGCATACGTGCCTTTGTCGGTTTTGCGGTACTTGATGATGAGCATCGCACGCTTCCCCACTAAGGTGTGGACGGGGTACGGTTCATCTTCCCGAGGCATAATGCCAGTCAGGGCTTCGATCCTTGATGCCAATCGGCCCATGTGGCTGAGCGTCACCGTCATCCGTTCAAAGACCATGATCCGCGCACCATGGCTGTCGATGGCGTCAGTCTCCCAGCCGAACACAATCGTGTGCTTTGGCTTATCACCGAAACGGGTGGTCATGCCTTCATTTTTGATATGCTTCAAGGTTGCCGAGATCGGACCTGCAGGCGGAAGCTCGTATTCGCGCTTCTCCACCTTCGGAGCGATAATCTCTGCTTGGGTTCCACAGTTGTTCATAGTTCTTTGCTCTCCTTTACTGTTTAATTTCCGCTTGGCTGGCGGGCAGTTCATGGGGCTGGGCATCCTCGGTACTGGTCTGGTCCACGTTCACGGCCTCCTGTGGCGCGGCGCGGCATGTGGCGTTTCCACGGACTGTGGCGCGGGACGCTCAACGTCCGTGATGAGCCATCGCCCGAAGAACTGCTGAGCGCAAACTTGCCCCGCCCAGATTCGTCTATATGCCGTACCCAACGTGATACCTTCGCGAGCCGCGTACTCGCGGACCGTCAACACACCTCCCAAGGAATGCGGTTTCAGTTCATCAACAATTGTTGGCCGCCGCATTGCGTAAAGGTAAGGCCGGAATCTTTTGAAAAAGCTGCTAAGGGGATAGGAAAAGTTTCTGCGGGGACTACGAAGGAATCCTAAGGGGACTAGGTATGTTTAGAACCCGCGTCCCTAGCGGCTTTCAGAAACCGCTAAAGGGACCAGGGAAAATCCGTAAAATGTGCCCAAGGGGGTTGACGCGGTTCTCACAGTAAGCCGTGTTTTTTGAGAGTCGCGATGACGCTGCCATGAAGTTTGATGCTCTCCCGCTGAAAATCCCGGTGATAGTCCTTCCACGTCGGCGACGTGGCTCCCTTGGGCGGAGCTACTCCCATCTCATCTAAATCCCGATAGAGAGTTTTGATGGGCCTCCGGCCAGATTGGACAATGACGAACGCCAGTGCTCTGGTGTAGGGCGCACGAAATATCTCTCGCAACTGTTTGCGGAGCTTGGCGATCGCTTTCGGGTCATTCTTAGCGACAGCGAGGGACTGGCCCACTACCGAAGCTCTCGCATTTCCAATAGCCGTCGGGTTGTTCGCCGAAACAACGGCCTTGACGCCAGACGGTTTTGCCGTGGCGTTGACATGGGAAAGTGTTGAGAGTTTTCTTGTGGTACGATGAATCGACAACTGAAAGTCCCCGAGCCCCTCTCACTGACCGGCCCACGCTGACCGGTACGAGGGGCTTACTCATTGGCGAGAGTACCACTTTCCACAAAAACGCAAGAGGACCTAGTTGCTTTTCGGAGGTGCCCTACGTCCCCGCCTTCTTGCAGGAGTGCTGTCGCGAGTTTACGAGTTCTACACGAAACCTGAATAAACTCGTAAACTCGTCGGGGACTCAGGACGGCACAAAGTCGTCGTCGCCATCGTCGTCATCATCCTCATCCCCGTCGCCGAATTCCCGCGCGCCCTCGGGTGCTGGCTCCAGGT
>Ga0209117_1000829_pt1 | contig 11561 bp, 7 predicted proteins | sample BlaSpr_A8_OM2_M2_FD_187978 | JGI IMG/M metagenome (GOLD analysis project Ga0209117, IMG submission 187978) | Forest soil microbial communities from Thunder Bay, Ontario, Canada - Black Spruce, Ontario site 2_A8_OM2_M2 (SPAdes) (version 2) | ecosystem: Environmental > Terrestrial > Soil > Boreal...
CTCAATCACCACCGAAGGCTACAAGAGCCTGCAGGAGGGCGACAAGGTGGAGGTTGAGATCGTTCAGGGACAGAAAGGGCCGCAAGCGGCCAATGTAACCAAGGTCCCCTGATCGGACGTCGCTTTACCAGGCCGGTTTTCCGGACCAAGCTGTACGCGGCTCGACGCCCGCGCTGGCTGTGTTCTCCGGCAACTGCCCGGGCCTGCTGCGGCTCTTTCTTCCGCGTTACAATCTTCTCTCGGGCTGACAACCTAGCAGGCTGAGGAAGAATTCGGATGTCGCGGCCCAGCCCCTAAAGGGGCATCCGATCTCAAAGAACGTACGGTATCGCTAAAGCGATACCCTGATACGAATCCGGCATCGGTGAAGCGATGCTCTGATACGAAACCCGAGTTTTTCCGCAACCCGCTAGACCGACAACTCTTGATGGACAACAAGACCATCGCCGGACTTCTCTACGAAACTGCCGATCTGCTGGAGATCGACGGTCAGGATTCGTTTCGTGTGCGCTCCTATCGCAACGCCGCAGCAGCCATTGAAGCGCTGCCGCAACGGGTGGCCGACCTGGTCCAGGAGCCGAAAAAGCTTCTTGAAATTCAGGGCATTGGCAAGGGTATGCAGGCCAATCTGCTGCAGCTTTTCAAAGATGGCAGCATCGAAGCGCACGCCGAGCTCCTGAAAAAGTACCGCCCCTCGATGCTCGAACTGCTGAAGATTCAGGGTCTCGGGCCGAAGACGATTGCCTTGATCTGGAGCGCTTATCAGGTCAGCGACCTGGAGGGCGTGGAGAAGCTGGCGCGCGAAGGCAAGATTCGCACCCTGCCGCGCATGGGCGAAAAGCACGAACTGAAGCTCCTTAAGGCGATCGAAGACTATCGCCGCATCGCGGGACGATTCCTGCTCGACACGGCCGAAGAGCTGGCCGAAAAACTGGTGGAGCATTTGTTGGCGTCCCCCGGCATCGAGAAAGCTACGCCCGCCGGATCGCTGCGCCGCGGACGCGAAACCGTCGGCGACCTCGACATCCTGGTCACCGGCAAGGCCTGCATAGAGGCAGAACCGCGTCAGGCAATCATCGAACATCTACTCGGCTTCCCCGGCCTGATGGACGTCATCGCGCAAGGCGAGAACAAGGTCAGCTTCCGCCACCGCACCGGCATGCAGGTGGACGTGCGCCTGCTGCCGCCCGAGTCCTTCGGAGCGGCCATGCAATATTTCACGGGCTCCAAGGCGCACAACGTGGCCCTGCGCCAGCGCGCCCTCAAGATGGGTTTCACGCTCAATGAATATAGCCTCGCTACACTCGAAGACGAGAAGCCTGTCGCCCGCAAAACCGAAGAAGAAATCTACGCCAAGCTCAAGCTCGATTTCATCCCTCCCGAACTGCGCGAGAATCTGGGAGAAATCGAAGCCGCCGCCGGACACACGCTGCCAGCGCTGATCGAAGTATCCGACATTCGCGGCGATGTGCATATGCACACCGTCGAAACCGACGGCCGCAACACCATTGAAGAAATGGCCGAAGCAGCGCGGGAACGCGGCTACCAGTACATGGCCATCACCGATCACTCGAAAAATCTCGCCTTCGCCAACGGCCTCACCGACGAACGCGCGCTCGCGCATATCGAAAGAATCCGGGCGGTCGAAAAGAAGATGAAGGGCATTCGCATATTCGCGGGCATCGAAGTCGACATACTGGGCGATGGCTCGCTCGATCTGTCGGACTCGGTGCTCGAACAAATGGACATCGTCATCGCCGGCGTGCACTCGCAGTTCAGCCAGGATCGCGCCACCATGACCGATCGGCTGCTGAAAGCCATCGCCAATCCCAATACCTCGCTGATCGGGCATCCCACCGGACGGCTGCTGCTGCGCCGCGACGCCTACCAGTTCGATCTCAACGCCGTTCTCAGGGCAGCGGCGAAACACAAAGTGGCGATGGAACTGAACTCCTATCCCGATCGGCTCGACCTCAACGACGTTCATCTGCGTCAGGCCAAACAGCATGGCGTGAAAATCGTCATTAATACCGATTCCCACCACACTTCGCACATGGAAAAACTGCGTTACGGAATCACCCAGGCCCGGCGCGCCTGGCTCACCAAAGACGACGTGCTGAACACGCTGCCCGTGCAAAAATTTGCCCGTGCGATGAAGCACGCGTGGTAGGTGGGGGCAAAACAGGGAAACAAATTACCAACGATTGACGGGAACCTCGCCCTTCCACATTACAATCATGCGAACCAGAATGAGCATAGGCATTGAAATCAAGAATTTACAGCAAGCCACCCGGGCACCTTTTGGACTCCGGCTTGCTGATGGAACCGAGCGGGCAGTGCCTGGTCATGAACCTTTTGGGAGTGACCCAGGATGAAGCTCGGTTAAGCTGCCCACAGCAGGAAAAACGGGTGTAGAACGCTTCCCGTTTTTTTGGTCAAAAAGGAAATCTCGGGTTTCGAGGAGCCAGAGTTGCGACGAATGCCGTCACTGGATGGACTGCGGGCAATCTCAATCGCCCTGGTACTCTACGGCCACGTGACTGGAACCCTCGGCTTTCCTATTGCGCGCGACCGCTTCGGGTTAGCGGCGGCGGGAGTTCGAACTTTCTTCATCATCTCCGGCTTCCTTATCACGAAGCTGCTTCTGGCAGAAATCGCTTCGAAGGGAACGATCTCGCTTAGGGGTTTCTATCGCCGCCGGGTGCTACGCATTTTCCCGGCATTCTACACGTACTGGCTCGTCACTCTCGCTCTCGTGATGACTGGCCTGCTGGCGATTCCCTTCAAGGACATGGCATACGCCGCAACCTACACGATCAATTACGTTACAGACCGCCACTGGAGTGTTGGGCATCTCTGGTCGCTTGCCGTGGAGGAACAGTTCTACGCCCTTTGGCCGCTGACTCTGTTTTTGCTCGGTCGCAAGCGCGCGTTTTCGCTAGCTGGCGGAGTGTTCCTGCTGGTACCTGTAATTCGCATCGCGCAGTTCTTCCTATGGCCTAGCCACCGGTCTGGGATCACCGAGGAATTTCACACGATCGCGGATTGCATCGCGACGGGATGCCTGCTCGCCGGTTGCCAGGATTGGCTGTGGGAGCGGGAGAGCTATCGCCGCTTCCTCACTTCCTGGAAGTTCTGGTTGGCGCCAGGCGTAATCGCCATCACGATCATCTTTGGCGCTCATCCTCTGGTGAAGTGGCTGATTTTGATCCCGATTTCTAACCTCAGCATCGCTCTGTGTATTGACCGGTGGACGCGGGTTCCTGACGCCGATCCTTTCGCCTTATTCCTCAACTGGAAGCCGGTAGCTTTTAATGGAGTTCTCAGTTACTCGCTGTACTTGTGGCAGCAGCCATTTCTGGATCGCTACGCTTACCATATCTGGAACCGGTTTCCAATCAATATCGCTCTGGCTTTCGTGGCGGCCTTGGGGTCCTATTACCTCATTGAAAAACCGTTCCTAAGTCTTCGATACCGGGGCCGTCAGCCCTTGCAAACTGCTTCCGCCGCGCCTGCCTCACCAAAGACGACGTGCTGAACACCTTGCTCCCGCAAAAATTTGCTAAAGCGATGAAGCATGCGTGGTAGCGCTGGGGCAAGAGAGGGAAACAAATTACCAACGATTGACAGGCACCCGGCCCTTCCACGTTACAGCCATTTCGAACCACACTGAGCATAGGCGTTGAAATCAATAATTTACAGCAAGGCATCCGGGCACCGTTTGGGCTCCGGCCTGCTGATGCAACCGAGGGAGTCCGTGGCGTTTTGCGAGAAACTCACAAAGCTCTGCTAGCATTGGAGCCAGGTCGGGGAAGGCCGATCTAGAATCAGTATCCTCATGGCTGGGGGTGGGCCGGAGTTCGGTCGGCAGCTTTTATTGGAGTTCTCAGTTATTTGCTGGACTTGTGGCAGCAGCCATTTCTCGATTGCTACGCTTACCGTATGTGGGACAGGTTTCCAATCAATATCGCTCTGGCTTTCGTGGCGACCTCGGGGTCCGATTACTGCATTGAAAAAAGGTTCCTCAGTCTTCGATACCGGGGCCGTCAGCCCTGGCAAGCTGCTTCCGCCGTGCTGGGGGAATTTTCGTGAGTGGCACAGTTCCTGGGAGCGAAGAACAAAACCTAGTTGCCGCCCCGCTCGTGGGGAATTCGGCGACGACTAGAAAAATGGACCGGTCTCTCGCCCATAGCATTGCCTGGCGAGCGGCGACGAGTTGGGCCAGTCAGATCCTCAGTTGGGCATCTTTTCTCATCGTCGCTCGCCTGCTGGCCCCTTCGGATTTCGGCATCGCTGCCATGGCCCTCGTCTTTTTGCCCTATCTCCGGTACCTCGGCGAGATCGGGATTCCCACAACGGTGCTGACTTTCCGGGACATGACCGACGACCAACTGGCGCAGTTGAATACGGTCGGCCTCGGCTTTAGTCTGGGATGTTTCGGGATCGCGGTCGCGCTTGCCCATCCTTTGGCCGCATTTTTCAAAATTCCCAAGCTCGTGCCCGTCACCATCGTTGCCTGTCTCGTTCTTATCCCGCAGGGCTTCCGCAATGTTTCCGAGGGTCTCCTGAACAAGGACATGCGCTTCGGGCTGCTGTCCTGGTTTGAGGCTGTCCGCTCCCTCATCGCCGCCGGCAGCACGTTGGCCTTGGCATACTTCGGTTATGGATACTGGGCGCTGATTCTTGGCAACCTCATCGCCACGTTTGTGCGCAGTGTCCTGGTTATTGGTGCGCGACCGCATGGCTTTGCCATCCCCCGCCTGGAGTCGATCGGCAAGGAATTGCGATTCGGGTGGCACGTGTTGGTATCTTTTCTCGCCTGGTCATCTTACGAACGGTTGGACAATGTCACTGCCGGTCGCGTCTTGGGTCAGGCCGCGCTCGGTTTCTATGCCATGGCCTGGAATCTCGCCAATTCTCCGCTGGAAAAGGTCACGTCGCTGGTCACTACCATCATTCCAAGCTACCTCGCGGCGATGCACCACGACATGGCGGCTCTGCGCCGGTATCTCCGGACGCTCACAGAATGCCTGGCTCTGGCAACCTTTCCGGCCACGATTGGTTTGGCCCTGGTGGCGCGCGAACTGATTCCGGTCGCGCTGGGTAACAGATGGCGGGACGCCATCTTTCCGCTTGAAGTGCTCGCTGTGTACACCGCCTTCCGCTCCATCGTCGCCCTGCTGCCGAAGGTTTTGAATTCCGTTGGCAACGCCCGCTTCGTCATGTGGAACGATCTGCGCGCCTTGATTATCTTGCCCACGGCATTTTTCATCGGGAGCCATTGGGGCATTGGGGGAATTGCTTTCGGCTGGGTTCTAGCTTACCCGTTCGTCGCGCTGCCGCTGTATTGGAAAACATTCACGACAATCGGCATGACTACGGGCGAATACGTTCGCGGCCTCCGTCCCGCTCTCGATGCCACCATCGTCATGTCCGTGGCGGTTCTGCTGCTGAAATGGAAGGCTCCCTTAGGTCCCTCTTTGGTTCTCAGGTTAATCGTTGAAGTGGCAACCGGAAGCGCGGTTTACGTCGCCGCTCTGCTACTGCTGCATCGTGGGCGCGTCACGGCCCTCCTGCAAATGGTCAGGGGTTCCCGGCGCAAAGCGTCGTAAACCATCGCGCGGACTCTGATTTGCCTCAGCCGCCGCTTCCCGAGCAACCGCCGCCGGCGGTCATTTCGGTGGAACATCAGTCGGTGGAACATCAGAATGAGCAGTAAGTAATGATCAATGAGTGTCGCTCTGAGCGTAGCAGTGCACTTTCATGCCCACGCTTGGGTGCAAGGTTGCAATCTGCTTCATATCTATCGAGCGGACTGGGTCGTTTTGAGGTAAAATTGTGCTCGCCTATTGTTTTTAATGGCTTACAAGTGGGTCATGAGCTGGCTTTCGGAAGCAGAATTGCTCCTTCCCCATGGTTCCACTGACTTTAGGCGGCCCTCCCGTCTTCCGGTTGAGTTCCGGCGGTTACCTGCAGCCCCAGCAAGTAGCTTGACGGGCCACGGCCAATAGGGCGAGCTTAGATAGAGACCCCCCAAGTGATTTTGATTTCAGCATACATTTTTTGGTGAGAACATCCGGGAGGAATACTGCTTGAACGCAACGACCAGTCACCTTATCGCCCCACACGGGGGAGAACTTGTTCAGCTGCAAGTGCCGGCCGCGCGCGCCGCGGAGTTAAAAGCGCATTCGAAGGATTGGCCTTCATGGGACCTGACCGCCCGGCAGCTTTGTGATCTGGAACTGCTGATGAGCGGCGGCTTCTCGCCGCTGCGCGGGTTCATGAACCGCTCCGATTACGAGGGCGTGTGCCACAACATGCGGCTGTCGAACGGAACCCTATGGCCTATTCCGATCACGCTCGACGTGAGCGAGGAATTCGTCAAGAAACTGACGCCGGGCAGCAGCAAGATCGCTTTGCGCGATCCCGAAGGCGTGATGCTCGCCGTACTCAGCGTAGAAGATGTCTGGCAGCCTGACCGCAAAGCCGAAGCCCAGTCCGTTTTCAATTCCACCAGCGCCGCGCACCCGGGCGCCGACTACGCCATCAACAAATCGAATCCCTGGTACGTGGGCGGAAAAATCGAAGAGTTCCAGCCCCCGGCGCACTATGATTTCCGCTCGCTCCGCCTGACGCCTGCCGACCTGCGTGCCGAATTCGGCCGCCTTGGCTGGACGACCGTGGTGGCGTTCCAGACGCGCAATCCCATGCATCGCGCTCACGTCGAACTGACCATGCGCGCCGCCAAGCAAGTTGAGGCGAACCTGCTGATCCATCCCTCGGTCGGCATGACCAAGCCGGGCGACGTCGATTACTTCGTCCGCACCCGTTGCTACCAGTTGCTGCTCTCCAAGTACCCGCATGGCACGGTCAAGCTGTCAATGCTGCCGCTGGCCATGCGCTTGGGCGGACCGCGGGAAGCGATCTGGCACGGCTTGATTCGCAAGAACCACGGGTGCACGCATTTCATCGTCGGCCGCGATCATGCCGGCCCCGGAAAAGACACTGACGGCAAGCCCTTTTACGGTCCGTACGACGCCCAGGAGTTGTTTAAGAAGCATGAAGAGGAAATGGGCGTCAAAATGGTTCCGTTCCAGATGATGGTGTACCTGCAGAACGAAGACCGTTACGTTCCGGCCGATGAAGTGCCGCCGGGAGCCAAGGTACTCGACATCTCGGGCACGGAACTGCGCCAACGCCTCAACGAAGGCCGCGACATCCCGTCGTGGTTCACTTATCCCGAGGTCGTGCAGGAATTGCGCCGCAGCTATCCGCCACGGCACAAGCAGGGCGTTACCATTTTCTTTACCGGGCTTTCGGGATCGGGCAAATCCACCATCGCCAATGCGTTGATTACCAAGTTCCTCGAGATGGGTGGACGTCCGGTCACTCTGCTGGATGGCGATCTGGTGCGCAAGAACCTGTCGAGCGAACTCGGATTCTCCAAGGAGCATCGCGACATCAATATCCGCCGCATTGGCTATGTCGCTTCCGAGATCACCAAGAACGGCGGCATCGCGGTGTGCGCCCCCATCGCTCCTTATGAGGCGACTCGCAAAGCGGTGCGGCAGATGATTGAACCGTTCGGCGGATTTATCCTGGTGCACGCGGCGACTTCGATCGAAGTGTGCGAACAGCGCGACCGCAAAGGCTTGTACGCCAAGGCGCGAGCCGGCATCGTCAAAGAATTCACCGGCATCTCGGATCCGTACGAGGCGCCAACCGATGCCGAAGTCGTGATTGATACCGCCAAGCTGAGCCCCGAGGAAGCGGCGCAGACCATTATTCTGCACCTGGAGCGCGAAGGTTTTGTCGGCGCCAACACCAACGGGTAGGAAAACAGTTGTCAGTTGTCAGTTGTCAGTTGTCAGTTTGCGATTCTCAGTGTCTTGCCTCGGTTCTGCTTTTACTGAGAACTGACAACTGACAACTGAGAACCAGTAAAGACATCATGGAATTGTTGCTGCTAAAAGTGCTGATCGGCTTCGCGGTGGGAACGCTGATCGGGTTGACGGGTCTGGGGGGCGGTGTATTGCTGCTGCCCATGCTCATCTTCGGCCTGCGCGTGCCCGCCATCGTTGCCGTCGGCACCGACGCGCTGTTCAACTTTTTCACCAAGATTCCCGCCAGTATCGTGCACCTGCGCAAAGGCACGGTACGGAAAAAAGTCGTCCTGGCGATGGCGGTCGGCAGTATTCCTGGCTCTTACCTCGGCGTGACTTTTCTGCAGCACCTGCGCCACGTTTATGGCGCCGGGGTCAACGATTTCATTAAGTCCGCCGTGGGTCTGCTGCTGGTATTGATTCCGACGCTGCTCCTGTTCCAGGGTCGGATTGAAGAACATCTCGCCAAGCGGCAGCCGACCATGAAATCGTTTGCCGGCATGAGTTTCATCGGCTTGGTCGGCGGATTCCTGGTCGGCATCACTTCGGTCGGGTCGGGCAGCATCATCATGATGATGCTTCTTTTGTTTTATTCGTTCGCGCCCAAAGTCATGGTCGGCACCGACATTGCCCACGCCGTGATTCTGACCGGCGTCGCCAGCCTGTTGCACTGGCGGGCAGGCAACGTCGACGCCCACTTGGTCGGTTCTCTGCTGATCGGCTCGATCCCTGGCGGAATGCTCGGCTCGCATCTGAGCACGCGCGTTCCCGTACTCTGGCTGCGCCGAATCCTGTGCACGGTTTTACTGATGACTGGAGCGCGCATGCTGTGGGCGTGAAAGATCAGGTCTCAGGTGTCGGGTCTTAGGTCTCGGACCGGGCATGACACTGCGAACTAAAACCTGAGACCTTACGACTGAGACCTGAGACCTTAATTACGGAGTAATAATGACCTCATCCTCGTCCATAGAAACTCTCGAACGCATCCACGCCGCCCTCGAAGCGGCGCGGGCCGTGCTCAAGCGCTTCACTCCCGGCGCCATTGAAACCGAATACAAAGTCGGACACGATCCCGTCACCGAGGCTGACCGCGCCGTCGATGACATTCTGCGCAAGACTCTTCTCCGCGAAGGCGAAGGCTGGCTCTCGGAAGAGACCGTCGATGATTTCACTCGCCTCGACAAACAGCGCGTCTGGGTCGTCGATCCGCTCGACGGCACTCGCGAGTTCGTGCAAGATATCCCCGAGTTCTGCGTTTCGATCGCCATGGTTGAGAATGGAATTCCAGTCGCCGGCGGGATCTGCAATCCAGCGACCGACGAACTCATCCTCGGATCGCGCGACACTGGCGTGACCTACAATGGCAAGCCCGCACAGCCGAGCCAGCGCAAGGACTTGCACGGCGCGCTCGTGCTCGCCAGCCGCAGCGAGGTGATGCGCGGCGAGTGGAAGCAATTCGAGTCCGCGGAGTTTAATATTCGCCCCATGGGATCGGTCGCCTACAAACTCGGACTGGTCGCCGCCGGTCGCGCCGATCTTACCTTCACGCTGGTTCCGAAAAATGAGTGGGACGTTGCCGCCGGGGCGGCGCTGGTCGAAAGCGCCGGAGGCTGGGTGCGGAAGCTCGACAATTCTCCGCTGCGCTGCAACCAGAGGAATCCGCTGATCTCTGGCCTGCTGGCGGGAGGGCCTTTTCTACGTGATCCGCTGCTCCTCCTGTTCGACCGGCACGCGCAGACGATCGGCGCCGACAAGCAACCCTAAGAGCGTCCGGAGCGGTGCAGTAACAACACGTTTTATGAATTGTCATCAACCTCTATAACTTGTCATCCTGAGCGAAGCGAAGGATCTGCTTTCTTCTCCGCGCACGAGACAGCAGGTCCTTCGCTTCGCTCAGGATGACAAACCTGACTAAGATGACAACATCTAAACAGAGCCATATGGCTGCCTCACGCATTGTGTTCCTGATGTACCACGAGCTGGAGCTCACGGGCCGTAAGCTCTGCCAGTCCGAGCCCGGCTACGTACGCTACATTCTTCCGCTCGAAACCTTCCGCCGCCAGATGGAGTGGATGAAGAAGTCCGGCTGGGGCGGCCTGAACGTCAGTGAAGCTGTTCGCTATCCAGCCGAGCCGAGCGTTTGTCTCACCTTTGACGATGGTTGCGAGACCGACCTCCTCGCCGCCGCGCCCGTACTCCGCGAGTTCGGCTTCAACGCAACCTTCTACCTCACCGCTGGATTCCTGGGCACGCCCGGTTACCTCAGTGCCAGCCAGGTGCGCGATCTCGACGCGCAGGGTTTCCAGATCGGCTGCCATTCGATGACGCACCCTTATCTCTCCGATCTCCCGGAACCGGAACTGAAACGTGAAATCGTGGATGCGAAGCTCCAGGTCGAAAAACTCGTCGGACATCCAATCGAACACTTCTCCTGTCCCGGAGGGCGCTACGACCAGCGCACGCTCCAGATGGCGCGCCACGCCGGATTCGCAACCGTTGCCAACAGCCAGTTTTATGCGAACTCGTCCAGCACCAATCCCTACGAACTCGGCCGCGTGGCCATGCTGCGTGAGCTCACCATCGAAGAGTTCGACGCCACGTGCCACGGCCGCGGGTTGTGGAAGAAGCGCCTTCAGCAGCGGGCGCGCCGCAGCGTGCAGCGTGTACTCGGAAACCGCGCTTACGATCGACTGCGCGCGGTCTTGCTGGGGGAACCACGCCAATAACTCGGTCGGTTACTTTAGCTTTTCAAAGCAACCTCTTTTCCCAAATCCCGCTAATTACCCGCTGCCATCTCAGGCCGTTCCGCGCCCGCTTTTATTCTTCTCACCAAAACTAGGGCCACTGCGGACCTCCGTACATTCCGCGAGTACATGTACCAACGCGTGGCCGATGCACCATAGGTATCTGGGAACCCTTGACCCATCTCGATAAATTTAGCGTGAGGACAATCGACTAGTCCCCCATTTCCGTAAGGTCGAGGGCTCGCAATGTTTCAAACAGAAGATGCTTTTCTAAACTCTGATTCCAGAGTTCCCCCTGCGCGCGCACAGCGCCTAAGCGTTTTGATACTCCTGCTGGTGGTCGCGCTGATGACCACTTCGTGCGGTATGCCAGCACAAGCCTCCGGCACACAGAACAACGGCGCAGCGAACAACCTGAATCTGCAGGGAAATCTTCCCGTAGGCGCGGTCAGTGAGTCTTACAACGCTGTGCTCGCAGTTGGTGGCGGAAGCTCCCCCTATCATTTCTCGGTGAAAACCGGCGCGCTTCCCCCAGGCATCAGTTTGGACCCTCGCACGGGAAGGTTTTATGGGACGCCCACAGCGGCTGGCACCTTCTCATTTGAGGTGATTGTGACCGACTCCCCGCAGCTCCATGAGGGGAGCCGGACCTTTGCATTTGTCGTCGGTGACGGCGGTGCCGGCAGTATCGGCGGGATTGTCAAGGTCAGTGTATCTCCGTCCGACGTAAAGCTCTTCTCGAATCAACAGCACCAGTTCACCGCCAGCGTCAGCGGAACTTCCAATACCGGGGTGACATGGTCGGCGGCGGTGGCAGGCTCGACCGCGGCGGCAGGCTCGGTCGATGCCAACGGTCTTTACACCGCCCCGGCAGTAAACGCGCAAACCAACGTGGTCGTCACCGCCACCAGCAATGCTGACTCCTCGAAGTCAG
>Ga0209117_1000830_pt1 | contig 11541 bp, 10 predicted proteins | sample BlaSpr_A8_OM2_M2_FD_187978 | JGI IMG/M metagenome (GOLD analysis project Ga0209117, IMG submission 187978) | Forest soil microbial communities from Thunder Bay, Ontario, Canada - Black Spruce, Ontario site 2_A8_OM2_M2 (SPAdes) (version 2) | ecosystem: Environmental > Terrestrial > Soil > Boreal...
GAGACGGAGTCAGGGTGAGCGCGGGCGCTGGCGTAAACACATGGCTATCGCATCATAACTCGCGTTTATTGTCAATACTTATAACGGACAGGACACTAGTCTAGACGGTGACGTTGCGGTCGAGGAAACCGACGGCGGGGCGGTTCCTTGTCTGGCTTCGAAGATTCGCGCCGCAAACAACTCGCCGACGGAGAAGGCGCAAATGAGCAAGTGTTGGACGGTACGGGACGAGTCTGGGAATCTTCTAGCGATTCTGGACTCGCTTAAAGACGCGACGCTCTTGCTGGAAGACTATCCCCAACCGGAAACCTATCTCATCATAACCGAAGATTGCGCCTCGGCGGTCGGCGAGCTTCGCCGGTACATTTACGAGCGCGACGAATGCAAGTGCGTTGCCTGCGGACAGGGGCTTACTCTTTCCCAGATGTACATGCATGAAAGAAAGAATCGCGGTCAAGGTGGAGTGCGAAGCCGGGAGAATTGTGAGACGCTCTGTTTTTACTGCAATCTTAGAGCTGCCCATTGAAATTAGGGTCGAAACGGGGACGTTGCCAACTTCGCCTGAATCGGAGAAACTTCTAAGTGCTGTTTAGTCAACCACGCGGAAGTGGCGGAACTGGCAGACGCGCAGGACTTAGGAAATCGCGATGCCCGTTTCGGCTCTCGCTGTAATCTCCCACAAAACTGACAAACTCTTGACTCTACAATTAGTCCCCCGTGGTCACTTCGTTGGCTGGCGTTTGCCGAGATTGTTCGTCGTAGCTAGACTAGGAATATAATCGCTCATTTTCCTCACGCACCTGCACGAATCGAATTTCATTCGTAGCGCAACGCAATCATCGGGTCGACTCGTGCCGCTCGGCGCGCTGGGATGTAACACGCAGCCAGTGCCACGAGCGAAAGAAATATTGTGACCGCGATAAAAGTTATCGGGTCCGTGGCTTTGACTCCATAAAGCAAATTGGAGATAAAATGCATCAAGACTGCCGCCCCGGCAAGGCCAATGGCTATTCCCGTCGCAGTCAATCTCAACCCTTTCTCCACCACCAGCCTAAGGATGTCGCCACGCGTGCCGCCAAGGGCCAACCGGATGCCGATTTCTTGCGTTCGTTGATTAACGAGGTATGCCATCACGCCGTAAAACCCCATCCCCGCAAGCACCACCGCGAGAATGGCGAACGCACTCGTCAGCATGACCGAAAGTCGCCTTGATGCTGTGTTTTCATTGACGATGTCTTCGAGTGGGCGCATCTCGAATAACGGAACATCAGGATCGACGCTGCGTACTGCGGAACGCGCGCTGGAAGCGAACGTCCCGATATCGCCTGTGAAACGAATGAGCAACGCCCCGCTGCCGCCCGGTCTCTGAGCAATCGGGACGTACATCTCGACCCGTGAAGGCTGATCGACGCCATAGTTCTTAACGTGAGCGACGATGCCGACCACCGTCATCCAGGCCGGCTGCACCCCTGGTCCAGGGTGGACGTCTGTCGCAATCCGCTTGCCTAGAGAGTCTTCGTGTAGAAAGTCTTGTTTGACCAAAGTCTCATCAATAATGCAAACGCGCTGCGTCTGTGCATTGTCGTGCGAATCGAAAAATCGGCCGCGTATCAAACGCATGCCCATTGCTCGCATCGCGTCCGGACTGACTCGGCTGAAATCCGTCGTGGCGTGCTGGCCACGCACTGGCAAGGGTCGGCCTTCAATCGCGTAGGACGTTTGCCAACCGCCCAGCAATGGGTTCTTGACTCCCGCGGCTTCCACCCCTGGAATTGCCTGGATCCTGGAAACAAGTTCTTCTACAAAGTTGCGGCTTTTGTCATCTCCCTTGTATCTGACATCGGGTAGTGAAAACCTCGCCGTCAGCACATGACTGGGATTGAAGCCGCTATCGGCATGCAGTACTCGAAAGAGACTCTGGGCCATCAGCCCTGCGCCGACCAGCAGGATAAGAGATATAGCCGCCTCCGCTGCAACCAAGGCGTCGCGCATTCGCCGGCGACTGCTGCCGGGACTTCCCGTGCGGCCACTCTCCTTGAGCGCATCCTGTACATTTGTGCGCGAGGCTTGCAGAGCGGGAAAGATGCCGAAGAAAATACCGGTCGCCAGCGATATAGCTAGTGAGAAGATCAGGACCCACCGATCCGGGGAGACCTCGTCTAGTCGGGGCACTCCGGTCGGCATTCCGTGCACCACAGCCGCGCTGATCCAAACCGCCAAAAGCAGCCCCAGCGTCCCTCCCGCCAGCGCCAAAACAACACTTTCCGTGAGCATCTGACGCACCAGCCGACCACGACTCGCACCTAAAGCCATCCGAACCGCGAGTTCGCGATAGCGTTGTGTCGCGCGCGCGAGCAAGAGATTGGCCAGGTTCGCGCAAGCAATCAGCAACACGAAGCCAACGGCAGCGATCAGAACCAGTAGTGGCGCACGCACATCCTCAACGATGGCTTCGAGCAACGGTTGCACGGTGATGCTCTGATTGCCGTTGCTGTCGGGATGCATCTCATCCAGGTGCTGTGCAATGCCTTTCATTTCGCCGCGAGCCTGCTCGAGGTTTACACCAGGCTTTAGACGTGCATATGCATAGATCCCCGGGTGGTTGCCACGATTTTTCTCGCCCCCTAATTCGTTCTCTAGACGCCAAAGCGATGTGAATAAATCCGTGGTTCGCAGGCTGCCGTGAAGCCGCGATGGGAAAACGCCGATGACGGTATACGGCTCAGAGTCGATGGTAAGCTGCTGCCCGATGATGCTTGGATCGCGGCCAAAACGGCGTTCCCAGAAGCCTTCGCCGAGCAGTACGACGCGCTCTGCGCCCACTTTATCGTCCTCCGGCATCAACGTCCTTCCTAGGATTGGTTTAACCCTTAGTGTAGGCGAGAACCCGGCGGTGATTCGGCGAAGTCGCACCCGCTCCGCTTCGCCTCTTCCTGCCAGAACCACGTTGTCACTCTGATATGCAACCATGCTTTCGAACACGTGATTCTCGGAGCGCCAATCATTAAAGTTCGCCATGGCGATACTCATCCCGGGAACCTGTTCGGAGTATTCGCTTAGAAACACAAGCCGGCTTGCTTGTGGATAAGGGAGCGGGCGAAGGAGAATAGCATCGACCACGCTGAAGATGGCCGTATTTGCGCCAATGGCCAATGCTAGGGTCAGTACGGCGACGGCCGTGAACCCCGGATTCTTTGCCAGCATTCGAATCGAGTATCGCAGATCTCGGATCAAGCCTTCGACCAAATTCAGGCCGCGCGTCTCGCGGCATTCCTCTTTGGTTCGTTCCATTCCGCCAAACTCGAGCCGCGCGCGGCGCAGGGCCTCGTGGCCAGGCACACCGCTGCGAACCAGATCCTCGACGTACCCTTCCATGTGGAAACGCAGTTCCGCATCCATTTCGCTCTCCATCCGGGAGCGCCGCAGCGCCGCTCCCAGCCACGAACAGAAACGAGCCCACAGCGTCATACTTCCTCCGGCTTCGTCCCCAGGATTCCCGCGATGACGTCCGCCATGCGGTTCCACTTTTCGGCTTCGGCTTGAAATCTGCGCTTTCCCGCTGCCGTCAGTCGGTAATACTTGGCCTTGCGCTTATTTTCCGACTCGCCCCATTCGCTGGTGATCCAACCCTGGTATTCCAGGCGATACAGCGCCGGGTAAAGAGAGCCTTGTTGAATTTCCAGGCGATCTTTCGAAATCTGCTGGATGCGGAGGAGAACACCGTAGCCATGCAATGGGCCGAGGGAAACAGCCTTGAGAATCAGCATGTCGAGAGTGCCTTGCAAAAGGTCGAGTTGTTTATCCACGGAATGGCTTCTCCTAGATCACCTAGGAATCTACGCCACAGTCTCCTAGGTCGTCAAGGAGAGACTGCCCACAGTCATCCTGCACGACCAGATTTCCATTCAACACCTCAAGTGCGTGATTCAAGAGAGATAAGTGGCGCGCCCGGGGAGATTCGAACTCCCGACCCTCTGCATTAGAAGGCATGCAATACAAAACTCTAAGTGCCGCTCCTGGTGTCGCTTACGGGGAAGCGCGTCATTTATCTCGCCCTTGAAATGCGGCTGAAACAAGTGGTCAACCGTGTCGAACTTTGTGGCGGAGTAGGAAAGAAAATCGGGGCTGCATACTAACGCAACGGGCATCCGAGTTCTCGAGGCAATGATTGCCGCCGTAAAGTTAAGCGACCCTTCCGGGAAGGGGAACCATCCCGCCGCGAACTAAACCCTCGCCGGCGCTAAACCCCAAACTGCCGCAGATGATGGTCCAGATGCTGATACATCAACGCCGCCCATTCCACTGGAGTCAGCGGGCCGAAAAAGAAGTGCGGATGCTTCGTGCATATCCCGGGCCCACCCGTTGCAAAGCGCTCAATCGATTCGCGCAGCCGTTGCCTCTCCACCACGAAGTCCCGTTCATTCGTCACCACCACGCTCTTCTCGGTCATCGAATTGCGGCGCATTGGCGTCCCGTTCACTATCACCGACTTCTTCGCCAACCGCCCCAGCAGGCGCCCAATCAATATTCGCGGCGGACATATCTCCCCCATCGCCATCCCCATCACCCCGGAGCAATGCGCCAGCGCCTGCGCTGGATTCATCTTGCCCCATAGCCGCTCGCTATCCGGCCTCAGCTGCGCCATCCGCTCCTTCACTTCTTCCACCCTCTCCGCCTCAAAGAGATTTTTCATGTGGAAAGACCTCCCCCAGTCAACCCCTCACAACCAAGTGCATCTGAGCACCCCTGCCGTGAAACTACAGTGTGTCCCGTCTTCCGGACTTCTCGGGTGTATCCCATACCGTTTTTCAAGCTCTTCTTGACACGGTGGGCTTTGGCACCGCGTAGTGTATGCCAAGTGATATTCGCCCAACAAAGGGCAAACTGTTCATTCTTCGAACTAAATGGGTGTGGTGCGACTCGGAGGTCTGCGCGACCGGTATGATCGGGCTGCCTAATCCGAGCCAACGTAGCGTCGCGAAAATGCGCGGGTTCCTCCATCCTTATATATACTGGTGTCCCGATATATATAGGTATCCGAGGCGAAAATGAATGCAGAGAAGACCAGATAAGAATCACAGAATCTCGGCGCAGACGATCAATCTACCGGGGAAAAACGGCCATGGATCTTATGAGCTGGCGTCCCTGAGGAGGATGTAATGCCTTTTGCGAAAACACTACAGATTCTTTCCCGCCTCTTCCATACGTCCGCTCCGGCACTGGCGCTCCTTGTGGCATTCGCTATTCCAGTGGCGAGCCAGGTTATTAACGGCACGATCCTTGGCGCAATTTCTGATCCGTCCGGCAAAGCAGTCCCCAACGCAAAAGTCACCGCCACAAACACGGACACCGGCCTAACCCGAACTGCTGTATCCGGAGACCAGGGCGAGTACCTGATCCCGCTGCTCCCGCCTGGGCAATACAAAGTCCGCGTGGAAGCAGACGGATTCAAACCCCAAGAGAGCACCGAGCTCACTCTAGCCATTGATGCCAAGCAGCGCGTGGACTTCAATCTGACGATGGGCGGCGTGCGCGAGGAAATGGTGGTCAACTCGACAGCACCTCTTGTCAACACCGAATCGTCGGACATGGGTCAAGTCATCGGCAACCGCGCGATAACACAACTTCCGCTGAATGGCCGGCAATTCATTCAGTTGGCGCTGTTGACTCCCGCAGTGGCGGAAGAAGTCAAGGGGACGCTGAGCAGCCCACTGGCATTGTCGGGGTTCTCCTTCAACGCCAACGGAACCCGTTACGAAGACAACTCTTACTTGCTGGATGGTGTTTCGGCACGCGACAGCGTATACACGCGCTTGGCTGTTTCGCCCTCCATCGACGCCATCGAAGAATTCAAGGTGCATACGAGTAATTACTCGGCTGAATTTGGCGGGCAGGGAGGGGCCCAGGTGAACATCTCCACCCGATCGGGCACAAACGCGTTTCACGGAACAGTTTATGAGTTTTTGCGCAACGATGTGTTTGATGCTCGGAATTTTTTTGACCGTAAGAGGCCACCATTTAGGCAGAACCAGTTCGGAACCAGTCTTGGCGGGCCAATCAAGAAAGACAAGACCTTCTTCTTCGGGAATTACGAAGGGCAGCGGATTATCAAGGGCGTGAGCATCACCGCGGCAGTCCCGTCAGTGCCGATGCGGACGGGTGATTTCACCGGTCTCGGCACCATCATTGATCCCACGACCGGAACTCCATTCCCGAACAATATGATTCCCGCAAACCGCATAGCCGCCTATGCCACGGACCTGCTGAAGAAAGTTCCGAATCCGACGAGTGCGGGTTTGGGACGCAACTGGGCCGGGTTCGGAGTACGCGACGCATCTTTCGACCAGTTCACCACTCGCCTGGATCATACCTTTACACCACGCGATCTATTTTTCGGCCGATTCTTATTCTTGAACGCGCGCGACCTGGAGCCGATCCCTGGAGTGCTCCTCGGAGCAGCGGCTGCAAATCCCTTGCGTCCACCGGGGTTTGGCCAGACCACTTCTCAGAACACCCGGAACCTTGCGGCGCAATATTCACATGTATTCAATCCCAACCTCATTGATCAGTTCCGTTTCGGCTACCTCAACGTAGAACAGGGACAAGTCTCGCAGAACGGCAGCGTTGACTATGGTAAGCAGTTCGGTTTCCAGGGTATTAATCCACCTCCGCTCGGTTCAGGCTATCCTGTGTTTACCATTGTTGGATTCAGCACCTTTGGCGATGCGAATACACGGCTCTTTTCGGGGAACCAGGATTTTACGTTCCACGATGACGTCGTCTGGACCAAGGGAAGGCACTCCGTAAAGTTCGGTGGCGACTACACACGTACGCTGATTCGCACCGAGTTCGTTTTCAACACCGCCGGGCAGTTCACATTTGTGGGCGCATTTACCCGGAATCCGTTTGCGGATTTCCTGCTTGGCTTCAACTCGGTTGCCAACGCCCTGACAGGTGATCCCCTGCTCCACGGAGTCAGCTACCGCATTGGCGCCTACGTTCAGGACGACTGGCGTGTGAACCCAAAACTGACTTTAAACCTGGGTTTACGCTACGATCTGCAGCCGCCCTACCACGAGCGCGACGACAAACTGGCCAACTTTGCACCTGAAATCGGCGGTTTCGTCATTGCAGGGAGCCCCGGTCACATCAGCCCGTCGGCGAATGTGGGAAGATTTCCCAATGTGCCGTTCAAAACCGCGGCCGAATTAGGTTATCCGCGAGCGCTCAGCAACACGGACTTCAAAGATTTCGCCCCTCGAATCGGGATTGCCTATGCACCTGGACACGGATTAGTTTTCCGCGGCGGCTATGGGATCTTTTACAGCAACGGAATTTTCGGTGCGCGCTACGGTATCATGGGCTTCAACCCGCCATTCACAGGGCTGCATCTCTTCCTTAACTTTGATCCTAAGAACCCTATCCCGGTGCAGCAATCCCTGGTCTCACCGGCATCGGATCTGACGCTCGGTCAAGGACCGGCGCGGAACGTTCCCAATAGTCTGATTCACGAGTGGAACTTCAGTATCGAGAAGCAATTTACATCATCCTTGATGGTCGAAGGGGCGTACGTGGGCACGCGAGGTACGCGCCTAGACGGGACGCTCTTCCCTAACCAGCCGGACGCGAGCCCGCTGCCGCTGAAGCCAAGGCTGAAGTTCCAGAACATCGCTCCGGACCAGATCGTCGCATCAGCGGCGTTCGACTCGTGGTACCACGGGATGATCCTGCGCCTCGAGAAGAGGTATTCCGACGGTCTGGTGTTGAACCTCAATTACACGTTTTCTAAATCACTGGACACCAATGGCGGTTCGCTGTCAAACGCGTCCGGCGGCGGTCAACCGCAGTTTTCCGGCAATATCGCGGCCGAAAAGGGACGATCGGGCTTCGACATCCGTCATCGCTTTGTGACCAGTCTTGTGTATGACCTTCCGCTCGGGGCCGGACGGAAGTTTGGTGGCGATACGCACGGGTTCTTGGGGGCGGTTATCAGCGGATGGCAGTTCAATACGATCATTGTAGCTGAATCAGGCCAAGCGATGACGCCACTGGTCCCAATTGACCGCAGCAACACCGGTGGAAACAACGATCGGCCGAACCTTGTGAGCAAAACTAATTCAGGTCCGAAGACCCCCAACCGCTGGTTCAACGTGGACGCCTTTGCGTTGCAGCCTTTCGGCACTTTCGGCAACGCGGGGCGGAGCATCATCAATTGTCCCGGGTTCTTCACGGTGGACATGTCAGGCGTAAAGCGCACGAAGCTGATGGAAACGCTGTCGCTGGAGTTTAGGGCGGAGGCATTCAACATTCTCAACCGGGCCAACTTCGATTTCCCGAGTCGAGTGTTCAACACTCCCGGCTTCGGGCAAATCTTCACCGCGAAGGATGCGCGTGAGTTGCAGTTTGCTCTCAAGTTGATTTTCTAATCGACCCGAGTCGGACCAGGGGCGGTCCGCCGTCACTGCGATGTACTGTCGTGCGGATGGCCTATACTGGATGAAGTCGAAGCTGTGATGGGGCTCGGAGTCCGGAGCCCGCCTGGAGGATCTCAATGGGAATTCGTTGGTCGAATATAGTCCTCGCTGCAATCTTCTTGAGCGCAATCCCCGCATTGGCCAACGCAATGCCGGCCAAGCAGCCAACTGTTCTGATGGAGGAAATGAGTTGGACGGAAATCCGCGACACCATCAAGTCCGGAAAGACCACGGTGCTACTTGTGGCAGGGTCCGTTGAACAGCATGGCCCGCACCTTCCGACCATGACAGACTCATTGGTCGGAAAGTACATAGCTCAACAGGTAGCGCTGAAGCTGGGCGATGCACTGGTTGCACCAGTCCTGCAGCCCGGATTGGCCGAGCACCATCTGGGTTTTCCAGGCACGATCAGCCTGAATTTCCAGGATTTCATCTCCGTACTGACGGATTACTGCACCAGTCTGGCGCAAGCGGGGTTCAAGAACATCGTCCTAATTTCCTCGCACGGAGGCAATACCGACACGATGATCGCCTACGCTCCGCGCATCGCCAAACAACTGCTGAACCAGGCGGATGTTTACATGGCCACAAACGCGAACGGGCCGGACGATGCTCGCCGCCGGAAGGCGCTGGCGGAGAAGTACCACATATCTATCGGCAAGGCGGGGGTACATTCCGGCTGGATGGAATCCAGCATGGTTTTAGCGATACGACCGGACCTAGTCGACATGAGCAAAGCCGAAGAAGGGCTCGATGATGACACCTTTTACAGTCCGCAAAACGCCAAACGGAATCAACTCCGGGGCTTCGCTGTCGGGGTGAAGCCGTATTCCGCGAACGGCATTCTCGGGGATCCGCGAGGGGCCACCGCGGAAGCCGGTAAAGAAATACTGGCGATGAATATCGACGAGCTGGTGCAAACCGTCCGCATGTTCAAGCAGCAATGAGAGTCCTGGCCGCAGGAACCCTAGTGTGGCCGGCGGGCCTCTTCTGCTTGCACGATGCCGGGCTGGGCCATGATTTTTTCGACCTCGGCTGACGTGTACGGCATGCCTTTGGACAGGACGTCGTATCCATTTTCTGTAACCAGAATGACGTCCTCGATAAACACCGCAAAATTCAACTCCTTGGAATACAAGACGGGTTCGATGGCAAAGACCATGCCGGCCATGAGAGGCTCGTCGTCTCCAGCGCCCACACCGAGCACATTCAGGTCCTGATAATGGCCCAGCGTGGTATGCGAACGCAGAGACTTAATCCACTCCTGAACTGAAATGCGATAGGGATCGCCGAGACCGGGGAGTTGAGATTCCGCACATTGAGCTGTGATCTCCACGAGGTTGTGTTGGGTGGCCCCAGGGCGAATACTTTGCTCGGCTTTCAAGAAGCATGGCAGGTAGATGTCATACAGTTTTCTCTGTTCAGCGGTGAATTTCCCCGAAACTGGCGCGGTGCGGCCGATGTCGCTAACGTAGTATCCCACTTCAGTGCCGATGTCGATGAATGTACCTTCACCCGCTCCTAACTGGCGATCTCGATGGTAGTAGTCACTCCACAACGGCAGTAGGTTGGAAAACATGTTGGGACCCGACATCACATTGTTGGCAAACGTCGCGCCCACACCACCGTCGCGCTTAAAGGTGTAGTCGATCACCGCCCTGATATCGTGATCGTGAAGGCCGGGCCGGATGGACTTCATCGCCTCAACTACGGCATGGGCTGCAATCTCGTTCGCCCTGCGCAGCAACCGAATTTCTTCAGGCTGTTTCACTTTCTGCATTTCGGCCAGAATGGAGGCCAGGCTGTTAATGCGTTGAGAGGGGAAGATCTCGGCCAATCCCCTGGCAAACTGCATCTCTTCCGTCAATGGATTAGGCATGCCGGGAGGGAACACTCCGGTGAGCGCAGCGGTCTTCCCGTGCAAAGTTCCGGACTCCAGAATCGGAATGTAGAGGGTGTAGAGCTTTTCGTAATCAGGAGTCAGCTGCAGAACGTCGTATAGGAAGCGATCGGCAGGGAAAGGGCCTTTCACATAGTCGAGCCTCTTTGCTTGCTGTAGCTCGTATTCTCCCTTCCAATCTGAATACAGCCTAACCTCTTTCTTCTTGGCGTCGATGAGCACAAACGAATTCGGCACTTCAATCCCTGTCAGATAGTAAAGGTTTCGTTCCTGCTTGAAATCCGGATCGCTATAGGAGGAATCAAATTGACGCAGTTCACGCTTGCGAAACCAATCCAGTTCGCCGCGCAGAAGAATCAGCCCATTCGGGCATCGCCGGTATAGCTCCTCCAGTCTGTTCTTATGGAACTCGGGTGAAAGTTTTTCGGGCAGGGCTGCGGAAAAGGCAGGAGAGGTCAGAAAAAGCAAGAATCCAAGCACCAGCAGGGAGACTGAGTGGGTCCGCACAAAACCTCCTTCCGCGACAGGCGGCGACATCAAAGAATACGTGAACGGGTCGCAAGACCTCCACTGTTGGTACAATCCTGGGAAACGCTGTTTATCATCTCCGAGAAGGCTTGTCAAAGGTAGCGATCACCCCCCAATCCGTCCGTAAGGCAGTGAAGGGTGCTTGGCAGCTTGAAATCGAGTTGCGCGAAGTCGATCCACCACCAAAAGCCCTTCTATTGGTTGTTAAGCAAAGCGTGTGCAGGTTGTGAGGTCCATCGGGAACCCGACGGACGGCGCCTGTCCGAAGCGCTTCCAAAAAGCGCTTCACCCCGGTTTTTCGCAAACATGCTGCCGAAATTGGAAAAGTCTTTGCCGATGCGAGCCAAGAATTGCGAAGTCTTGAAACAATACTGAAAAAAATTGGTAAGCGCGCCGAGAGCCTGGGGACCGGAATAAAACCAAGGTCTTGAAGCTGCCTTTCGGAACCCCCACATATATATTAAGGATACGGTGACCCACTACTTTGTGAGCAGGCAGAAGGTCCACGGTGAAGATCGATCCTTCTTACTCTTTTCAATGAGATGGCGCGCCCGGCAGGACTCGAACCTGCGGCATTCTGCTTCGAAGGTGCGCAGTACAAAACTCTAAGTGCCGCTTCTGGTGTCGCTTACGAGGGAA
>Ga0209117_1000831_pt1 | contig 11535 bp, 9 predicted proteins | sample BlaSpr_A8_OM2_M2_FD_187978 | JGI IMG/M metagenome (GOLD analysis project Ga0209117, IMG submission 187978) | Forest soil microbial communities from Thunder Bay, Ontario, Canada - Black Spruce, Ontario site 2_A8_OM2_M2 (SPAdes) (version 2) | ecosystem: Environmental > Terrestrial > Soil > Boreal...
AGATGCTATCCGGGACGCGGTGAAGAGTGGGTTTCGGCGCAGGCGAACTGGCCACTATGCTTAATGTTGCGTATAGGAAATGCGCGAAACGGAGCCTGAAGTGGGAATCGAGAACAATTCCGCTGACAATCTGCTGCTGATCGTGCCGAATCTGCACAGGCGCTACTCCGGCGTCACCGCGACCAACCGCATGGTGGCGCCGAAACTGGCGCAAATGTTCCGCGCGGCATGGTTTGGTCCCGATGCCCCCGACGGCATTGCGCGGACGGGAGTTGCGGATCTCTTGAAATTATGGCGACGCCGCACGCCGCTGATCTGGCACGCGCGACGCAACAACGAGATGATCGTTGGCGTGTTGCTGCGATCGCTCGGCTGGCCGCTAAAACTGGTGTTCACCTCGGCGGCGCAACGGCACCATACCTGGATCACGCGGTGGCTGATCAACCGGATGGACGCGATCATCGCCACCAACGATATCTCGGCGTCGTTTCTCAAGCGCGAAGCGACCGTCATTCCGCACGGCGTCGATACCGATACTTATGCGCCGCCCGCCAATCGCGCAGCGGCTTTCGCGGAAGCAGGATTGCCGGGCCGCTACGCGATCGGCTGCTTCGGCCGGGTCCGCGCGCAAAAGGGCAGCGATGTGTTCGTGGACGCGATGTGCAGATTGCTGCCGCGCTATCCTGATTTCACCGCCGTCCTGGTCGGCGCGATCACGCCCGAGCGCGTTGCCTTTGCGAATGATCTGCGACAGCGGATCGAAGCCGCCGGCCTGCAATCGCGCATCGTCATATCAGGCGAACTTCCGATCGAGGACGTGCAGCGCTGGTACCGGCGGCTGACGATCTACGCCTTCACCTCGCGCAACGAGGGCTTTGGATTGACGCTGATCGAGGCGATGTCGGTGGGTGCGGCGCTGGTGGCGTCGCGCGCGGGCGCTGCCGAGCTGGTGGTCGAGGATGGCGTGACCGGCGTGCTGACGCCGCCCGGCGATGTTGACGCGCTTGTCGCGGCACTGGAGCCCTTGATGCGCGATCCGGCATCAGCCGCCGACATGGGCGAGCGGGCGCGCACGCGGGTGCTGGCGAAATTCAGTCTCGACGCGGAAGCAAACCGGATCGCACAGATTTATCGGACGCTCGTCTGAGCGATCGCTTCGGCGACAAATGCATCGAGATCGCCGCCGGCGAACAGAAAGCCCGGCAACCCCGCGGCCTGCGCGGCCTCGATATCGGTCGGGCGGTCGCCAATGACAAAACTGCCTTCGCGGCGTACCGGCCAATGCGCCATCAGATCGAGGATCATGCCGGGGCTGGGCTTTCGCCAATGGTGGTCTTCGAGATAACCCGCAACCGATCCGTCGGGGTGATGCGGGCAATATCTGATATCGTCGATGACGGCGCCTTGCGTGGCGAGTTCGGCGCACATCCAGTCGTGCAGCGTGCGCAGTTCGGCCTCGGTAAAGAAGCCGCGCGCCACGCCGGATTGATTGGTGAAGAAGAACACGAAATATCCGGCCTGGTTGAGGCGGCGGATCGCCTTCGCCGCGTTCGGCATCCAGCGAATCCGCTCCTGGGCGCCCATGTAGCCGTCGTCGTGGTTGACGACGCCGTCGCGGTCGAGGAACGCGGCGGGCCTTGGCGCGCCGCGGGCGGAATCGATCCCGCTCATTTTCGCGGGCCATCGCGCATCAGGGTCTGCTCGATCTCGTCGCAGATTCCGTGAGCAACGGTGAGATGAATTTGCTGGACCACCGGGGTGTCGTCGCTCGGCGAGACCAACAGATGATCGCAATGCGCGCCCAACGCTTCGCCCTTGCTGCCGGTGAAGCCGATGGTGACAAGCCCGCGTTCCCTGGCGGTGCGCAGCGCCGCCAAAATGTTCGGCGAACGTCCCGAGGTCGACAACGCCAGCAGCACGTCACCGCGCTGGGCGAGACCAGCCACCTGCCGCGCGAACACCTGCTCGAAGCCGTAATCATTGGCAACAGCTGTTAACGCCGAGGTATCGGTGGTCAGCGCAATCGCGGCCCAGGCCGGGCGGTCCTGTTTGTAGCGGCCGACGATTTCCGCGGCGATATGCTGGGCGTCGGCGGCGCTGCCGCCATTGCCGACGATCAAGAGCTTGTTGCCCGAGCGCAGCGCGGCGATGATGACAGCCGCTATTCTGCGCACGGTGTCGAGCATCGCCGCATCCTGCGTCGTCAGCGCAAGTGCTGCGAGCGATCGTTCAAAATGCGCGGCGATCGGGTCTTTGGAATTCTGGCTCAAGATGCACCGTAGGGGTTGCAGACGTCTCTGGTAATGATCGCGCCGCGGCTGCGCAAGCTTGCGAGGTTAATGCGCAACGCGGGCTCCGGTCTCGCTCAGCACGCGCTCGGCGGTATCAACCACGTCGGAAGCGGGAATGTCGCGCATGCAGCGATGGTCGTTCATGGTGCAGACCGGGCGGTGGCAGGGCTGGCACGGCACCACGGTTTTGGTCTGAGCCGTCGCCGCGAGGCCGTTCAGCGGCGCCCAGTGATAGGGGCTGGTGGGTCCGAAAATGCCCATGGTCGGCGTCCCCAGCGCCGCGGCGATATGCATCAAACCGGAATCGTTGGAGATCGCGACGTCAGCCGCCGCCATCGCCAGAATGCCATTGCGCAGGTCGGTCCCCGTCAGGTCGCGGACGCGAGGGCCGCCTGCGGCCATGATTTCCGCCGCCAGCGCCTTTTCGTCGGGGCCGCCGGCCACCCATACATCCAGCCCATGTTCGGCCAGAAGCCGTGCCGCCTCCGGATAATAGGTCCAGCGCTTGGACGCCCCGACCGAGCCCGGAGCCAGCGCCACCGCGCGACCGGTGCCCAACTGGTTGGCTTGCCGCCAGCGCCTCACTTCCTCGGCAGGCACGCTAAGCTGCGGCACCGGCCATTCCGGCGGCAACCGGGCGCCATCCGGCAGCGCCAGCGCGGCGTTCTTGTCGATGAAGCGGGGCAGGGCCTTCTCGCCCCAGCGCCATCTGTTGATCAGCCCGAACCTGGCTTCGCCGACGAAACCCACCCGTTCCGGAATACCGGCGAGGGCAGGGGCAATCGCCGATTTCCAGGTGCGGGGCAGGACCAGCGCCGTGCCGTAATTCCCAGCGCGCAGCCGCGCCGCCAGGCCCCATTGCCTGGCTACCGCAAGCCGGCTGCGCGGCAGGTCCCAGACGATCCCGGAGCGGACCCCTGGCATGTAATCGACCAGCGGGGCGCACAGGGAAGTGACCAGGAGATCGATCGGCCGGTTGGGCCAGCGCTGCTTCAGGACGCGCACCACCGTATGACCGCGCACGAAGTCGCCGATCCACATATAGGGAACGATCAGGATCGGGCGTGTATCCGCCGGGTCCTCCATCGTCACTAATTGATCTGAATTCGTGTTCATTCTTTGGGTTTTGGTTCCGTCTATTTCGACCTGTGGGTAACTGCTCCCTGCTGCGGGGTAAAGTCACCAAACGCTGCCGTCTTCACCACGCAAGGTGACCCAAGTTGCCTGCCGGGCGGGACTGGGGCAAAGCTGGCATCCCACAATCAGGGCAGGGTAGCGAATGTTGCTGGTGACCGGTGGCGCCGGTTTTATCGGATCGAACGTCGTGGCCGCGTTGAATGACGCCGGCCGCGCCGATGTCGTTGTATGCGATGTGCTCGGTCATGACGGCAAATGGCGCAATCTCGCCAAGCGCCAGGTCGCGGACATCCTGCCGCCGGGGCAATTGCCGGACTGGCTGCAAGGCCGCCGGTTGGATGCCATCATCCACCTCGGCGCCATATCGGAAACCACCGCGACCGATGGCGATCTCGTGATCGAGACCAATTTCCGCCTGTCGATACGGCTGCTCGACTGGTGCACGGCCCATGCGACGCCGTTTATTTACGCCTCGTCGGCATCGACCTATGGCGACGGCGCGCAGGGCTTTCGCGACGACCAGTCGTTGGCGGCGCTGAAGGCACTGCGGCCGATGAATCTGTACGGCTGGAGCAAGCATCTGTTCGACATGGCCGTGGCCGAGCGCGCGGCCAAGGGCGAAAAGCTGCCGCCGCAATGGGCCGGCCTGAAATTCTTCAACGTGTTCGGCCCCAATGAATATCACAAGGGCACGATGATGAGCGTGCTGGCGCGCCGTTTCGACGATATCAAGGCCGGGCGTGCCGTGGCGCTGTTCAAGTCGCATCGCGATGGCATCGCCGACGGCGATCAGCGGCGCGATTTCATCTATGTCGACGATGTGGCGCGGGTGATGATGTGGCTGATGGCCGCGCCGTCGGTCAGCGGCATCTTCAACGTCGGGACCGGCAAGGCCCGCAGCTTCAAGGATATGATGCTCGCAGCCTATGCCGCGCTCGGCACAGCTCCGAATATCGAGTATGTCGACATGCCCGAGCCGATCCGCGGCTGCTACCAGTACTTCACCGAGAGCGATGTCGATCGGCTGCAGCGCGCCGGCTACAACGGCGGCTTCACCGCGCTGGAAGACGCGGTCGAGATTTACGTCAAGGGTTTCCTCAATCGCGCCGACCGCTTCCGCTGACGGCGCAACAGACAACGAGAGCAGATGTTCGATTTTGACGCCCTGTCGCATGCGATTGTTAGCCGGACCGTGCTCTGCGTCGGCGACCTCATGCTCGACGAATTTGTCTACGGCGAGGTATCCCGGATTTCGCCGGAGGCGCCCGCGCCAGTCATTGCCGTCCAGCGCAGCGAGACCAATATCGGCGGCGCCGGCAACGTCGCGCGCAACGTCGCCGCGCTTGGCGCGCGCTGCATTTTCGCAGGATTAATCGGCGACGACGAGGCAGGCGCGAAACTGAAAGCTGCGCTTGCGCAGGAAGGCCTGATCGAAAGCGTACTGGTTTGCGATCCGATGCGGCCGACGACGCGAAAGGTGCGCTTCGTCTCCGAGCATTTCTCCACGCATATGCTGCGCGCGGACTGGGAATTGGCACAGCCTGCCTCCGCCGATATCGAGCAGAAATTGATCGACGCGATCCTGCCGCTGTTGCCGCGTGCCGATATCGTGTTGCTGTCCGACTATGCCAAGGGCGTGCTGACGGCACGGGTGATCCGCAACGTCATCGACGCCGCGCGCAAGCTCGGCAAGCGCGTGATCGTCGATCCCAAGAGCGCCAATTTCGCGATCTATCGCGGCGCAACGCTGCTCACGCCCAATCGCAAGGAATTCGCGGAAGCCACCCGCAGCCGTGCCGATACCGAAAAGAGCATTGCGGACGCCGCGCAAGACGCGATGCAGCTTGCCGACTGCGAGGCTATGCTGGTGACCCAGAGCGAGCACGGCATGACCCTGGTGCCGCGCAAGGGCGAGGCCATCCATGTGCCGGCCCATCCGGTCAAGGTACGCGACGTCTCGGGCGCGGGCGATACCGTCGCCGCGGTGCTCGCGGTGGCCCTTGCGGCGGGAGCCGATTGGGAGACCGCGTTGCGAATGGCGAACGCGGCGGCCGCGGTCGCGGTCAGCAAGAAAGGCACCGCCATTGTGACATCAGCGGAATTGCGGCGAAAAATTCTGCCGCATGCTTTCCTCGCGGCTGAAGAAAAGATTATCGCGGCAGGCGGCGACCTTGACGGGCATCTTGTGGATTGGCGCAAACAAGGACTGCGAATCGGATTCACCAACGGCTGTTTCGATATCCTGCATCCCGGCCACGTCAAGGTATTGACCGCGGCGCGCGGCGCCTGCGATCGCCTGATTGTCGGCTTGAACAGCGATGCCTCGGTGAAGCGGTTGAAGGGCGAGGGGCGTCCCGTTCAGAACGAGCGCGCGCGGTCGGAAGTGCTGGCGGCGCTGGAGGCGGTCGATCTCGTCGTCATCTTTGAAGAAGACACGCCGCTCAATCTGATTACGCAGATCAAGCCAGGTGTGTTGGTCAAGGGCGGCGATTACGCCCGCGAGCAGGTGATCGGCCACGAGATCGTTGCCGCTAACGGTGGCGAGATCGTGCTGGTCGATATCCTCGAAGGCTTCAGCACCACATCGCTCGTCAGGCGCGCGCGTGAGAGTCATCAGTGACCGAAGACACGAGCAGAAGCGCATCGAGCCCTCGTCCGGCTGCTTTCGGAGCGTGGCGCGATCCGGCCGCGTTGACCTTGACTGTCGATGTACTCGCGGTTCTTGTAGCAGTAGCGCTACCATGGTCGACGTCCGGCGTCGCCATCTTCATGGTGCTCTGGTTTCTCGCGCTGATCCCGACGCTCGATCCGCGCGCCCTTCTGCGCTCGTTGATGCGACCCGCTAGCGCGCTGCCGCTGGCGTTTTTCGCGCTCGCTGTCGTTGGAACGTTATGGGCGGATAGTCCGTGGCCCGCGAGGCTTCACGGGATCAACCCGCTGGCTAAATTGCTCGCGGTTCCGTTTTTGCTTTATCACTTCGAGCGCTCGCAGCGTGCCATCTGGGTGTTCGCCGCCTTTCTCATCTCCTGTGCGCTGTTGATGGGACTTTCGTGGATCGTGCTGTTCGCGCCGGAATTCAAGGTCGCGTCGACTGCGAGTCCGGGCGTTCCGGTCAAGAACTATATCGACCAAAGCCAGGAATTTGCGCTGTGCCTGTTTGCGCTGGCCCCCCTCGTTCTGTCGTTATTCGATCAGCGGCGCTTTGCGCTGGCTGCGGCCTGCACCGCGCTGATGCTCGGTTTCTTTGCCAACATGATGTTCGTAGTGTCGGCACGTACGGCGCTGGTCTACATCCCGGTCCTGCTGGGGCTGTTCGCGATGCTGCATCTCAGCCGGCGCGCGACGGTGCTGCTGTTTGCGGGAGCCGTGGCAGCCGCGGCACTAATTTGGATCACTTCGCCATATTTGCGAGACAGAGTCGAAGCTGTTGCGGTCGAGTATCAAAATTACCATGAGAATAACGCGGCGAGTTCGACCGGACTTCGGCTTGAATATTGGCGCAAGTCGCTGCGTTTTTTTGCAAACGCTCCGATGTTAGGCAACGGTACCGGATCGACCAAGCAATTATTCGAGCGTGAGGCGATTGGCCATAGTGGCGCTTCGGCTGATGTAATCGGCAACCCACACAATCAGACGCTTAACGCGGCCGTGCAGTGGGGCCTGCTCGGTTGCGTCGTGCTCTATGCCATGTGGTTTTGCCACCTCCTGCTATTCCGCGGGACGAGCCTTTCCTCGTGGATCGGCCTGCTTGTCGTTGTGCAGAATGTCGTGAGCTCGCTGTTGAACTCGCATCTGTTCGATTTTCATGAGGGATGGATGTATGTTCTGGGAGTGGGCGTAGCGGGTGGGATGGCGCTGAAGGATGAGAACGGGCGGAGCGAAAGTCATGCCGGCAAGGTCCGCTAGGCGGTGACGGCTGGCATGCAGGATAGAGATAAGCTAACGGGAAACTCCCAAAACCCGATATTTCGTGGTGGGTGGTCACTGAAATGACGCGGTTATCAAATCTGACGTATCGTAACTTGCTGATCGCAGTTCACGACGCGCTTGCGACGACGTTTGCGGTTCTTGCCAGTTTTTATCTGCGCTTCGAGGGTGGTCAATCTTTTTTGGATCGCCTGCCGCTTCTGCTGCGCATTCTTCCTTATTTCGTCGCGTTTAGTGTTGTCGTTTGCTACGCCTTCAATCTCACCACCACGAAATGGCGTTTCATTTCGTTGCCGGATGCGTTGAATATTCTGCGCACGGCTACGGTGCTGACCGTTGCGCTGCTGGTTCTCGATTACATTTTCGTGGCGCCGAATGTCTATGGCGGTTTCTTTCTCGGCAAGGTCACTATCGTTCTCTACTGGTTTCTTGAAGTGTTTTCCTTGAGCGCGTTGCGCTTTGCGTACCGCTATTTTCGCTATACGCGGGCGCTTCATCATGCGCGGACAGAGGACGCGTCGCCGACGCTGCTGATCGGCCGCGCTGCCGACGTCGAAATTCTCTTGCGCGGAATTGAAAGTGGCGCCGTCAAACGGCTGTGGCCTGTCGGTCTGTTGTCGCCGTCGCGGGCAGATCTCGGACAGTTGATTCGAAATATTCCTGTACTGGGCGGAATCAACGACATCGAGGAGGTCGTACGCGACCTGGCGAGGCGCGACCAACCGGTCGCACGCGTAGTGATGGCGCCGTCTGCGTTCGAGCCTGAGGCACACCCCGAGTCCTTTCTGATGCGCGCGCGCCGGCTTGGGCTGATCGTCAGTCGTCTTCCTTCGCTTGAGAGCGGCGAGGCGCCGCGGCTGACCCCGGTTGCGGTCGAAGACTTGTTATTGCGCCCAAGCGAAAAGATCGACTACGCTCGCCTCCAGGCTCTGGTAAAGGACAAAGCCGTCATTGTCACCGGCGGCGGTGGCTCGATCGGTTCGGAGATTTGCGACCGCGTTGTCACTTTTGGTGCCGCAAGGTTGCTCGTGATCGAGAATTCCGAGCCCGCGCTCTATGCCGTTATCGAGGCCTTGACGACACAGAAGACGGAAGCCGTGATCGCGGGTCGCATTGCGGACATTCGTGACCGTGAACGCATTCAACGCCTGATGAACGAGTTCAGGCCGGATATCGTGTTCCATGCCGCGGCGCTTAAGCATGTGCCAATTCTCGAACGCGACTGGAGCGAAGGGGTCAAGACCAACATCTTCGGTTCGGTCATCGTCGCCGATGCCGCTTTGGCCGCGGGCGCGAAGGCGATGGTGATGATCTCGACCGACAAGGCGATAGAACCGGTTTCGATGCTGGGGCTGACCAAGCGGTTTGCCGAGATGTATTGCCAGGCGCTCGATCACGAGATGGTGTCCCGGTCCGACGGCAAACCACGGATGCGGCTGATTTCGGTGAGGTTCGGAAACGTGCTGGCGTCGAACGGATCCGTAGTCCCGAAATTCAAGGCGCAGATCGAGGCGGGCGGACCGGTGACCGTCACGCATCCTGATATGGTCCGGTATTTCATGACCATCCGGGAGGCTTGTGATTTGGTGATCACCGCGGCGACGCACGCCTTGACTCCGGTGCGCTCGGACGTTTCGGTCTATGTGCTCAACATGGGGCAACCGGTCAAAATCGTCGAGCTTGCCGAACGGATGATCCGATTGTCGGGCCTGCAGCCAGGCCACGATATCGAAATCGCGTTCACCGGGATGAGACCGGGAGAGAGACTGAACGAAATCCTGTTCACCCATGAAGAGCCTAGCTTCGAGATCGGAATTGCCGGAATCATGGCGGCAAAGCCAAACGAGCCGCCGATGCAGGCATTGCGAAAGTGGATCGAGGCGCTCGAGCAGGCGATCGAGAAAGACGATCGCGCCGCCATCACGGAGATCTTGAAGGACGCGGTCCCGGAATTCGGGTCGGTTTCAGCAATCGATGCGAATGCGTGATCTGATTTCCTCTTAGGAGTCTGGGGAACACAGCTGTCGTTGCCGTGAAAACCGGTACATCGCCAACGCCACGGCGCAGACGCCAATTATGATGAAAATGACATCGGTCGCGGCCGATTGCGTTCTGGTCGAGACGATCGCCAACACCGCAAGACCGACATTGAGCGCGAACACCTCGCTCACCACGCGCAGCACCGTAAAGCCATTGTCGGTTGCGCGCTGATAAAAATGCGAACGATGCGCCGCCCAAAACGGTTCGCGCCTGGCCAGCCGGCGCAACAGGGTTACGGTAGCATCGGACAAATAATATAGCGGCAGCAGCAATGCGGCGGCGAGTTGTTGGTGCCAGGCCAGTTGCAATAAACACCAGCCAAGCAGCAAGCCAATCGGCAAGCTGCCGACATCTCCGAGGAAGACCTTTGCCACCGGGCGGTTGAAGGGTGCGAATCCAACCATCGCGCCGCAAAGCGCCGCGGCAACAATGGTTGCCGAAACGGGAAAATCACCGAACGATCCAAGTACGACCATCGCGCCGGTGACCGGCACGACCTCGGCGACCGTCATCCAATCCAACCCGTCCATGAAGTTAACCAGATTCACAAACCAAAGGCCCACCAGCAAAAGCAGACCGCGTTCGATCCAGAGCGGACATGCCGGAACGATCCGGAGATCGCTGGATGCTGTAAAAAGGATCGCGCCAACGGCCACCGCCTGCAGCATCAGTCGTGGTAGTACCGGGATGGATTTAATGTCGTCCGCGAATCCTACAGCTGCAATGAACAGCGACGCGCCGAAGATCGCGGCCGGGATATTCAAATTCACGATACCTGCGCAAGCGACGATTGTGCCCGCGACCGCCAGCGTGGCGCCAATCACCGCAATGCCGGCTCCTTGCGGAGTTGGAATGCGATGCGAAGACCGCGCATTTGGCCTTGCAAGTGCATGCTGCAAAAGCAACGGGCGGATCGCCCATGTCATGCCCGCCGAAAGCATGGCTGCAGCAACGATGGCAAAAATCGACAGGGGCAACTCAGAAATGGTCATTCTATCCAATGCGCCCCTTACTCCGGAACCTCGATCGGCGCCGAACCCTGTGCGGCCTTTTCGGCGCTGAAAATCCAGACCAGCCCGCCGAACGCTCCGACGATGAAGGTGACTGCCCCAAACAGCAGCGAAACGTTGACGCCTTCATTCGTCATCAGTCCGGCATATCCAAACGCCAGTCCCATGGTGGCTTCGCGCACTCCCCAGCCCGCAATCGAGATCGGCAGCATCGTGATCAGCATCACCGGCGGAACCAGCTGAAATATCTGGCTGAACTCCACCGGCGCCGCGATCGATTGCACCACGCACCAGGCGATGACGACAGCGAGAACGTGAACAAGCAACGACAGCACCGCAACCGTGGGTCCGCGCTCCCTGCTGAAAATCACCCGGTTCGCGATCACAGAGCAGGCATGAAGATGATGTGTCCCCCACCAGCGCTTCAGCCAGGGCCACGGCAACCTGCCGAGCAGGAGAAATCCCATTCCGCCCGCGAGCGCGGCGAGATCGACGAACAACAGCGCCGACCGGCCACTGGGATCGCCGATAAGGTTGTAGCTCCACGGCAGGCTCGCCACGATGATGACGGCAAGCGCGATCAGGCCAACGGCGCGGTCGACGAAGATGGAATAGGTTGCCGCGCGCCACCCGGCGCCGGCGCGCGCGACGAGCCAGAGTCGCACGGCGTCGCCGCCGATCGAGGATGGCAGCGTCTGGTTGAAGAACGTTCCGATCAAATTGAAACGCATCGCCTGCCGCAATTCCAGCGGCGCGCCGCACTCCGCGCTGATCTCGCGCCACCGCAAGACGCCGATGAAAATCTGAAGGAAGGTCACGGCGATCGCCATGCCGATCCAGCCCAGGCTCGCAATATTGATGCGTGACGCAAGATCGGAAAAATTAGCCTTGCGTAGCGCGAAATAAAGCAGCGCGGCTGAGATCAGGATTTTTATCGTCGAAAGCAGGATTCGGCGCATCTCGCCCGCGCTCGTCAGTTTTGAGAATATGTTAAAAACAGCGCAACTCCTCGCAGCGCGCCCGAACTTCGCCGCCTTGGTATGGTTTTAAAGCCAATCTGGCAATAGTCGCACACCGGGTATTGCGACACTCTCAATTTGGCGGGTAAAAGAGGCTGCGGCGGGCGCGAG
>Ga0209117_1000832_pt1 | contig 11530 bp, 8 predicted proteins | sample BlaSpr_A8_OM2_M2_FD_187978 | JGI IMG/M metagenome (GOLD analysis project Ga0209117, IMG submission 187978) | Forest soil microbial communities from Thunder Bay, Ontario, Canada - Black Spruce, Ontario site 2_A8_OM2_M2 (SPAdes) (version 2) | ecosystem: Environmental > Terrestrial > Soil > Boreal...
CGCTGTTGACGGATTTTTTCACGTCGCGCACCAGCTGCAGCATCTGGTGCAGCCGATACGAATTGAGCCCCAGCACCACCGTCTGCACCAGGATGATCAGATAATTATGGCTCGGAACAGCCGTCGTGATCAGGACGAGATTGGTGAGAATGCCGAAAATCCTCAAAGGAATCATCGTCCGCATCGTGGTCGTCGCAACGACGAAAATTGACGCGAACAGAGTGCCGGCGGTGCCGGCGTGTTCTGCGAGATGTGAGGTATCCATCGGAGGCCAACCAAAGTTCTGAGGAGTGAACAGGTTCGAGGGTCGTATTCCCTGGCGCGCCCGTCATCATAATGTCCGCGGGAGCACTTGATATACGGGGAAAAAGCGGCGTTTTGTCCGGGATTCTATCCAATCCCGGCCAAAAAACTCCCCTCTCGCCAGGCTGGGCGGAGCGGCCTGAACCGGACGACGCTTTGCGTCGCCGCACGGACGACCCTTCGCGTCGCGGTGGGAGTGCTGCACCGTGTCCGGGACAGGTTACATTTCGCAGCCGCGAAAGCCGCGTTCCGGCCCGCTGATAACGGTGTTTTCCGCCCCTCGTTGACGGCTTCCCCCCGCCCGGGCACTTTGTCGGACCGGTTACGCCCTTGCATGGCCGTATCAGGCTCTTTCACGACAGGCGCCGCCTCCCAATGCCCAAGCCGCATGTTTTCCCTGCTCTGGCGCAATTCGTGGCGGCGACGGCCGGCCGCAACATGACCAAAGCGGCCTATGTCGCGGTGTCGGCCGGCGTCGTCATGATGCTCCTGCTCACGGTCGACCCCGCCTATGAGGCCGCGCATCACTGGGTCGATGCGGTGCTGTGGGCGTGTCTGGCTTTCTTTGTGTTCGAATGGGTGGTCCGGCTTCGCCACGCTTTTCTGGCGAAGCGCGGATGGACTTATGCAATATCCGGCCGCGGGCTGGTGGACGCCGTCGCCGCCGCAGCGGTACCGTTCGCCTTCATTCTTGGCGCCAGTCCCAAAACGGCGTGGCTGCTGGGCATCTTCTGGATGTTCAAGGTGGTGCCGGGGATTCCGGGATTGCGGCAGTTGCGCCGCGTGCTGGTGCTGGAATCCGGGCCGCTTCTAAGCGTGCTGGTGATTTTCCTGATGGTGCTGTTCCTCGCCTCGGTGGCGGTATATTTTCTGGAACGCGGCGCCCAGCCGGTCGCCTTCGGCAGCGTGCCCGCGGCATTGTGGTGGGCGGTTGCGACCTTGACCACGACGGGATATGGCGACGTGGTGCCGATCACGCCGCTGGGCCGGCTGGTCGCGGCTTTTGTGATGATCTGCGGCCTCGGCGTGTTCGGGCTCTGGACCGGTATTCTCGCTACCGGCTTCGCCGCGGAGACCCGCCGCGACAATTTCCTCAAGACCTGGGAATCGGTAAGCAAGGTGCCGTTCTTCGCAGCGCTCGGCCCCTCGGCGATTGCCGACGTAACCCACATGCTGCGCACCATGGACCTGCCGGCGCGCACCATGATCATCCGCAAGGGTCAGGCCGGCGACTGCATGTACTTCATAGCCGCCGGCGAGGTCGAGGTCGATTTGCCGGGCAAGAAGGTGAGGCTCGGCGACGGCGCGTTCTTCGGCGAGATGGCGCTGCTCGGCAACAATTTGCGTTCCGCCAATATCACCACCACGCGGGTGTCGAAGCTGTTGGTGCTCGATCTCGTGGACTTCCGCATGTTGATGGCGCGGCATCCCGATCTTGCCGAGACCATCGACATCGAAGCCAAACGACGAGCACTGGAGAACAAATAATGCAGAAGCACTCCTCCGGCGCCACTGATCCGGCGAGCGCGCCGGTGTTCGATATCGACGGCGCGCGTGCAACCATCCGCCTCAACCGGCCGAAGCATTTGAACCGGCTGCAGCCTGATGACCTCGATGCGCTGCTGGAACTGTTCGACCGGATCGAAGCCGATCCCGCGATCAGGGTATTGGTGCTGACCGGCACCGGCCGCGCCTTCAGCGCCGGATACGATCTCGGCTCGATCGCCGAACGCGCCGCCAACGCCCAGGAGCAGACCGCCGGATCGGCCTTCGAGGTCGTCGTCAACCGGCTTGAAGACCTCGCGGTACCGACGATCTGCCGGCTCAACGGCGGCGTCTATGGCGGCTCGACCGATCTGGCGCTGGCCTGCGATTTCCGTATCGGTCTCGACACCTGCGAGATGTTCATGCCGGCGGCGCGGCTCGGGCTGCATTATTACAAGAGCGGCATCACGCGCTATGTAACCCGGCTCGGCGTCGACAACGCCAAGAGACTGTTCCTGACCGCTGAGAAGATCGGCGCCGCGGAAATGCTGCGGATCGGATTTCTCACCGCGATGGCATCAGCTGAAGCGCTCGACGAAGAGGTCGACAGGCTGGCGGCCAAACTCGCCGGCAATGCGCCGGTCGCAATGCGCGGCATGAAGCGCGCGATCAACGAATTCGCCCGCGGCAGACTGGATGAAGAGGCTGCCGACCGCCGCCATCGCGACAGCATGCGCAGCGCCGAGATCAAGGAAGGCATCAAGGCGTTTGCGGAAAAGCGGCCGCCGAAGTTTTGAGGGGTAGTGGCGCATCTGCGAGCAAGCCGCCCCCCAGCAGGGCGGCTGCCCAAGGGATTGCCACCAGTATTGAAGCGGATTCTGAGAAGCCGCGGTCCCCTGTTAACCGGCTGTTAGGCTCAACCAGCGGGAATCCTTCGCAATCAATCAATCGTTATAGCAGCCCCCGATAGAAACGGACGAAGCATCTCCAGAGGACCATCCTTCGATGAGCCTTGCTGCCGCACTGATTTACTGGGTCATCGTCGCACTCTGGCTGTCCGTTTTGACCCCGGTTTGCGTGGCGTTCATCCGAAATCCCCGCACTTTTGGTGCCGTGCGCCTGTTGCTGTCCGTCATCGTGATCGACACGGTTCGGAATATCATCGAGAACCTGTACTTCGGTTTGTACTTCGGCGGTCAGTACGGACTCTTTCCGGCCGCGATTGTCGGAGTGCTGGGCAATCCTGCCTACCTCATTCTTCCGAAGGTGATGAACGTCGTCGCGGCTAGCGCGGTGTTCGGCCTGCTCGTGTGGCGATGGCTGCCGTTGGCCTCTAAAGAACGCGCTGACGCCGATGCGACCGTGCACGAAAAGATGGAGGCCTTGAACACGCTGGCTCATTTCGACCAACTGACGGGTCTTCCCAACCGTGTGAGCCTGCATAAGCATATCGACGCGATCTTGAAGCAATGCGCAAGCGATCCTCCTCGCCCCATCGCCATCGCGACGCTCGATCTCGACGGGTTCAAGGACGTCAACGACACGCTTGGTCATCCGGTTGGTGACAGGCTCTTGCAGGAAGTTGCGCTACGCCTGACATCCGTGTCGGATGCAGCCCGCGTCTATCGGGTGGGCGAAGACAAATTTGTCGTTGCGCTTGAGAATTGCGGCGATCCAGTGGTCGCAGCCGCCGTCGTAGAGACCATTCAAAAAAGCCTTGCCGGGCAATTTGACCTCGATGGCCACCAGCTATTCATCACCGCGAGCGTGGGTATTGCGATCGCACCGGCGCATGGTTCCAGTGTCGATGATTTGCTCGCCAATTCCGAGCTAGCGCTCTACGACGCCAAAGCGGCCGGCGGACGATCATTCCGGCTGTATGCCCCAACCCTGCGCGCGCGGGCGAAACATCGCCGCGAGCTCGACACGGAGCTTCGGCGCGCCTGCGTGAACCAAGAGTTCGTTTTGCATTTCCAGCCTCAGGTGCGCTCGAGCGACGGCGCGGTGATCGGCGCCGAAGCCCTGCTTCGCTGGCATCATCCGGAGCGAGGCATTCTGGCGCCGGGGGCATTCATCGATGCGCTCTGCGAAAGTGCCGTCGCGACGGAAACCGGCCGATGGATACTGACGGCCGCGTGCAAGACCGCGGCCTCCTGGCGTGCAAAAGGTTTGCCTTCCATCCGCATGGGCGTGAATCTTTTTCCCGCCCAATTCCGCAACGGCTCGCTGCTGCGGGATGTTGAGCGCGCCCTATCCGAAAGCGGGTTACCTCCCGAAGCCCTCGAACTTGAAATCACCGAAAACATTGCGCTCGGCCGGGAGGAAGGAACGCTGTCCCCGCTGAAAGCGTTGCGAGCCAAAGGTATCGGCATTGCATTCGATGACTTTGGCACCGGCTACGCGTCGCTTAGCTATCTCACGCGATATCCGCTCACACGAATAAAGATCGACCGGAGTTTCATCCAGAAGATCGGCACGCAATCCGCCGGGGAGGATACGGCGATCGTGCGTTCGATTATCGTGATGGGACGCAACCTCGGACTTGAGGTCATTGCTGAAGGCGTCGAAACCACGGCCCAAGCCGATTTTCTAAAAACGGAAGGCTGCCACGAGCTGCAAGGGTTCCTGTTCTCGAAGCCGCTTCCGGCCGACGCATTTGAACACTATCTGAGATCGGGGGTTTTTGATGAGCCCGTTGCCGCCCCCGAACCCTCGCGGTTAGCCGGATAACTATTCGTCGACGAATGTGACAGTATCCGCGACGCTGGCCCGCGTGGTGCGGTAGCTGTTGACCTTATGGGCGTTATCAGCAAATCCGAACGAAATCCCGCAGACCACGCGGCGGTCATCGCCAAGATTGAAGTGACGGCGGATCAGGCCTGAATGGCGCGCAAGCGCCGCCTGCGGAATCGTGCCGAGACCCAATGCCTGCGCGGCCAGCAGAAAATTGCCGACATAGGCACCGCAGTCGATCGCGCCGTAGACGCCGAGCGCTTCGTCGGTGTGAATGATGGCAACGTGCGGCGCCCCGAAGAAATTGTAATTCTCAAGCGCCTGCTTGGCATAGGCGGCCTTGTCGCCGCGCGCGATGCCGAGCGTGTTGTATAGCTGGAAGCCGCTTTCGCGGCGGCGTTCAAGATAAACCCCGAGATATTCGCGCGGCGGCGGGAAATCATGGCCGTCCTCGGCACCCGAAGCGGCATCCGCATAGATCAATTTGCGGAAGCGTTCCTTGGCCTCGCCACTCGCGATCAACACTTGCCACGGCTGGCTGTTGCACCATGACGCCGTGCGCTGCGCCGTCGTGAGAGCATGCTCAATGATCTCGCGCGGCACCGGGTCGGGCCGGAACGCGCGAACGGAATAGCGCTCCTGCAACAACTCTTCGAGCACACCGATGCGATCCTCTGTGGCGTAGCGCGCCTTCGTCGTCTTCGCGGCCGCGTCCTGCATGATCATCTTCCCTTGGTCGGAATCTTGTTGAACGGCACGTCCTTGTCGACGCGGATGTCGCCGGGCAGGCCGAGCACGCGCTCTGCGATGATGTTGCGCAGGATTTCATCGGTGCCGCCGGCGATGCGCATCGATGGCGAGCTCAGCAGCATCTGCTGGAACTGTCCGCGCGCTTCTTCCTCCGCATCGCCGGTGAAGACGTCTGCCGCGCCTTCCAGATCCATCGCATACATCGCGATGTCCTGCAGCATCGAGCCCGCCACCAGTTTGCCGATCGAGTTTTCCGGACCCGGACGCTCGCCCTTGGAAAGCGCCGAGATCGCGCGGTAGCTGGTATATTTCAGCCCGCTCGCCTTCACCGCCCAGCCGGCGAGTTTCGAGCGCGTGGCGCGGTCGTCGATGGCGAGCCCGTCGTCCGTCATCAGATTTGAGCAAAAATCGAACATTTCGGGAAAGCCGGTCGCGAGCCGCGCGCCGATCGACATCCGCTCGTTCATCAGCGTGGTCAGCGACACATTCCAGCCGTCGCCGACGGCGCCGAGACGCTGATGATCGGGAATGACGACGTCGGTAAAATAGACCTCGTTGAACTCCTGCATGCCGTTGGCCTGCTTGATCGGCCTCACTTCCACGCCCGGGCTCCTCATGTCGAGGAAGAACATCGTCAATCCCTTGTGCTTGGGCACATTGGGATCGGTGCGCGTGATCAGAAGGCCGTAATCGGAATAATGCGCGCCCGAGGTCCAGATTTTCTGGCCGTTGACGATCCAGTTTTCGCCCTTCTTCTCCGCGCGCGTACGCAGGCCAGCGACGTCGGATCCGCCGGCGGGCTCCGAGAACAACTGGCACCAGATCTGTTCGCCGGAGGCGAGTTTTGGAAGATAGTGGCGTTTGTGTTCCTCGTTGCCGTAGGCCATCACGGTCGGGCCGCACATGCCCTCGCCGATCTGGAACGGCTGCGTCAGCTTGCCGTAAACGCCTTCTTCCTGTTGCCAGATCACGCGCTCGATCGGTGTGGCGCCGCGCCCGCCATATTCCTTTGGCCAGTGCAGGCAGGCCCAGCCGGCTTCGGCTTTCTTCTTCTGCCAGGCCTTGCCGACATCCACGATTTCTTCTTTCTGCAGCCGGATCCGGCCGAGCGAGGATTTCGAAAGCTCCGCCTCGTATTGCTTCGGCGCGTTGGCGTCGACCCATTGGCGGGCCTCGGCGCGGAACGCGGCTTCCTGCGGGGTGTCGTCGAAATTCATGGTGAACCTCTCATGTCTGAAATCCGAGTCAGCATCTCACTCCTCATGGTGAGGAGGCGCTCTTGCGCCGTCTCGAACCATGAGGCCCCATCCTTCGAGACGCCGCGCTCCGCGCGGCTCCTCAGGATGAGGTCGTATTGTTTCACGATCTTCCCCTGGTCGGTATCTTGTTGAACGGAACGTCCTTGTCGACCCGGATGTCGCCGGGCAATCCGAGCACGCGCTCGGCGATGATGTTGCGCATGATCTCGTCGGTGCCGCCTTCGACGCGGGTCCCAGGCGCTCGCAGCAGCATCGCCTGGAATTTTCCGGCGGCTTCCGCGTCCTCAGGTCCGCTCAGCACCCCCGCCGCGCCCTGCAAGTCGAGCGCGTAAGTTGCGACATCCTGGATCATCGCACCGGCGACCAGCTTGCCGATCGAATTCTCCGGTCCTGGGCGCTCGCCCTTCGACAGCGCCGAGATTGCGCGCATGCTGGTGTATTTCAGCCCGCTGGCGCGCACCGCCCAGTTGGCGAGTTTCGAGCGCACGCTGCGGTCGTCGATCGCAAGGCCATCTTCCAGCATCAGATTGCTGCAGAATTCGAACAGCTCCGGAAAGCCGGTTGAAACACCCGCGCCGATCGACATTCGTTCGTTCATCAGCGTCGTCAGTGAGACATTCCAGCCGTCGTTGACTTCGCCGAGCCGCTGCGCATCCGGAATTTTCACGTCGGTGAAATACACCTCGTTGAAGTCGGATTGGCCGTTGGCCTGCTTGATCGGCTTGATCTCGACGCCCTCGCTCTTCATGTCCAGAAAGAACATGGTGAGGCCCTTGTGCTTCGGCACATTGGGATCGGTGCGGGTCAGCAGGATGCCATAGTCGGAATAATGCGCGCCCGAAGTCCAGATTTTCTGACCGTTGACGATCCAGTCGTCGCCCCGTCTTTCCGCGCGCGTGCGCAGGCCGGCGACGTCGGATCCGCCCGCGGGTTCGGAAAATAGCTGGCACCAGATCTTTTCGCCTGACGCGAGCGGCGGCAGATATTTTCGTTTTTGATCTTCACCGGCAAAGGCCATCATGGTCGGCCCGCACATGCCATGGCCGATGATGAACATGCCGCTGAGCTTGCCAAAGGGCCCCTCCTCCTGGTGCCAGATCACCCGCTCGATAGGGGTTGCGCCGCGGCCGCCATACTCCTTCGGCCAGTGCAGGCAGGCCCAGCCGGCGCCAGCTTTTTTCTTCTGCCAGGCTTTTGCGACTTCAAGGATATTGGCGCCCTTGAGCTGGGTGCGGCCGAGCGAGGATTTGCGCAGCTCCTCCTCATATTGCTTTGGCGCGTTCGCCGCGATCCAGGCCTTGGCCTCGGCGCGGAACGCGGCCTCTTGCGGGGTGTCATCGAAATTCATTCGCGTTGTCCTTCAAACCCTATCGTCGTCCCCGCGAAAGCGGAGACCCATAACCACCGGCGTCTAATTTTATTCCGGAGTTTGGCCCCATCTTTTAATTGAGACTCCTCGGAGTATGGGTCCCCGCTTTCGCGGGGACGACACCGTTTTGTTGTCTAAGCCGCATTCCGCTTCCGCATGCGGTCGATCAGCGCGTCTTCCCAATAGGACAGACTGCCGAGCGACAGCGCCATCGCGTTCGAGCGGCGATAATACATGTGGCAATCGAATTCCCAGGTAAAACCCATGCCGCCATGGACCTGGATGTTGTTCTTGGCGCAATGCTGGAACGCCTGCGTCGCGCTGATCCGCGCCGCGGCGGCGGCCTCCGGCAATTCCGAGGCGTTGGTGGAGAGCGCCCAGGCGCCGTAGTAACAATTCGAACGCGCCAGCGTCGCCGAGACGTACATGTCGGCGAGCATATGCTTCACCGCCTGGAACGAGCCGATCGGGCGGCCGAAGGCGATACGGTCCAGCGCGTAGTCGCGGCCCATTTCCAGCGCGCGGTCGGCGCCGCCGACCTGTTCAAAGGCCATCAGCACCGCGGCGCGGTCGAGCACCTGCGACAGAATGCTCCAGCCTTCATTGGCGCGACCGAGCGGCTCGGCCTTGCAATTTTTGAAGGTGAGCTCGGCCTGGCCGCGCGATGGATCGACATTGGTCAACGCCTTGGCTTCGACGCCTTCGGCTTTCATCTCCACGAGAAACAGCGAGATATCAGTCTCGCGCCCGGTTGAGCCGGTGCGTGCAGCGACAATCGCAAAGTCAGCAATGGTACCGTCGGGCACCGGCTTCTTGACGCCGCTCAAGCTGCCACCGGAGGCGCTGAGCTTGATCCCTTGCGGCGACGGATTGCCCTTGCCTTCGAACAGCGCCAGCGTGCCGATCGCACCGCCCGATGCAATCAGCGGAAGCCACTTTTGCTTTTGCGCGTCGCTGCCCGCGAGCAGGATGGCTTCCGCCCCGAGATAGACCGTCGACGAAAACGGCACCGGCGCCAGCGCGCGGCCCATCTCCTCGGCAATCACGCAGAGTTCGAGATGGCCGGCACCTGCGCCGCCGAATTGTTCGGGGATCGCGACGCCGAGAAAGCCCATGTCGGCGAGACCTTTCCACAGTTCGCGGTCATATGGCTCCTTGCCGTCGAGCACCACGCGTACCGCTTTCGGCGGGCATTTTTCGGCGAGAAATTTGCGTGCCTCGTCGCGGAGTTGTTTTTGTTCGTCGGAGAAATCGAAATTCATGGCGATGTACTACCTTTGCCTAGCTGGTCATTCCGGGGCGCGCGAAGCGCGAACCCGGAATCTCGATGTAAGTAACCTCTGGATTCCGAATCGGTCCGAAGACGGACCGTCCGGAATGACGGCTTGATGATTCGCAACCTGACTTCCCTCAATTCAAAATGATCACGTCTTCGCCGGGTTGATCGGCATAGAGCCGCTCCACCAGCGCGGCGCGGCGCTCCAGCCCGGCGCGCTGGTTGATGTAGCCCTTGTCGGTGAGTTCATTGCCGTCGATCGAGGCCGGCTCGGTCATCAGCATCGCGCGCGCGATGCGCATGCTGCTGGCGCCTTCGGTCGACTTGTTATGGGCCTCAAGCCCGCGCTTCAGACATGCCAACACCTCAGGATGCTTGACCACGTCCTCGCAGCTCGCATCGGGATTGCCTGTCATCTGCCGGCAGGCGTGGAGATTGGGCCAGGCCAGAAGCCCGACGAAGGGGCGATCCTGCCCCGTGACCAGCGCGTCCTGCACCACCGGGGTCGCCGCGGCGATGGCGTCGGTGCGCAAGGAGCCGACATGAACGAAAGTGCCGGTCGTGAGCTTGAAATCCTCGACCACGCGGCCGGCGAAGATGATGCCCTGCAGGGGATCCGAAGGGTCCACGAACACGCCGGCGTCGCCGATGCAGTAAAAGCCTTCCTCGTCGAACGCGGCCTTGGTGAGATCGGGCCGGCCGAAATAGCCGGGCGTGACGTTGACGCCGCGTAGGCGCAACTCATATTTCGATCCCACCGGGACCATCTTCAATTCGACGCCGGGAAACGGCAGCCCGATCAGGCCGACGCGCTCGGTGTCCCAATAGGTCCCGGTCGAGGTCGGCGCGGTCTCGGTCGAGCCCCAGCCGGTGTAGAACACGATGCGCTCGCCGGTGGCGCGCACGGCCAGCGCCTGCATGCGGTCATAGAGATCGTCGGGCAGCCGCGCGCCGCCATAGGCCATCAGCCCCAAGTTTTTGAAAAAGCTGCGGCACAGCGCGTCGTCCTTCTCCATCGCGGCGGCAAGTGCGGCGTAGCCCGCGGGTACGTTGGCGTAATAGGTCGGCGATATCTCGTGCAAGTTACGCAGCGTCTCGTCGATCATGCCGGGCATCGGACGGCCATCGTCGATATAGAGCGTTCCGCCTTCGGTCAAAACCGGATTGAACAGCGCATTGCCGCCCATGGTGTGATTCCAGGGCATCCAGTCCAGATAGGTCGCCTGCGGCGCATTGGGATCGCGCGGCCGAACCTGCATCATCATCGCGGCATTGGCGCACATCATCGCCTGCGTATTGATGACGGCTTTGGGCATCCCGGTCGAACCCGACGTGAACAGCAGCTTGCCGACGGTATCCGGCGTGATCTCTGCGATCGAATCTTCGACTTCCCTGGTGACCGGCGTTGCCGCCAGCTCGGCGAACGCGATGCTCTCGATGCCCTCGCAAGGACGCGCGACATGGACCACGGTGACGCCGTCGAGGTCGATCGCCCGGAGCGCCTTCTCGAAGGGCGGGCCGTCCTGCACCATCACCACGGCGGGCTTGATCAGGTCGAACAGATATTTCAGCTTGACGTGATCATGGCTCATCAGCGAGTAGGCCGGCGATACCGGGGCTGCCGGAAACCGCGCCTGCATCGCAGCCATCGTCATCAGCGCGTGCTCAATCGAATTGCCTGACAGAATCGCGACCGGACTACCGGGCGCGAGCTTTAGATTGAGTATGCCCTGGGTCAGCGCGTCCACCGTGCGCTTCGCCTCGCCATAGGAGAGCTTGCGCCATTGCCGGTCGGGACCCGTGCGCTGCGCCAGCCAGATACGATCTGGTCGCTCCCTGGCCCATTTCCCCAGCGAAGCCGGGATATGCTTCTCGTAAGGCTTCAGCGGAATCCGCGACTTCAAAACGATGACGCCATCGGGCCGCCGCTCGACCGCGATATCGCGCGCCAGCCATTCGATCTTGCGAAAGGCCGGCTTTGTCAAAACCGCGGCTGCATTCCCACTCATGTCTCGTCTCCCAGACTGGTCTCTTGCCGGACCTTTTATTTTTCGATCAACCCTCTCGTCGTCCCCGCGAAAGCGGGGACCCATACGCCGTATTGTCTCATTGTGGCATGGTGGCCAACGCCTTTCCCAAACAAAAAACCGCGGTGGTTATGGGTCCCCGCGTTCGCGGGTACGACGAGTAACTACCGCGGCGCCATGCGGATCGCGCCGTCGAGCCGGATGGTCTCGCCGTTCAGCATGGCGTTCTCGACGATGTGCACCGCGAGGTTGCCGTATTCGGAGGCATCGCCGAGCCGCGCCGGATGCGGCACCTGCGCGCCCAGGCTCTTGCGCGCCTCCTCGTTCA
>Ga0209117_1000833_pt1 | contig 11527 bp, 15 predicted proteins | sample BlaSpr_A8_OM2_M2_FD_187978 | JGI IMG/M metagenome (GOLD analysis project Ga0209117, IMG submission 187978) | Forest soil microbial communities from Thunder Bay, Ontario, Canada - Black Spruce, Ontario site 2_A8_OM2_M2 (SPAdes) (version 2) | ecosystem: Environmental > Terrestrial > Soil > Boreal...
GCGGGCTTCCGCCAGGAGCTCACGCTGGTCTGCCTCGACCTGGCGGAGGTCTACATCGCCCAGGAGAAGGCCCGCCAGGCGAGCCGGCTCCTGCGGGCCTTCCGCCCGACGCTCGCCCGCTGGCGGATGCATGAGGACGGGATCGCCCGCTGGCTCCTCCTGATCGACGCCGCCCCGGTCGAGCCGGCGACGGCGCAGGCCCTGACTCGCGAGGCGACCCGGTACTACCGACGAACCTGGCCCCGCCTGGTGCCGCTCGCCGCTGGCGCCGCGGCGGACTGAGGCCCGCCGCCCTTGGCCATCCGGAGAGCCCGCAAACGGCCGCAGCTCCGCGCGCTGCGCTCCCGGCGCGGCCGGAAGCGGGAAACCCCGCCGGGCTTCGTCAGCCGCAGGCCCTGCCTCGGGGCCGAAGCCGTCGCCGCGCTCTTCGACGGTACGGCGTCCGTCGACGAGCGCGCCGCGACCATGGCGCACTTGATCGTCTGCGAGGCCTGCCACGTGCGCTTCGTCCGGTCGTCGCCGGCCCGAGACGGCGGCTCGGGGCAACCCCCGCGCCTTCCCTGCCCCGAGACCTCTCCCCGGAAAGGAAGCTCGCCATGACGGCACGCGAGATCGCGCTCGCCCATCTGCGCCGCTGGACGACCTCTGCCGCGTGGCTTCCCCCGGGCGCCGCCCTGCTTGAGGGCGAGATCACCCCGACGACCTCGTGGGCGATTCGCCACCCGAAAACCGGCGCCGTCTTCGGCTGGCACGCAGATCGGGACCGGCTGGCCGTGCTCTATTGGGAGTCCCTCGCCGCCGACGACCGCTGCGAGCTGGTCGCCGCCGCCGTCGCCGCGCTCGACAAGGCGAGCCACCGCCGGGCGTGGACGTCGGCCTGGCGCCACTGGAACCGCGACGCCGGCGCCAGGCGCCGCGCCGTCGAGGAGGTGGTCACGGCCTGGCTGCGGGGCGACCGCCGCGATCTCGACCTCGCCCTCGCCGCGCTCTCCGAGGACCCCTTCCCGGACGACCCGGCGTGGCTCGACGGCGAGGACCGGGAGCTGCCCGCGGACGCCCGCCTGGCCCTCGAGTACGCCACCGCGGCGCTCGTCGCCGGCGAGGTCGACCTCGCCCGGCACATCTACGTCTACGCCGAGGTCGCCGCTCGCGACCCCGGCCACCTGCCGGGCCTACTGTCGATGCTCACGGCCGGCACCGGCCACCTCGACGACCCGCCGCCGCCCCTGGCGGGGAGAGCTCCGCGACCAGCGGGGCGGCTGCGCGGCCTCGGGCCGCGGCGGGTGCGGTAGGGAGGGGCGGAACGGGAAGGCCGATGCTCGGGAACCCTCCCCCATCAGGCCTCGACTCGACCCGCATCCGGAGTGCCGCCGGAGAAAGCATCTTGTCTTCCAGGTAGGGCGGAACCCGAGGTGCGACGGCGACTGGTGGCGAAGGCTCCACCCGCCACGCTGCTGCGACCGCTTTCGAGCTTGCCGGGCGGCCTTGCGACCCCCGTCGACTCCGGGAACCGGCAGCGGGCCGTGTCCCGAAACGCCTCCGATAAGGGGTGTCAGGCCCCCCGCCCCGGGGCGTCCTCGCAAGCGCCTCGCCGTCGATTGCCCTGCGCCGGTCCGCGCCTGCGGGGCCAGGGCTCCGGCAGACCGGACCGCGCTCACCGCGGCGATGGCGAAGGGAAGGCGGCGGAGCCAGGTCTCGGTGCTCGACCGAGATGCCTGGCCGGCTGCAAGGACCAGGACCACGCACTCGGGACAGAAGCGGGACGACCCGTTCGCCGACCGCCCCCCGGAAGAAACCACGACCAGCGGTGCCCTGGCCTTGGCTCCTTTCTGACTCTCGCGCTTCCATCTCTCCGGGAGCCCGCCTCTGCGGCATCGAGCTTGCCGGGAGGCCATGCGACCGGGCGTCGACTCCGGCCACCGACCAAGAACCGAAACCCGCAGTGCCCTCGAAGGCGTCGCCGGCGAGGTCGGCCGCGAGGCAGGCGTATGGCACGACGCCTGGCAGCCGCTCTTCAGCCGTTCAGCATCGACCTTGCGTCGTCATCGACGGGCACCCAGAACCACCTGAGTCTGAACCACCAAACCGCGAGCAGGGCTACGCCCAGGGCTACCATAGACAGCGTGAGCCAGAGGGGTCGAGAGTGCGCGGCGCCGAGCGGGGGCGGATCGACCGAAGACGCCGCTTGGAAGTGTGACAAGAGTGCAACTTGGGCCCCGCCGCGGTCCCCGGCTAGAGTGAGTCACCAACTAATTTAGGAACAAAGATCTCCAAACAGAATTCGCAGTGCTCGCTCGATGGCGCCGACAGGAGTCCGATTGTCCAAGAAAATTCGAACAGAGCGGCTATCTGCGATCATTAGCGCAGAGTGCTTTCTATCATTGACAACCGTTATCACCCCACTGCTAATGAGAGCGTCGAGTATCGAATCTGCATGCTGAGTCGAGTTTAGTAACGCACGTCGCGCAGCCTCTTCGCTTCTCAATACGAATATGGCGCCCCGGCGAAACTTGCGCAATGCACCACCAACCCAAGCAATTATCTGAGATTCGGTAACCGGCAAGTTTCTGGTCTGACCGATCTCAAGCTGAAGCACCGCGCGTGCTTCCAGAGAAATAAATGTGTCAGGATCATACTTGGCCAAACGCAAATTTGTATTGTTCCCAAGTGTTAATGACCCATCGATAGTGCAGTTTTTGAAATATGTCTTAGAATCAAACACGCAGTTATCTATCTCGCAATCACGGATGGTGCATTCATAAAGAGTGATGTCACACAGATCTAGACCTTTCATCGTTCCAATAAATATTGCCCCCATGAGACGCCTCGCCGCTATGTCACCGAGGACGGACAGCACGAACCTAGTAGTTTCAGAGCGCAGGCCATTGGAGATATTGCGGGCAAGCCTTAGAACGAGCTGGACGTAGCCAGCGCGAGCTGCCACTTCCTCTGTAAGCGTTCTCCACCGAGCCACCAGATGATCGGAGATCGGCCTCGCTTCAGCTTGTAATAACTCCGCACATCGTTCCGTTGCGATCACATTATCTGAAAGCAATTGCAAGGCACGAACGCCGCTTACATTATCTGAACCTCCCCTAACCCATTCTGCGGCTACTCGAGCTATCAGGTAGTCAGCCACGAAGGCGAAGCGGATTGACAGGCTTGCCTTTTCAGTGCCTACCCTTCGAAGCAGGCCATGCTCAGTAAAGCGCTTATACTCGTCATCGCCATGAGTTCCCATCGACTTATGGATGGCGTTTCTAAGAGCGTCCCCTCCAAAGGGTTGCGCAACCCTCACCGCCAAGGTTTCCAGCACCTTTAATTGGTTTTCCGCAGCTGCTTCCATTTGGTGGCGTTCACGCTCGCGCTCGCAGAAGGCAAGCAGAAGCCCTTTTAGCGGATCACTCGTTGCCAAAAGCGGTGCGTATCTATGCAATCCCTCGTTAGTCTTGACATCGGCAGCCTCAGTTGCAAGCATAACAACAAAAGGCAACAGATCTACACGCTCCTCTTCATAGCTAGCAGGAATGTCTGACAGCTCTTTCAACGCGCTCGAAATGTCAACAGCAGCAGATCGCTTTGTAGCTCCTTGGCGGAGACGATTGAAGATGCTGAACGCTCGGCGTCTCTTGTTCTTCTCTTCTGGGAAGCGTCGGTTGACGTATATGTCCCGCTGATGCTCTGTGAAACGCTGAAGGTCAATGTGGAGAACTTCCGAGCGAGTCGCTGCGTCGATACTCTCATGCCAGAAGATGTCACGGCTAGTTAGAAGCAGGCGGCCAGCCCCGAAATCTGCGAGGAGTCGCTCCAGCGTCCCGATCGGCGAAAAATCTCGCGGAAAGCGGGCGCATAGCTCATCGACGCCGTCTAGAATGGGGCAAATCGTGCCATAGGAAAAGAACGTGAATAGTCTATCTGGTCCAATCACGGCTCCGGGATAGAATTCGGCTAATGCCTCAGACCATAGACGCTCAAAAGTCATGTCCGCTTGTTTCGAGACATTGAGCCATTGCTGGTCATGAACCAGGAGCGGGATAAATGGCTGGGGGTGGTGCTGAAGAAGCCGCCGAAATAGCTCAAGCGCGAAGGTCGTCTTCCCTGTACCCGCGGGCGCGAGCAGAACTGCCACATTATGCTTCTCGCTCTGTCGCGAAGAGCTCAGCCATTGAAGTAGCGGCTCCAATCCCTGCCGAGGCCGAGTATCGCCAGGAAAGTGAATATCTGGCTCAACAAAATTGCTTAAACCAAATGCTTCTGGAGTAGCCGCCTCGCTCTGTGCCGAACCGAGTGCGCTTGTAGCGGCTCTTTCGAGAAATTCTCTTACTGTCATTGAAGTGGACGTGCCGACTAATGCCTCGATCTCCTTCTTGGTACCAAGATTCGCTAACCGTTTGAGTGGCGTCAATACAGTCAGTGAGCTGTCGTTAAGTTTGGCTCGACGATATTGGCCAGCGCTGTGCAAATCGTGTAGGCGACACTCTGCTGACAGGAGCAAGAAATGCTCTTCAAATGACCAGCTTGGTCCACGGAAGGTCGCGTGGTAGATTCGCCATGCATAGCTTTCCCTGACAAGAGTCGCAGCGCTGTAGCCAGCTGCGGCTAAGATAGCTTCATGCGGGCTGCGCTGTTGTCTTGTCATCATGTGTGTTGCCGATGAGTTAATAGCGGTTTCATTGCCGTGCGTATTTCAGATTGAACATGGCTAAGGCTCCGGGTTCGCCTAGAGGGAAGTTTCTCTAGGGTCAACATGCATGAGGCGACGCGTTCGCATGCCCAGCGCGCTGTCGCCAATACTAGGACTCCTTCTTCCCAGTTGTGGGCTAAGGCACTTGACGGAATGACCCCGGCTGTGACCAACGCGGGTAGAACTGCGCCGGGAGACTCTCCCGGAGCAAGGGGTAGTGCCTTGTGGTGGACGAGTTCGTTACGCAGGCGAATCAAGAGAGCAAGAGAGAGCCAGGGTTCTTGCTCCATAGAGTCCGGAGGTTGGCCGAGTTCGTTCAGGATTTGTCGCAACTTTTGACGGAATGCGCCGGTCTTGGAGATGTGTAGTCGGCGCCATTCAATTAGCTCATTCGCAAACGCCTCCCAACTTGTGCAGGAAAGCACTATTGAAGCAGCCACCTTGCCGGACGTGGTAGCGCACGTTGCGAGAGCAACGGCCTGCGTAAGGAGACCCGTCCATACGCTCTCCCAGGTCTTGGTCATTGAGAAAGAGTGCCTCCAATGGCACAGCCGCACCAGACGAATAGGGCAGCCGCCAGTTAAGCATAAGGCAAAGTAAGATGTCAAGAAGTAGATTGTAGTGTATAGGAGTGTCGATTGACAAGCGCAAAGGCGCCAGCTATGCAAGGCGCTCTGGATCAAGGAACTAGGAGCAGGGTTACCATGCAGAGGGCCAGTAGCACGCCGGCCCACGTCAGTCCGGCGCCAGGAGCCCCGCCTCGACCGCTCGCGGCCACCCTTCCACCTCCCCCTCTCCTCGCCAGCGGCCCCCCTCCCCGCCCTGGGCAGCGGCGCCGGCAACAGCTCGATCAGCGGCGGCCACCGCATCTCGCCGCCGGGCGACGCGGCCGGCGGCATCGGCTTCGAAGGTCCAGGCGACTTCGGCGGCGGCGGTGCCGACGACCCTGTACGCGAGCAGCCCCGACGAAGACCTGCTGAAGAGCACCGACGGCGGGGCCACCTGGGCCGCCATCGGCGCGGGCCTGCAGCCCCCCGGCTTGTTGTCCCTCAAAGGCCTGGCGATCGATCCCTCGAACACCTCCACTCTCTACGCTGCGAATGGCTTCGGCGTTTCTGGCACCAGCAAGCGACAGGTGGCCGCCGTCGTGGAGGCGGCCCTCGATCGAGCTCGGCGTCGAGTCGGACCCGTCGCTCAAGATGCGTGCGTCGGCGACGGCGCCTTGACGTACTTGATTAGTACCCTGTACGCAAAGATCATCACTTTGGATGCGGACGGGTGGAGGAACCGCACACGCGCCGAATTGTTTTTGTCGGGATCCGGGAAACCAAGCGCGTGAAATCGGTCGATCCGGTTACCCGCATTCTCCCCGAAGGGAATCGCCCAGACGCCGACGACGTAGACACCCGGATCGGCGTCAGGTAGTGATCTGCACCTCGTCCGGAAACTCCCGTCCCACACAGGTTTTAGAGTCGCAAAACTGCACCAGCGTGACCTTTGAGTAAACGATGGGCGCCGCTCGCCTACCTGGCCCACGCACTGATGGAGAACCGGAACGGCCTGGTGGTCAATACGCGCGTCACCGCCGCAACGGGTCGTGCCGAACGCGAAGCAGCCGTCGCCATGGTCGAAGAGCTTCCGGGTGCGGGACGAGTCACGCTGGCCGCCGACAAAGGCTATGACACTCGAGAGTTTGTGGCTTGGCTTCGTGGCCCGGCCCTTTCCGATACAACCTGGCTTGAGGATCCGTCCGCGACTCGTGAGTGGCGTTGGACCGCTTCTGGCCCTGGAAGTTCACTGTCGGGTTGCCAGGATCGTCCGGCGGCGAGGCCTCCGGCGGTTCCTCCTTGGGCCGGAAGCTCTTCTGGCTGGCCCATGCCTCGATCAGCGTGCCATCGACCGTAAAGTGCTCGTCAGAAAGGAGATGGTGCCGCTTCGCCTGATCGAGAATGAGCTGGAAGAAGGCTTGGGCGATCTCGCCCTCCAGCAGCCGGTCACGGTTCTTGGTAAACACCGTCGGCACCCACACTGCATCGTCCATCCCAAGACCCACGAACCAGCGAAACAACAGGTTGTAGTCGAGCTGCTCCATCAGCATCCGCTCGCTGCGGATGGTGAACAGAACCTGCAACAGCAGCGCCCGCAACAGCTTCTCGGGAGGGATCGACGGTCGTCCAATCTTCGAGTACAGGCCCTCGAACTCCGGCGACAGCTCCACGAGGGCGGCATCCACCATCTCGCGGATGCGCCGCAGCGGGTGACTCTTCGGCACCCGTGCCTCGAGGGAGACGTAGCTGAAAGCACTGCCTTGCCTGGCGTCCACTCCCCGCATGGGCCGGTTCCTCCCTACGCCTTATTCTACCGGCCCTTGGGGTCTTTTTCAGCGACCTGCTAGAGCGCTATCACTACGCGCTTGGCCTTCCTGCAGCAATCTTGACTGCCGTCACGAGCGCCCACCGTGTTTACAAACCTCGCACACGATCTTGATGTAAGTACGAGACTCATGGTTGGCATAATTAGCCTTTTGGCAACGGTCCTTGTAGGCGTTCAGACCTTTTACAATTTTCACAAGCGCGCCGAGGCTAACCGGTCCATTGCTTCTCAGTTTGGTCACATCAGAAGAAAGATCGATATCCTCAAGGAGTTTCCGCCAGCTGAGGCAAGTCACCTAGAGGTCAAGCTCCAGGAACTCAACGATCTGATTGGTCGCGTTTCTTGCGATGCACCTGCCATTGAGGTAAGACCTAGGCGCCTCCCCATCAGCTAAGATCTCTTGCTCGCGGCGGAACTGAGGCCCGCGCGCAGCCGGGCACGCCCGCCGGCCGGTCCGGAAGCCTACCTGTGCCCTGACCAGGGCCACGCGCTGTCCACAAGCCGACATTACGACCCTCCCATCAACATCGCCGTCGCCTCTCGAGCGATTTTCGAGATCCTGATCTCATCAACGACTCCGCCCATCACACCATCGGAGGGACCTCCAATGAATGCGTGATTGTGAATGTACAACGGATCGTGTGTGGTAACTATGATACCCACCTCATCACGGCTCGTCGCTTCAAGAATGCCGTTCACGTATAGATAAGACCGCGTGCCGTCATACACGCCTACCAAATAGTACCATTGCCTAATCGAGTGACTAGTTGATGATGTGGCCGTTGCGCCGGAACCCTGCCCATGCTGGAACTGGTTGATGAAGTCAAAATGAAAACGCACTAAACCACTGGCCTCATGCGGACACCCGTCGACACCCAGTTCATAGAGGTTGTACGGAGTGCCTGCGTTATGGGCACCCTTGTCAACCACCTCTTCACTGTTGAAGGAGCACGATGCGGGAAACACCCACGCCTGGATTGTAATCTGCGAGAGATTGCTAAGGCTTGGACTATCCGCTACGCTTACATAGTCACCGAGACCGTGAGGGCAACAGGGCCCCTCGGCACCACGGAAGCTCAGTGCATTGCCATACCTGCCCGCCACGATCCTCACGCTACCGCTGACCACACCCGGATTCCGCCCAGTCTCGTCAGCCACTATCGCGCCCGGCGCATCTTCAAACCGCCAATAGGCCACGGTATTAGCGTCAACTGAATATGGGGCGCCGACTGCGTGACGCACTGGACGCAGCGGCCGAGGCGGAACGGCACCGCGGCTGGAATCATTGGCCTGGTCTTCAAGTGGTGGCTGCGCGGTGGACTGGTTCGGAACAGGGAGCGTCGCCGCCGAACGGTCAGTCCCGGGAGCGGTGGCGGGGGGCCCGCTAGGACCTTCGAGCACGACGTGAGCCTTCTCGCGGGTTGTAGAGATGAAGGTCCAAATCGTACCAGCTATGGTGAATATTGCGGCTAATGCCACCAAAGACACCACAACTGGGTGATCGCTCCAGTTATGGATTGGCTCCCTTGACTTAGTCATCGCCCTACATTATCAGCTAAGCACGCCATTATATCTGGCGGAGCCTCTGGCCTCAAACCGGGGCGGACCGCCGGTCACCAGGCAGGCACGACGCGCGTCGGGAGATCAGCGGACCGCACTCAGTGCGGCCTCGGCACGAATCGCCTCCCCGGTGACGGCGTCGGGAGGATAGACGATGTCCACCTTGTCGCCGGGCTTGTTCTGCACGATCACGAAGGCCGTACGGACCTGGCCGTTCTCGCTGAAATGGAGGACCTGCCCGGGAAGCAGCGAGTCCTTGAGCTCGACCTTCCGGAGCTGGTCACGGATGGCGGTGCGGTCGAGAGTGCCAGCGCGCTCGATCGCTCTCGCAAGCACCCGCGTCGCGTCATAGGCGGTGGCGGGGAACCAAGAATCGGGCGGATGGCCGGTGAATGCTTGATAGTGCGCGACGAACTCCTTGACCTGCGGGTAGGGAAGCTCCCCGGACCACCAGATGCCGGCGAAGATGTAGTTCGTGGCGTCGCCCAGCGCCTTGCGGGCGTCCGCTTCGGGGCCGCGCGCGCCGTAGCTGATCATCTGGTGGGACATCCCCGCCTGAACGTACTGGCGGTGCATCGCGATGTAGTCCTGGAGGTGCGCGTCGGCAAGGAAGATGTCCGCGTGTGCGTTCTTCACCTTCTGGAGCAGGGGCGAGAAGTCGGCCGCGCCTAGATCGAACTTCTCGGAAAAGACCACGTTGAAGTAGCCGGGGTGGCCCTCGATCCACTGCTCGACGCCCTTGCCGTAGTCGATGCCGTGGTTGGTGTTCTCGAGCGCTTCGGCTATCTTGAGCCCCCTGCGGAGCTTGCCATGATCGACGAGGCTGCCGAGGAACTCGGCTGTCGTGTAGCCCAGCTGGTCGACGGCGGTCAGGGTCCCGAAGATCCACTGGTAGCCGCGACCGAAGATAGAGCTGGCGGCCGCGCCGGTGGTGATCCAGGGAGTCTGGTAGCGGTCCGCCATCACCGACTCGGCCTCGCCCAGGACAGTCGAGTAGCCGCCGAGGACCGCGACGACCCCGTCCGAGGTCATGGCGCGCTCGACCAATCCGGAGGACTTCGCCGGATCGGAACCATCGTCGTAGCAGATTTCCTTGAGCGGCACCTTCCTCCCCAGCTCCTCGACTTGAATGCCTCCCGCCTGGTTGATCTCGTGGATGGCGAGCTCGATCCCCTCGCGTTGATACTGTCCCTGCCTTGCTTCGCGACCCGTGATTGGCAGCACCACTCCGATGGGGATCGCGGTAGGTCGCCGCGGGGTGGACTGGTTGGGAACAGGGAGCGTCGGCACCGGACGGTCAGTCCCGCGGGCGGTGGCGGGCCCGCTAGGACCTTCGGGCACGAGGTGAGGCTTCTCGCGGGTTGTATAGATGAAGGTCCAGATCGTACCAGCTATGGTAAATATTGCTGCTAATACCACCAGCGACACCACGAGTGGGTGATCGCTCCAGTTATGGATTGGCGGCCTTGAGTTAGTCATCGCCCTACACTTACAGTAGCGAGCTGAAGACACCACTATACCCGACGACCATCCGACTCCCGAGATGCTGGGACGACCCGGAGTGGCTCGATGTCGACGACAGCGACCTCCCCGAGCCCGCCGACGCCCGCCTGGCCTCGGCCACGACGACCCCGCCCAGGGCGCGGGCCGAGCCGAGCGCGTGCTCGACCTCATCGACCCGGTGCGGGAGCCGCGGTGCGAGCTTGCCGCCCGGCATGCGCTCGTCTGGTTTCTGAACGACCGCGGCTTGGGCTGGGAGGCGCTCGACCTCCTCGAGCGGACGCGGCCCCTGTATCTTCTCTGCCGCGAGAGCCAGCCGCGACTGACGCTTCCCCGGCTCGAGGCGCGGATCTGCCGCTGCCTGGGGCGGCTCGAGGCCGCCGAGCGGGGCTTGGCCGCCGTCTGGCACGATTTCCGCGAGGCGGGGTTCCGCCAGGAGCTCACCTTGGTCAGCCTCGACTTGGCGGAGGTCTATCTCGCCCTGGACAAGGCCCGCCAGGCGATCCGGATCCTGCTAACCCTCCGCCCGACACTCGCACAATGGCGGATGCACGAGGACGGCATCGCCCGCTGGCTTCTGCTGATCGACGCCGCCCCGGCCGAGCCGGCCCGGGCGCAGGCCCTGACGCGCGAGGCCGCCAGGTAACTACCGCAGGGTCTGGCCCCACGTCGTGCCGGTCGCGGCCGACGTCGAGGCGGACTGAGGCTCCAGATGGCCCGCAGAAGGCCAGGCAGGTGCGGCCCGCGGAGGACCCGCTCCTCTCGCCCACTCTTCCGGAGCGCTCCGCTGTCGGAAGGCGCAGTCCCCCCTTCTCGCCTCCAGAGCAACCGACCTTGCCTCAGCTCCGTGGCGATCGCGGCCGCGATCATGGGCACCGCCGGCAACGACGAGCTGGCCTGGACCCTGACGCACCTGGCTCTCTGCGACCGGTGCTTCGAGCGCTACCGGAGCCTCCGCGCAGGCCGGGGCGAGCCCTCCTGAAGGCATCGCGCGGCCCGGACGAGGCGGTCGAGCTGATCGCCGACGACGCTCTACTCGTCCATCTCGAGCAGCGCCGCGTCGGCAGGGCGGCGCAGGCGCTGACCCCGGCCATGGCGCCCGATCGCCTCCTGGCGCTCAGTGACGGCATGGGCCTGGCCTCGATCTCGATCGCCGCCTAGCCCCTTCGCGCTCCATCTTCCTCCGGCCGGCGCTCGTCGATCAGCCCTTCGGTCCGGGGCGCCCCACGCCTGGCCGGCCCCAGAAGCCCCGATGAGCGCTCCCCCGACCTCGGCGCCGCCCTGCACCACCGCTGCGCCCTGACCCTCGACGACGACCGCCGCCAAAAACGCCGCGAAATCCAGGCCGTGGAACGCGACAGCGCCACATTCCTGTGCCGGACCTCTTATGTCCTGCTTCTGTCCTGCCCC
>Ga0209117_1000834_pt1 | contig 11491 bp, 9 predicted proteins | sample BlaSpr_A8_OM2_M2_FD_187978 | JGI IMG/M metagenome (GOLD analysis project Ga0209117, IMG submission 187978) | Forest soil microbial communities from Thunder Bay, Ontario, Canada - Black Spruce, Ontario site 2_A8_OM2_M2 (SPAdes) (version 2) | ecosystem: Environmental > Terrestrial > Soil > Boreal...
CCCGGGACGCCTCCACCCGGGACGCCGCCGCCCAGACCGAACCCTGGCCCTGAGCCGCCGCCTCCGCCGCCACCTGCGCGGCTGCTTTCCGCGGCCAGGATCATCTGCAACATCTTGTTGGGATCTTCAAAAAAATCACGGAACTTGTCGCCGTGGGCGCCAAGGGCTTTGGCGGTAAGCTGTGCGGCAACCTTAATTCCAGCCACGGAGGAATCCTCCGCGACGTAGCGAATCTCGTTCACCTTGATGCTGGTTTCGCCGGCTAGCGCGTGCTTCAACTGCTCGGCTAGGGAGGTAGGCTTGGCGTTTCCGCTGGGGAAAGCGCGCACAAAGCGCGCCAATTGCGGCTGCGTCAAGGTCGGTGCGAAATGAATGCTGGCGATTCCCGAGGTAATCAGCAGTTGCGCGAAGCTGCGCTCTCCCGCCGCGGAGCCCAGCGGCACGCCATCCAGCAAAATCTGGTTGCCGGAAGCGCCGAGCAACACGCCGCTTCCCCCGCTTTCGTCCAGCGCGCTGCGCAGCTCTTTCCAGGTGGTTTCAAATTGCGCCGCCGTGCGCACGTGGCCGAACTCGTACAAGCGTGCGAATTTCAGCAGAATGTTGAGGCTGCGTACAAACGCCCGTGCCGAAGCTCGTGTGTCGGAGGCCATGTTTGCGCGAACGAGTAGCCGCTCCCAAGGTGCTCTTGCGTGATACTTACTACAGTACTGGCGACCTTGCGGACGAGACAAGCCTCGTATCGCCCATTGTACCCACTTCAATACTATTTTCGCGCAGAATCAGCGCCTTGCGTCTTCGGGCTGAAAACCTCCTGAAACCCCTTCGCTGAAGTCCAACGTCCAGGGGAGGTTGCCCCTTCTCTTCGCCGGCTCTACAATAGGCTGTCAAAAAACGCCGTCGGCTTTGTCGCGTTTCCCACAGACTTTTTGCTGATGCTGTGCGGAGATTATCAGTCGGGTACTGAAGATGCCGGACCAGCCCCCATCCGAACGCTTCAAAACGGACGTGCCGCAAGTTCCTGGCGCTTCCTCGCGGGCCGCCTCCCAGCCCGGTTTCAAACCGGTACGCTTCCTTGGCTTTCTCGCCGCGCTGGTATTCTCCCTGATTTTTGTGCGTTGGCTCATGCTCCCAAAGGCATCGGAGGCTCCCTCGGCTGCGCCGACTCCACAGATCGAAGTTCCCGCTCCGGCCCCGGATGCTAGCGCGGCTTTGCCTCATGCCACCGAGTCACAGCCGTCTATCGCCGGCGTGGAAGAGATGGCCGTACCTTGGTCCTCCAAGGACTTCGTTTACAAAAACCGCCTGAGCGGAGAAAACGTCCCTGCGGTATTGGTTCGCTTGCCGACTGGCTCCGGCAGCCAGCCCGCCAGTTATTGGGCGTTTTCGCTCAATGCGCCCTTCGGGAATTGCCGCCTCGAGTACGTGACGGACCTCGATAAGCTCCGAAGAGACTACGGCTTCCACGACGCCAAGCACCCTATGGTCGGCAATCCGTGTAGCCAGACGGTGTACGATCCGCTGAAAATGATGAATATTCCGGGCAGCGTATGGGTGCGCGGCGCCATCGTGCAAGGCTCCGACCTGCGGCCGCCACTGGGCATCGAAGTGGAAATTCGCGACAAGCAGATTCTCGCCGCGCGAATGGAATAGTTTGTGTTTAAGTGGGACAGCCGTTTCTGGCTGTATTTTCCGTTTCCTTTGAGGTCTAACTCAACGAAGACAGAAACCGAGACTTTCGGAGCGCTCACTAAAAACGACTGCGTCACGGCCATGGTGCCGCAGCCGTAAATCTTGCCGGTTCAATGGACCCCAGGCGGGGAGCTGGCGTACCGCTTCACTTCGCTTCCCATCTGCCCGGTAATCATCAGGAGCACCATGCGCTGGTCCGCCCACCAGGAGAATAAGGGATGCTCAAAGGTCGCGGGCATGTTGTGCTCCACGAAAAGATGCGCAAGCCAGGACAGTCCGTAAGCCAGCACAACAGCCACCACCACCCACCACCACCGCCGCTCGACAATCGCGGCCCCCACTAGCATCCACCCACCGAGTGTGCCCACCAGATGCGCCAATCTCGTACCCGGCCGGCTGTGCGCCCGCACATACACCGGCCAAAACTGCGCAAACGTCATCGAAGACCCCTCGCATCGCACCTTTGCGGAGGAACCTATCATAAATTTATGTAAATCGCCTGATTTATCGGAGGGGGTTCTACTTTTGGCGGTTCTGCCTGGAGCACGAAAGAAAAAGGGGGGCCGATTTCTCAGCCCCCTTTGAGCGCAAAAATTCCTCTCTCTAGAACGAATACTTTACGTAAATCTTGATCTGCCTCTGACCCTGGACAGTCGACACGATGTCACCGAAGCCACCGTCGCCAGGTGTCGTCGACGCTCCGTCAGCCAGGTTTAGGTCGGGTAAAAAGCGGTTCGCATGGTTCAGGGCGTTGAAGAACTCTGCCCGCAGGGTCAGAGCCTGATGCTCCATGTGACGGAACCCAACCGGAATTATGCGCTGGACGGCCGTGTCCCAATATTGCGCATTCGGGCCAGTGTACGTGTTTCGGCCGAGGTTTCCGAGGGTGCCCTTTGCTGCAGGAGCATACCTATTGAAATCGCCCGGGGGCAAACTCGGATTTACCAGATTGGGACGATCGTTGGTCGTATTTAGATCGCCCAGAACGTCCGTGCCGGTGATAATTGTTTCGGGTTGGCCGGTTTGGAAGGTGGCGAACCCGGACCACTGCCAGTGGGATGTCAGCGCATTCAGTATGCGGTAACCGACATTGTCGGTGCTGTGTACATAGGGAACGTCCCAGATGTAGGTTGCGACCAAGCGCTGTCTCCGGTCGTAGAGAGACGGCCCACGGTCCTGGCCTTGGCTGAACGGATTCTCCGAGAAGGAGCTCTGCTGCGAGATGGTGAACACCTCGGAAGCGTCGTCAATTAGCTTTGAATAGGTGTACGCGGCGCGCAGCAGGAGACCGTGAGAGAATTTGCGGTCGAGGGTGAACTGCCCCGCGTGGTAAATAGAATCGGCGCCGTTCGTCCTAACGGTGACGTTCCCCAGGGCGGGGTTCATGCGGACGCCATTGATCCCCGGATTGTATTGCTGGTTGACATACAAGTGCTCGCCGCGCGTCCCGACATAGGCGGCCGTGAAAATGAATCCGCCCCGGAACTCGCGCTGAATGTCCAAATTCCACTGTTGCGTCAGGGGATTCATCAGATTGCCCGCAATGGAGTCCGCCGTAGCCAGCGGGTTCAGCAACGGCGCAACCGCGTTGAGGAGGCCCGTTGCGTTAGCTAAACCCCGACCACCGTTCTGCGCAGACGTGCCGGTTAGCGTTCCCCCGACGGCGTTAGGTGAAGTTCCGCCAGTATTATCAAGAATATTGGTGAAGAGCCCGTCGTAGAATATCCCGTAACCGGCGCGAATGACGGTCTTGTCCTGTCCGAAGAAGCGCGGCCACACATGGGGTGTATACGCCACTCCGGCCCGGGGGCCAAAATTATTTCGGTCCAGTGGCTGCTTCGAGGAATAGATGGCGGGAAAGCTGGCCCCAGCCAGGCCAATCGTGGCGTTCGGGTTTAGAGCCGGGAATTGCAGCACGTTCTCGGGCGAACCCCAATACTCATAGCGCAGGCCAAGCGTGAGTGTAAAGTTCTCTCGCAGCCGCCACGTGTCTTGCACGTACGGCGCGTAGGTGGTCACAAACGGTTGCAGGATTGGGCTGCCGAACACTTTTGAAACCACGCCCGACGGTCCCGTGAAGTTGTCTATAAAATTGGCCAGCCCCGTGCACCCAATCGTGCCGCAACTCGTCGTGTCTCCGGGAACGCGCTGTGCAAAGGTGATAGTCCCGCGGGAATTGAAGGGTATCGCATCGACCACTGACAGGTGATTGACATCGACCCCTCCCTTAAATGTGTGTCGTCCCACCGTGTAGCTCAACGCGTCCTGGTACTGGTAGGACTTATGAGCGCGTCCCTGTGGGAGGTTCGATGGAAATCCGAGGGTTGGAAACGGCGTGGTCGCGGCGCTGCTGACTCCCACGATCGTAATAGCTGGCAGCTGAGCGAGAGGATTGCTCGCGGTTGCCGCCGTTGGTCCAAACGAGAAACCGATATTCGTATAGGATATACGCAGTTCGTTAAGAGCCTTCGGTGAAATGATGTGTGTCCATCCGCCTGCGACACTCTGCGATGGCCCTCCTTGCTGAGAATCAAACGGTACCAACTGGCGGGGAAAATTGAACAAATCCGGAGTCAACGAACCGTCGTCGCGGTAATAACGACCCATGAGTGAATCCTTGTCCGATGGCGTGAAATCTAGCCTCACATCCCACTGACGGTCATTTGATATTTCGCCGATGCCAGATCTTTGCACCAGTCCAAAATCAACTGATCCGCGGTCCGGGCCCCCGGGGGTCGCACTCCCAAGTGGAACACTCTTTGTGACTGCGGGTGCGGTTAACCCGGCAAATGCAGCGATCAAGAAGTTGGCATTGGCGGAGTTCAACGCCTGCAATTCTGCCACACCGCTGGCCGACGGCGCCGTGATGGTGCTCCCGTTGTTCGTGGAACGAGTACGGTCCCATTGAGACGAACCGAACACGAAAAGTTTATTGTGCTTGATCGGACCACCGAAAGCGAACCCAAAAGTGTTTTCAACCGAGACGGGATGGCAAGTCCCGGTCGCCGCGCAGCCAGCAAACAAATCTTCGTGCTTGGCAGTCGCCAAGGCTGAGTTCGTGGCTAATTCCCAGGCAGATCCGTGAAAGTCGTTAGTTCCGCCTTTGTAGATGACGTTCGTGACAGACCCGCCGCCTCGGCCGAACTCGGCGCCGTACGAGTTAGTCAAAATGGTTATCTGGCTGATCGCTTCCAAGTTGGTGGGTTGGAAAGCTTGGCCATTAATCGAATTGTCGTTGTTATCTTGCCCGTCGATTAGAAAATTATTGGCCCGCGGCCGCGTGCCATTCACAGAGAAGTCTACGCCATTACTGATGCCCCGATTTCCGGGATCTTGAACCCCAGCCTGGGTCAGTACCAAGGCGATCGGGTTGAGGCCGAAAATTGGCAGGTCGTGAATCTCTGCGGAAGAGATGCTGGAGCTTAAATCGCCCGACTGCGTCTGTAGCTCTTGGCCCGTCGACGCCTCAACGAGTACTGTGGCGCTTACTCCAGCAACTTCCAGAGAGCCGTTAATAGTAGTGGTGAGCGACGCCTTCACGTCGACATCGGAAATCTTGAGTTCCGCGAATCCCGGTTTCTTGACGAGGACAGAATACCTGCCGGGCAAAAGTGCCTCAATGCGGTATGAACCAGTTGAATCCGTTTCCACAATACGCGGTTCCCCACCGCGGTCGAGGCTGGTTGCTTGAACGCTTGCAGCTGGAACGCCAGCACCTGACTTGTCTACTATTGCGCCCGCGATGGCCCCGTTGCTCGACTGCGACTTCGAGATCGGGCTAAGAATCAAACCAAGGACAGTTACCAACAAACTTAGAAAACCAACGAAACGCAACATACTCTTCATCTATTGCCCCCATGCGCTGAAGATGTAAAAGTCGGAAACCAGACCACCACAGTCTGGGCACAACATTTGCACGACATCTTCCAATCTCACGTCACGATAAGTTTGTTGTAAAATCTTGCTAACTCTATTATTTAGTATAGATTACACATCTTGAGCTTCGCAGTTTATATATGGTTTATACCAAATTCCATATAGTTTCTGGGGATGACTACCATTAAAGGAATGACAATGTACAGTTCCTGTCGACGAATCCCTGGGTGGTTTTGCATAGCGCAACCTGGATTTAACATGTCGTGGCTAAACACACCATCATCTTGAAGACTGTCGCTCCTAAGCCGCTTGACAATTAGGGCTCCGCCCGGATAAACCTCTTCGCGCCATGAATACTGCACACCCAATTCGCCCTGCCAAACCATCCCGCCGTCAGTTCTTTCAAGCCGCGGGCACCCTGTCCGCAGCGGTTCTCGCTCCTAAAATCTCCAGCGCCGGCACCCCTGAGGACAGTGCTACTCTTCCTCCCGCGTTTTCCGCCGTCAAGCCGCTCGGCAATCGCATTCACCCCGTTACTCCCGACGAGTTCCATCAGCGCATCGACCACGCGCAGCGCCTCATGGCCGATGCGCCGCCGGCTCCCAGCGGCTCGCCATCGCAGGCCACAAAATACGACGCGCTCTTCTTCGCCCCAGGTACTTCGCTCTATTATTTCACCGGGATCCGCTGGGGCCTCAGCGAACGCCTCGTGGGCCTGGTCATCCCTCGCGTGGGCCACCCCATTCTCGTGGTACCCGGCTTCGAGGAAGGCCGCCTCCGCGAAAAACTCCATCTCCCGCTCGAAGTCCGCATCTGGCAAGAAGATCAAAGCCCCACGAAAATCGCAGCCGCCGCGCTGGCCGACCAAAACATTCGCGCCGGCCGCATGGGCATCGAAGAAACCGCCGGTTTCACCTTTTTCGATCATCTGCGCGACGCCGCGCCCGGCTTTCAATACGCCTCCGCCGATCCCGTCACCATCGCTTGCCGCGCCCATAAATCCGCGCACGAGCTGGAGCTCATGCGCCTCGCTTGCGAGGCCACCTTCGATGTCTTCCGCGCCACGTTCGCTTCCCTGAAGGAAGGCATGTCGCAAGACGACATCGCGCACCTCGTCGAAGCCGGCTTTGCGAAAATGAATCTGCACGGCGGCGCGCTCGTTCTTCTCGGCGCTTCCGCAGCGTTGCCGCACGGCACCTTGCAACCGCAAAAACTAAAGGAAGGTGATGTCGTTCTGATTGATGGAGGATGCGGAGTGGACGGCTATGCCTCCGACGTCACGCGCACCAGCGTGTACGGCAAGCCCAGCGAAAAAATCTCGCGCGCCTTCGAACTGGTGCGCAAATCGCAAGACGCCGCGCTGGATGCCGCGCGCGCCGGGCGCCTCTCCGGCACCGTCGATGATGCCGCACGCGTCGTCATCGTCAATGGCGGCTTCGGCCCCGACTACAAATTCTTCACCCATCGACTGGGTCACGGCATCGGACTCGACGGCCACGAGCATCCCTATCTCGTGCGCGGCAGCAAGACCATCCTCGAACCCAGCATGACGTTTTCGAATGAGCCCGGCATCTACATCCCCGGCGAATTCGGCTTGCGCTGCGAAGACGATATGGTCATCGCCGCCGATGGACCGGCCCAGCTCTTGACGCCAGGCTTCGCGCCCTCGCTCGAAAAGCCCTTCGCCTAAGCCGGCCGCCCCTACTCCCGCAGCCCCTCGCAAAAATCCACCACGCGCGCCTCCGCCCAGAATCGCTTGACTCCCCCGTGCCTCGAAATAAATCCGCAATGTCCCCCGCGCTCCGGCGCCACAAACCGAATGGCCGGATTCTCTTCCACCAAGGCCGCCAAAAACGATTCATACGGCACGAACGGATCATCCTGCGCGGTAATCATCAGCATCGGCACGGAGACTCGCGCCACCACTTTGCGTGCTCCCGCCGCTTCGTAATATTCCTGCGCGTCGCGGTACCCAAAACTCGGCGCGGTGATGGCATCATCAAATCCCCGCACCGAACGAATCTTCCCAAGGCCATCGCGCGAATAAATCTGTGGGAACAGCGCTACCTTCCGCGCGTACCGCGCCATCAGTCCCTTGACAAACCATCGCTGATAAAAATAGTTCTCGCGCTTCTGCAGCGCATCCGCGGACGCGGCCAAGTCAATTGCCGGACAAATCCCGCACACTCCCCGCAGCGCTCTCGGCACTGCGTCCCCATACTCCCCCGCCATCTTCGTCACTAAATTCCCGCCCATCGAATATCCCGCAAAGAAAACTTGGCTGAACCCGTCGCCTTTCGCCAATTCCTCCAGCACCGCCCGGTAATCCCCGCTCAGCGCGGAGTTGTACAGCGTGGGCGTAAGCTTTTCCGAGCCGCCACAATTCCGCTGGTTCAGCCGCACCACATGAAACCCGCGTTGGTACGCCTTTTCCGCAATCCCCAGCACGTAGTTCGAATCGCAAGAGCCCTCCAGGCCGTGCACAATCGCAATCACCGGCACATCCTTCCCCTTCCCCTCCTGCCAGTGACACATCCCGCGCAACTGCGAATCTTCCGCAACGCGGAACAACCGCGCCTCCGCCTTCGGCAGCGCAAACCGCCGCGGCCAGTACGCAGAAGCAATCGTCATCGCATGCCCATTCCGCAACCATGCATGCGGCTCAAACTCGGGAATCAGTCCGTTTTCCCCCACGAACTTCAGATTATACCTTTCTCAGAGAAACCGCTGTCCTTGCGCGTTTGACCGCCCTAAACCCTTCCGGTAAGATGGAATTCGCATGAAGAAATCACGCGGCCATTTCAACATTGTTTTGCGCCCGGAACCCGAAGGTGGGTTCACCGCCATGGTGCCAATCTTGCCCGGCTGCGTGACCTACGGACGAACCTTGGCCGAGGCAAAGGAAATGGCTAAGGACGCCATTTCGGGCTACATCGAGAGTCTCAAGAAACATAAAGAGCCAATTCCGACCGACGATGAATCGTTGGTTGCATCGCTCGACCTCGAGTATGCCGAAGCTCCCCGCAGTTAAGCCACGCGACATCGCTAAGTTCTTGGAGCGCAATGGTTTTGTGCTCGACCACGTTTCAGGGAGCCATCACATCTATTACAACTCCATGTCGAAGCGCCGAGCCGTCGTTCCCAAGCATAACCGCGACATTCCAAAAGGCACTCTTGTATCCTTGCTCAGGGAGGCCGGTTTCACTCGAGAAGCGTTAATCGAGTTCCTTGACGGAAGGTAAAAGCGTAAGGCGAACTTGACCGAAGCTGCGTCCACCCCTACAATTAAAGATTCACAGTGACGCATTTTTTCGATTCGATGAATTCTTCCCACGGCCCAGCGGGCACCCGCTGGGCTGCGCTGTTTTGTGGGCCATACCGCCACCCCGTCGGCCGCCCGCAGATTCCAAATCGAGGACGCAATGATTAACGGTTCCATCCCCGAAGGCCTCACGTTCGACGACGTTCTGCTGCTGCCCGGCAAGTCCGCGGTTCTCCCTGCTGACGCCGACACGCGCACCTGCTTCACGCGCAAGCTGCCCCTGAACATTCCGCTGGCTTCCGCCGCCATGGACACGGTCACCGAATCGCGCCTGGCCATCGCCATCGCCCGCCAGGGCGGCATCGGCATCGTGCACAAAAACATGCCCATCGACCGCCAGGGCGAAGAGGTAGACCGCGTCAAACGGTCGGAAAGCGGCATGATCGTCGACCCGGTCACCATCTCTCCCGACATCACGCTGCGCCAGGCCCTGGAAATCATGAACAAGTACAAGATCTCCGGCCTGCCGGTCACCCGCGGCACCCGCCTCACCGGAATCCTGACCAATCGCGACCTGCGCTTCGAGAAAAATCACAATCAACTCGTAAGCTCGGTGATGACCAAAGATAATCTGGTCACCGTGCCTGTTGGCACCACGCTCGACGAAGCCGAGCGGCTCCTGCAAAAGCATCGCATCGAAAAGCTTCTCGTCGTCGATCAGGACTTCAATCTGAAGGGTCTCATCACCGTCAAAGACATCCAGAAAAAGCTCGAATATCCGCGCGCCGCGAAAGACGAGCAAGGACGCTTGCGCGTCGGCGCGGCCATCGGCGCCACCGGCGATTTCCTCGAACGCGCCGTCGAAATGGCCAAGTACAAGACCGACGTCATCGCCATCGACACCGCGCACGGCCACTCCGCGCGGGTGATGGATGCGATTAAAGCCATTCGCCACCGCTTGCCCGATGTCCAGCTCATCGCCGGCAACGTCGCCACCTACGAAGGCGCAAAGGATCTCATCGCTCTCGGCATCGACGGCCTGAAGGTCGGCATGGGGCCCGGTTCCATCTGCACCACGCGGGTGGTCACCGGCGCCGGCGTCCCGCAAATCACCGCCGTCATGGACGCCGCGCGCGCCGCGGAAGGCACCGGCATTCCCATCATCGCCGACGGCGGCATCAAATTTTCCGGCGACATCACCAAAGCCATCGCCGCCGGCGCTTCCTGCGTGATGATCGGCAGCCTTTTCGCCGGCACGGAAGAGGCCCCCGGCGAAACGATTCTCTACCAGGGACGCACCTTCAAGTCCTATCGCGGCATGGGCTCTTCCGCCGCCATGGAAGAAGGCTCCGCTGACCGCTACTCCCAGGAAGACGAAGTCCAGCGCGGCAAGTCCGTCCCCGAAGGAGTCGAAGGCCGCGTGCCCTACAAAGGCTCCCTGGCCGCCCTCACCGATCAACTCGTTGGCGGCCTGCGCAGCGGCATGGGCTACGTCGGCGCCGAAAACCTAAAAGCCCTCACTGCGCGCAGCAAATTCGTACGCGTCACTTCCGCCGGACTTCGCGAAAGCCACGTGCATGACGTAATCATCACCCGCGAAGCTCCCAACTACCGCATGGAATGAAAAAAGTGAGACAGCCCGGCCTGCCGCAGGCGGGCATTTCGGGCTGTCCGGGTTAACCCCTGGCGACATCCCTGTACAATGGACGCTTGATGAACGGAGCCTCCCCGCGTGTCTGACCAACCCTGGCGCAATCCGCGTCCCGCGCCGAAGCTCCCCGAAGTGCAACCGCGCCTCAAGCAACTGGTGATTCCCGCGTGGCTGCGCGTCTGGTGGCCTGCGTTCCTGTGGGCCGTCATCATTTCCATCATGTCCACCGACGTCTTCTCCGCCCAGCACACCGCCTCGTTCATCGAGCCCATCGTTCGCTGGTTCAAACCCGACCTCACCGCTCACCAGTTTCTTGTCATCCACCACTACATTCGCAAGTCTGCTCACTTCGTCGAATACTTCATTTTCTGCTTGTTACTCTATCGTGGCATTCGCGGCTTCCGCATTGGCTGGCGCTGGTCCTGGGGACTCACCGCATTCTTCATCGCTTTCGGCTATTCCGCTCTCGACGAAATTCATCAAGCCTTCGTCGCCAGCCGGGAAGCCTCCCCATACGATTCCCTTATCGATTCCATCGGCGCCTTCGTCGCTTTCACCATCCTCTGGTTCTGGTTCCGCTCGCGTAATCGCCGGATCACGGCCAGAGAGTCTTAGCATGAAATTAGCCTGTCTCTCTTGCTTGGCTTGCGTCGGTATGTTGATATTGGCCTCTGTCGCTTGCTCCCAACAGGTTGCCATCACGATCGACGATCTGCCCTCGCACGGCTCCCTGCCTCCCGGCATGACTCGCGCCGACGTCGCGAAAAGCATCCTCAAGACGCTCAAGGACGCTCGCGCTCCCAAAGTCTATGGTTTCGTCAACGCCCGCAAACTTGAGCAGCATCCCGAAGACATCGAAGTCCTCAAGCTCTGGCGCGGCGCCGGCTTCCCCCTCGGCAATCACACCTACGCCCACCTCAGCCTTAACGCCAGTACCGTCGACGAATTCGATCAGAACGTTTCAGCGGACGAACCCATCTTGAACTCCCTGATGGGCCGCCAGGACTGGCACT
>Ga0209117_1000835_pt1 | contig 11488 bp, 9 predicted proteins | sample BlaSpr_A8_OM2_M2_FD_187978 | JGI IMG/M metagenome (GOLD analysis project Ga0209117, IMG submission 187978) | Forest soil microbial communities from Thunder Bay, Ontario, Canada - Black Spruce, Ontario site 2_A8_OM2_M2 (SPAdes) (version 2) | ecosystem: Environmental > Terrestrial > Soil > Boreal...
TTCTCGCCGCACCGCCGGGCATCGTCCGTCAAGTCGTGAATGGCTTTCCGCGGCCTTGCATTACCCGCTTAGTAGCGGCTTGGAACCCCCATCAAAGTTTGGAGAAAGAGCGGCGTGAGAATCTCGCAGGAAAACCCGAGGGCGGTGTGCAGATATGGTTTCGAGAAGTATGGCCCCGCTGGGCTGCTGATCTCCTCAGCCGATCGAGGTTGGTCGGGCCTGTCCGCAGAGCTTCGGAGTCACAGTAACGGCGTCATTGCGTGGAAAAGCGCGCAATCCGATACTGAAATTTGCGTCGATATCGACGGTAATGGATCGGTTATTACAAGGCGTGGTGGCGGCATTTTCGACCGGACAGTGGCCGAGCGGGGGACAATCTGGCTTTCTCCAGCCGGTTTGCAGGAGGATTTCATCGAGATTTCCGATCCGGTGCCGAGAATTTTGCATATCTATCTTCCGTCGAGCCACTTCTCCGCCAACAGCATTGGTATTGACCTCGATGAATCGGTGATCGCATCGCTCCGCTACGAAAGCGGCTTCCAGGACCCGCTTCTGGCTGAGATCGCATATGCAATTGTCTCGGAACTTCAGAGCGAGACTCTCGCCGGCAGGCTGCTGGCCGAGACCTTGGCCTCCAGTCTCGCAGCAAGACTGGTTCAAAACCGTGTCAGATCGTCACGTGCTCGGACTGTATTGCCTATCAGGCCGGAAGGATTGGACCGACGCAGGCTCTCCCGCGTATTGGACTGCATAGAGGCTAACTTGGAAGGCGATCTTACGCTTGATCACCTGGCATCGATTGCGTGCCTGAGTCGCTTCCATTTCGCGCGAGCATTCAAGGCCGCCCTAGGTAAAACTCCCCACCAATACGTCACCGCGAGGCGCATCGAGCTTGCCAAGGCGCTTTTGAGACGAAGAGAGCGGTCCTTGGTCGATGTTGCCCTCGCACTAAACTTTTCATGCCAGGCTAATTTCACACGAGCATTTCGGCGCCTAACAGGTCAGACACCGGGTCAGTATCGGAGCAGCTTCAGGTTGCAGTGACGAAAGCCACTACAGCGCTTGTATCTTTCCTCTCTTGAAATTAGTCCCGAGTTTGCAGGCGACGACATGTCATGTTCGCCTAGCCGATTTCTGCGTGCCTCTATAGTCAGCAATAAATGACAAAACTGCAGCAACCGTAGCAAAGCTACGGCCAAGCAATCCGATCATGATTTCCGTCAGATCAGCCGCCCGGCCTGATCACAAAGCAAGTCAACTTGCCGATCGGCTCGCGTGACGCCATCGAAGTTCTCGCCGGGCCAACCATAGGAAGAACTATCATGGCCTCGGAACAGAAGGTCGCGGTGATTACCGGCGCCTCACAGGGCATCGGTGCCAGTTTGGTAAAAGGTTTCCGCGAGATTGGCTATGGCGTTGTTGCCACCTCCCGCTCGATTAGGGCGAGCGAGTTTGCCAGTGATGCGGAAATCCTTGTCATCGATGGCGACATCGCCGCCGCCTCTACTGCCGACCGCGTCGTCAGCGCGGCCATCGAGCGCTTTGGGCGCATCGACACGCTGGTAAACAATGCCGGCGTCTTCATCCCCAAGCCTTTCATCGACTATTCCGAAGCCGACTTCATGAGGATGACAGCTGTAAATCTGGCGGGGTTCTTCCACATCGCGCAGAAGACACTGTCCTCGATGCTGTGGGCGGGCTCCGGTCACATCGTCAACATCACGGCAGCGATCGCCGAACAGCCAATGGCATCGCTTCCGGCGGGACTTGCCGCTCTGACCAAAGGTGGCCTTAACGCGGTGACCCGCTCTCTTGCGATCGAATACGCCGGCCGGGGTATTCGGGTAAACGCAATTTCGCCCGGCGTGATCATGACGCCAATGCATTCGCCTGAGACGCGCGAGTTCCTCTCCGGTTTGCAGCCCATGGGCCGAATGGGGGAGACACAAGAAATCGTCAACGCCGCCCTGTATCTCGAAAGGACCGCATTCGTCACAGGTGAAATCTTGCATGTCGACGGCGGTGCGTCCGCAGGCCGCTGGTGAGGAGGAGCGTGATGTGGCCGGATCGGCGCCTGATTGACCTTTTCAAGATAGAGCACCCATTGATCCTGGCACCAATGGCGGGATTTGGGACGGTAGAACTTGCAGCTGCGGTCTGCGAGGCTGGCGGCTTAGGCTCGATCGGTTGCGCGACGATGCAGCCACAGATCGCTGCGAAGGCAATTCAAGACTTCCGGGGACTGACGAGCAAGCCGCTCAACGTCAACTTCTTTTGTCACCTCCCAGCGAGTGGCGATGCTGAGCGCGAGCAAGCCTGGCATCGTCGGCTGTTACCCTACTATCGTGAGCTGGGGATCGACCATGGGCCGCGACCGTCCCGAATGGATCTTGCACCATTCGGCGAGCCCATGTGCGAGGTCCTAGAGAGCACCAAACCCGAAGTCGTGAGCTTTCATTTTGGCCTGCCAGACCACGCATTGTTGGCCCGGGTCAAGGCAGCGGGCTGCCGTGTCATGTCGTCGGCGACGACGGTCGAAGAGGCGCGCTGGCTGGAAGCCCGAGGCGTCGATGCCATCATCGCGCAGGGCTATGAAGCAGGCGGGCATCGGGGGATGTTTCTAGCCACGGACCTTAACAACACGATAGCCTCGCAACCGGGGACATTGGCCTTGGTGCCGCAGATCGTTGATGCTGTCAGCGTGCCGGTCGTAGCCGCTGGCGGGATAGCCGACGGGCGCGGCATCGCCGCCGCATTTGCGCTTGGCGCGTCCGCAACGCAAATCGGGACCGCCTATCTCCGCTGCCCTGAAGCAGTAACGTCATCGTTGCATCGCCATGCCCTGCGACAGGTGCGCGAGGATGCAACCTTGCTGACAAATGTGTTCTCCGGGCGACCCGCACGCGCCATCGCCAACCGGCTCGCTATCGAGCTAGGCCCGATCTCGGATGCTCCACCGGATTTCCCGCTGCCTATCGGGGCGCTAAGACCCTTGCAGGCCGAGGCGGAGTTAAAGGCTTGCAGCGACTTCACTCCGCTCTGGTCGGGCCAGTCCGCCCCGCTGGGGAAGGAGATGCCAGCCAAGGCGCTGACCCTCAAACTGGCGAGAGAAGCAATCGAACGGTTCAGGCATCTCGACGCGGATGATCGGTAGGCGGCAGCGGCATATTGAATGTCAGAGGAGGGAGTGACTTGGGGATCGTTTATGCTTGCGGATGCCGGCCATGTCGTTGTCGTTGATGATGATGCATCGTTGCGACAAATAGTGGTCAGGTATTTGGAAGATCACAATATGCCGACCAAGCCTGCCTCGAACAGAACCGAGCTAAATCGTCATTTTACGGGAACCGTCCCCAGCTTGATTATTCTGGATCTGCGGCTTGGCCAGGATGACGGGCTCGATCTGTTGCGGGAAATTCGTTCTCATTCGGATGTTCCGGTCATTATCACGACCGGCCATCGTCCAGATGAAATCGATCGCATCGTCGGCCTCGAGCTCGGCGCCGACGACTACATCGTAAAGCCGTTCAGCCTCAGGGAATTGCTTGCCCGTGTCCGTGCCGTGTTGCGGCGGCAGGAAATGGGGCGGGTGGCACGGACCCATGATCCGGAGCGAGGTGGGTACAGATTCGACGGCTGGCAGCTTGAACGGCGTGGCCGGAGGCTCCTCGATCGCGGTGGGACGCCGGTCTCGCTGAGCAAGGGCGAATATGCGTTGTTGCTGGCTTTTCTCGAAGCGCCTCAGCGGCCGCTCTCGCGGGAGCATTTGTTGCAGGCTACCCGAATCCACGAAGATGTTTTCGATCGCAGCATCGATGTCCAAGTGTTGCGGCTGCGGCGTAAACTGGAGACCGATCCCAGTAAACCGCGTCTGATTCAAACCGAGCGCGGCGTTGGCTATACCTTCGCGTTGCCGGTCGAACCGTTCTAAGAATGATGAAAATGTGTCCCCGCGCGGTTAGGGTGTAGTTCTATTGCCCGCGCAGGTGATGATCCCGTAACCGGAGATAGAGTCTCCAAATCAGTTCACGGGAAATCTCATTCCGACAGGGTCATCCTTGCCATTGCCTTGGTTGAACGCCTGCTAAAGCTTTGGCACTTGCATAGATCACAACATCAAACGCCATCGACAGTTTTTTGTCGGTATCACGGCACGAAGCGCCTGCACGCAGGTGCGAATTCCGAGGCGGCGTCACAAAGTCTCAAGCAGCGGACCGTGCAGGAGGCGGCGGCGAACCGCGGAGAGTGCTTCGGGATGCCCGCCCGCAATGCTGATCAGCGGTCCATCACCAAGCTCTTCGTGGATCAACCAGGCGCGCGCAAGAGTCCGTCGGCGAAGATCCCGCAGCTTGCGTTTGAAAATCTTGCCGCTGGCTTCGCGCGGCAGTGCGTCGAGGAACTGGATGTCCTTCGGCACCTTGAAATTGGCGAGGCGTCCGCGTAGAAAATCCTGCACCGCGGCAGCCGACAGCACAGCGTTGGGCTCGCGCTCGATGCAGGCGAACAGCCGCTCGCCGTACTCGTCGTCGGGAACGCCGAACACCGCGCAGTCGCGCACGCCATCCATGCCGATCAGCGCGTTCTCGATTTCGGCCGGGTAGATGTTGACGCCGCCCGAGATCACCATGTCGCGCTTGCGGTCGCACAGGAACAGATAGCCGTCCGCGTCGAGATAGCCGACGTCGCCGACGCTGACGAGCCCGTCACGGCCGGCTTCGGCGCGCGCCTCGGCCTTGCCGTGGTAGTCAAAATCAGGCGTTGCGACCTGGCGCATGAAGATTTCACCGGGCTCGTTGATGTCGCACAGGCTGCCGTCGGGACGGAAGATTTTCACGATGCCGCCCTCGATTGCGCGGCCAACGGTGCCGGGCTTGGCGAGCGCTTCGGCGGCCGAGTGCCACACCGGAACTCCGGTTTCGGTCGAGCCGAAATATTCGTGCACCACCGGTCCCCACCAGTCGATCATCGCGCGCTTGACCTGCGGCGGGCATGGCGCCGCGCCGTGCACGACGAAGCGCAGCGACGACAGATCGTTGCGGCGTTTCACCTCGTCCGGCAGACGCAGCAGGCGAACGAACATGGTCGGCACCATGTGCATGTGGGTGACGCCATGGCGCGCGATCAGTTGCAGCATGTCCTCGGGGTCGAAACGCGGTTCGAGTACGATTTTGCAGCCGCTGCGGAACGCCAGCATGCCGTAGGAATTCGGCGCCGAATGATACATCGGCCCGTTCATCAGGATGACCTGATCCTCGCCGGCCTTGATGCCGAAGGCGGTGGTGCCGACCCGTGCCGAGGCCGCTTGGTGTTCGGGCGTCATCGGCTTGCGCCGTACGCCCTTGGGTAGCCCGGTGGTGCCCGACGTATAAAACATCGGCGCGCTGCCAATCGGCGCGTCCTGCAATGCCATATGTGTGTCGCGCCATTGGTCCCAGTCGATCATGCCGTCGGGCACGCGCGTTAGTTCGGCTGTAATGTCGAAAGCGGTAGCGATTTCCGGCGGCGTCGCCACCACCAGCAGCCTGATATGGCCGGGCAGGCCGTGCCTGATCTGCGGCAACAGGTCGGCATGACAGACCAGGATTTCGGCGCCGCTGTCCGCGAGGATGTAGGCGACCTCTTCGGCCTTGAGGTGCCAGTTGATCGGTACCACCGGACTGCCCAGCGCCGCGGCGCCGCCGGAGACATCGAAGAACGCAAAATCGTTGCGCAGCATCATGGCGACCGGCCTGCCGCCGCCAAGGCCGAGCGCACGAAACCCGCTCGCCGCGCAGGCGATGCGGGCGTGAATCTCCGGATAGGTAACGCTGCGGTCGCCGCCGATGATCATGGTTCGTTTACTCCTGGTGGTCGTCCAGAATATCGCCGAAGCCGACCCAGCTCTTGCCGTCGAAGCGGCGCAGCCGCAATTGCTGGAACGGCAGATAGTCCTCGGAACTGGTCGATACTGTCATCCCAGGCAGCAGTAACGGCAGCGGAACTTCGTGCAACGAGGCCGCCTGGCGCTGGATGTTATCGCGGCTGAAATCGTCCTTGCAGGCGGTCAACACATTCATCAGCAGCGTCGCAAAATGATAGCCAGCCGCGTAGTTCGAATTGTTCAGGTCGGCGTTCGGCAGGTACTGCTTCATGAAGGCGAAATACTCCTTCACGCCGGCATCGTCGGCCTCGGCATCCCCCTGTTCGCGCGCTCCAATGAGGGCCTGTCGCTGACCTCGCAGGGACGAAAATTCCGAGAACATGTCGAGACGATGGCCGCCGCCGCCCTGCGCGCCGAGGCCGCGGTCTCGGCGACCGGCGCGCAGGCTCATGGCGTAGTGAAGCTATCGATCGGGCCGACGCTGGCCTCGCACTGGCTGATGCCGCGGCTGGGGCCGTTCCTGCGCGCGCATGACCATATCCAGCTCGAGATCATCACCCACCCGTTTCCGGCGAGCGTCCGCCGCCGCGAGGCCGATGTCGTGCTGCGCCCGGTCGACAGCGGCGAAGAGAATTTGATTGGCCGGCGGATCGGCCGCCTCGGCACCGGCTTCTACGCCTCGCGCGACTACGCGGCGCGACGGCCGCTGCCGGAACGGCGTGACGAATGGAAGGGGCACAGCGTCATCGGCTTCGCCGACCCAACGTCGAACGTGGGGCTGGCGCGCTGGAGCGATGTCATCACCCGGCAAGGGACGGTGGTGCTGCGCTGCTCGTCGCGGGGAGAAATGCTGGCCGCCGCAAAGGCTGGCCTCGGCATCTCGGCGCTGTCCTGTTTCGCCGCCGCCGGCAATCCCGATCTGGTTCGGGTCGCCCCGCAAAAATTGGTCAACGTGGCGGATCTCTGGCTGCTGGCGCATCCGGACCTCGTCGACCTCCCAGCGGTGCGCGCGGTGATCGACTTCGTCACCGCTTGCGCGCGCGAGGACCGGGTCAGGCTGCGCGGCTGAGTTTAGTTGAAAATCATGCCTTCGCGCTTCGCTTCTTCAATACCCGGTAGTAGCTTCCCCAGAGATGCGCCGCCACGAATCCGCGTGCACTCAAGGCGAAGCTACTTCCGAACACGGAACGCAGGGTGGTGATAGAGGCCGCCCGCTCCGCCAATCAGCGTGATAAACTCGCGTCGTCTCATGTTTCATCAGCCCCCGCCAAGAACGACACCCTAAACACATCAGTGGGGGCACCACGCGATATTGCCGAAAGGGCTCATGTCTGGGTTGGGTCAATCGCTACCGAAATGGGCTGTCCGCGCCATGTCCGCTTTCCCCCCGATCGCGACGACTGAGCGGACATCGCGGGATGTCTCTAACGTGCCACTTCCAGACTCATGCACCGCAGCAAAACGTTGTCATTCGATCACCTCATCTGCGCGCGCAATCACTGAAGCAGGCACGGTTATGCCGAGCGACTTAGCTGTCTTGAGATTGATGCTGAGGTGGAAACGCGTAGGTTGCTCGAATGGTAGGTCCGCGGGGTTGGCTCCCTTCAAAATGCGATCAATCAAAGAGGTCGCGCGATCGTAGATTTTCATCCAGGTCTGGGTTATAGGACGACAAGCCGCCTTCGCGCACATAGTTTGCCCGCTCGTAGGTGGCCGGCAGCCGATGTTCATCAACAAATTCGTAGACCCGTCGGCGATTCAGGCGAGTGAGTGCATCCGAGACCAAGAGAATTGCATCCGGTGGATCGCGCACCATGCTTGCGAAAGCTTCATCAAAATCGTCCGGCTCACGCACGGCGAGTGGTTGCACCCGAACCCCAATTGTCCGCGCGGCGTCTGCCGCCGACTTGTATCGCAGCGTCATGCCCAGATCGCTTGCGTTCCAGAGCATTGCGACGGTGCGCACCATAGGCACCATGTCTTTGATCAGTTCGAGACGCTTGGGAGCAAGTTCGATGGCCATATCAGAGACGCCAGTTACGTTGCCGCCTGGCCGCGACAGACTTTTGACCAAACCCGTTTCAACGGGATCTCCCCCCGCTTCGGTCGACACGATTGGAATGGTTGTCGTGGCGTTCTTGGCGGCCATGGCTGCCGGAAAGCTGAAGGTAAGGATCACGTCAACGTTGCTCGCCACGAGATCCTTGGCAAGCTGTGGCAGCTGTTCAGAGTGGATCCCACTAGCACGGATTTCGAGCGCCATATTGCGATCGGGCATGTAGCCGTGACTCGCTAAAGCACGCAGCATCGCGTCAAAAATGCTCTTCGCGTCGACGGGTCCATCGGTACTGAGGATCCCGATGCGATACACCTTTGACGCAGTCTGAGCGAGGCCCGCAAACGGCCATGCGGTGATCGTGCTCACAAGGGACGCAATGAATTCCCGCCGCCTCATGGGATTTCCCCCCGACCAAGGGCTACACGCTACCACATTACAGAACGAGGGTTGTGTTGTGCATCACAGCAAAATTGCGCGGCCGATGTCGCCTATGGGGTCAGTCGCGTCACAATTTGCAAATGCCGACGCTCTTGCTTGTCCGCTCCGCACTGAAAGCGACCAATGCGCTGCAATGCAGCCGATGACGCGACGTACCAATAGCAGACCTCAAATTGAAATCCCTCAAAAGACTAAAGGGCGGGACGCTTTCGGCGCCCCGCCCCTATTCCTTCAAGTGACGGAGATCAGTCGTCGTATTCGGCGGAGACATCCTTGCCGGTGTAGTCCGGCATCAGCGCCGCCGCGATCAGGGTGATCACGGAGCATAACGCAAGGTAGATCGCGATGGCGTAGCCGGTGTGGTAGGCGGCGAACAGCGCGGTCGCGATCAATGGCGCCGGGCCGCCGGCGATGATCGAGGCGAACTGATAGCCCAGCGACGAGCCGCTGTATCTGAGCCGGGGCGTGAAGGCTTCGGCGATGAATGCCGCCTGTGGGCCATACATCATATCGTGCGGAATGAGCGACAGCACGACGGCGATGAACACCGCCGACGGAATAGCGGTATCCAGCATGCCGAAATAGAGGAACCCGAACAGTCCGCAAACCGCGGTGCCGATCAGGTACATCTTCCTCCGGCCAATGCGATCGGAGAGGTGGCCGAAGAACGGGATCGAGAAGAACGACACGGTTGAGGCAACCAGCACCGCGGTGAGGATGAAATCCCGCGACATTTTCAGCGTGCCGACGCCATAGGCGAAGATGAAGGCAGTGAAGATGTAGAACTGCGACTGCTGGCCGAGGCGCACCAGCGCGGAGAGCAAGATCTCCTTCGGTTGCTTCTTGAAGACCTCGACAATGGGTGCCCGCTCGATCTTCTTGTCGTTGAGGAGCTTCTGGAATACCGGCGTCTCCAGGATGCCGAGCCGGATCCACAGCCCGATCCCAACGAGGACGATGCTCAGGATGAACGGAATGCGCCAGCCCCAGTTGAGGAATTGGTCGCCCGACCAGGCGGTGGCGCCAAGCATGACGATGGTCGACAGGAACAAGCCAGCGGGCACGCCCCATTGCGGCCAGGAGGCAAGGAAGCCGCGGTTATGCTGGCCGCTGCGCGACCATTCCATCGACAACAACACCGAGCCGCCCCATTCGCCGCCGACGCCGATGCCCTGGATCGCGCGCAGCACGGTCAGAATGATGCCGCCCCAGATGCCGGTCGACTCATATGCGGGCACGAAGGCGATCAGGAAGGTCGCGATCCCCATGAGCATGAGGGTCGCGATCAGCGTCGCCTTGCGGCCGATGCGGTCGCCGTAGTGACCGAAGATCGCAGCGCCCACCGGCCGCGCCGCGAAGCCGACGAAGTAGGTGCTGAAAGCCAAGAGCGTGGCCGTGGTCGGATCCGAGTTCGGGAAATAAAGCTTGCCGAAGACCAATCCTGCGGCGGTTCCGTAGAGGAAGAAGTCGTACCATTCGATGGTAGTGCCGACCGTGGCGGCGATCACCGCCTTGCGCAGTTCCCGGCTGTGGTCGGCCGCGGAAAGCGAGTCGTAAGCTGCTATCGAAGCCATGTGCGTTTCCCCCGTGATTATGTCCCCGTTTCGGCGGGTGCTTATTCCTGAGGCAGAGGATAAATCGTCCCCCTGCTAACGCAAGCCTTTAGCGGATGACTTGAAGCGTCATTCCCCGATCACCAGGAACCCGCGCGAACGATAGGCCAGGAGAAATCCAGATTGGAACGGCGCCTCTGGTCGAGGTCCGCTTTGGGTCCATGAAGAGACTCGACGCGCTGGAAATGCGATGTCCGCTGTTCCCCCGAAAACAGACGCAGACGGAATGCGCACGCCGTCTCGGTGGGCTTTCCGGATCTAATTCCAAAATATTGCGTGTGAACCAGAAGGGAGCGGGCTTCGGCCCAGCGCATGATTCGCGGTCCCATTTGTACTCGCAAAGATCCTTACATTTTGAGTATCGAGTTGGAATCGCGAGGGGTGCCTGATGACAGAGACGGAATCTCAGAAGTAACTGTCTTTAAGGGCTTCACGATGCGACCGACTACGCGCCCAGTCTGGTGAGGCAGGCGCTAACCGACGCGGGCGCGGCCCCTCTCTGAGGTCCGTTCAGGGTCAAAAAGCTGAGCTGACGGCCCCGAAGTCCAACTTCCGTACTACATCCCAAAGCGGACTCAACTCGGACATCGAGTCAGGTCCGAGAAGTGCCACAAACGGACTCATGCACCGCAACAAACGGCATCTCTATTCGATCACCTTGTCGGCGCGTCCAAGCATTGAGGGCGGCACGGCGAGACCGAGCGCCTTGGCGGTCTTGAGGTTGACGATAAGCTCGGACTTCGTCGGCGCCTGCACCCATCTGGGTTTGCCTTACGAAAGCCACCGACTACAGGCTCCAGATAGGAAAGGTTCCACGTCGGAGGTACAGCAATGATCCGCGCCACGGTACTCCGTGCGCTTGTGCTGGCGGCGGCTTTTGCCGCGGGGTTGACGCCGGTCACGTGCCTTGGCGAAAACAGCAATCGGTTGCCGACCAAGGCAACAAAGGAGCTACCGCCCGAGCTGCTCTCGCTGCTCCGACAAAAGAAGATGCCAAAACATTCACCGATCCTTGTGCGCCTTTTCAAGGAAGAGGCGGAGCTCGAAGTCTGGAAACAGGACACCACCGGCCGTTTCCAGATCCTCAAGATCTATCCGATCTGTCGGTGGTCGGGCGATCTTGGGCCGAAGTTGCAGGAGGGCGACCGTCAGGCTCCAGAGGGGTTCTATACAGTTACACCCGAGTTGATGAATCCCAACTCCAACTTCTATCTTGCGATCAACGTCGGCTACCCCAACAGCTTCGACAAAGCGAACAACCGCGACGGCAGCTTGCTCATGATCCACGGCGACTGCTCGTCGAGCGGTTGCTATGCCATGACCGACGAACAGATAAGCGAGATCTATTCGCTGGCGCGCGACTCATTCCTCGGCGGCCGGCCGTCATTCCAGGTCCAGGCCTATCCGTTCCGCTTGACGCCGGCGAATCTGGCGCGGCATCGAAATAATCCGAACTTGGCCTTCTGGACGATGCTCAAGATCGGCAACGATTACTTCGAGACGACGCATCTCGAACCC
>Ga0209117_1000836_pt1 | contig 11484 bp, 11 predicted proteins | sample BlaSpr_A8_OM2_M2_FD_187978 | JGI IMG/M metagenome (GOLD analysis project Ga0209117, IMG submission 187978) | Forest soil microbial communities from Thunder Bay, Ontario, Canada - Black Spruce, Ontario site 2_A8_OM2_M2 (SPAdes) (version 2) | ecosystem: Environmental > Terrestrial > Soil > Boreal...
AACCTGGCAGCCGCCAACAGCGGATACGTCGGCATGCTGCCCACGGTCCGCGCGGCGGAAGGCGACCATCGCCCCGCCGGCGCGTCCCGCCGCATCCTGGCCGTCATGGAAAGCCTGATCTCGCGTCGCGGCCTCAACCTGCGGCTCGCCCCTGCCATCACCCAGGCCTTCGAAGGTGCTGAGCTGAAGGGCAGCGACTACGCAGCCGAGCACGGCATCAGCAAGGAATCCGGCGGCCGCGAGCTACGTCAGGCGGTGGATGCGGGACTGCTGCAGACAGTGCGCTACCCGCAGGGAGAGGCAGGTTTCAAAGCCTCGCAGGACCTGCTCCGGGCGGTGGCGGAAGGGCTTGGCATGCCGGTCAACGCGGCGGCGCCGCTCACTGTGGAGACGATCATCGGCAGCCTTGCCGTCGGTCAGACGGAGGGCACCGTCACCATCATGTTCACCGACGTCGAGGACTCGACCCGGATGCTCTCGACCCGCGGCTTCACCGAGTCGCACGAGATCATGAAGGCCTACGAGGGGATCATCGACTCGAAGGTGGCCGAGCACGCCGGCCGCAGGATCAAGGGCCTCGGCGACGGCTTCATGATCAGCTTCGGCTCTGTGCGGCATGGCGTCGAATGCGCGCTGGACATTCAGCGTGCGATCGCCGAATACAGCAAGCTGAACCCGGAGCGGAAGATCAGGATCCGCATCGGCCTCAACACCGGCGAAGTGGTGGAAGAGGCGGGCGACATCTTCGGCGCTGCGGTCAACGTCGCAGCTCGGGTCGCGGGCAAGGCCAGGGGCGGCGAGGTCCTCGTCTCGGAGGTCGTCCGCCAGCTGGTCGGGCCGATGGCGGAGATGCAGTTCTCGGTTCGCGGCCGCTACAAGCTGAAGGGCTTCCCCGACCGATGGCGCCTGCACCAGGTCACCGCGACCGAGGTCAAGGAAACGCCACGCGCACTGCCCACAGGCGACGGCTTCGTCGACCGCGAGCAGGAGCGCCTGGACATCCGGATGATGCTCGACCGGGCGATGACCGGCGCCGGCGGAATGCTCTTCCTGGGCGGCCCGCCCGGAATCGGCACCTCTCGTCTGGCCTCCGAGATTGCGACGGAAGCCACAAGCAAGGGCTGGCTGGTCCTCAGCGGTCGCTGCGCCGAGGAGGGAGGCGCGCCGTACGCGCCGTTCCGCGAGATCCTCGCCGCTGCGGTTGCGGGATCCACCACCAGGACGCTCCAGGAAGCATCGAAGGACAACGGCCCGCTGATCTCTCACTTGGTGCCGGCATTGCGCCAGAAGGTGCGGGGCATGGCGCTCCCCGGCGAGATCCGGGCAGACAAGCTCCGCGAGCAGCTGTTCCACTCGATCTTCGATTTCCTGTCGGACGTTCGCGGATCGAAACCGCTGCTCATCGTCCTCGACGACCTGCACTGGGCTGACGACGCCAGCGTCCTGCTCGTTCGCGATCTGGCAGAGCGGGTCGGCGGAAGTCACATGGTCGTGATCGGCACGTACTGGGACAGCGAGCTCGAGTCGGGACGCCCCTTCGGCACTGTGCTTTCGCGACTGCTGCGCCGGCGCCGCGCGCAGCGCATCGCCATCGGCAAGCTTTCCGAAGCATCAGTCGAAAAAATCGTGGCAGGCCTGACCGAGACGCCGCTCTCGACTCAGCAGATCATCGGGATTCAGGCGGCCACCGACGGCAACCCCCTGTTTGTCGAGCACTCGTCTCTGTACATGGCGGAGTCCGAAAGCATGATGGGTGGATCGGGACGCGCTCAGGCCAGCTTCTCGGAAGAAGACCTCGAGCTCGCGCAGAGCGTGCGGGGCCTGATCGGCCGCCGCCTCGAGCGGCTCAGCGAGCCCGCGCAGAGAATGCTCGTCGCGGCAGCGATCATCGGGCGTGATTTCGACATCGCGCTGCTCGAGGCGTTCGGCGAGCTGTCAGGTCACGAGCTTCGTGACGCTCTCGAAGAGGCGACGCGCCACCGATTCCTGACCGCGTCAGGACCGGACAAATACCGCTTCGCGCACGACATAGTGAGACAGAGGGTGCTCGGGGTGGTTCCGCTGCCGCGGCTGCAGGCGTATCACCTCGCCGTCGCCGACACCCTCGAGCGCGTCTACGGCAAGAGTGCCGGCGAGCGGGCGGGAGAGATCGGCTATCACCTGTACCAGGCAGGTACGTCCGCCGACGCGGCGCGGACTGCCTCCTTCCTCGGCCACGCCGCCAAGAATGCCCTGGCGGTGGGCGCGTTCGAGGAGGTCCTCCGCCTGATCGAGACCACGCTCACGCTGCTGCCGGCTGACAGCAAGCGCGAGCGGGCCGAAGCCCTGACCAGGCGCGGCGAGGCATTCTGGGGTCTGGGCAGGATCGACGACGCGAAGGCGGCATGGAAGGGCGCAGCGGAGCGTTACGAGGAGCTGGACGACGCCAAGGCGTCACAGGGGATCGAGGAACGGCTGGCCGGTCTTGACGCCCCCAAGGAGTCCGAGGCGCCCACCGCGTAGTCGACACCGCCGGGCGACCCTAATCAACTCCGCTGGTCTCTGCTCTAATTCACGCCGCTGGGCGCAGCTCTCTAATTGACCAGGCGCGACGCAGGCGGGCTCGGCGCGTAGTCGGAGCTGAAAACCACAAGCGGCAGCGTCCCCGTGAAGGAGATGGTGTCGGCGATGAACCCGCCCGTGTGTTCAGTGCGGACGGCGGCTCGGGTCGGGATGTTCACGGCCGCCGACGGCGTGTAGACGAGCCCGATCAAGGCCGAGTTGCTGGCGGCATCTAGCAAGTTCGAGCAGGTGTTGGCGGGCGGGTTCGCTCGCCCTGGCTCATAAAGCACGATCCAGTTGTACTGGTACCCGCTGAAGATGAAGTTGTCTCCGTTGTTGGTGTACACGAGGCAACCGCCGGACGGAATGTAGAGGGAGACCGCTCCGGGCGTGATCGGACCCGGGCATGTGGCCGGCGCGCCCCCGACTGTGGCGCATTGGTTTTCGTTCGCCCGATCCCCACGAGGTGGGACCCCACGCTTGGCGTTCGAGTTCACCTGCCTGGACCCCAGCGGCGATGTCTGACCGTCTGGCGGATAAGCCCCGGTGGTACCTGGTGGGGCGAACTTATTTGGCGACCAACCCACGCTGAGTATCAAGGCGTCATAGGTTGCCGTCTCGTTGCCCAGGGTGCACCCCGAGCCGGTGAAGCTGGGGCACAAGCTCGTGTCCGTGCTCTTGACCGGTCCTGTGACCGGGATGCTGCCCACAAGGCCGAATGGACCGGTGCACCCGTTTGGCGGCTTCGAGGCATACACGTTGTACGCCGTAGCGCCCGGCACGTTGCTGATCTGGACCTGGAGGATCTGCCCAGCTCCGACTGACACGGTCCGGCACATCGACGGCGCGCTCTCGCGCGGGTAGTTGTTGCCCGCGTACGTATCAGTCCTTGTCGAGGTCACCACAACCGCCCACGTTCCGCCCAGAATCGCGGTCCCACCGACTGCGGTCACCCGAAACGCCCCGGCGCACTGGACACCGTTAATGTTCCAGAACTGCCGCGCGGCAAGCTGGGTGTTGTTCGTGCTGTTGGGCTCGTCCGGCGGCTTCAGCTCATTGCTGACGAAGGGGCCGTCGCTGGTCAGACCGCGCGTCCACTGATACACGCCTCCCGCCAGGAAATAGCAGCTGTTGTCGTACGTACCGAATTGCGGATCGACCGCGTAGACGCCGGGGTAGAGCACCACATCAGTACCCGGCATTGCCCGGCTGGGCCCGGTGACGGCCGGCGGCGGGTAGTTCGGATCGACCAAGCGATAGCCGGATCGGGTTGCTCCGGCCACGTCCGGAAACGTGCACGGCGGATTGGCGCCACTTGGATAGCACGTGTTGGTGACTGCGCCCGGCACTGGTGACTGACAGCGAGCGTAGATGTCGCCCCCGACGCTGACTGTGCCGGTGCTTACGGCGATCGACCCGTTGGAGACGATGTCCCCGCCGACCACGAGGTTGCCGGAGCCGGCGACCGAGATGGCGTTGCCACCCACTCCGCCGCATCCGTTCTGACTCAAAGCGGCGAGGCTTGGGGTGTACAGGAGGTTGTTCACCCCGCTCGACGCAGTCGCAACTAGCAGCGGCGTACCGCCGTTGGTCAGAATGCGCCCGAACTGCAAAGGCAGATTCTGCTTGGCAGTCATCGTGAACTGGCTACCCTGGGCTCCTAGCGCCGACACGACCTGCGTCAGCAGGGTGCCGTCCGGGTAGGTGCATGACAACGTCAGGGGCGACCCGCTCGGCGCCGCGTATACCGGCGAGCATGATGGGACCGAGTAGAGGCGCATGTTGGCGGCGAAGATCGTGGTCGCGGCCTGTTCCGCGGTGGCGTAGTCGCCAGTCTGCTGCAGGCTGTCGGCCGCGGCCAGCGCCGCCGCATCGACAGCCTCCTGGAGGTCCCTGCGCAACGCGTAGGCGCGTGACCCGTCGATGGCGAGCGCGGCCATGCCGACCACGACGGCAAGGGCGATCGCGATCAACACAATGGCCTGCCCCCGCTGCCTTCTTCCCCTCTCCCCTTCGGGGAGAGGGCTAGGGTGAGGGGCTGAAGCTGGTCTCTTCACCTTAGTACTCGGTCCTGAAAATCGCCGCACCCGTGATCAATATCCGATTTGCCGTGGCCTGCGCAACCACTGGCGTGATCAAGATCAGGTTGAAGCGGATGGTGATTTGGAGCGGCTGGTTTCCACCGGCCGGGACGACGGCGCTGCACGAGCCGGCGGCGATGGCTGAGTACTCGCCGCCTGGAGCGTTGGGCGGCGGCGTTGGCTGCACTGAGGCAGGCGGATTCGGCTGCGTGACGTAGAGCCATGCGGTGTTGTCGGGTGGGACCGCGCCGGTCACCGGTCCCTGCGGGCACGGCGCGCTCACCGGCGCTCCGATGATCTGCGCGGACACGGTGGCGAGGACGTCGGCGTTGGTGGGCAGCGGGTTGGAGGCGCGCACCGCCACGCGGGCGCCTTCGCGCGCCGCATGGCTGACGGTGTCGTAGTAAAAGACCGCCCGCCCGATGTCGACGATGCCGAAAAGGAGAAGCAGCAGGACCGGAGAGACCAGGGCGAACTCGATCAGCGCCTGCGATCGCTGGCCGCGCTTCATCCGTTGCCCTGGACGGTCAGGTGCAAGTTCGAGGCGAGACGGAAGTTCCCGAATTGAGCAGTGATCAGGGGCGTGAGAGGGCCGTACGAATAAAGGACTATCACGTTCAGGTCGAGCTGGCTCTGGTTCGTGGCAGGCGACGTGAAATCGACTCCGGGCGCATTCCTGTAGCAGATGTAAAGCCAGGCCTCGTTTGGCGTCGTCGGGTACGAAGAGTCGGTATACGGCGGGTTGTAAGAGGCGTTGCCGTCAGATGGCGTCGGGCACGTGGTCCCTGGGTTCTTCAGGACGGACGGCGGGATGGAGACCGTCGCCAGCTCGGCGTCGACCACCGCCTTGATCTCGGCGTCGTACAGATAAGGATGGGTCCGCTTGGGCGCATCGAACCAGACGCCGTGCCGAGCCCCCTCCCGGGTCGCGTTCGAGAGGGCTTCGCCGATGTAGATCGCCCGGCCGATGTCAACCAGGCCCCCGACCAGCAGAAGGAGCACGACCGAGGAAAGGGCAAACTCGACCAGCGACTGGCCGCGCTGGGTCATAAAGACCCCCAGCATGGGCGTCTTAGGGGGGCGCGGCACCGGACTATCTTGCCTATGATGGCTGGGCTGTGCGCCCCCTATTGAGTGGCCTCACGTTCAGAAGGCCCTTCACTTTCCTCGGAATCGTGCTTGCCTTGCTTGTCATTGGTGCCTTCGTCCTCGTAGCTCTCAACGCCGGGGCGGCGTCCACGAGTCCCCAGCTCCAGGTGGTGCTGGCGACCAAAGAGCTCACGCCCAGGGTGGCGATCGATCTGGGTTCGCTCGAAGTGAAGACGATCCCGGTGGCGGCCAGCTACCCCAAGGACTACTTCTTTGCCAAGAGAGAGGACGTCCAGGGCATGATCCCCCTGGTTCCCATCCACCCAGGGCAGGCCGTCGTAGCCAATGACGTCGCCAAGCCGAACCAGGCGCTCGGGGCGCAGGCGGAGTACCTGCCGATTCCCTCCGGCTACGTGGCCATCACGATCCCGACCAGCGAGCAACAGGGCGTCGCCAACTACATAGCCCCCAATGACTACATCTCGGTGATCGCAACCGTCGCCACCTCCGGGAAGGTGGCGTCCAAGACCGTATTCACAAACCTCCACGTAATTCGCGTGGGGACGCAGGTCGCTCCCGGCTCGAGCGGCAGCTCGAGCAGCCTGACGGTAGTGGTGACCGAATGCCAGGCCGAGGTGATCACCTGGTTTTTGAACTACGCGGCCCTGAAGTACAGCCTCCAGTCGTTCAAGGACTACCTTCAGCCAGGGACGCTGGCACCCGACCCCAAATGCCCGACAGTCGGCGACGCCAAGGGCGTAACGCTGCAATTCATGCAGGCCACATACCCCGGCCTCTTCTAAGGTGACCCTGCCGCCTCAGGTCATCGTCGCTGTGCCTATGGCGGGCGCGATCATGGTCTTCTTCTGGAGCCTGGACCGGATCCGCAAGGAGCGCATCGCGCGGCCGATGGCGGTCGCACCTCCGAGGGCCACTCCCAGGGAGCTGGTGGAGAAGCTCCTACGTCCCGCGGCCGACAATCTGAGCAGCCGGCGGAGCGCAAGCGGCAAACCGACGCTGACCGAGGACCTGGCCCGTGCAGGCCTCAACATCACGCCGGCGGAGTACCTGCTCATCCGAATCGGAGCGGTGGCGTTGGGAGCGTTGATTGGAATTTTCCGCTTCGGCTTCTCGATTGGGCCGGTCATCCTGATTGTCATCGGCTTCGCCGCCCCACCTCTGGTGATCACCTACCTCCAGCGGCGGCGGCAGAACAAATTCAACGACCAGCTGACCGGAATGCTTCAGCTGCTCTCGAACTCTCTCAAGACGGGATATCCGATCGACCGCGCGCTGGAGACTGTGGCCATGAAGTCCCCGCGTCCTGTCTCGACGGAGTTCGAACGTGTCACCACTGAGATCACGCTTGGCACCACCGTCGAAGACGCCCTGAGCGCGCTGCTGCTGCGCATCAACAGCCCCGACCTGGAGTTCATCGTGACGGCCATCCTTCTCCACACACGCGTGGGCGGCAACCTGGCCGAGGTCCTCGACAACATCTCCGACACCCTGCGTGACCGCCTGCAGACCAAGCGAGACATGAGCGTGCTCACCGCGCAGTCGCGCGCCTCCGCAACCATCATCACCGGACTGCCGATCCTTCTGGGCTTCGGCCTCTACCTGTTCGTCCCGGGCTACTTCGCGCCGATGACAAGCACATTTCTCGGATACGTCCTTCTAGCCATCGCCGCCGGTTTGGTTCTGATCGGCAACGTGATCATCCAGCGCATGACGTCGCTCGACGCCTGATGTTCCCAATCGCGCTAACCGCCGGAATCATCAGTGCAGTGATCGTGCTGTCTTACTTCATCGCGATCGACCAGGTACGCAAGACCGCGACAGCCACCAACGGCAATTTCCGCACCAAGGCCCCGAACCAGGGCCTGGTCAAGCGGCTCGAGGCATTGGCCAAGCCGCTCACCTCTCGGATGCCGGCGCACGAGACGGCGCCACTCCGTCAGCAGCTGAGCCGCGCCGGCGATCCCGGGAGCTTGACGCCTGCCGGATTCCAGGCAGTGCGTTACGGCCTCGCGGCGCTCATGGCGATCGCGGGACTGGGCGTCGGAGTCCTCCTGTCCACGCCGCTGCCGGTTGTCCTCGCCGCGCCGCTCACAGGCGTGCTTGCTGCGGTCATCGGCTATTTCCTGCCGAGCCTGTGGCTCCGGCAGCGCATTGCGTCGCGGCGGACGCAGATCCAGCGCTCCCTCGCCGAGGCCACCGATCTGCTGACCCTGGTCGTCGAGTCGGGCATGAGCCTGGACGAAGGCCTGTTGAGCATCACCGAGCGGTTCCACAACGCGCTTGGGGATGAGATCGGCAAGGTGCTGCGCGAGATCCGGCTCGGCCGGCCGCGAATGGCCGCGCTCGAGCACATGGCCGAGACGACCGGAGTCCCCGATCTGCATCACCTCGTGGAGTCGATAGTGCAATCCGACCAGATGGGTGTCCCGATCGCGCGGTTGTTGCGAGTCCAGGCTATGGAGATGCGCCGGCGCCAGCGCCAGACCGCTCAGGAACGGGCTGCCCAGGCCTCTTCGCGGATGGTGTTCCCGATGGTCGGCTGCATCTTTCCGGTCCTGTGGATCGTGCTGTTGGGGCCCGCCCTCATCCAGATCATGAAGTCACTGCATTAGTCCTGTGAGCACGCGACCGCCCCGCGGTGGACAGCCGTCGTTCGGCGACCTCGACAAGCCGCTCTACACCATCAGTGTCGCGGCCGAGATTCTGGAGACCCACCCGCGCACGTTGATGCTCTACGAAGACGCGGCGCTCATCGAACCGCACCGCACCATCACCAATCGCAGGCGATATTCGCAGCGCGACATCAGCAAGGTGCAGGTCATCCAGCACCTGACACGCGAGAAAGGCGTGACCCTCGCGGGAGTGCGGCACATCTTGAGCCTGTTCGAGGTGATGAAAAAGCACCGCGTCGAGCCGCCCGCGGACCTGCGCGAAATCTACGACAGGTACAGCCAGATAATCTAGGAAGTAGCAATGGTCCCCTCTCCCCTTTAGGGGAGAGGGTCAGGGAGAGGGGCTCGGAAAGCTGTTCAGGGAGAGGGGCGAGAAAGGAAGCACCCGCGGGACTGGGCCGGCTATCCCGCCGCCGCCTTCCTCCGTCTCTTCGCCGCCGGCGCCCACAGACTCTCGAGGTCGTAGTACGACCGCTCGCCCGGCAAAAAGACGTGCGCCAGCACCGAGTCGAAGTCGAGAAGGATCCACGTCGCATCCTCGTATCCATCGACCGCCAACGGCTTCAGCTGTTTCTCCTTCGCCGCATCGACCATCCCATCGGCGATGGCGCGCACCTGGCGATCGGTTTCACCCTCACAGATCACGAAGTAGTCGGCGATGTCGGTCTGGTCGCGGACGTCGATGACCACCGGGTCCCACGCTTTCTTCTCGGTTGCCGCGCCCCGCAGCAGCCGAGCCAGCTGCAGCGGCGTCAAACCCTTAGATTCCTTGGCTACCAACTTATCGATTATCCCGCCTCCCCACCCTGTGGCGAGGTCGGCCCGGTCCGCTCTGCGGGCGCGGGCCGGTGGGGGTAAACGTGATGCGCCGCGATGTAGCGCTCGACGGCAGCCGGCACCTTGCCGGCCACAGATTCTCCCGCCGCGATCGCGCGCCTCAGCTCGCTTCCAGAGATGTCCGGCGTGGGCAGCAGACACATGACCACGCGACCCGGATCCAGTCCGGCGGCCTTGAGGTCGGCCGGCGTCGGAGGCCGCATGCCCGGCCGGCCCACGATCACGAACGATGCCAACGCGCTGACACCCTCGGGCTCGTGCCATGTATGAAAGAGACGCGCGGCGTCCCAGCCCAGGATGAGGAACATCTCGTCATCCGGAAAAGTGCGATGCAGCTCGTCCAGAGTGTCCACCGTGTACGACGCTCCGCCGCGCCTGACCTCGACATCTGAAACTTCGAATTGAGCGTCGCCGTCGACCGCGAGCTTGCTCATGGCGAGCCTGTCCTCGGCCGGCGCCTGGGCCGCGCCCCGATGCGGCGGCTGCGCACTCGGTATGAAGAGGACGCGATCGAGATGAGCACACTCCATCGCGGCCTTGGCCGCGGCAAGGTGCCCCAGATGGATCGGATCGAAAGTGCCACCGAGCACGCCCAACCTCACGGCTGGTATTCGAACTCGATACCTGAGATGCGCACGGTATCGCCCGGCTGCACACCCGCCGCCTCGAGCGCCGCATTCACACCCAGCTTGTCGAGCTCGGACTGAAAGTTCGCCAGCGCGCCTTCCGATTCGAGGTCGGTGCGCTGGAGTAGGTTCTCGACGCGGTCGCCGCGCACCAGGAAGCCGAACGGCTTCTTCTCGACGACGAGCCCGCCCGCGCCCGCCTCACGCTTTGGCAGCTTGGTCCTCTTGACCCGTCCTTGCGCGATCACCTCCGGCGCCGCAGCGAGCGCGGTCACCATCGCGTCCATCAGCTCGGGCAAGCCCTCGCCGCTCAGCGCGGAGATGAAGTGCACTCCCTTGCGCCGGGTGCGCGAGCGCAGGCGCTTCGCCGGCTCGAGGTCGACCTTGTTGACGGCAACCAGGGAGGGCCGCAGCGCAAGCTCGGCCGAGAACTGCTCCACCTCCTTGCGGACCGTCTTCAGGTCCGCCCATGGATCGGGCGCCGAGCCGTCGAGCACGTAGACCAGCACCTTGGTTCTTTCGACATGGCGGAGGAATCGCAGCCCGAGCCCCGCTCCCCGCGCAGCACCCTCGATCAGTCCCGGGATGTCGGCGATCACGATCCGGCCTCCTCTCGATTCGGCCACACCGAGCTCAGGGTCGAGCGTGGTGAACGGATAGTCCGCAACCTTCGGCCGCGCCGCGGTCAGCGAGCTCAGCAGCGAGGATTTGCCTGCATTCGGCGCGCCGACCAACCCGATCTCGGCTATGAGCTTCAGGTCCAGGATCAGCGACTTCTCGTCGCCCTTGAACCCCGGTTCGGCGAAATCGGGAGCGCGTTTGGTCGAGCTCTTGAAGTGGACGTTGCCGCGCCCGCCCACGCCCCCCTTCGCGATCACGATGTCGGCGCCATTGCGATCCAGGTCGGCGAGCAACTCACCTGCCTCGTCGAGCACCACCGTTCCGACCGGCACGTCGAGCAACACGTCAGCGCCGCCTTTCCCGGTCTTGCGGCCGCCGGCGCCATTGGCCCCAGGCTCGGCGCTCCATTTGGGGCGCTGTTTGTACAGCGAGAGGTCTGAGACACCTGTGGTCGCCTTCAGGATGACCGAGCCCCCGCGGCCGCCGTCACCACCGTCAGGCCCACCGCGGGGCGTGAACGGCTCACGCCGGAATGAAGCTGATCCTTTTCCGCCGTGCCCGCCGCGCACGACGATGCGCGCCGAATCTATGAACTGACGGCGACCGTCAGTTCTTGTCGTTCTTGGCGTTAGGTGCGCCCTTGGAAGAAGGTGCCTCCTGCGCGGCGACGTCGATGTTGACGCGCCTTTTGTCCTTGCCGACCCGCTGGTAGCGGACCTCGCCCGGGACAAGCGCGAACAGAGTGTGGTCGCGGCCGAGACCGACGCCGGTGCCTGCCGTGATCACAGTGCCGCGCTGCCTGACGAGGATGGCTCCGGCGCCCACCTTCTGGCCTCCGTAGATCTTGACGCCAAGCATCTGGGGGTTGGAGTCGCGGCCGTTGCGAGAGGAGCCGCCGCCTTTCTTATGTGCCATCTCTATTTGGTGTCCTTCTTTCGACTTGCTCGTTTGGCCGGCTTAGCCTCTTCGGTCTCGACTTCAGCAACTTCAGCCGAC
>Ga0209117_1000837_pt1 | contig 11479 bp, 9 predicted proteins | sample BlaSpr_A8_OM2_M2_FD_187978 | JGI IMG/M metagenome (GOLD analysis project Ga0209117, IMG submission 187978) | Forest soil microbial communities from Thunder Bay, Ontario, Canada - Black Spruce, Ontario site 2_A8_OM2_M2 (SPAdes) (version 2) | ecosystem: Environmental > Terrestrial > Soil > Boreal...
GTTTGAACTCGGCCTTCTGCTCGGCAAGCGCGGGCGAAGCAACGGAAGCATCGGTATCCGGACCGGGCGGCAGATCGGTGGCCTCGAGATGTGGCGACATCAATTCAAGGCCGATCTCGATCGCCGGCGCCCCGAGGGAATCGTCGATATCGTTGCTCCGCAGATGCGCAACCGCCAGCGCGCCGCCGCCGATGTGAAGCGCGAGCGCGGCCAGGCCTGCGAGAATCCACAGCCGCCGCGAAGGTCCTTGTTCGGTGTCGAGCTCGGACATCTCTATCGTTCGGCCCCTCAAGGATTTGGACTTGCCGGTGCTGATGCCGGTAAGGCGGAATCGGGAACACCCTCCAGCGCCACCAGCTTGATCTTCGCATAGCCGCCGGCGCGCAGGATTTCCAGCACGTCCATCAGCTCGCCGTAAGGCACCGCACGGTCGGCGCGCAGGAAGATGAAGCGATCCTTACCGGCATCTGCCATCGCGTCGAGCGAGCGAACCAGATCGACCCGCCTGACCAGGGTCTCTCCGACCGCGACCGCGAGATCCGGCTTGATGGTGACATAGGTCGGCTTGTCCGGCTTCTTCTGCGGGGTCGCGGTCGAGGACGGCAAATCGACCGGCAGATCGACGGTCGACAGCGGCGCCGCCACCATGAAGATAATCAGAAGGACGAGGATGACGTCGATGAACGGCGTGACGTTGATCTCATGCGTCTCCGCGAAGTCGCTGTCGTCGTCGAGTTCGGTATCTGTGAGCGAAGCGCCCATCGCCTACTCCGCCGCGCGCGATTGCGTAGCACCATGGGTGCGGTCGAGATCGCGCGACAGCAATCGCGCTGCCGCGCCCGACGACCGGCCCACCAGTTCGAGGTAGCCTTTCGTCACGCGGGTGAAATGGTTGTAGATGATGACGGCCGGGATCGCGGCGGCAAGGCCGAACGCGGTGGCGAGCAGCGCTTCGGCGATGCCGGGTGCGACCACGGCAAGATTGGTCGTCTGCGATTTCGAGATGCCGATAAAGCTGTTCATGATGCCCCACACCGTGCCGAACAGCCCGACGAATGGCGATGTCGCACCGATGGTCGCCAGCAGTCCCATGCCGAGCCGGATCCGGCGCGCTTCGGCGCGCACGATCTCGGCAAAGCTCGATGCCGCCCGCTCCTTGATGCCGGCGTCGCTGGAAATTCCCGCCGACAGCCGGGCCTCGCGCATCGCGGCAGCGAGCAATGCCGACAACACGCTGTCCTTGGCGCCCAGCGCGAATTGCGCCTCCGCCAGTGATCGCGCGTCGGCGATCTTGCCGAGCGCCGCACGCAGCTTGCGCTGGATAAGAGAGAACTCGATCATCTTTGCGATGAAGATGGTCCATGTCACCAGCGAGGCGAAGGCCAGCCCGATCATGACCGCCTTGACCAGGATATCCGCGGACAGGAACATCGACCAGGGCGACAACTCGCGCAGCGCCGCAGTCGTCGATTTCAGCGGCCTGCTGCCGCCATCGGCGGGGGTTGCGGTCGCATCGGAGACCGCGGGCGCGGGAACGGATGGAACGACCGCCGATGGTCCCGGGGCTTGTGGCGTCGGCCCGGCTTGTGAGGGAATCGCCGTCGGTTGCGACGGCGCGGGAACTTGCTGAGCCGTCGGGGTCGCTTTTTGTTGCGCCGATGATGGCGACGCCAGCGACAGCATCGCCAGTGCGAGGATCACACCATACGTCGCTCGAAAAGGTGAAGTGTTCATATTTCGGCCCAGTGATGGATCATATCTTCTGCGAGATGCCGACATAGAAGCCACGACGCGGGCCGAATTGGGGCGCGAACACCCCGATGCCGGACCCGTCCCTGATTTCGTAGATCTTGTCGAAGACGTTTACCACGTCGAAGCGAACGGTTGTTGGCTTGGTCCATCCCGGGAAAAGATATTCGTGCGACAGCCCGAGATTGACTTGGGTGTACGATGGCACGTGATCGGAATTCGCAAAGCCGGACCGTAGTCCGCTGCCGTATATCATTGAGGCGCTGAAGCGCGTGCCGTTCCAGAGATAGGAAGCGCCGGCTGACGCCGTCAGGACCTGGCTGTGGTCGGTGTAGATGTAGTGGCCGGCGATGTAATTCAGACGGTCTTGGGCGAACAGGTACTGGTTCGACACGATATCGGTGCCGAGCTGGCGCGCCCAGGCGACGTTGCCATAGATGCGGAAATTTCCGTTGGTGTAAGACGATTTGAGCTCGAGGCCCAGATTATTGGCCCGGTCATAGTTGAAGCCGGACAATACATAGGCCGCACCGAATTGCCCATCGTCAAGCAGATCGCGCGCGATCTTGTAGTAGCCGTCGATGCCGACTTCGAGACCGGGTATTGGCAGTATCTTCTGCACCACACCGACGTCGAACACGTGGGCCCTCTCCGGCCGCACCGGATCGTTCGTCAACACAGCGGGCTGCTGCGATGTGCCCTGCACCAGCGCCAGATTGGTCGGGGCGGCCACCACCTGCGGCGGCGGCGTGAAGGTTCGCGCGTAGCCGGCATGGAACGTGGTGCTATCGAACGGCATCCAGGTCAGGCTGATACGCGGGCTGAGCTGGTTGGCGTCGACATACTGATACATCTGGTCGAAGCGCAACCCTGCGTTCAAGATCAAATTATTGGTGATCTTCCACTCGTCCTGAAGATAAGTGCCAAGCAGCCAGCCGGTCTTCGAGCTGGAATCGAACACAGTGGATGGCGCATCCACCGGACTGCCGGTCACGGGGTCGAGTCCCAATACGGTGGATATATTGGTGACCAGAGAGCGCTCCGCACTGACGGAAAATCCGAAGCGGAGGGTGTGGGCGTAGCCGATGCGCCAGGCGGTATCTTCCTGGATGCCATTGATAAGGCTCTGACGGTAGACATTAGAAGCCACCCCGTTGATAACGAGGTCGCCGATCGGGTCAGGCATGAAGTGCAATTGGCTGTAGCGGTTAAAATAGGAGAGCTGGAAGTCGATGTCATCGACCGATTTCTGGTAGGCGACGACGTTGAATTGGTTGAACTCATTCTGATGTTCGTTGAGCGTTGCGGAATCGAAACTAGACACGCCAAAGGCCGTGTTGTTACTCGGCTGCCCCGGATTGTTGGGAATCTGAAACGTACTGTTCGATACACCGCTCATGAATGTCAGGCGGCTGGTCGGATCGATCACCGTCGAAAGGTAGAGAAATCCTTTTTCCTGCGCCGTGCGGTCGTGGATTGCTTCATTTGCCGGCGTTGGATTTTCGATCCCCAGATTGCTCCCGAAGTAGCGGCCGGATACGTAGTATTGCGTTTGTCCGACCGTGCCGCCGTATTCGAAACTCGGCGTGATCGTTCCGTGGCTGCCGCCATAGACGCTGACGCTGCCGCTGTTGTTGAAGGCGTCCGCCTTGGTCTGGATGTCCAGGACGCCCGCCGTGCGCAAGCCATATTGCGCCGGCAGCGCACCGGTAAGCAGTGAAAGTCTGCCGACTATGCCGGTATCGAGAATTTGTCCGAAGGCACCGACGCCGTCGGGGAGCATGATACCGTTGATACGATATTGAATATTGCCGTGCTCGTTGCGCACGTGCAATTCGCCGCTTGCTGCGGAATCCTGCGATACACCGGGCACTTGCAACAGCGCCTTGTCGAGCGGCGCATTGCTTCCCTGCGGCATCGCTTCAATGGCTTGATGGTTCATCTCGTAGGAATTGGCGCCGACGGGCGCCAGAATGTTGCGGCGCGCCTCGTCAAATTTCTCGTTCTTGCCGGCAACTACTTGCGCCTCTGTTTGCGGTGGCGCGGCGGGCGTCTCGCGGCGTACCGACGTCGTCACACGCGCCCGGGGACGGCGGGTCGGTTGCGCGCGGCGCGGCGCGACGACCTCGATCTTGGGAAGCGCAGTGGTGCCGCCACCCGCGGGTGTCGCAGTTTGCGACATCGCTGCGCCGCCGAGGCCGAGCAGCAGTGACGCTGAACTGGAGAGGAGGAGCGTACTTCTTACATAGAGCGTCATTTGTCCCTGTCCTGAAAACACCGCTGCCAGATTCGTGGTCGTCAACGAATTTGGAGGGCTTGCCGTCGAGATGCGACGGACCGATTTCGATTGATCCCGGTTGACCGGCCATGCATGACGCGGCGACCTCTCTGGGACCATCAAGCCTTCGATGTCAGGAGACGGGAGGAGCGCGGGGCTGAAAAGCGATGCGCGCGGAGTTCAGATGGACGAACTCGGCGTCGGTGGTCAGGTATAAAAACTCGATCGCCTGGGGAAGCAACAACAGCGGTGGCGTCGCAAACAACACCGTGTTCGCCAGGGCGACAGCGGTGCAAATCGCGCAGCAATCGTTGGGCTGTTGATCCGAATCGGGATTGGATGCCGGCTGCTGCTGGGCGGACTGACTGACCGCGTCGGATGCGGAAAGGCAATCTGCGCAGGAAGATTCGGACGGCGTCTGGCCGGATTGCATCGCTGGCGCGGCCTGCGCGGCAACCCCGTGGAAATGTCCGAACGCGAGCACAAACTGCACCGCCAGCGCAATAAGCGCGAGCCGCGAGCCGCGTTTGATGTTCGATCGGAACCACTTCATGCCGATATGCGCCTCAACCGCAGTGCCCGGAACCCTGTCCAACCACTTTCGGTGTAATAGTATAACATCAGGGATCGCTGATCCGTGTCAACGGTATTCGTTGGCAACTTCGATCGGATCAGGTGAATTGGAAAAGGTGTGGGTTGGGCGCAACGCCTGGCGAGGGATGTCCATGCGCACGCGGCATCAGCGAGACACGGCGCGCGGCCGGCTTGCAGCCAATCAGACTATTTGGCCGCGATGCTGCCGGGAGGCTCGGCAACGCCCTTGATCCGCTCCTTGATGTCTTTGAGCGTTTCGAGACTGGTTTCAACCGCGTGGGTCGGGATATCTTGCAGCACATCGGTTGCGATAGCGTCGCGCAAACTGTCGAGATCATCGACAAGCTGACGGCCGCTCTCCGTGAGGAACAACCGGTTGGCGCGGCGATCCCTGGGATCGTGCCGCCGCTCGAGAAGACCATGCTCGACCAGACGATCGAGCAGGCGCACCAGCGAGATCGGTTGCAGTTCCAGCACATCGGCCAAATCGACCTGCGACAATCCTTCCTGCTGCCGCAATCGGAACAGTACGATCCACTGCGCGCGCGTGGTGCCACGATCCTTGGCGCGGTGATCGATGTAGTTGCGCAGCAGGCGCGAGCTTTCGACAAGTTGCGCGATCAGCTGGCGTTTCAGATCGAGAGACATGAGCGCTGTCGGTCCGCAAAGCTTTCCAATTGTTTAGAATTCTCAAGTTATAGTGTGTGTACACATTAAGTGCACGCATATTATATCTGGGACCTGTGGGAACCCTTTTGAAGACCCATTAGTTATTTTTGAACCGATGAGCAGGCATGACCAGATCACAAACAAGTCGTTGGGTTTTGCTGATCGCAGCCGTCGGCCTGATGGGCTATTTCGGCTGGCAGCAATACCACCGCGCGGATCAAGCGACGGCAGCGAACAATGCGCAAAAGCCGGCGCAGCCTGCCGTTCGCGTAACCATCGCACCCGTCGAGAAAGTTGACTTTCCGGTCTATCTGACCGGGCTCGGAACCGTTCAGGGTTTCAACACCGTGGTCGTGCGGACCCGCGTCGACGGCCAGATCGACAAGATCGCCTTCCAGGAAGGCCAGCTGGTCAAGCAGGGCGACCTGCTCGCCGAGATCGATCCCCGGCCGTTCCGGGCAGCACTCGATCAAGCCAAGGCCAAGAAGGCTCAGGACGAGGCCAGTCTGGCCAATGCCAATCTGGATCTGCAGCGCTACACCAAGCTCGGCGAATTCGCGACCCGGCAGCAAACCGATACCCAGCGTTCCACCGTTGCGCAATTGACCGCGCAGATCGCGGCCGACGATGCGGCCATTGCCAACGCCCAGACCCAATTCGACTACACCGCCATCAAGTCGCCGATCTCGGGCGTTGCCGGCCTGCGTCAGGTCGACATCGGCAACATCGTCAATGCGTCTACCCAGACCGGCATCGTGACGATCGCCCAGATCGAACCGATCGCCGTCATTTTCACCGCGCCGGAAGAGCAGTTAACCGATATAAACGAGGCGCAATCGATACAGCCGCTCAAGGTCATTGCGATCACGACCGATGGCAAGAAGCCATTGGCGGAAGGCAAGCTGTCGGTGGTCAACAATCAGGTCGATGCCACCAGCGGGACTATTCGCCTCAAGGCGGTGTTCGACAACAAGAACCACGCATTGTGGCCGGGCCAGTCGGTCTCGACGCGGCTTTTGGTGAAGACGCTGAAGGATGCCGCGGTGGTGCCGGACGAAGCGATCCAGCACGGCACCGACGGCCTCTATGCCTATGTCGTCAACCAGGACAACAAGGCTGAGCTGCGCAAGGTCAAGGTGAGCCAATCGATCGACGGACGCTCGGTGGTGGACGACGGTCTTTCGCCGGGACAACAGGTAATCACGGCCGGCCAGTACAAGGTCCAGCCCGGCACCCTCGTCAGCACGGCGGTGGCGAGTTCGGGGCCGGCGCAATCCAAGGTCAAGCAGGAATGAGCGAGGGCATTTCCGCACCCTTCATTCGCTATCCGATCGGCACTTCGCTGATGATGGCGGGCATACTCTTCGTCGGCCTCGTCGCCTATCCGCTGCTGCCGGTCGCCCCACTGCCGCAGGTAGACTTCCCGACCATTCAGGTCACCGCAAACTTGCCGGGCGCCAGCCCCGAAACTATGGCCACCTCGGTGGCGCAGCCGCTGGAACGGCAGTTCGCGCAGATTCCCGGCATCGCCCAGATGACCTCGACGAGCTACCTGGGAACGGCGGCCGTCACGATCCAGTTCGATCTCAACCGCAGTATCGATGGCGCCGCCAACGACGTGCAGGGCGCCATCAACGCCGCCGGCGGCCAACTGCCGAAAAACCTCCCCTCGCCGCCGACCTACCGCAAGGTCAACCCGGCGGATTCGCCGATCCTGCTATTGTCGGCGACCTCAGACACCTTGCCTCTGACCACGGTCAGCGACGCGGTCGACGCCCAGCTCGCCCAACAGATCAGCCAGATTTCCGGCGTGGCCCAGGTATCGATTGGCGGTCAGCAAAAGCCGTCGGTCCGTATCCAGGTCGATCCGGCGAAACTGGTCGCCAAAGGCCTGTCGCTGGAGGATGTCCGCAGCCAGATTGCGATCACGACGGTCGACAGCCCGAAGGGCAACGTCGACGGCGCAACGCGCGCCTATACGATCTACGCCAACGATCAGCTGCTCGACTCCAAGGACTGGAACGACATCATTATCGCCTACCGCAATGGCGGTCCGTTGCGGATTCGCGATATTGGCCATGCCGTCACGGGCCCGGAAGACGCCAAGCAGGCCGCCTGGGCGAACGGCAAGCGCGGCGTGTTCCTGGTTATCTTCAAGCAGCCCGGCGCCAACGTCATCGAGACCGTGGACAAGATCAAGTCGCTGCTGCCGAGGCTGGTGGCCGCTATCCCGCCGGCGATCAAGATCGAACTCATCAGCGACCGCACCCAGACCATTCGCGCCGCCGTCGCGGACGTTCAGTTTACGTTGCTGCTCACCATTGCGCTCGTCGTCATGGTCATTTTCGTCTTCCTGCGCAGTTTCTGGGCGACGGTGATTCCAACCGTTACCGTGCCTCTTGCATTGCTCGGCGCCTGCGCGCTGATGTGGGTCTTCGGTTATACCCTCGATAACCTGTCATTGATGGCTCTGACGATCGCCGTCGGCTTCGTCGTCGACGACGCCATCGTGATGCTGGAAAACATCACCCGTTATATCGAGGAAGGCGAGAAGCCGCTTGCCGCGGCGTTCAGGGGAGCCCGCGAAATCGGCTTCACGATCGTGTCGATCAGTATTTCGCTGGTTGCGGTGCTGATCCCCCTCCTGCTGATGGGCGGCATCATCGGACGGCTGTTCCGCGAATTCGCGGTGACGCTGGCAATGACGATTTTCGTATCGATGGTGGTGTCGCTGACGCTGACGCCGATGATGGCATCCCGCTTCCTGCGCGCGCACGGCGAAACGCAACACGGCCGGTTTTATCAGTGGAGCGAGCGTGCGTTCGACGCGATGCTGCATGCCTATGAGCGCGGCCTCGACCTCGCCTTGCGTTGGCGCCTGACGACGCTCGTCATCTTCTTTGCGACGCTGGGATTGTCGGTTTATCTGTTTGTCGTCATTCCCAAGGGATTTTTCCCGCAGCAGGACAACGGCCTGATCACCGCCACGTCGGAAGCCTCGCAGGACATTTCCTTCGCCGCAATGACGAAGCGGCAGGAGGCCCTTGGCGAGATCGTGCGGGCCGACCCTGACGTCGCCAGCGTGGCGATGGCGATCGGCGGCAGCGGCAGGGCCGGCAATAACGGCAACATGTTCATCACACTGAAACCGCGCAATGAACGCGCCGCGTCCGCCCAGCAGATCATCGCCCGCCTGCGTCCGAAGCTCGAAAAGGTCGAGGGCGCCCGCCTGTTCATGCAGGCGGCGCAGGACGTACGCCTCGGCGGCCGGGCGACGCGGACGCAGTTCGAGTTCACGCTGCAGGATACCAACCTTGCCGAGCTTAACGAATGGGCGCCGAAGATTCTCGCCAAGATGCAGACCCTGCCCGAGCTGCGCGACGTCGCGACCGACCAGCAGACCCAGGGCACAACGCTAGAGCTGAAGATCAATCGCGACACCGCGGCGCGCTACGGTATCCAGCCGCAACTGATCGACGACACGCTTTACGATGCGTTCGGCCAGCGTCAGGTCACCCAGTATTTTACGCAGCTCAACAGCTATCACGTGATCCTGGAAATCCTGCCCGAGCTGCAGGGCAACCTCGACACGCTCAACAAGATCTACATCAAGTCGCCGACCACGGGCGACCAGGTGCCGTTGTCGACGTTCGCGACCTGGACCAGCGTGCCGGTCCGCTCGCTCTCGATCAGCCACCAGGGCCAGTTTCCGGCGATTACGATCAGCTTCAACCTCGCGCAGGGCGCAGCCCTCGGACAGGCGACCGATGCGGTGCAGAAAGCGATGGTCGATCTCGGCGCGCCGGCGACGCTCAACTCGAGCTTCCAGGGCACCGCGCAGGCATTTCAACAGTCGCTCGGCACCGTTCCGCTGCTGATCATGGCGGCTCTTGTCGTGGTCTACCTGATCCTCGGCATTCTCTATGAGAGCTACATTCATCCGCTCACGATTCTGTCCACGCTTCCCTCGGCCGGCGTCGGCGCGCTCGCGATCCTGATGGCGTTTGGCTACGACTTCAGCCTGATCGCCCTGATCGGCATCATCCTGTTGATCGGCATCGTCAAGAAGAACGGCATCATGATGGTCGATTTCGCGATCTCGGCCGAGCGCGACGAGCATCTCACCTCGGAACAGTCGATTCGAAAGGCTGCCCTGCTGCGATTTCGCCCGATCATGATGACGACGATGGCGGCGTTGCTCGGCGGCGTGCCGCTGATGCTGGGTACCGGCACCGGCTCTGAAATCCGCCAGCCCCTCGGCTACGCCATGGTCGGCGGCCTGATTGTCAGCCAGGCGCTCACGCTGTTCACGACACCGGTGATATATCTCTATCTCGACAGGCTTTCGAATGCATTCGCCAACTGGGGGCGATCTGGAGATGCCGATCACGAGCACCCCGCGAGCGAGCAAAGCTCTATCAAGCAGGCCGCCGAGTGACTTGACTTTGATCGCATACCGGCACATCCGGGAGGCAGTCCTCTCGGAGCTGGATCAGTGAAACATTCCGCAAAGCTTGCAGCGCTCGTGGCCCTCGTGGCTTTCGGACACGCCGGGTTCAGCCACGCCCAGCAGGCGCCCAAGTCGAAAGCGCCGCCGCGGGCGGCACAAACCGCGGCGACACCAGCAACGCCACAAGTCGACGCCGCGCCCGCAAACGCCCCGGCCGCCTCGGCCGGCTGGGCCGCCCGATGCACCAGCGCAAGCCGCGACGCACCGCTCGAATGCGCGATGGAGCAGACGGCTGTGCTGAGCAAAACCGGGCAGTTGATCGTTCTGGTCAATATTCGCCTGCCCAGCGATACCCATACGCCGGTCGCTCTGGTGCAGTTGCCGCTCGGACTTAATCTGCCGGTCGGCGCCAAATTCCAGGTCGATGACGGCAACCCCGTCGACCTGCAGATCCAGACCTGCGAAAACAGGGGCTGCTACGCCAGCACCCCGATCTCGCCCGAGCTGCTGGCCGCCCTGAAGTCCGGGAAGCAGTTGAAGGTGTCGTTTCAAAACCTCGCCAAGGAAACCATTTCCATTCCGATGCCGCTTGCCGATTTTGCCGCCGCTTACGACAAGATCAAATAATCGGAATCCTGATACACTGCGCGCGTCAGGCGGTGCCGAGATATACCTTCTGCACCTGCGGATCGTTCGCGAGTTCAGCTGATGTGCCGGACAAGACGCTTTTTCCGACCTGCAGCACGGTTGCGAAATCCGAAACCTCGAGCGCAAGCTCGATGGATTGCTCGGCGAGCAGGATGGTCAACCCTTCCCGGTGCAGCCGCCCAAAAGTCTCGTACATCGACTCCACCACCGTCGGCGCAAGCCCGAGCGACGGCTCGTCCAGCATCAGGAGTTTGGGATCGCTCATCAGGGCGCGACCGACCGCCAGCATCTGCCGCTCGCCGCCGGACATTGTGCCGGCACGCTGGCTGCGCCGCTCCGCAAGTTTTGGAAAGATTTCGTAGACGCGCTCGAGCAGCGTCGCGACGCGCGCCTTGTCGCGCAAGGGCGTGGCGCCGAGCTTGAGATTGTTCTCGACGCTTTGCTGCACGAACAGCCGCCAGCCTTCAGGCGACAGGGCGAGGCCCTTGCGCACGATCGAAAACGCGCTCTGGCCGCCGATCTCCTGGCCCCTAAGCCAGATCGATCCGGAATGCACCGGAATGAGTCCGGCGATGGCGTTGAGAACAGTGGTTTTGCCGCCGCCATTGGAACCGAGCAGCGCGACCACGCTGCCTTCGGGTACTTCGAGCGAAACGTCGGACACGCCGATCAGGTCGCCGTAGCGAACTTCCAGATGCTCGATCTTGAGCATGGGCGCGGTCATGTCGCGGGTCCGCCCATCAGTTCGATCGGCGTATGGCCAGCGGCGGCCTTGGCCGCGCGCGTACCCAGATAGGCCGCGATCACGGCCGGGTTGCCCGTCACTTCGCGCGGGCTGCCGCGCGCGATCTCCCGGCCCTGGTGAAACACCACCACACGCGTCGCCAGCGACATGATGACTTCCATGATGTGCTCGACAATGACCAGGGTAATCCCGGAACGGTGGATGTCGCGCACGAGATCGATGGCGAGTTGCACCTCGCGCTGGGTGAGACCCGCCATCGCTTCATCGAGCAGCAGGACCTTCGGCTCGGTGGCCAGCGCGCGGGCGATTTCGAGCCGCTTGCGGCCGGGCGTACCGAGCGATCGCG
>Ga0209117_1000838_pt1 | contig 11468 bp, 10 predicted proteins | sample BlaSpr_A8_OM2_M2_FD_187978 | JGI IMG/M metagenome (GOLD analysis project Ga0209117, IMG submission 187978) | Forest soil microbial communities from Thunder Bay, Ontario, Canada - Black Spruce, Ontario site 2_A8_OM2_M2 (SPAdes) (version 2) | ecosystem: Environmental > Terrestrial > Soil > Boreal...
TTTTTTCAGCGAGAGCGAAATGGCGCTCTTCTCCGAGTGCATGCTCTAGTGTGCTCACAAAGTGCTTGACACCGCCGACATTGTCAGAGACGGGATTTTACGTCAACTAACTTTCGATCTACCGCCAACTCCATGGGCTTCATTGACTTGGCAGTTTCACAGACGTAGGATTCTGCTCCAGTGATCGGTCAAACCATCTCGCATTACCGAATCGTTGAGAAACTGGGCGGCGGGGGGATGGGTGTGGTCTACAAGGCCGAGGACGTAAAGCTCCACCGCTTTGTCGCCCTCAAATTTCTGCCTGACGACATTGCTAAAGATGCGCAGGCTCTAGCCCGCTTCCAACGCGAAGCGCAGGCCGCCTCAGCCCTGAATCATCCGAACATCTGCACCATCTACGAAATTGACGACCAGCACGGCGAAGCGTTCATCGCCATGGAATTTCTGGACGGCCTGACGCTGAAGTACCGCGTTGGTGGTCGACCACTGGACGTCGAACTGATCCTGTTGCTTGCCATCGAAATTGCCGACGCACTCGACGCAGCCCATGCAGAAGGCATAGTCCATCGCGACATCAAACCCGCGAACATTTTCGTGACCAAGCGCGGCCACGCTAAGATTCTTGATTTTGGCTTGGCCAAAGTCGTGACTCCAACGAGTTCTGCCAGCCGAATCGCAGCGGCCGGCACGCAGACCGGCTCGATGGACGAACAGCATCTGACCAGCCCCGGTTCCACGCTTGGCACCGTAGCTTACATGTCGCCGGAGCAAGTGCGTGCGAAAGAACTGGACGGGCGGAGTGATCTGTTCTCCTTTGGCGCGGTGCTATATGAGATGGCTACCGGCACGTTGCCCTTCCGCGGTGAAAGCTCGGGAGTAATCTCTCACGAAATTCTGGATCGTGATCCGGTTCCGGCAGTACGGCTGAACCCTGACATTCCGAATAAGCTGGAAGAGATCATCAACAAGGCATTGGAAAAAGATCGCAACCTGCGTTACCAGCACGCCGCCGACATTCGCACGGACTTGCAGCGACTGAAGCGGGATACGGAGTCGGGTCGGGTGACACAGACACCCTTGTCCGTGCCGTCGGAGGGTGCACAGGCAGGAGTGCCTGTGCCACGTGACGCCCTGAAGGGTGCCACTACGCAGGCTCGGCGATGGGCGGCGATTGCGGGCGCCGCGGTCGTGGCCATCGGTCTTGCCATCGGCGGGCTCGATCCGCTGCGGAGCGGAAATTCTCAACTGACGTTATCAGGCGTTAGCATAAATTGACAATCGCTCGAACCCGTCCGGGGTCATTGAGCTCGGATAGCTTCCGGTTAGCCAACTACCGGTTTTGCAGACTGGCAACTCCACGGTTTTCATTGACTTGCCCGTTTCGCCCGCGTAATATTCCGCGTCAGTGATTGGCCAAACCATCTCGCACTACCGCATCGTCGAAAAGCTCGGTGGTGGCGGTATGGGCGTCGTGTACAAAGCCGAGGACGTCAAACTGCACCGCTTCGTCGCGCTCAAGTTCCTTCCGACTGAGGTCGCCCGCGATCCACAGACGCTCAACCGCTTTCAACGGGAAGCGCAGGCGGCATCGGCGCTCAACCATCCGAACATTTGCACCATCTACGAAATTGACGAGCAGAACGGCGAGGCTTTCATCGCCATGGAATTCCTGGACGGCGTGACGTTGAAGCATTCGATTATGGGCCGCCCGCTCGAGTTGGACACGCTGCTGTCGCTGGCCATCGAGGTGGCCGACGGACTGGATGCGGCGCACTCCCAGGGCATTCTCCACCGCGACATCAAGCCCGCCAACATTTTCGTTACCAAGCGTGGACACGCCAAGATTCTCGACTTCGGCCTGGCGAAGATGACCGGACCGGGCACCATGCCGAGCGATGCGACCAGGACAGGCTCGGCCGATCCTAATCTGACCAGTCCCGGCTCGGCGCTGGGGACGGTGGCCTACATGTCGCCAGAGCAGGCACGCGCTCGGGAACTGGATGCGCGCAGCGATCTGTTTTCCTTTGGCTGTGTTCTTTATGAAATGGCGACGGGCGCTCTACCCTTTCGTGGGGAAAGTACCGCCGAGACTTTCGATTCCATCCTCAACCGGCCGCCAGCAGCGCCGGTGCGTTTGAATCCCGACCTGCCCGTCGACCTGGAGCGGATCATCAGCAAGGCGCTCGAAAAAGATCGCAACCTGCGCTACCAGCACGCGGCCGACATGCGCGCCGACCTGCAGCGGCTGAAGCGGGATACGGACACGGGGCGGGCGGCAGTGGCCAGTTCGGGGACCGTGCCGGTCGCGCACGATTCGGAGTTGCGCACGGCGGCCGCGCCCGCGCAGGTTGCATCATCCTCTTCCGGTTCTAGCGCCGCAGTCGCAGCTTCCTCGGGCACGACCGTGCGCGCTTCTTCCGGAATGGTGTCGCCGGCTCAGGAAGCCATTGCGGCGCCCGCAAAGAAGCCGTGGGGAAAGATCGCCGCCGTCGCCGCCGTCATTGTTGCCGCGTTGATCGGCGGCGCCCTTTATCTGCGCTCGCACCAAGCCGGGGCATTGACCACCAAAGACACAATTCTGATTTCCGACTTCGTCAACACCACGGGCGACAACGTATTCGACGGCACATTGAAGAAGGCCCTGGCGGTGGATCTCGAGCAGTCGCCGTACCTAAATGTCCTGTCGGAAGGCAAAGTTCAGCAAACGCTGGCACTCATGGGAAAGCCCTCCGACACCCGCCTGACGCCGGACATCGCCCGCGAGGTCTGCCAGCGCAGCGGTGTCAAGGCCCTGCTCACGGGTTCGATTGCCAGCGTGGGCAACCAGTACATGGTGACGCTGGCAGCCATCAACGCCGCCAGCAACGACACTTTGGCCGAGGTGCAGGACCGCGCCGAAAGCAAAGACCTTGTACTGAAGGCCCTCGATTCGACCGCCAGTCAAATGCGGCAGAAGCTGGGCGAATCGCTCGCCTCGATCCAGAAGTTCGACAAGCCGCTCGAGCAGGCCACGACCTCGTCGCTCGAGGCCTTGAAAACCTACAGCCTCGGCGACCAGAAGCACGCCGTCGGCGACGATCTGAATGCCGCTCCCTTCTACAAGCGCGCCGTCGAGCTGGATCCGAACTTCGCGATGGCCTATGCCCGCCTCGCCGTGGTCTATAGCAACTTCGGCCAGATGAACGTCTCGAAGCCTTACCTTGATAAAGCGTTCGAGTTGAAAGACCGCGCCAGCGAACCGGAACGTCTCTACATTACCGCTCACTATTACGCCGATAACGGACAACTGGAGAAAGGCAATGCCGCCTACGAGCTCTACAAGCAAACTTACCCGCGAGAAGTCACCCCCTACGTAAACCTTGCTGTAACTTATAACACTCTTGGGGAGTTCGATAAAGCGTTAGCGAACGCGCAGGAGGCTATTCGTGTCGCTCCGGACGAGTCCTATGGTTACGATAAGGCCGGGCTTGCGTACCAGGGTCTGAATCGTCCCGAGGAAGCCAAGGCCGTACTCCGTGCGGGATTGCAACGGAACCCGAGCCTTGTCGGTTTGCATGACAATCTAGCTAATATTGCCTATGCCCAGGGCGACCTTGCCGAGATGGAGAAGCAGGAAACCTTTCTCCATGATCAACCCGGCCTGGAAATGAATCTCAACAGCCGCCACGGGGACATTGCTGCCTCGCACGGCCAGCTCCAGAAAGCGCGGGAATTCTACGAGAAGGGACGCCAGATCGCGCAGCGGTTGCAACTGAAGGACTCGGAAGCTTTTTACCTGGGTGCCGAGGCATACGCTCTCGCCATGTTCGGAGATTCAAAACAGGCAATCGAGAGTTGCAATGCCGCACTCGCACTGACTCCCGGTTTCACCTCAAGGGGTTATGTCGCCCAGGTGCTCGCGTTTGCGGGCGAGAACAAAAAAGCGCTCGAACTCGCCGCACTAGAGGCACGCGACCGCCCCGACGACGCCCTGATCCATGCGATCTACGTGCCAGTGAAGCAAGCCACAGTCGCGCTCAACAGCGGCGATGCCAAGAAAGCCCTCGAACTGATGAAGCTAGCTCTGTCGTACGACAAAGCCACGACGATTTCTCTTTATATCCGTGGCATGGCCTATCTGAAGGCAGGAGACGGAGCAGATGCCGCCGCGGAATTCCAGAAAATTCTGGCGCTCTCCAATTATGCTCCCACCGACATCCTCATGCCCTTCGCACGACTGGGCCTGGCCCGCGCTTATGCCTTACAGGGCGACACAGCGAAAGCCAAATCGGCGTATCAGGACATTCTCGGTTTCTGGAAAGACGCCGACCCGGACCTCCCCACCGTGAAGCAAGTCAAGGCGGAGTATGCCAAGCTGCAATAGCGGGGAGCTTCCTTCCGCGTCGCTCCTAACCCTTTGATATTTGTTGTAAACAGGCGTTATCGCAACTTTGCGCCTTTTGTTCGCCGGACAGGCGAAAGGAAAGCGCAAACTTGTGCTAACGCGATATTACGTCAACTGACTACCAAGTCATTTCATAAATCCCAGCGGGAGTAGTTGGTGCCTGTGGCACAGTGGAGGGCCAAAGCACCTGTCTGACGCGGCATTCAAGCCATTCACCCCTGCGATTTGCCTTGACAAACGATGCGTCAGGCATAGACTTATCTCGCTTCAGCCGTACCCCAATTACATTTTCTCCTTCGCGGTGGTTCGACTGAACCGGGCCCCTATTGTTCGTCCACATGGGAGGAGGCGATATGAAATCCAAGACATTGTGTTTGCTTACTGCGATGGCATCACTCACTGCGCTGGCGATCTCGGTTCCAGTTGCCGCACAGCAACAACAGAAGAAAGAATTCCCTCACTACGCCGTCACTGACCTTGGCACGCTCGGCGGCACGTTTAGTATAGCGTTCAACATTAACAACAAACACTGGGTGGATGGCGATGCGACCATTCTCAATGATGCAGCTTTGCGTGCCTTCCTGTGGCGAGATGGGGTCATGACCGACCTCGGCACACTAGGAGGGCCGAACAGTAGTGCATCTTTCCCGCTCAATGAGAGAGGCGAGATCACGGGTTTCGCGGACACCTCTACTCCAGACCCGCTAGGAGAAGATTTTTGCGGCTTCGGTACCAACCTTATCTGTCTCCCGTTTGTTTGGCAAAAAGGCGTGATGACCCCGCTCCGCACGCTCGGAGGAAATAACGGCCTAGCCGGGGAGGTCAACAACCACGGCCAAGTGGTCGGGGTAGCGGAGAACACGACGCACGATTCAACCTGCGCAGCTCCCCAAGTGCTCCAGATTAAGCCTGTTTTCTGGGAGAAGGGCCAAATCCAAGAACTGCCTACCTTCTCCGGCGACCCAGATGGACTTGCTAGCGCAATTAACGACAAGGGCCAGGCCGTCGGAAATTCAGGTGAATGCGCAACGCCGGGGTTTCATGCTTTACTTTGGCAGGACGGGATCGCGACTAACCTCGGCAATCTGGGAGGCACGAGGGGCAACGTTCCTCAAGACATCAACAACCAGGGTCAGGTAGTCGGTTTTTCGGGCTTACCGGGCAATACAACGGTTCACGCTTTTTTGTGGGAGAACGGCGTAATGTCCGATCTCGGCGTGCTCGCACAACCACCTGGCATTGCAAGCTTCGGGTTCGGTATTAACGAGAAAGGCCAAGTAGTAGGCACTTCAATTGATGAGCAGGGTGATCCCCACGCATTCATTTGGCAGCAGGGAGTCATGACGGAACTCAATGACCTCGCTCCGGCTGACTCCCCATTGTTTATGCTGGACGGATTCAACATCAATTCTCATGGCGAGATCGTTGGCGATGGCTTCCAGGTGAATACCGGCGAGGTTCACGCTTATCTGGCAGTCCCGAGCAACAGCGAAGTCAGCGAGAGCGCCACATCCGCTGCAGCGGTGGGGACCAGACCGAAGGTAGTTCTACCAGAAAATGTTCGTAATATGGTTCGGCAGCGACTGGCTTCGCGTTATCACATTCCCCTCGCAGCGCCGAGGGAATAGTTAGCGACACGAACTGAAACAGGCTTCTTAGTTGACGCTATCAGGCGTTATCGCAACTTTGCGCCTTTTGTTCGCCAAGTTGAGAGTTGCCGACCCCGGTCAATGGGTTCGATCGCGCCGGTTTCTTGGAACGCACTGCACATCTCCAGCCTCACGGCTAGAGTCTTCGGTTCCGCTACAACCGGACCGGCCACCAGGCCACGGTCGGGAAGCTGGCCTGCAGCAGCCATGCCGAAGCCTGTGACATCATGTCGGCTTGGTCGTCATGTGCCGCATTCGGGAACATCGTGATCTGCTCTACGAATGGCTCCGTCCAAGCGGCGTTGCGATCGACATACCAGTCCCCAGATTGCCATTCCGGAGCGGCCGCAAACATTCGCGCGACTTTGCCACCTTGCGGGTTGATCGCGATCACCCCGGGCACGTTGATCGTTGATCTTGAGCCGCTGGACACGACAACACGCTTCGCCCACGTCTGAATGACCCGGCAAGCGGCGCTATCGTGCTCATCATGCAACGCCTGCACGAACTAGACCCTACCGGATATCTCCTTGAGCAGGAGCTGGGTGTTTGGACGCACATACGCATTCCGCTGGAAGCGGAGCAGGACGAGACCTGGACGTTCCCGATCTCCGGGAGAGTAGTTCACCGCAGGGCGGGCGACATCCTGATGCCCGAGCGCTTCACTCCGGACACGGTCGAGCAGTTGAAGGGGCGGCGCTTGAGCTGGTCGGGCCAGTACGAACAGCGCCCTGCCCCGCTCGGCGGGAACCTGATCAGCGCAGCGAAGTCCGGCTCGCGTTACATTTCCCATCACCATGTGCTCAGGGCTCTTCGAGGCAGTCAGCTTTCCGCGCAGTGTTACACGCACCATAGATGTGGGAACGGCCAAGGGAGCAATTCCGTAAGGATTCCCCAAACAAGAGATCCGATGTGTAGCCAGCGGAGAACCGGGCGGGAGCGCGTCAGCCAAGCACCGAAAACCACCCACAAAATGAACAGCGCATGCAGGAGAAGGACGGCAGTCGCGAGTGCAGAATAGAAATCAGAAGCAAGTACCGCTGCATGCATCTCCAGAATTTACAGCAATGACGGTCAACGATCTGATGCACGTTCACAGTGCTCTGGGCTCCGGAATGGTATTGTGGCAGAAGATTGTGCGAAAAATCATCCATGTCGACATGGACGCTTTTTATGCTTCGGTCGAGCAACGTGATGATCCGCGCCTGCGGAGCAAGCCCGTAATCGTCGCTTGGCAGGGTAACCGCTCTGTCGTGTGTGCTGCTTCGTACGAGGCCAGGAGCTTCGGCGTGCGTTCGGCCATGCCAGCATTGCGAGCGGAACGCCTGTGCCCCTATGCGATCTTCGTGCCTCCGGATTTCCCCCGCTATCGTGCGGTATCGCGGAGCGTTCGGGAGATCTTCAAGCGTCACACAGACCTGATAGAGCCAATATCGCTCGACGAAGCCTACCTAGACGTCACCGAAAACAAGACGGGCTTGCCGACGGCTACCCTGGTGGCGCGCACGATCCGTCAGCAAATTCGTGAGGAGTTGAAGCTGACAGCCTCTGCGGGCGTAGCGCCCAACAAGCTTTTAGCAAAACTCGCCTCGGACTGGCGCAAACCTGATGGACTCTTTGTCATCCAGCCCGAGGACACAGATGCGTTTCTCCTGCCACTGTCGGTTGGACGCCTGCCAGGAGTCGGCAAAGTTACGGGAGAGAAGCTGGCGAAACTTGGCGCCCAGACGGTGGGAGATCTGCGAACTCTCGATTTGCTCGTGCTCGAACACCACTTCGGCCGCTATGGTCGGCGCCTGCACGAGCTCGCCCGCGGTATCGACCACAGCGAAGTTGTCCCGGACAAGCCAACGCAATCAACATCTGTCGAGGATACTTTTGAGCATGATGTTCTGTTGACAGAAACCGAGCCAATGATCCGACGCCTCGCAGAAAAGCTTTGGTCTGCTTCGCGCGAGGAATCACGCATAGCACGCACCGTGGTCCTCAAAATGAAGACGAGCCAGTTCAAGATTCTTACTCGCAGCCATACGCCCGGCTCTCCTCCCTCCTCCTGTGAAGAGTTGACCGACATTGCGCTGAGGCTGCGAGAACGAGTGGCCCTGGCTCCACAGCAACGCTATCGGCTCATCGGCGTAGGGTTGAGCAACTTTCGGGAAGCCGAACGAACTCGTGCTCAGCCGGATCTTTTCGAGTGAGGATGCATTTAGGCAGCTGTGGCCGTATCCGTCGGCTGTTGCCGCATCATCTCCAGCATCCCCTTTTTCATCTGTTTTACCGTAGGTTCAGCCTTATGGGTGCCAACCATCCAGGTATAACCGTCCGGGTCTACAACGGTGCCGCAGCGATCACCCCAAAACATATCCATCACCGGACCTTGGCTGGTGGCGCCGAGTTTGGTCGCTTTGTCGACGACCTTGTCCACGTTTTCTACATAGATGAAGAGGCTGGCCGGAGAAGCGCCTACGCTCTTCGCGCTCCGCTTTCCCATCGCATCATTCTCGGGCCCAAGCATCAGAGCTGTGCCGCGCAGTGTGAGTTCAGCATGAATCGGTTTTCCATCCGGACCGTTCATGATGGCGCGTTTAGAAAAACCAAACGCCTTTTGGTAAAAGCTCACAGCAGATGGGATATCGGAGACCGTGAGCATCGCAGACACCGCGCCGTACTGTTTCTTGTTGAGCGGGTCAACTTTTTTCTTTGCCATAATGCTCCTTTCGTGAGCATCACATTCTAGCTGAAATATGCAAAATGTCGCATCCGCCTCGATTCTGACCCCTGAGGTCATGACCAGGACATCGATAATGGCTAAGAGCGTTACCTTCGCGGGCGATTTCCCAGCCAATACAAACAGAGCACGTTTTCCTCGGCGTTGCGCAACCAGGTCGCAACTTCTCTCACCTGAAAAGGCTGATCTCCCGGGCCGAGGTCGCGATTGAGCAACTCTGTGATTTCTTCAGCCGTGCTCGGCTTTTTGATCTTGTTCAAGGCTCGCAGGATATGCTGGTCGAGACGGTGGTTCGCATTTGGAACCTGGCGCATTTGCGGTTCTTGGGCTTGAAGGCGGACCTGTTGAAGGGTGTTCATTTCGTGTTCGGTCTGGTGCTGCAAAACAAGAACAGCGGGTCAGGAGGAACCGGTCGGTACCAGCTGGAGAATCAGTCTACGGATTGCCTCAGGTTGATGCTCTCCGGCAGCACCCGCCAAAGTTACGTCCGTTCAAAGCCGTTGAGCCCTTCAACTCGCATTTCCCAATTCTCACTGGCTCGCGATCCGGCGATCGACACACGCCACTCTCCGCGTTTGTCGTTGAGTGCGTGCTCGATACTCGCAACAATTTCTCGGCATAACTGAGCATCGCCGAGATTCTGCAGCTCAATCGCCACTGGCATCGCATAGCAATTTTAGCCGAAGTTTAGCCGAAGAGCTCGCCGCCCATTAGTTGGTGCAAACCGGTCAAAGCCTTGCGGGAAGGGTGTCGAAGTGATCTCTGGTGAGTTTACCCACAATTTCTGTTGAAAACTGCGAAGAGTGCGAGGGCGATGTCAGATCGGCTCACGAAGACTCTTTCCACCGAGAGCGGACAAATCCGAGGAAGAGAGCAAATCTGCATCCCGGAAATAGGAAAGGCTGCGACATTGGTTTTGCTCCAGCCATCAGCTCCTGCGAGGGAGCCAACAGCGTGGATGCATGCACCGTCGCAGCCCTTGATGCGATCACTGCTTTCGCAGTTCCAAACCCCAACTGCTCCTCGCAGAACCAGTCGGTTTTTTTCGGGTCTGGTTGCTCGTCAGGTCGCCCTGATGAGCAGATCACTCAGCCTACTTCGGAGTGGCAAGATTTATTTCGCCAATCCTTTCAGCCCTCGACGCCAGCCAAATTAAACAGTCGCTTCATCAATGTCAACGCAATTCTCAGCGTGAAAACGAAATATCTGTGAAAGAAATTGTGGAAAACGTGGACTGTTCGATCCGCTGGCTTCAACCGGCGCGCAGGGAGCCACTGCGCCACGATGTGGTTCCGGTGGCACGGATTTCCCGGACGAGATCAGCGTTCTGTCTTGGGCTGAGGCCGTCCAGTCTTTCGGCGCGTGGCGCTGGTTTACCGGACTGGGAAGCGCTAGCGATTGCTGCGCAATACGAGGCGAATGCCGTTCGGTAGAGCTTCGATGGAAAATGCCGCCGAAGCGGAAACCTTGGGAAAGCGAAGATTATCGAATGAGCACGTTCGCTGCCGCGACTCTGGCAATGGCGCAACTCAATATCACGATCCCCTCGACTCCGGCAATTCCGGAATGTTCACCACCCCACACACTCCTTCTATATACGGTAAGAGGCTGTGCGTGCATTTGCACCAAATCCGGTCAGCAGCCTGTGGACCGGCTGCACTCGATTGAAAACACATGCGGTTACAAGTGCCCGTTTTTCATTGACTCTAAATTTAGAAGGAGTACAAAACACACTCTAACCCATTTCAACAGCAACCCGTCATTAGGCTTTGCAGCCACTTGCTGCGATGCGGCTACCAAAGGAGACGAACTGGAGAACTGGTCGCGGTGATTCAGCCTGCCGTTGCCCTCCCCCAAGAACGCACAGCGGGCTTTCTCACCGTTGATAGAGGCGTAAGGATAAACCCGGCTTCAACGAATTACAAGCGACAACGGGCCGGGTAGTGGCTACTTTGCTGTGGATGTGGATGACTACCCTACGCCAAGGCATTGGGTTGGCTGGCGTCCTCATGCTTGCATTTGTGCTCGGCAAATTGGAGCCTGAGACTTTCTTGTGCGTCCGCAACCCTCTTAATGGCGGTCAGGGGTACATTGAACTGGCGATTACAAAAGGTGCATACTCCGAGCTAGGACTGTTCTAAAGTAATCTCAAAAGTGTTTCACGTGAAACATAAGTGCGTTTTGTATCAGCTACACGCTATTATAAAAAATGACTATTTTTCCGATTATTCTTCGCTCGTGCACATAACTTCGGGAACTCTTTGGCGTGTAACTGATGTTACGTTTCGCTTTGGCGCGGTTGCGGTTATGATCCGCTTGAGTCCGGGAGCGGAAATGGATCGGCGAAAAGAGCGCAGACTGAACCTGGAGTTACCGGTACGCATCTGGGGAGTGGACAGGATGGCGCGGCCTTTCGCGGAGATTGTTCGCGTGCAAAACGTCAGCAATCATGGGGCAGTTCTGATCGGCGTGCGCTCGAAGGTCCAGACCGGAGAAGTGCTGGACGTGCAACTCGGTGCGTCGCGGGCGCAGTTTCGCATTGTGTGGATGAGTCTTTCGGGAGAGGCCGGCATACAGGCTCTGGCAACGGAGCCGCCGATCTTTGGCATGGGGATCGGCATCGGCCTCCCCGAAGTTTTCGCGATGGTGGGGACCGGATAGGCCAAAGCCGAACGGCATCGATCGGCCAACTAACGTGGATTCACGT
>Ga0209117_1000839_pt1 | contig 11459 bp, 7 predicted proteins | sample BlaSpr_A8_OM2_M2_FD_187978 | JGI IMG/M metagenome (GOLD analysis project Ga0209117, IMG submission 187978) | Forest soil microbial communities from Thunder Bay, Ontario, Canada - Black Spruce, Ontario site 2_A8_OM2_M2 (SPAdes) (version 2) | ecosystem: Environmental > Terrestrial > Soil > Boreal...
AGGCAAGCCTTGCGGTGCGCAGGCGAACATGGCCAAATTATTGGCGGCGAAGGCGTCCTGGGAAGCGGCGAATGTCTGCCTCCAGACGCATGGAGGGTTCGGCTTCGCCTGCGAGTTCGACGTGGAACGCAAGTTTCGCGAGACCCGGCTCTATCAGGTGGCGCCGGTGTCGACCAATATGATTTTTTCGTACGTTGCCGAACACGTGCTTGGCTTGCCTCGATCGTTCTGACCGCGGACGAAAATCAGCCCGTCGACGCCGGAAACTGCCAGTAGACGGCGTCGACGGTTTTTCCTTCGTGCGCGAGCGCATGCGCCTTCAGCGCCTCACCCAGCGCGTGGGACTCGATGGCTCGCTCGTGTGCGTCGACTTGCGGTACGCGGACGAACAGCACGCCGCGATCGTCATCGACCAGGATCGAGCTCACCTTCGCCCGCAACCCCTTTTCGGCGAGGAAGCGTTCGGCGGCGCGATCGAGTACCGGATCGGAGCTGTCGATGAGGAGCTTCCGGTTGATGGCGGCCAGGAAAATCGCCATCAAGCCCAGCAGCGCGCCCACGGCGATCGCCACCGCCGCGTCGAACGCCGGATGCGACCCCCACAGGAACGACACGCCGGCGACGATGAGCGTGAGCAGAATGCCGAGCAGCGCCACGGCATCCTCCAGCAGCACGGCCAGAACGGTGGTGTTGTTGCGGTTCCTGGCGATGCTCTTCCAGCCGCCTATCTCGCGCAATGCGACGCCGAAGGTGAACGATTCGAGCGCCAGCGCGAACAGCAAGAGGCCCAGCACCAGCGGCGTGAACGGCTCAATGGTGCTGGGGCTGATCAGCGCGTGAACGCCGTGGTAGAGGTTGAGCCCGCAGCCGATAAAGAACACGCTGACGGCGGATACCAGCGCCCACAAGAATTTTTCCTGGCCTCGGCCAAAGGGATGCGCGGCGTCGGGGCCGCCTCGCCCGCGCACTTCACCGACTTTGAGCAGCACCTGGTTGACGACATCGGCGACCGAATGGATGGTTTCCGCGAACAGCGTCGGCGAGCCGGTCACCGCCCAGCCAAAGCCCTTGGCCGCGGCGATCGCGGTGTTGGTCGCAATGGAAATCGAAACCGAGGACGACATCGCGCCGCGCTACCGACGCATCAGACGCGTCTCATTTGCGACTCATGTGCGTCTCATTTGCGTATCTGCCCGCTGCCCAAGACCACCCATTTCCGGCTGGTGAGCCCTTCGAGCCCGACCGGGCCACGCGCGTGCAGCTTGTTGGTCGAGATGCCGATTTCAGCCCCGAGTCCATACTCGAAGCCGTCGGCAAAACGCGTCGACGCATTGACCATCACCGAGCTCGAATCGACCTCGCGCACGAACCGCATCGCGTTGCCGTAATGCTCGGTGACGATGGCGTCGGTGTGCTGCGAGCCATAGCGGGCGATGTGGTCGATCGCGGCGTCGAGCGACGCGACGACACGCACCGAAAGGATCGGCCCGAGATATTCGGTGCGCCAATCTTCCTCGGTCGCCGGCTTCATCGCCGGCACGATCGTCCGGGCGCCGGGGTCGCCGCGAAGCTCGACGCCCTTGGCCGTGTAGATTTGCGCCAGCGCAGGGAGGACGCGCGGGGCGATGCGTTCATGCACGAGCAGCGTCTCCATCGTGTTGCACGGACTGTAACGCTGAGTCTTGGCGTTGTCGGCGATGCGGATCGCCATGTCGACGTCGGCGTGCTCGTCGATGAAGACGTGGCACACGCCGTCGAGGTGCTTGATCACGGGCACCGTCGCCTCCTCCGCGACACGCTGAATCAATCCCTTGCCGCCGCGCGGTATGAGCACGTCGACATGCTTGTCCATGGTCGCCAGCAGGCCGACCACCGCGCGGTCGGTGGTTGCGATCAGCTGCACCGCGTCCTCCGTCAGCCCGGCGACGGCGAGCCCTTCTCGAACGCACGCCGCGATGGCCCGGTTCGAATGCAGCGCTTCCGAGCCGCCGCGCAGAATGCAGGCATTGCCCGACTTGAGACAGAGGGCAGCGGCGTCGGCGGTGACATTGGGGCGAGATTCGTAGACGATGCCGACGACGCCGAGCGGCACGCGCATATGCCCGACCTGGATGCCGCTTGGCCTGACTTTGAGCTCGCTGATTTCGCCGACGGGGTCGGCCAGCGTCGCGATTTCGCGCACGCCTTCGGCCATCGCCGCGACGCTAGCCGCTACCAGCGTGAGCCGATCGACGAACGCCGCATCGCTGCCCGCAGCGCGCGCCGCCGTAACGTCTAGCGCGTTGGCGGCCAGCAGGCTTTTCTGGTTGCGAACGATTGCCAGCGCGATTGCCTCCAACGCGGCATTTTTTGCCGCCGTCGGTGCGCGCGCCAAGGCGCGCGATGCGGCGCGCGCGCGCTCACCCACCTCGCGCATGTACGCGGGCAAGTCCAGACCGGGAACGTTAAGGTTGGTCATGGCGATATTCTATCCCGATCGGTGCTCACGCAGCCGGACCTCCTGTCAAGTTGACGAGACAGGGGGCGCTGATGCACGCGATCAGAACTTGTGCGCGTCGAGCGTTCTGACGCCGGTATCGGTCCCGATCAGGATGACGTCGGCGCCGCGATCGGCGAACAAGCCGTTGGTGACGACGCCGACGATGTTGTTGATCTTCATTTCGAGCTGGACCGGATTCAGGATGCGCATGTCCTCGACGTCGAGGATGACGTTGCCGTTGTCGGTGATGAAGTTCGGACGCAGTTGCGGGTGTCCGCCGAGCTTGACCAGCTCGTGCGCGGCGAAGCTGCGCGCCATCGGAATTACCTCGACCGGCAGCGGAAAGTTGCCCAGCACGCCAACCAGCTTCGACTGGTCGACGATGCACACGAACTTCTTCGCCACCGCGGCGACGATCTTTTCCCGGGTCAGCGCGCCGCCGCCGCCCTTGATCATCGCGCCGTGCTCGGTTACTTCGTCAGCGCCGTCGATGTAGACGGGCAGCGTGTCGATGGCGGTGAGCTCGAGCACGGGGATGCCGTGACCCTTCAACCGTTCCGCGGTCTTGACCGAGCTTGCAACCGCGCCTTTGATGCGATGCTTTATCTTCGCCAGCTCGTCGATGAAGTAGTTGGCGGTCGAGCCGCTGCCGACGCCAATGTAGGCATCGTCGACGACGTACTTGATCGCCTCGCGGGCGACCCGCTGTTTTTGCTCGTCCTGGGTCATGATTTTTTGCGTATCGGCGGCAGATCGGTGCAGACGCCCTCGAACGCCTCGGCAGCGAATCCGATCGACTCGCTCAACGTCGGATGCGGGTGGATGGTCTTGCCGATGTCGACGGCATCCGCGCCCATCTCGATGGCGAGGACGATTTCGCTGATCAGGTCGCCCGCGTGCGTGCCGACGATGGCGCCGCCGACGACGCGGTGCGTGGCGTCGTCGAAGAGGAGCTTGGTGAAGCCTTCTTCGCGGCCGTTGGCGATGGCGCGGCCCGACGCCGCCCACGGGAAGACGCTCTTTTGCACCTTGATGCCTTTGGCCTTGGCCTCGTCCTCGGTCAGTCCCACCCACGCGATCTCCGGATCGGTGTACGCGACCGAGGGGATGACGCGAGCGTCGAAGAACGACTTCTCGCCCGCCGCGGCCTCTGCCGCGACGTGCGCTTCGTGCACCGCCTTGTGCGCCAGCATCGGCTGGCCGACGATATCGCCGATGGCGTGAATGTGCGCCACGTTGGTGCGCATCTGATCGTCGGCCGGGATGAAACCGCGGTCGGTCACCGCGACGCCGGCCTTGTCGGCGCCGATCTTTTTTCCGTTGGGACTGCGCCCGACTGACAAGAGAACCATGTCGTACGGCTGCGCTTTCGGGGGCGCCTGCTCGCCTTCGAAGCTCACGTAGACCGCGTCTTTTTTGGACTCGATCGCGACCGTCTTGGTTTTCAGCATGACGCGGTCGAAGCGATGCTTGTTCATCTTGTCCCACACGCGGACCAGGTCGCGATCCGCGCCGAGCATCAGGCCGTCGAGCATCTCGACCACATCCAGTCGCGAGCCGAGCGTCGAATACATCGTTCCCATTTCGAGACCGATGATGCCGCCGCCGACCACCAGCACGCGCTTCGGAACCGATTTGAGCTCCAAGGCGCCGGTCGAGTCGACGATGCGCGGGTCATCGGGCGCGAACGGCAACCATACCGATTGCGAGCCGGCGGCGATAATCGCCTTTTGAAAGCGCACCACTTTCCTCGCGCCGGTCTTGTTCTGGCCGGGGCCGTCGGTCAACTCGACGACGACATGGTGCGCGTCCAGAAACATTCCGTAGCCGCGAACGACTTCGACCTTGCGCGCCTTGGCCATTCCGGTGAGGCCGCCGGTCAGCTTGCCGACGACCTTGTTCTTCCATCCCAGCAGCTTGGCAAGATCGATCTTCGGTGCGCCAAAGCTGATGCCATGCTCACTTAAGCTCGCGGCCTCGTCCATCACCGCGGCGACGTGCAATAAAGCCTTCGACGGGATGCAGCCGACGTTGAGGCACACGCCGCCCAAAGTTGGATAGCGCTCGACCAGCACGGTCTTCATGCCGAGATCGGCGGCGCGGAACGCGCCGCTGTATCCGCCGGGACCGGAGCCCAGGACCAGCATTTCGCATTCCAGATCGACGCTGCCCGAATAGGTAGCTGCAGCGGGAGCGGGGATGGCCGGCGCAGCGCGGGACGTTGGCAACGTCTTTTTAGCGAGCGTTCCCGCCGCCGACGGCGCGGCGCCGGGGCCAGGTTTGGGTGGCGCAGCAGCGGGTGAGGGCTTGGACGACGCGGCGGCAGGCGCGGGCTTCGCTGCTGATTCGCCGGCCGCTTCCAGCGTGAGGATCACGTTGCCTTCGCTTAACCGGTCGCCGAGCTTGACCTTGAGGTCTTTCACGACTCCCGCGACAGGCGAAGGCACATCCATCGTCGCCTTGTCCGACTCGAGCGTCACCAGCGAATCCTCGGCCGCGACCGTGTCGCCGGTCTTGACCAGAACTTCGATGACCGGCACGTCCTTGAAGTCGCCGATGTCCGGGACTTTGACTTCGATGAGCTGGCTCACGATTCGGATCGCCGCCGCTGACGCTGAAACGCCTCGCCGGGATTCATAGCAGCGACCTTCTCATGTCGCCCAGTAGCGCGATCAGGTAAGTGTTGAAGCGCGCCGCGGCCGCGCCGTCGATCACCCGATGATCCCAGGACAAGGACAGCGGCAGAATGAGCCTTGGTGAGAATTGCTTGCCATCCCACACCGGGCGCATGCTCGAGCGGCAGACGCCGAGAATGGCGACTTCAGGCGCGTTGATGATGGGAGTGAAATAGGTCCCGCCGATGCCGCCCAGGCTGGAGATCGAAAAGCATCCGCCCTGCATGTCGGCGGGGCCGAGCTTGCCCTCGCGGGCCTTGGCCGAGAGCTCGCCCATCTCCTTGGCAATCGCCATGACGCCTTTCTGATCGGCGTTCCTGATCACCGGCACCACGAGCCCGTTGGGCGTGTCGGCGGCGAAGCCGATGTGGAAGTATTGCTTGTAGATCAGGTTGTCACCTTCCAGCGATGCATTGAATTCGGGAAATTTTTTCAGCGCCGACACGCAGACTTTGATCAGGAACGCGAGCATGGTCACCTTGATGCCGGCTTTTTCGTTTTCCTTGTTGAGCAGGACGCGAAGCGCCTCGAGGTCGGTGATGTCGGCGTCATCGTGATTGGTGACGTGCGGGATCATGACCCAGTTGCGGTGCAGGTTCGCGCCGGCGATCTTCTTGATCCGCGACAGCGGTTTCACCTCGATGGGGCCAAATTTGGCGAAGTCGACTTTCGGCCACGGCAACAGGCCCAGCGCCGCGCCTCCGGCCGACGATGCGGCCGCTCCGGTAGAAGCGGCCGACGCACCACTCATCACTTCCTTGACGAATTTCTGCACGTCCTCCCGCAGAACGCGATCCTTAGGGCCGCTGCCTTTTACGCGGGACAGATCCACGCCCAGCTCGCGGGCGAGCGCGCGAACCGACGGCGAGGCGTGCGCCTTCTTGAAGCTTTCGCTGTCGACAGGAGGAGCCGCGCCGGCAGGGACGCTCGGCGCTTTCGTTTCCGGAGGGGAGGACGGTTGGGGCGATGGCGATGCGGAAGGCGACGGCGATGGTGTGGGCGCGGCAGCGCTCGCAACCGCGACCTCTTTCGGCGCGGCAGATGCGCGCGCGCCGGCCGCTTCGATGATCACGATAACGTTGCCTTCGCTGACCTTGTCGCCGACCTTCACCTTCACTTCCTTGATTACGCCGGCGGAAGGCGAAGGTACATCCATGGTCGCCTTTTCGGATTCGAGCGTGACCAGCGAATCCTCGGCCTTAACACCGTCACCCGGTTTGACCAGAACTTCGATCACCGGCACGTCCTTGAAGTCCCCGATGTCGGGCACCTTGACCTCGATACTTTGCGTTGTTCCGGCAGGCGTGCTCGCCGCCACTCCGCTCACCTGCTGCGCGGGAGGTGCCGGGGGTGCGGGGGAAGTTGCAGCGGCGGACGCGGAGGCAGGCGCGGGCGCAGCCTGCGCCGGCGAAGCACCCTTGGCACCCGTCGCCGCCTCGGCCTCGAGCGTTACGATGACGCTTCCCTCGCTGACCTTGTCGCCGAGCTTGACCTTGACGTCCTTGACGATGCCCGCGGATGGCGAGGGCACATCCATCGTCGCCTTGTCGGACTCGAGCGTGACCAGCGAATCCTCGGCCTTGACGCTATCGCCCGCCTTGACCAGGACTTCGATGACCGGCACGTCGGTGAAGTCGCCGATGTCAGGGACCTTGACTTCAACTGTCTGGGGCATGGTGTTCCTGGACGGAGTCGAGACGTTTGCGGATCGGTCGATTAGACAGCGACGCGCGAATCACGCGACGCTCACACCGTCCATGGTGCGGGCTTGGCGCCATCGACACCGTATTTTTTCATCGCCTCGGCGACTTTCGCCCCCGGAATCTCGCCGTCGTCGGCGAGCGCCTTGAGGGCAGCGACCGCAATGTAATGGCGGTCAACTTCGAAGAACTGACGCAGCTTTTCCCGCGTGTCGGAGCGACCGAAGCCGTCGGTGCCGAGCACAACGTAGCGACGCGGCACGAAGGCGCGTATCTGTTCCGCAAAAGCGCGAATGTAATCGCTGGTCGCGATCACCGGGCCTTTTGCGTCGGCAAGACACGATTCGACGTGGGAGACCTTGGGCTTCGCGGTTGGATTCATCATGTTCCAACGCGACGCCATGTTGCCGTCGCGCGCGAGCTCGGTGAACGACGGGCAGCTCCATAGATCCGATTCGATGCCCCAGTCCTTCGCCAGGAGCTCCGCCGCGGCGAGCGCTTCGCGCAGGATGACTCCGCTGCCCAGCAACTGAACGCGAAGCGACTTCGGCTTCTTCTCGCCTGCCTTGAGCAGGTACATTCCCTTGATGATGTTCGGCGCCGCGCCGTCCGGCATCGCCGGGTGGGTGTAGTTCTCGTTCATCAGCGTCAGGTAGTAATAGACGTCCTGCTGCTCGGCGTACATGCGTCGCATCCCGTCCTGGATGATCACCGCGATCTCGTAGGCGAAAGTCGGATCGTAGGAAATGCAGTTCGGGATCGTCGCGGCGTACAGATGGGAATGGCCATCCTCGTGTTGGAGACCTTCGCCGTTGAGCGTCGTACGTCCGGCCGTGCCGCCGAGCAGGAAGCCGCGCGAACGCATGTCGCCGGCGGCCCACGCCAGATCGCCGACTCGCTGGAAGCCGAACATCGAGTAGAAAATGTAGAACGGGATCATCGGCACGCCGTGCGTCGAATAGCTCGTCGCCGCCGCCATCCAGTCGCACATCGCGCCGGGCTCGTTGATGCCTTCCTGCAGGATCTGGCCGTCCTTGCTTTCCTTGTAGAACATCAACTGGTCGGCGTCCTGCGGCGTGTAGAGCTGACCGAGCTGGTTCCAGATGCCCAGTTGGCGGAACAGGCCTTCCATGCCGAAGGTGCGCGACTCGTCCGGGACGATGGGAACGATGTGCTTGCCGATGGTCTTGTCGCGCAACAAGGTTTGCAGAATCTGCACGAAAGCCATGGTGGTCGAGATTTCGCGTTCGTCGGTGCTCTTGAGGAAGCGCTCGAACGTGGTGAGCGGTGGCGCCGGCAGCGCCGCCGCCTTCCGCCGGCGCGTCGGCAGATAGCCGCCCAATTCCATACGCCGGGCCTTCATGTATTCGGCTTCCGGGGAGCCGGGCGCGAAGTTGACGTAGGGCATTTCGCCCAGCTTGTCGTCGGGAACCGGGATCTGGAAGCGATCGCGGAATACGCGTATCGAGTCGACCGACATCTTCTTCTGCTGGTGGGTGATGTTCTGCGCTTCGCCGGACTCGCCCATGCCGTAGCCTTTGATCGTCTTGGGGAGGATCAGGGTCGGCTGGCCCTTGTGGTTGGCCGCGGCGTGAAACGCGGCGTACACCTTGTGCGGGTCGTGGCCGCCGCGGTTCAGGTTCCAGATATCCTTGTCCGACCAGTCCGCGACCAGCTCCTTCAGCTCAGGCGTGTTGAAGAAGTATTCGCGCACATAGGCGCCGTCTTTCGACTTGAATGTCTGGTATTCGCCGTCGACGCATTCCATCATCCTGCGCATCAGGATGCCTTTCTTGTCGCGGGCGAGCAGCGGATCCCAGTGAGTTCCCCATACGACCTTGATGACATTCCAGCCGGCGCCGCGGAATTCTGCCTCGAGCTCCTGGATGATCTTGCCGTTGCCGCGCACCGGGCCGTCGAGGCGCTGCAGGTTGCAGTTGATGACGAAGATCAGGTTGTCGAGATTTTCGCGGGCGGCCATGCCGATGGCGCCCATCGACTCCGGCTCGTCCATCTCGCCGTCGCCGCAAAAGCACCAGACCTTGCGGCCCTCGGTCTTGGCCAGGCCGCGATCCTGCAGATATTTCATGAAGCGGGCCTGATAGATCGCCATCAGCGGCCCGAGGCCCATCGATACCGTGGGGAACTGCCAGAAGTCCGGCATCAGCCAGGGATGCGGGTAGGAGGAGATTCCCTTGCCGTCGACTTCCTGGCGAAAGTTGTCCATCTGCTCTTCGGTGAGGCGGCCGAGCATGAACGCGCGGGCATAGACTCCGGTCGCGGAGTGCCCCTGCACAAAGACGAGATCGCCGCCATGATCGGGCGAAGGCGCGTGCCAGAAATGATTGAAGCCCACGTCGTAGAGAGTCGCCGCGGAGGCGAAGCTCGCGATGTGGCCGCCGACGTTGGTGTGCTTGTTGGCGCGGATCACCATCGCCATCGCGTTCCAGCGCACGTACGATCGAATGCGCTGCTCGATCGTCTGGTCGCCGGGAATCCTCACCTGCTTGTCGACGGGAATGGTATTGATATACGCGGTGTTGGCCGAGAAGGGCATGTACGCGCCGGAGCGGCGCGACTTGTCGATCACCTGCTCGATGAGGAAATGCGCGCGGTCCGGGCCCTCGTGTTCGAGCACGCCGTCAATCGCGTCCAGCCATTCCTGGGTTTCTTGCGGATCGACGTCAGGGTTCATGTCCATGGGCGTTCCTCACGGTGATGGCCGCGATCCGCGTCGATCGGACTTGCGTCGGAAGCTGACGCCGCATCGTTGCGATGCAGGCCGCGATTGGCGTTTCAGCGCGTTTCAGGGGAAGTTTTAATCATATCATTCCACGCAAATCGTTTCCAACGACGCCGGGGAAAAGACGCTTTGCTCATGAAACCTCAAGGGGCAAGAGGCGGGGCCAAAAGGGCATGCCGGTTGGCCCGGCACCCATGGCGTTGCCCTCACGGAATTCGGCTATCGCGCGATCGAAATGGACCGCGCCTCGGTCACCACTGCGTCGACGGTGACATCGTGGGATGCCGCGGGAACGCGTTCGACCAGCTGCAGCTCGAATGCTGCCGCGACGCGGCGGGCGTCGGCCCGCAGCAGCGGCAGCAGCCTGTCGTAGTAGCCCCCGCCGTAGCCGATCCGGTGTCCATCGAGATCGAACGCCACGCCGGGAACGAGCACCCAGTCGATGGTTGCGACATCGATTAGAGAACAGTGCGCGCCGGGCTCCGGGATGCCGCGGTAGCCGGGTGCGGCATCGTGCTCGAGGCGGGTGATCGCGCAGATGTCCAGCATCCTGGTCGCGAGGTTCACTCTCGGCAGAGCGACCATTTTGGCGCGAGCCAGCGCCGCCTCAAGCAGCGCGCGCGTATCCCATTCGCTGCCGAATGGAAGCGTGAGCAGGACGGTTGCGGACGACGCGAAGTCCTCGCGCGTCAGCAGTGAAGCGGCGATCGACGCGCTGGCCCTTGCCCGCTCCTCGGCCGCCATCGCGTCGCGGTCGCGCAGAATCCGCGCGCGCATCTCACGCTTCGCGTCGGAGAGCTCGCTCGCCGCGCGATCCAAGGTCAATCGAGGCTCGGTTGAAGATGCGGCCACGCAACGGATGTTACCGCAAAGCCCGCGCCGCGAACGGAACGCCTATAATCGCGCTTGCGGGATTTCAGAATCAGCTGCACTTCCTCGAAAAAGCTATGAACTACAATCATCAGCATCACCGAAAACGGCGCTCGCGGCTCATCGCCGAGATGCAAAGGCAGACCGGAGGCGGTATCGCCTCCATTCCAACCGCGCCGGAGGCGATCCGCAACGCCGATACGCATTATCCGTATCGGCCGGACAGTCATTTTTACTACCTGTGCGGTTTTCCGGAGCCTGAGGCGGTCGTCGTTCTCATCGCCGGCAAGGCCGAAAGCGATTCGAAGCAGATTCTGTTTTGCCGGGACAAGAACCCGGAGCGCGAAATCTGGGACGGCTTTCGATATGGTCCCGATGCTGCGCGCGAAATCTTCGGATTCGACGAGACGTATCCGATCACCCAGCTCGCCGCAAAGCTCGCCGACTGGACGTGCGACCGGCGAGCGATCTACACCCCGATTGGACTTTATCCCGCATGGGACGATGCGACCGCGGCGACGCTGAACGACGTGCGTAACCGGGTACGCACGGGCATTGCGGCGCCGGAGACGGTGATCGACGTGCGGGCCCCGCTCGGCGCGATGCGGCTCTACAAGGACGAGCGCGAGCTGAAGCTCCTCCGCCGCGCCGCCGTCATTTCCAGCGGCGCCCACCGCCGTGCGATGCGGGAGACGCGTCCAGGCTGGTACGAATATCAGGTCGAGGCCGAGCTGATGCACGAATTCTTGAGCTCCGGCGCGCAGGCGGTCGCCTATCCCTCGATCGTCGCGTCGGGACCGAACGCCTGCGTCCTGCATTATCGCGACAACAATCGCCAGACGCAGGCGAGCGACCTGCTGCTGATCGATGCCGGCTGCGAGTTCGACGGCTATGCGTCGGACATCACGCGCACGTTCCCGGTGAGCGGCAGGTTCAGCGGCGAGCAAAAGGCGATCTACGAGCTCGTGCTCGCGGCGCAGCTCGCGTGCATC
>Ga0209117_1000840_pt1 | contig 11457 bp, 9 predicted proteins | sample BlaSpr_A8_OM2_M2_FD_187978 | JGI IMG/M metagenome (GOLD analysis project Ga0209117, IMG submission 187978) | Forest soil microbial communities from Thunder Bay, Ontario, Canada - Black Spruce, Ontario site 2_A8_OM2_M2 (SPAdes) (version 2) | ecosystem: Environmental > Terrestrial > Soil > Boreal...
CCCGCCACTCGAAAATGTAACCCGAGGCTTGGGGGCCCTATTGCCCCTTGCGGTGGCCTTTTTCCTTGTGCTGTTTCAGCACGGTTCGGGCAGCCACTTCTTTGGCTCGCTCGCCATAGCGTCCGGATTTCTCAGCGCTTTCCTTGATGTGTTCGTATTCCCGTTGCTCCTTGCTGCTGACGTTGTGCAGATGTTTTCTTCCCGGCATCGCGTATCTCCTCTCAATATGTCCTCGTACACTAAGTCAGCGGTTAGGCGGCGCGATCTTGTGCGACCGCCGGACCGCTCAAGCTCTGTCTGATTGCAGTTAGGACCTTGTCATACGAAGTAAGCATTTCATGCTGTCGAGGAGCCCTTGTCCACCACAAGACTCGCACCTTGACAATATTCGAGGCTGGATCGCCCAGGTCCATGACCAGAACCTCGGGGCCCGGATTCGGCAAAACTCCCGGCACCTTGCTCACTGTGTTAGTAACCAGAGACTTAAGTTCGGTTAACCCCCCAACGTCTTTCAAGGACAGGTCGTATTCCCAGCGGCGAATGTCGAGCGCGGTATTGATCGTGACCGAGTGCGTGAACAAATCGGCGTTTGGGATTACGACTCGCCTGCCATCGTACGTCCTGATGATCGTGGCCCGGGTCTGGATCTCTTCCACCGTGCCTTCGTAATTGTCCAACTTGATCTCATCGCGGATGCGAAACGGTTCCGCCCAGAGCAGCAACAGACCGGCAAGAAAATTCTGCAATATATTCTGAAAGGCGAATCCAATGGCCACGCCGCTGATGCCCAGGATCTTGATCAGATCGCTCGCCTGAAAAGAAGGAGCAACCACTGAAAAAGCCACCAGGAAGCCCAGCAGAATGGTTGCCGCTCCGGTGAGACGGGCGAAAACAGCTCCCAGGTTTGGACGGTGATGGCGAGTGGACCTGAGTATCACTCGGCTGACCAGAATGCTGAGGACGTAAAACAAAAGAAAGACGATGACGCCCACGATGAGCGAAGGCAGTCGCACAAAGAAACTGTCGACCATCTGATAAGCGGCTTCCCAAAATTTGTCGAAGCGTGAGCTCATAGTAGGAACCTGTGCAGCAACCTGCGCCGGGCGGGGCATCTACCAGTTGGCCGATGCCCCGCCCGGTTCTCGTTCAACGCTCATTCAACGCTCATTCAGCGCTCGTTCTCAGCGCTCGTTCAATGAATACCGTTCCATGAACGATTGAGGCTTTTTCGGTCCGAGCAACGATCCTACCGCGGAGGCTTCGACCGCTCCCGGCTCGGTGGTGGCTGCTGTCTCTGCTGCATCTTCTGTTGCTGCTGTTCGTGTCTTTGCTGCAATTGCTGCGTCTGTTGCTGATGGCGCTGTTCTACCTGCTGCTGTCTTGCCGCATTGGCGTTCTGTTGCGCCAGTCGCTGGTGTTCCTGGTCCTGCTTCTGCTGAAGCTTGTCTCGTTCCTGTTGCTGCTTCGCGAATACTTTTTCCTGCTGCTGCTGGTACTTCTGATCCAGCTTTGGGTTGCCTGTATTGGGAGCGCTGGGTCGGGCCGAAGGCGGAAGGTCGCGAGGGTGGACGGGCGTGCTCGGTCGAGCAACGTTGTTCTCCGGACGGTTCTCCGGACGGGGAGCTGAGGCATTTTCCCGCGGCTGTTTTCCGCCACGATTGGCGGGCGGTGTGTACGCACCTCCGGCCGCCTTGGCCTGCACCACGTGATCCTTGAATTCTCCGGGCCTCGGCGTCGCTGCTACCGGCGGCTTGCCCATGTTCGCAGAGGCGCGTTGCTGGGGGTTGGCTCGGGCCGCCTGCATATGCCGAGTTTGATCCGCTACCGGCGCGATATGTCTCTCACGCGCCGCAGCCTCTTCTTCAGGCCTCGGGCGACGGTCGATTCCGCCGTTGCCGCCGTTGTAGCTGACGTGGCTCTCATTGTTGTACCTCACGGGGGCTTCGTAGACATTGTGAATGATGGTGATATTCACGTTGTTCACCGAACGGTTGTAGAAAAAGTGTCCGTGGTCCCAACGCCCGCCTTCGTAACCGTCTCCAAAATAGCCGAAGCCGTAATTGATCCCGCCGTAAAAGCCTACAAGTGGTCCCCAGTAGCCCTCATAAAAAAGGAACCCGCTACCACCCCAACCCCAATAGCCCGGAGTCCACAGGAAACCGACCTCCGGGGCCAGCACCCACGTGCCGGGCACCCAGTAGTAGTCGTCGACGTCGTAATCGTAAGCCCAGTAACCGGGGGTCCAAATGTAACCGTCACCGGGACATAGGGGCTGCTCATAGACCGGCAGGGGCGGCGGGCCGAACCCAACCGCGACGCCCACGGCGATTTGCGCGGACGATGCCGTCGACATCGACAGCACGACGAGCGCCAGGAATAGCCCAACCAACAGCGTTCGAATCGAACGGATATACATGCTGATTCCTCTGGCCTATCATCCCTCGTTTGCCCGGTGTTGCTCTGGGTACTCCGGGTTTCGTGGATTGAGAGGCGAGACTGCCGGGCCGGAAGCTGAGAGGTCAACTTGGAGACGTCTGTCCCGTACCGAGGTTGATCTCACGTCCAGGCGACGACTTCAGATTCTACTGCATGATTGGGACGCGGCCGGTCGCCACCCAAGTCGCGCCCCAGAAACCGATCTACCTTTGATTCTGATTCTCGTCCTCCGGTTTCTCCTGAGGTTGCGAATTGTTCTGATTCTCTGGCGCCTGTTCCATGGCTTCCTGCGTTCTAGCTTGATGACTTATCTCTGCCACCGCCCGCAGGAACGGCGCTGCCGGAGCGGGTGCGGCAACTTCGCCCAGCAAGATCTTCTTGAAGGGAATGTCGCTGCCATAGATCGCCACGGTAGAGTCGGCATCCTGCTCCACCACCGCGCCTTCCAGGGTCAAACCGGCAAAGATACCTCGGGAGCGGGAGTAGGTCAGCATTTCGGTGTTAAGCTTCCAGTCCGTTCCGGCGGAAGCGTGGCGTCCGACCGGGCCGGCCGCAGCGGATCCTTCGCCGGTGACCTCAAACTTGCTCGAAAGCAAATGTTCCAAGCCCTTGTGATTCATCACCAGCATTACCAGGTCCACACCCTCCGCGCCAATCTGCAGGCCCCAGCTTCCTCCGCCCACAGTAATGAATGCGGGAGCGCTCCATCCGTCATTGGTGCGGCACACTGCCACTCCGCGCCCGTGCTTGGCGCCGAAGATGAAACCGGCTTTGACCAGATGCGGAACCACCACAATGCATTGGGATCCCTTCAATACTTCTTCAGGGATGCCCTTGTCGGGAGCGGCGGCGATTTCCTTGAGGACATTGGCCGAATTCTGCAGCCGCTCGGTTGAATCCTCGCGAGCCGAGCCCGCCCAGGCGAGATTTCCCAGCATTGCTGCCAAACTGAGTACCACCAGAACCAAATGTCGTTTCATGCTTGCTCCTTTACACAAAAGATTTTCGATTTTCTTACCAGCTCACAAGATGGCGCGAGAACGCCGGAGCTTCATCATCGAGGAGTGTGTCAGCAGACGTATGAACCTGGCATAAGAACTGACCAAGGCCCTGCGTCCTTCGCATGAACAACATTGCGAAGATCGTCCATCGCATGAACACCTCCACAATCTGTAACAGTGAAGACAGCACGCTGCGTGCCAGAACCGAGAAGTCCCTTTTCTTCTGCAACATAACTTGCCGCAGGGCTGCGAGGCGGCGAGTTGGCACTACTCGGTGGAATGTAAATTCTATGTACTTGGTTATGTGTACCTAGAAATTCCAGCTTCTGCTTGGAAGCAGGCAAGTACGAGGATGCTTACTGCAGTGAAGGCCAATGCAGGTCAGGGTTGTTGCAGGTCGACGGTCTGGGCGAGACGGAAGTTGAGACGGCGATCAATGCCGAACGCAATATCTTTATCTTTATCTTTATCTTTCTGACTGGTGCCAGAAGTCGCGCCGGTAGCCGGGTGTCGTTCCTCGCGGGAGCCGCCTTTGGCAAAGATGCTGGAGGTCTCGATCATGACCTGCCTGCCGCCGACGTTCAGACTCACCAACACGATCCGCAGATAGCCGGGCTCGAGCGAGCGCCCGAGCGACCTTCCGCGAGAACTTGCGGCGGGCTTGGCTTCGAGCACGCGTCCGGTCGCGGGTGTGCCGCGGGCGATCAGCGTCTGTCCGTCGATCGTGACCGGCTCATCGAGAGTTGCGCTGAAGGTGTCTCCCGCGTGCGACGACGCGCTCGAAAGCGCGCTCTGCAAGCGAATCGGGACGGGGGTTCCCTCGGGCAGTTTCGTGGCCGATGGAATCAGCGACTGGCTGGGCGAAATGCCGGTCGATCGCGGCTGGCGATCGAAGGGCAGCTTTTGCGAATCGGCGGAGTTCGCAGCGTTCTCAGCGGGAGGACGGCCACAGGCGCAGATCAGGCTGAGCGTCAGCAGGGCGACGGCGATGCGATCGGGAAGGGAGGGCATGGTATTTTCCGACAGTATGGAGGGTGAATGAGATTTTCGCTTAGAAAACAATACGGCACCCAACCTCGGATTCGAAGCGGAATCTCGGAGTACGCAATTTGACACTGAACCGTATCCCACTTTGTTCAGCTGGGTGGCCCATCCTTTTCGCGCACTTTGCGAAAAGGGGTGGGTGATGGGGATCATCGGAGCCACCCCGAGGTACAACGGCCGCTTTTGAGGGGTGTACTGGACAACTTTTTGGACATTTATTCCCTGAATGGAATCAAGGGGATAGGGGAAATGGAGGGTTGGGGGCGTGACAAGATTTGCCATTGTGGTGACTTCGGGTCATTATGAGGTGGCTAGCGGCGCGGACGAGGCAGACGCGGCAAGCCGCGTCTCTACGGTTCAGAAGTTGTCGAAAAATTAACTTTGCGGGCGAGGGCGTCCGCGGCTCCGCTGGGTTCCGAATTGGGGCGGCTGTAATTGTCCGCATTGGCAATTCCGGCATCCGCGCCTCCATTTCTATTCTCCATTCCTTCCGATTCAAATCCTTCCGATTCATCACAAATTGATGTGATGGGTCGCACTTAGCGGCCATGGGGTTTCGCACTACACTTTCCCTAATCAGGTCTAGCGCGGTTCATTCGCGGAAGAGTTGGAGCTTGCTTTTTCCCAGCTTGGAATCGCAATGTTCCGTCGCTACCAGCATTTTCTTGCGGTTTCTCCGGACCGCAAACAGATGTGGGATGGGTCGGGCGGCGGGCTGAATCTCAGGAGCAGTGTCAGTATGAAAGTCTTGACCCAATTTCCGGCGGCACGCGATTACGAAGGCGATCTGCGCTTCCGCACGATGTTTGAAGGGGCCGCGATTGGAATCGGGATTTGCCAGCTCGATGGCCGAATTCTGGAAGCGAATCCCGCGCTCAGCAGACTGCTCGGCTACAGCCAGCAGGAACTGTCCGGCACACATGCTGGAGAGCTCTTTCCGGAACTTCATCGCGAACTTCGTCCCGAACTTCGCCGCGAACTTCGCTGCGAACTTTCTCCTAACAATTTTTCGCAAGACGAGCGATTGCTGGGCGAGTTGATGCGAGGCGAGCGCGACTCGTTCGAAATCGAAAAGCGCTGCCGGCGCAAAGACGGTTCCGATCTCTGGGGACATCTGACGGTATCACTGGCGCGCGATGCCCGCCGCCAGCCCGCCTTCCTGATCGCGATGCTCGCGGATGCAACCGAGCGCAAGCGGGTGGAAGAACATCTGCGCGAAGCCGAGAAGATGGAAGTCATCGGACGGCTGGCGGGAGGAATTGCGCACGACTTCAATAACCTGCTGACCGGCATCCTGCTGTACTGCGACCTGCTGAGCGCTGGGTTGGAGAGCGGCGGATTCGACAACCGTGGATTGGCAAGCGGTGGATTGGAGCGGAGCGAACTGTGCCAGCACGTGGAAGAAGTCCGCATGGCGGGCGAGCAAGGCGCCGCGTTGACGCACCAACTACTGGCGATCGCGCGCAAGCAAGCCGCGGAGCCACGCCCGATCCGGATCAACGAAATTGTGGCTTCCACGGAAAATCTGCTGCAGCGGCTGATCGGCGAACAGATTGAACTGGTCACCGCGCTCGACTCCGGCGCCGGACGGGTGCTCGCCGATCCGGCGCAGATGCGGCAGATCCTGTTGAACCTGGTGCTGAATGCGCGCGACGCGATGCCGCAGGGCGGGAAGATCAGGTTGATCACGCGGGCAGCGGAATTTCCTAGTGAATTTCCTGGCGAAGTCTCTAGTAACTCTGAGCCCGGGAGTGCCCGGCGCGCCGTCTCGCTGACGGTGAAAGACAACGGTTGCGGCATGGATGCGGAGACTCGCGCGCTGCTGTTCGAGCCTTTCTTCACCACCAAGAAGCCGGGAGAGGGCACGGGTCTGGGCCTGGCGACGGTGCAGCGCATCGTCAGTGAAGCGGGCGGGATGATCGAGGTCGAGAGCGAACCGGGCCGCGGCACCTGCATTGCAGTGTTTCTTCCGGCGATCGAGTCTTCGATCAAGGTGTCTTCGACCGCGTTGTCTTCGAAGCATGTGAGCCTGCCGGTGGCGCGGCCGCACGCGGGCGAGGTGGTTCTTGCAACCAGCCGCAAAACTATTTTGCTGGTGGACGACCATGCCACGGCGCGCAAGTCCATGCAGGGCGTGTTGCTGGATGCCGGTTACCGGATTCTCGCGGCGTACAGCGGGAAGCAAGCGCTGAAAGTTTTCGCCGAGCAATCCGGAACAGTCGATCTGCTGATCGCCGATTGCATGATGCCGGGGATGAATGGGCAGGAACTCGCAGAAACACTGCGCCAGCAGAAGCCGGACCTGAAAGTCCTATTGATTTCCGGCTACCAGCACGCGCCCGTGGAATCCGCAGCGGGCACGGTGGAGCTGATTCGCAAACCATTTTCCGGAAAGGCTCTGATCGAACGGGTGGATGAAGTTCTTAATCGTGAAGTTTTTGGATCGTGAAGTTTTTGGATCGTGAAGTCTTTTGGATCGTGAAATCGGGCTTGTGAAATTCCGAATCGCCAGGGAGATTCGCCATGTTCAACGCATCGACCGCCGCCGTCCTTAGCCATAGCCATGCCCCGCAAATCGAGGGAGCGAATTTCTTGAACCTTCTGATCGTGGACGATGACCGCACCATCCGCGAGGCCTGTCGCGAGGTGGCGCAGTCGCTCGGATTCAACACGCAGGTGGCGGAGTCTGCCGAACAGGCCTACCGGTTGCTCGACAGCTCCCGCACCGACGCCGTGCTGCTGGACTTGCGGCTGCCGAACGCGGGCGGGCTGGAAGCGCTGCATACGATCAAGAAGCACCGCGCGGATGCACTGGTGATCGTGGTGACCGGCTATGGCACGGTGCAGTCGGCGGTGCAGGCAATGAAAGATGGCGCGTACGACTACGTCACCAAACCCTTCAGCATGGAAGAACTGCGGTTGCTGCTGGAGCGGGTGGCGGGGCATCTGCGGCTGAAGACAGAGAACCGCGTGCTGCGGGAAACCATCAAATCGCGGCAGGGGTTCGGCAACATCGTCGGGCGCGCGCCGGAGATGGAGAAGCTTTACCGCATCATCGCGAAAGCCGGACAGAGCGCGCATCCGGTGCTGATTCTGGGCGAAAGCGGCACGGGCAAGGAGTTGGTTGCGAAGTCCATTCACTTCGCCGGCATCTTCCGCAACAAGCCGTTCATTCCGGTCGACTGTGGATCGCTGGTACCGACGCTGATCGAAAGCGAACTGTTCGGCCACGTGCGCGGCGCCTTCACGGGCGCGACCAATCCCAAGGACGGGCTGCTCGCGATCGCCGAAGGGGGCACGGTATTTCTGGATGAGATCGGCGAATTGCCGGTCGATTTGCAGGCGAAGCTGTTGCGGGCGATTCAGGAGAAGGAGATTCGTCCAGTGGGAAGCGTGAAGCGCGTTCCCATCAACGTGCGGATTCTGGCCGCGACCAATCGCGACCTGGAACGCGCCGTGACCGAGGGCACGTTCCGCCGCGATCTTTTTTTCCGGCTGAACGTGCTGACCCTGCGGATTCCCGCGTTGCGCGACCGGAGGCAGGACATCCCGCTGCTGGTGGCGCATTTTCTGGAGCGCATCGGGCACGACGCAGGAATCGAAAAAACCATTTCGGACGAGTCCCTCAAGGCGCTGCTGAATTACGACTGGCCGGGCAACGTGCGCGAACTGGAGAACTCGCTGGAGCGGGCGTGTGCGCTGAGCAGCGCGAACGAAATTCAATTGCGTGATCTTCCCACCCCGATTTACAGCGCACCCATCGACTTGATGGCGATGAGCCAGCCGAGCAATGGCATCGTGCCCATGGCGGAACTGGAGAAGCGGACCATCCTGAACGCCCTGGCGCAGGTGAACGGAGACAAGATGGTGGCGGCGCGACTGCTGGGCATTGGAAAGACCACGCTGTACCGCAAGCTGAAAGAGTACGCGTCCCAAAACTGAGCTGTCGGGCAAAGCGCTCGTGCCAGAACGGGAGGTGAAGCGGGAGGTCGAGTGAATAACTCATTTATTTTCAAGCTAAGACAATTGGCCCGGAAGTTGCGGAGGGATTCGCATGATCCTTCTTGTGACGCCGAGCCAGCGGGCACCCGAATGCGCCGCGGCGCTGCAAGCGGCTACGGGCGAGGAGATCGCAGTGGCGGAAAGTCTGCCACGAGCCGCCACGCTTTTGCGGGCGGAATGCTACCTGGCCGTGGTGCTCGATCAGTACCTGCTCGAAACCGAGCCCCATGAAGGCGAAACCACGCTCGAGCACCTGGGCACCGCCATCCCGGTGCAGGTCAATCTGGCGATCAGTGGAATGGAGCGGCTGGTGCGGGAGGTGCGGGCGGCCCTGCAGCGCCGCCAGCGCGAAGAAGGGCAGGCCCGCCAAGCAGCGATCGGTAGGCTCCAGAGCGAACTGAATGGCACGATCACGGCGCTGCTGCTGTCCAGTGAACTGGCCCTGGAAACCCCCGGCTTGAGCCCGGCGGCGATCGAAAAGCTCCAGTCGGTTCGCGAACTGGTGAAGAAACTCCGGAAGCAATTGGAGACCCCGTGCGTAACCGGAGAACCCGGACCGGTTGCCCGCGCCTAGCGCTTCCCGCACCGACGCCCGACGGAAAACATCTCGGTTCGTTTTTCAAATTCACAATGCCCGCGATGGTCTGGCGGAGAAGGAGGAGAAGGCTTTCCCCTGTGTTCCTCTGTGCTCCCTGTGGTTCGAGCTTTTCTGCCTCACCGCAACCCTCTGCAGGCACTCGGACCACACTCTTCTTAAAAACGCCCATTAGAGAGCCGCGGTCAAGCTTCACTCGGCTGGACTCGGCTGGACGGGCCGAGGGCGGTCGTCCCTACGCGAGCACCCGCTCCTCGGAATCCATCCCAAACATTTACAAATCTTTGCCCAAAGTATTTCGCAAGGGCGGCGCGTGGGTCGCGTTCTTCGGGAAAGGAACGGAGGCTTGTGATGGAGAACCGAACGACGGTGTTTTACGTAGATGACAATCCCAAATCCAGCCGATTGCTAACCAGTGTTCTTGAAGAATGCGGGTTCCGCGTGATCACGAAGAACGATCCTCTCGAGGCGCTCGCACTTTGTCAACGAACTTATTTTGATCTGGCACTTCTCGATTACGAAATGCCAGTGATGTCGGGCTCGAGACTGGCCCAAGAGATCAAGTTTCTGGTACCGGATGTTCCCGTGGTGCTGATCTCTGGCCGCTCAACTCTGCCAGCTTCGGAACGGGTGTTTGTGGATGCTCACTTCGGCTTTGGGACCGCGCTCGACGATCTCCTGTGGACGATGCGGATATTGGTGCGCCCAAAAGTGGTCACGATGGAGGACCATCTAGCGGGTCAGAGGGAAATGACAAGGTGGGCGGACTCGACCTGATAGGGGCAGGCGCTTCGGCGCCAAACTTCCAGCGTCCACTTAATAACCTTTATAGTAAATAGGCGCAAAAATCAGGAAGGCCCAGCGACATTATTGAAGAGGTTTTCGATCACCCGATGACCCGATCACCAAATGATCCGACGATCCGCCTCACTCGGCTTCGTTGTCGTCGATGCCGATCTTGGACAAGCGGTAACGCAGTGCATTCCGCGAGAGTCCGAGGAGACGCGCGGCTTGCGACTTGTTGCCGCCGGCGCGCTTCAGAGCTTCGCGGATCATTTCGTCTTCCCACTGGTCGAGGGTCATGCCGTCGGGAAGGAAGCGATCGGACGCAGCGCCGCTGCGATTACGCGGGGAGTCGAGTTGTATGTCGCCCATTTCCAACTGGCCCCCTTGGGCGAGCGCGCTGGCGCGTTCGATGACGTTCTGCAGTTCACGCACATTGCCCGGCCAATAATGACCGACCAGAAGCTGCATGGCGGCGGGCGAAATGCCGGTGATTATTTCCGATCTCCCGGAATCCTTGGCGAAGCGCGCGAGGAACAGGTTCGCCAGTTCGGGGATATCTTCTTTGTGTTCGCGCAAGGGCGGGATATCGATCGGGACCACGTTGAGCCGATAGTAGAGGTCTTCACGAAACGTTCCATCTTCGAGCGCGGCGCGCAGGTCGCGGTTGGTGGCAGCAAGAAGCCGCACGTCGACTTTGATGGTACGCGTGCCCCCCAGGCGCTCGAATTCGCGCTCCTGCAGCACGCGGAGAAGTTTGACCTGGATCGCGGGCGGCACGTCTCCGATTTCATCGAGGAAGAGCGTGCCTTTGTCGGCGAGTTCGAATTTGCCCGGCTTGCTGGCAGCGGCTCCGGTGAAGGCTCCCTTTTCGTAGCCGAAGAGTTCGCTTTCCAATAGATTTTCGGGGATGGCGGTGCTGTTGATCTTGATGAAGGGACCGGAAGCGCGGCGCGACTTTTCGTGAATGGCGCGGGCGATGAGGTCTTTGCCAACACCGCTTTCGCCGCCCAGCAGAACGGTGGAGTTGGTGGGCGCAACGCGTTCGGCGGTGGCGAGCACTTCCTGCATTTTGGGACTGCGCGCGACGATGTTGGGGTGGCTGTACTTCTGTCCAAGGGCTTCGCGCAGCGAGCGATTCTCCTCGCGCAGGCGGGAGTTATCGAGTTCCTTGTGCACCACCATCCGCATCTCGGCGAGGGAGAACGGCTTGAGGACGTAGTCGCTGGCGCCAGCTTTCATCGCCTCAACCGCTGTTTCAACCGACCCGAACGCGGTCATGACAACGATGGGCAACGCGAGATTTTGCCGCTTGGCGGTTTGCAAAAATTCAAGCCCGCTGATGCCGGGGAGTTTGAGGTCGGTGAGCACAAGGTGAACGGGTTCGGAGGCGAGCAGCTTCAAACCAGTTTCGGCGTCGCCGGCGGAGAGCGTTTTGAAGCCGGCGTCGCCCAGATTCAGCTCGAGCAGGCGGCGCATCTTGGCTTCGTCTTCGATGATGAGGATGGTTGGCATTTGGTTAGCTCGTGTGGGGACGGGCGCCCTCGCCCGTCCAAGCCGAGCGTAGCTCGGCAGTTGCCTGCGGCTCGACGGGTT
>Ga0209117_1000842_pt1 | contig 11433 bp, 6 predicted proteins | sample BlaSpr_A8_OM2_M2_FD_187978 | JGI IMG/M metagenome (GOLD analysis project Ga0209117, IMG submission 187978) | Forest soil microbial communities from Thunder Bay, Ontario, Canada - Black Spruce, Ontario site 2_A8_OM2_M2 (SPAdes) (version 2) | ecosystem: Environmental > Terrestrial > Soil > Boreal...
CCCCATCTTGGCCGCGGCCAAATCGTATTCCTGCACGTTCAGCAGAAATTTCGTCAGGGAAGCGCCCTGCAGAGCGCCGCCTTCTTTCGGCTTCACGACGTGGTCTTCGGTCGCGCGCGACATCAGCTCGTGGTTGAATTCGTCCTCATCGCGAATATAGCGGTCGGATTTGCCGCGTTTCACGCGATACAGCGGCGGCTGCGCGATGTAGATGTGTTCGCGTTTGATCAGCTCCGTCATGTGTCGGAAGAAAAAGGTCAGCAGCAGCGTACGGATGTGGCTGCCGTCCACGTCCGCGTCGGTCATCAAGATAATTTTGTGGTAGCGCAACTTCGCGGGATCGAAATCGTCCTTGCCGATGCCGGTGCCCAGCGCGGTAATGATGGCGCGTATTTCCTCGTGGCCGAGCATCTTGTCGTAGCGCGCTTTTTCGACGTTCAGGATTTTTCCCTTGAGCGGCAGGATGGCCTGGTACTTGCGATCGCGCCCGCCCTTGGCCGAGCCGCCGGCCGATTCTCCCTCGACGATGAAAATTTCGCACCGCGCGGGATCGCGCTCCTGGCAGTCAGCCAGTTTTCCCGGCAGGCCGCCCGAATCCATCGCGGACTTGCGGCGCGTCAGCTCACGCGCTTTGCGAGCAGCCTCGCGCGCGCGCGCGGCGTCAATACATTTTCCGATGATGCGGCGCGCCACGGTTGTATGCTTGTCGAAATATTCGCTCAGACGCTCGTTGATAAGCTGCTCGACCGGCCCCTTGATGTCGCTGTTGAGTTTCCCCTTGGTCTGGCCTTCAAACTGCGGCTGCGGCAGCTTCACGGAAACCACCGCGACCAGCCCTTCGCGGACATCGTCACCGGTGATCGTAACCTCGTCCTTCTGCTCCTTGAGCATTCCGGTGGACGAAGCGAAATTGTTGATCGACCGCGTCAGCGCCGAGCGGAAGCCGGAAAGGTGCGTCCCTCCGTCCACGGTGTTGATCGTGTTGGCGAATGCAAAAACGTTTTCCGTGTAGCTGTCGTTGTATTGCAGCGCGATTTCGATTTCGACTGTGTCTTTCTTGCCTTCCATGTAAACCGGGGAATCGTGCAACACCTGCTTGCCCTTGTTCAGGTGCTTGACGAACTCGGCGATGCCGCCCGTAAAGCGAAATTCGGCTGATTTGTCGCTGCGCTCATCGGTGAGCGTGATTTTCAGGCCTTTGTTGAGGAACGCGAGCTCGCGCAGTCGTTGGGCCAGAATATCGTAACTGTATTTGTGGTTTTCGAAGATCGAAGGATCGGGATGAAAGGTGATCTTCGTGCCCGTTTTGCGCGTCTTGCCGGTGACCTTGATCTTGCCTTTCGGCTTCCCGATTTCGTAGGACTGTTCCCATACTTCGCCATCGCGCCAGATTTCCAGTTCCAGTCTGTCCGAGAGCGCGTTCACCACGGAAACGCCGACGCCGTGCAACCCGCCTGAAACTTTGTACGTCTCGCTGTCGAATTTTCCGCCCGCGTGCAGTACGGTCATCACGACTTCCGCGGCGGGTTTTTTTTCCGTGGCATGCATGTCCACGGGAATGCCGCGGCCGTTGTCGGTCACCGTGACGCTGTTGTCCTCGTGCACCTCGACGTTGATTTCATCGCAAAATCCCGCGAGCGCTTCGTCGACCGAATTGTCCACCACTTCCCAGACCAGGTGGTGCAGGCCCTGCTCGCCCGTCGAGCCAATGTACATCGCGGGCCGCAAGCGCACCGCTTCCAGTCCGCCGAGGACTTTGATCGACGTAGCGTCGTAGCGGTGTCCTGCTCCAGGGATGACCGCGGCTGCTTTTTCTACCATGTTGTGCGCGCTCCTGCGGAAACTTTGAGGGGAAAGGCGGTGTCTTGAATCTGGCAGGCACCAAGTGGAGCCCGCAACCGATCGCACCATCGCGATCAATTTGACCGTCGCCTTACCCTGTGATCCTCAACCAACGTACTCAGCTGGGACTCGTAGGGTTTCTGCTCCATCCCGTCCGGATTCCAATCAAGCGGAAGCGGACGTGGCGAAGACTACTTTCCTCCAGGCTCGTGGCGTCCCGTTTATCCTGACCCGCGAACAGCGGAAGGGGCATGCTCTGGCGCGGGCATGCATTTCAAGGGCGCGACCAGCCTGGCCGACGTGCCGTTCTGGAGGAAACTAACTCAACGTCTGACCCTTGGTACTATACCCTGAACAGTGCATTTTCTCAAGCGAAACATGGCCTTTTTTGTGACTTTATAGTCTTGTTTTCAGTAATTTACAGAAGCTAGCTGTGGAAGAGTCACACTAGACGATACGAGCCGCTTCCTAGGAAAATTAGGAGGCCCAGATCACGAAGAACTTGAAGTTGCTGACGAATTTTGTCATGCACATGAGAGTTATGCGGATGGAGTCTGGCCAGAGTGCCAGCATGTGAGTAAATCTCCCGCAAGGTAAACTCAGACCTGCCCAGGGAGCGGACGATTTCCAAGACATCGAGAGTCCACCCGCGCTGTTCGACCTTTAAATTTTCGAGCGGGCGAAGTCGTTGGTAGGCTTGGCGAACCTCAGAAGGAGGGCGCGGAATTCCATCCTGGATTACAGAGATGCGTGCGTCCTGAGGGATTTGGCCGAGTAGAATGTTGCAACCGACCCAGCCCGCTCGGCGCGCATTAAGTGACAGAGGTTTTCGGCGCTCAAGCGCGGACAGAGCAAATGCAAATCTCGGTATGAGGACGACCGTGCGAACAGTCCACGCGGCAAGATCGTAGTGCAAGACAAAAAGGTTTGGAGTACGATCTTCGAGAATGGCTCTCTTCATCTGCGAATAAGCGGCGTCGACAATTTTTGTGCCAACTAGTTTCGATTGACTCTTCAGTTGAAATGTCGACTTGCATATTGGACAGGCAAAGTCGAACGCGGCAGTGTTACGGGAGGCTTGCTCCAGTCGCGGTGATTCACACGATGAACAGAAGAAGTTTGATGAGCCCCAGGACTCGGTTCCAACCCGAGCGCGTTGGGATGCGCTTTTGTACTTTTCCAGATTGATGGTTGGCAGTCTGAGATTCATGGGGTGGATTAGATCATGAGAATCCTCAAGGGCTAAAGCCCATTTCTAAGGAACGATCACGCCAAGTTCGAAGCAGGAGAGAAAAGTTATGTCAGAGAAACAATTCATCAATTACTATCGCTGCCCCAATGATGGGAAAAAATGGGCCGATGTGTGGAGTTGTTGCTGCAATGACAGATGCCCGACATGCCGCGCGGAGATTGAACCTTATAAGAGCGTGGAAGCGATACATACACCAGTCAAATCAAGATGACCCACTGCGTTTGGAGTTGCACGCCAGGGGAGATTACACCTTCTCCGTCTGCCCCCCTATCGGCTTCTTCACACCGCTAGGTCAAATCCGCATGGGCATGATCACGTAGCGGTAGCGGTAGGCTTCTTCGGCGAGGGGGCGCATCTGGCCTGCGGATTGTTCGTCTTTTAATTCGAGGCTGATCGGGCCTTCGGCCGCGGCGCCGAGAAAATCCAACATGTATTGAGCGTTGAAGCCGATGGCCAGCGGCTCGCCTTGATAATCTTTTTCGAGCGTTTCTTTGGCTTCGCCATACTCGGGGCTGGAGGCGGAAATCTCGATGCCTTCCTTGGCTACGGAAAGTTTCACGGCGTGGGAGCGCTGGTCGGCAAGCTGCGCGACGCGCTTTACGGCGTCATTCAATTCGCCTCGATCGATTACCACGTGCTTGTTGTTCTCGCGCGGCAGGACGGCTTCGTAGTTGGGAAATTGACCGGTGAGCATTCGTGAGATCAGGAGGCGTTCGCCCACGCGGAAAAATAGATGGCTGTCATCGAGCGCGAATTCAATCTGGCCGTCTTCTCCGGCTTCGGCGGCGAGACGCTGCACTTCCGTCAGGGCTTTTTTCGGCACGAGCGGGCGCACTTCGCGCGTCAGGCCCTCAAACTTATGGTCGGTCTCCGCGACGGCCAGGCGATGCCCGTCGGTGGCGACCATGGTGATCGTGTCCGGCTTGAGCAACAGCAGCGCGCCATTGAGCGTGTAGCGTGATTCTTCATTCGAGATCGCAAACGAGGTCTTCGCAATCAGCGACGACAATAGTTTCGCCGGAATCGTTACCAGCGGATGCGGGAACTCCGGAATCGCGGGGAAGTTATCCTTGGCCATTCCAACCATCTTGTACGTTTTCCGGTCGGCCAGAATCTGCACCCAGTGGTTATCGAGCAGCTTGAATCGAATCTCGCCTTCGGGCAGCAACCGCACCAGCTCGAGGAGTTTTTTTGCAGGGATCGTTCCCGAGCCTTCTTTTTTCACCTTCGCTTCGCAGGACGTGCGAATGGAGAGCTCCAGATCGGTGGCCGTCAACGTCACCTTGTTACCGGCGGCCTCGCACAGGATGTTGCCGAGGATCGGGATCGTCGTCTTTCGCTCGACCACACCTTGCGTCAGACTCAACTCCTGGAGCAGGTCATACTTCTTCACACTGAATTCCATTGCTGGATTTCCTCCGGCGGAAGGCGCTCACAGAACTGCGGCTTCGAAGGGCTACTGTACCCTGTTTTAGAGTAGGGATAAAGACAGTAGTAGTAGCCGTAGCTGTGGAAATGAGGATAACCCGCGCTCACGAGGCTGCAGAAGCACTTGCGCTGTGCACGCAAAAAAGATCGGGCTGAGGATTGAGAGGATAAACCACCACGAAACGCTCCCAATGCCATGCGACGAGAAAAATCATCCACAGGGCGAACGAATCTTGCACAGGAGAAGCATGGTGTTTTGCGCAGGATTTTGACAGGGCAAAAAAGCGGCGGAAGCGACTCGGCGTTTCACGAAACGTCGGCGCGAGAAAAAAGAAAAGCCCCGAATGTACCGGGGCTTTGAAAAATACGATGCGTCAAAAAAAGTTGCGAGCTAGCTGAAAGAGTCCATCAATTTATTAATCGTGCGGTTCAAATCCTTGTCGCTCCGGCGCAGAGCGTCGATCTTGTTGATCGAGTGAAGGACCGTCGTGTGGTGTTTACCGCCGAACTGCCGCCCGATTTCAGGAAGAGACGCCTGGGTAAGCTGCTTGACCAGGTACATCGCAATCTGGCGCGGAAACGCGATCGCTTTTGTGTTGGAGCGCACTTTCAGGTCCTGCTCGCGCAAGCCGAACTGCTCGCCAACTTTTTTCTGAATCAGATCGATGGTAACGCGCTTTTCCTGCGTGGCGATGATGTTGCGCAGCACTTGCTGCGCGGTAGCCAGATTCAAGACCGATCCGGTCAGGGAGGAATACGCCACCAGGCGAGTCAAGGCGCCCTCGAGCTCGCGCACATTCGATTTAATCGCGCGCGCAATGTACTCGGCCACATCGTCGGGAATAATCACGCGTTCCGTCTCCGCTTTTTTTTGCAGGATGGCGATTTTCGTTTCGAGGTCGGGCGGTTGAATGTCCGCGATCAATCCCCATTCAAATCGCGAGCGCAAGCGCTCCTCAATCGCGGAGATTTCCTTCGGCGGGCAGTCGGAACTCACAATGATCTGCCGTTGTAGATCGTAAAGCGCGTTGAAGGTATGAAAGAATTCTTCCTGGGTTCGTTCCTTGCCCGCGATGAACTGGATGTCATCCACTAGCAGCACGTCCACCGACCGGAACCGGTCGCGGAAGCTGATCATGCGGTCGAATCGCAATGAGTTGATTACTTCGTTGGTGAATTTCTCGGCGCTGATGTAGGTAAGCCGCGCGGCCGGGTTTCGCTTCTTGATGAGGTGACCTACGGCTTGCATCAGGTGTGTCTTGCCCATGCCCACCCCGCCATACAGGAACAGCGGGTTGTACGCCTTGGAGGGTTGCTCGGCAACGGCTTGGGCGGCCGCGTGCGCGAACTGGTTCGATGCGCCCACGACGAACGTCTCAAACAGATATCGTGGATTCAGCTGATGATCGACGGAATCAAAGTCCAGGCGCGTTTGTTTGGCGGAAGTTCCAGCAGGCAAGGGGTCATTCTCCGTGCAGAGAAATTCGAGGTGCGTGTCGTTCATGCCGACTTCCACTAGAACCGCGTGCAACAGTTCCCCGTACGTTTCCGTGAGGCGCTTCCGAAAGACGCGCGAAGGCACGCGGACGACGAGCTTGCCGTTTTCCGCGCCTTCCTGACGTGTCGGACGAAACCAAGTGGAGAAGCTGTGCGGGTTAACCCGCCGCTCCATATGGTGCAGAATCTTTTCCCAGGAATTCATTCCCTCAGAACCCTCAAAAAGAGCAAAATGTCTCTCAATTGTTATTTCCACAGACTGTGGAAAACCTGTGGAAATAACAACAGCACATGACCCGGGCTCGGGCCTATTCGGTTGCCAGGATGACCCGCGACTTTCCCCCGTCGCGTTTTATCTTCGTGTTCGCATCACGGCGTTCACTGCGGTGTCAGCTTTCGTACAGACTTGCTTAAGACGAGGGTGGATTCTCTCCGAACGCGCCCAATGCAGCAAGGGAAAACTTCACGATTGAGCGCCCGGCTCCCACAGAAGATTCACAAGTTTTCCACAACCACTCATCACCATGCAAATAAAGGCGTTACCTTTTATGGGTGCCTTCTTGCACTGGATTTTTGGGGCCCGAATGCAAAATGCGCGTGACAAGGAAGCGAGGAATAGTCGTACCGGACACTGACACAGGTTACTAATGATGTAACATAGAATTAATATTCGCCGCTATGGTTTACCGGGACGTGGAAATTCATAGATTCCTTGAGGGTCGGCGCCGATCAACAGGCGGTCGCGCTCGACCAGAATTGTCGAGGCTTCGATTCGCGCGCCGCCGGGCATGTAGGTGCGAAAGCTCGCCAGCCGCTGGCCATCCTTGTCGAAGCGCATCAGCAGCGTACCGATGGCCAGCCACACCTCCTGCGTTTGAGGATCCACGCCGAGGGCCGTAATGATGCGGTGCAATGCGGGCGTCCCCTTGTCGGAGCGGGCGATGGCGCGTCGCGCCGCCTGCGCCGCAGGCTGGAATTCCAGCGTCTTGAGGGATATTTCCATCATGAGATAGCCTACGCGATCGAACTTTCGCGCCGTCGGCTCAGGCAAATAAGCAAACGCAAAATAGGTATTTCCGGTTTCATCGGCACCGAGATGGCCGAGGTTCACCTGATTATTGATGTCGGCGCTGTCGGCGATTTCTTCGCGATCTCCGTACTCTCGCACCTGTTTTCCCGCGAGGTCGTACACGCTTACGAGCTGCGGTTTACTTGGACTGGCGATTGCAATCTCGCCACCCGGCAGCAGCGCCACCGAGGCCGGTCCGGAAACAGGGATCGTCGTGGCGAGCGAGCCGTTCGGCGCGTAGAGTTTCACGGCATTCGCGCCGCGATCGGAAACGGCCACATGACCGTCGCGATCCACGTCGAATGATTCGCCATAAACCAGAGCTGAGCCCTTTGCCGCCGTTTGGCTCGGAACCTGCCCGATTCGCTTGCCTGCAGCGTCATAAATCTGCACTGCGGCGGACGGCGCAGTCAGAACGAAGTAATTTCCGTTCGGACCGCGGTGAATCGCGCGAAAGCCCGGCCCGGCACCTTCAAAAACTCTCCGCTGCCCCAACAGTTCCCTCTCGAATTGAAATTGCTCCTGCGCGCGGAATGGCGCGGGCGCAAGAACGGCAATCGCCGCGACCCACAAAACTACGACACAAAGGGAAATCGTTCGAACCATGGAGATTTGTTTTTCCTCGTCCTTATTCAATCGGCCCGGAAGCGGAGGCGTTCGATCGCGCGAGCTCGGCCCGTCGTTTCGTCCACGTCGATTAGAACCGTGTTCATCTGAACGTCGCCCGTGGCCACCTCAAACCGCGCCGGCTGGCCGTCGAGAAACCTCCGCAGAATAGCGGTCTTGTCCATTCCGATCACGCCGTTGTGCGGCCCGGTCATGCCCGCATCGCTCTGAAACGCCGTGCCTCCCGGCAGGATCTGCTCGTCCGCCGTTGCGACATGCGTGTGCGTGCCGATCACGGCAGAGACGCGTCCGTCCAAATAAAAACCCATGGCTTCCTTTTCACTGGTTGTTTCCGCGTGAAAATCGACAAAGATGACGCGGACTTCTGCTGGGATGCGGGCAATCTCCCGATCGGCTGCCCGGAAGGGACAATCATTGGATGCCATGAATACCCGCCCCTGCAGGTTCAGCACTGCGAAGGGCACGCCGTTGCGGGCCGTGCCAACGTACAGCCCGCTGCCCGGATTGATATCCGGGAAATTCGCCGGACGTAACAGCCTCGGGTGTTTAGGAAAGTAATCAAGAATTTCCTTGCGGTCCCAAATGTGATTCCCGCCGGTCAGTACTTCCACCCCAGCCTCGAATAGTTCATCAGCCAGCCGGGGTGAAATGCCAAACCCGGATGCGGCGTTTTCTCCGTTGGCGATCACAAGGTCGATCTGCCGCGTCTGGACAATATCCGCCAGCCGGTCGGCGACGATCTGCCGGCCGGGCGAACCTACGATGTCGCCAATAAATAGAAGCTTCATTTTCTCTCTTTGCCGGGGCGCGGTACCCATTCCGGGCCTGGGCCTAATGAAAATGCAAATAGCGGCGGCACACAAAAATGGAGCGGTCCACTTCGCCGTGTGGAGCTAGATCCTGAACCTCCTGTATAAGGTGGGAGCCCTGCGCCGGCCTTTAGGCTTTCCCGCCGCGGACCGAAATCCGCCGCGGGCCATGCACACCAGCCGTCTGACACGGGCCCCCGGAGATCCAGTATTGGTTCAAAAGATCTTCGCGCCATCACCTGCGTTGCAGGCCTACTCCGAGTTTCATTCTAGCAAATCCGCTCACCGGGCGCGGGGCGGTCCACCGAATGCGAACGTAAAGATTAAAGCTGGGATACACGCAGGTTATTCTCGGTCGAGACGGGAGAAGTTTCTCGGCGGGACTGCCGAAGTATTGTGTGAAACTGCGGACAAAATGCTCATTCAGCCGCTACCATCGAGATTTCCTTCAGGCGCGAAGATCCTTTGCCGCTCTTGCCGGCAGCCAAGTGTGTTTGTGCCATCTCCAGCCCAGGCCGGGCAACAAACGGTGCACGTGGTCGCGGGAATAGTGCACTCGGAAGCGGCGCCAGATCACACCGGCGATCCGTTCCGAGGTCCAGACGGGCGTATCAAATCCGTGCCACCTCATCAGCCCCCTCCGAGGACTCGAGCCCGCCACGAGTCAAGGTGGCTACGCCCGGAAGGCCCCGCATGGGGGCCTTCCAGACAGTAAGGACTTCTCGTATCTTAAAAGTGGAATCCTAGTTCCCCCGTGATGGTTCGGGGTGTCACGTAGTGGGTGCCGCTAAAGGTGGAGAGGAAGTTGTAAAGCGCGACCTTGTTCGCCACGTTGATGACGGTCACGCGAGCGCTCCATTTGAAGCGGTCTTTGTGGAACAGATTGTCATCACCGAAGCTGAGATCAAAGAGGTTGCGCGGTGCAATACGGGAAGGATTATGGTCGTTGTCTGCTGTCCCTGGCGCCGGGATCTTGATAAGGGTTGAGCCATATTGCGACGCAGGGCATGTGGAATCGCTACTGATGGGCGTAGTCGGGGTTGCATGTACGCTCCCGCAGAACAGTCCGGCTTGGAACTGCTGGTCCGGAGATAGCCCGGAGGCGTCCAGGGTAGCAACGCCGCCAACTCGAATGGAGGTCCCACCGCAAACGCTGTTAGGATTCGTATCATTAAAGCAGGGTACGCCGCCTGCTACCAGACCGTTGTCATACCGCCAGTTGGCGCCAATCCAGGGCCAGTTCTTGCGCGGCTGGTATTGTATGTGTGTGGTCTGTTGGAACTTCTGGTCGTGGTCGATACGGAAGGCTCCGATCGTGGTCAAGTCGGTGCCCAGCCCGCCAACCTGCGGATTGAAGAAGCGGGAGTTGACGCCGCTGATCGTTACGAATGCGGTAATGCCGTGGAAGTTGGGAACGCTCGCGCGAAGCGAAAATCCACTGATTTTTGAACGGGACCACGCAATCGGGAAGAAAATAGGCGTATTCAGAAAGTCACTGAAGTCATAGCTATTGTGCGTGTACTTCCACAGGTAGTCTGCGTCGATGACCAGATACTTCCCGAACGCCTGCTGGAAGCCGGCGTGGAACTCATTGCGCTGGCCAGGTGGAATCACGGCAGCATCACCGAAAAGGCCGTTGGCGACGGGATTATTCACCGTCGTGGCAATGAGCAGATTTTCATTGAACGGGGTTTCCAGGACGCGCGCGTACGAAACCCGAAGGACTGTGTTCGTTTTCTTGATGTTGTAGGCGATCCCAGCGCGGGGCTCCGCTTGCGAACTTCGGGATAGCCCGCGGTAAAGATCGCCACGAATTCCCAAGTTGAAGGACCAATTCTTAACCGTTATCGTGTCCTGCAAATAGAGTCCAAGTTCCCGGATGTCCCCGTGAGCGTGGAAGCCAAACAGGCTGGCTGTAGAACTGATGCATTGGTCGTTCGTCCGGTCCGCGGCCGAAATTATCGGCCGCGTCAGGTCGGAGCACCTGAGCTGCGGCACGAAGGCGCGCACAGTTCCCGAGCCGTCGTTCATCGCGAACCCTGCGCCGGCGCATTGGGACGGATTCGTCAGGGTGGGATCGGGGACGGGATTCCCATTTGTGTCTATGCAGGGAGAATTGACCGTCGGGTCAGTGAGACCTAGGCTGAAGTTCTCTGTCAGGAGAGTATGTTGAAACGTGGCGCCTAACTTGACGTTGTGGCTACCCTTCACGTACGAGAGAGCCGCCCGAGCGCCCAAGTTGGTCAGGATCCGGTTCTGCCCGGCCGTCTCCGGCAAATCGGAAAATGGGTTGGCGCTTGGGTAGTAGTTAAAGATGTCGTGCCGGGCGAACACACCGACGTCGAGCAGGGTGGTTGAACTGAACAGATGAGTCCAGCTCGGCGCCACATTGTAGGTCTTGATTTGGGCGCGCTGATCTGAGTTTACGGCTTGCGCGTCGAACGAGTTCGGTTGTTGGAACCAAGACCGCGTGTAGCCGAAGTTCAGGTGGATCGTATCCGCCCCCGAAGGCTGATAGTCGAAACGGTCGAACCCGTTCTGCTCATTTCCTTTAGAATGCAAGACTTGGAATTCCGGCGGGTCAAGAAAACGTCCCGTGTTCAACCCGCTTACCGAAATGAAATTTCCCCACTTCGATCCTCCGAAGGCGACATTGGCGCCGCCGGTAACCGAGCCAAACGACCCGTACGAAGTGGTCACGCTTCCGGTTGGTTGCTTCTGTCCGAGACCGGAGCGCGTGGTGACCTTGATTACCAGACTCGTCTTGTCGCCGTATTCCGCGGGCGGCGCGCCGGAAATCACCTCCATGGACTGAATCGAATCCACCGGAATTTGATTGGAGAAAACTTTGCTCTGTTGATCGGTGATGGGTTGGCCATCTACTGAGAAGGAGTTTTCCGCGTGGTCTC
>Ga0209117_1000843_pt1 | contig 11432 bp, 10 predicted proteins | sample BlaSpr_A8_OM2_M2_FD_187978 | JGI IMG/M metagenome (GOLD analysis project Ga0209117, IMG submission 187978) | Forest soil microbial communities from Thunder Bay, Ontario, Canada - Black Spruce, Ontario site 2_A8_OM2_M2 (SPAdes) (version 2) | ecosystem: Environmental > Terrestrial > Soil > Boreal...
TCGACCTCCATTAGTCGACTGTAGCCGACCATGTCGGCGGCGAGGACCGCTGCGAGCCTGCGCTCTGGTCCAGGCACGTCCATCTCTTCGGTTCCTTCACCGAACAGCCTAGCAGAACAGTCTAGCAGATGAGAGGCTTTCGCCCAAGCTTGCGCGCGCCGGAAATGCCCGCCGGCTAGCTCATAACATTCCCAAGGCCTGCATGTAGGTTTCCAGGATGGTTTCCTGCTCGGCGCGCTCGTTGGCGTCCTGCTTGCGCATCCGCACGATGGTGCGCAGCGCCTTGACGTCGTAGCCGTTGCCCTTGGCCTCCGCATAGACGTCGCGGATATCGTCCGAGATCGTCTTTTTTTCTTCTTCCAGCCGCTCGATGCGCTCGATGATGGCCTTGAGCTGGTCTTTTGCGAATTTCGTCGCGGGCTCTTCCTTGACGGCAGCAGCAGAGGTGGCCATCGGGTACTCCTGAATGGAACTGAGGTTGAGGCGGAAAGAGGAAGCGCCGCACGCTTCGCCACGCACCGCATCCCAAAATGACCCTCAAGAGTGCGGTGCCTTGCGTCAAGGCAACATCGCGCTCATCCACAGCGCGCCCACAGGAGAAAGATTCCCTCATGGTGAGGAGGCGCCCTTGCGCCGTCTCGAACCATGAGGCTCCTCATCCTTCGAGATGCGCGCCAAGGCGCGCTCCTCAGGATGAGGAGAAGAGCCGGGATAAGGAATCAATGCCCGTTGTGGGCCTTTTTCATCACCGCGAGTTGCTCCGGACTGGCGGCGCCCTGATGGGTCGCTTTCCAGGTCTCGTAGGGCATGCCGTAGACGGCCTCGCGGCTCTCGTCCTTGCTCATCGCGGCACCCTTGGCGTCGGCCTCTTCCTTGAGCCAGTTGGAGAGGCAGTTGCGGCAGAAGCCCGCGAGATTCATCAGGTCGATGTTCTGGACATCGGTGCGGGAGCGCAGATGCTCGACAAGGCGCCGGAAGACCGCAGCTTCGAGTTCCGTTCTGGTTTTGTCGTCAATCGCCATGACCGTTATCTCGCTGTTTCCCAGTGAATTATTGATATTAGGTGGGAGCTGTCACAGATTTTGCCATATCGCGGCGCAAACAGGGCACCCACGAGCGGGATTTCGGCGTCCCACTGCCCGAAAATGCCCCCCTTGCCCGTTGACAGTCCCCGCCGGCTCACGCGAAATCATCAAAGAATTGATATAGCTTCACTAAATGATCCCTGAAGATTCTCATCGCCGCCATCGATTCGCTGTTCGCGTGACCGCCGGTTTGATGCCGGCGCTGGCGCTCGCAATCCTGTGCCTGTGGAGCAGTCCGGCGGCGGCGGACTTTCGTCTCTGCAACAACACCTCGAGCCGGGTCGGCATCGCGCTGGGCTACAAGGATGCCGAGGGCTGGACCACCGAGGGCTGGTGGAACGTCTCCTCGCGGGCTTGCGAGACGCTGCTGCGCGGCACGCTTGTCGCACGGTTCTATTATATCTACGCGCTCGATTACGACCGCGGCGGCGAATGGTCAGGACAAGCCTTTATGTGCTCGCGCGACAAGGAATTCACCATCAAGGGCACCGAGAACTGCCTGGCGCGCGGTTTCGACCGCACCGGCTTCTTCGAGGTCGACACCGGCGAGCAGCGCGCCTGGACCGTGCAACTGACCGAATCCAACGAACAGCCTGCGCAGCGGGTGCCGGGTATACCGGGAACCGTCGGCCCGGGTGGGCCCGGAAACCTTCCGGGCATGTCCAACTCGCCAGGCGGGGCGCCCGGTATGTCCAATTCGCCGGGCGGAGCGCCTCCGGGCGCGTCTGGTCTGCCGCCAGCCGCAGCGCCCGGAAGCAAGCCATGAGACGTCTGCGCCGCATCAAGATCCTTGCAACGCTTGGCCCTGCATCTTCCGACAGCGCGATGATCCGCCGCCTGTTCGAGGCCGGCGCCGACGTCTTCCGCATCAATATGAGCCACACCTCGCACGACAAGATGCGCGAGCTGGTCAAGACCATTCGCAATGTCGAGTCGAGCTACGGCCGGCCGATCGGCATTCTGGTCGATCTTCAGGGACCGAAGCTTCGCTTAGGCTCGTTCGCCGAAGGCGCCATCCAGCTCCATAACGGTGAAAGTTTTGTCCTCGATTCGGACAAGGCCCCCGGCGACAACACCCGCGTCCAGCTTCCGCATCCGGAAATTCTTGCAGCCCTCAAACCGGGTCACGCGCTGCTGCTCGACGACGGCAAGGTACGCCTGATCGCCGAGGAAACTTCGCCCGAGCGCGCCGTCACCCGGGTCGTGATCGGCGGAAAAATGTCGGATCGCAAGGGCGTCAGCCTGCCCGACACCGATCTGCCGGTTTCCGCAATGACGCCGAAGGACCGCGCCGATCTTGAAGCAGCCCTGGTGACGGGCGTCGACTGGATCGCGCTGTCGTTCGTGCAGCGCGCCGAGGATGTCGTTGAGGCCAAGAAACTGATCCGCGGCCGCGCCGCGGTCATGTCCAAGATCGAAAAGCCGCAGGCGATCGACCGGCTCCCTGAAATCCTGGAGGCCTCCGACGCCTTGATGGTGGCGCGCGGCGATCTCGGCGTCGAGCTGCCGCTGGAGCGGGTGCCAAGCCTGCAGAAACAGATGACGCGGCTGGCGCGTCGCGCCGGCAAGCCGGTCGTGATCGCGACCCAGATGCTGGAATCGATGATCCAGAGCCCGGTGCCGACGCGCGCCGAGGTCTCCGACGTCGCTACCGCGGTGTACGAAGGCGCCGACGCCATCATGCTGTCGGCAGAGTCGGCCGCCGGCAAATTTCCGGTCGAAGCGGTCTCGACCATGAATCGCATCGGCGAGGAAGTGGAGCGCGATCCGACCTATCGCGGAGTGCTCAATGCGCAGCGGGCGGAACCGGAGCCGACCGTCGGCGACGCCATTGCCGACGCCGCGCGGCAAATTGCCGAGACGCTCGATCTTTCCGCGATCATCTGCTGGACCAGTTCGGGATCGACCGCGCTGCGGGTCGCGCGCGAGCGGCCGAAGCCGCCGGTGGTGGCGATCACGCCGAATCTCTCGACCGGGCGCAAGCTGTCCGCGGTCTGGGGCGTGCATTGCGTGGTCGCGGAAGACGCGAAGGATCTGGACGACATGGTCAGCCGCGCCGGCTCAATCGCGTTTCGCGACGGATTTGCGAGGGCCGGCCAGCGTGTCATCATCGTTGCCGGCGTGCCGCTGCGCGCTCCCGGCACCACCAACATGCTGCGCATCGCCTCTGTCGGCCCGGACGGCGACGCGGATATGTGAAGCGCCGCCGTCATTCCGGGGAGCGCGTTAGCGCGAACCCGGAATCCAGAAATTGCGGCGCGAGATTCCGGGTTCGATGCGGAGCCTGTCATCGGGCCGCGCTTGCGCGGACCCGTTGGCGTCGCCCCGGAATGACAGTTAGCTCAGCAGCGTCGCATCCAGCGTAATTTTCGTATTCAGTAGTTTCGATACCGGGCAGCCCGCCTTTGCCTTGCCCGCCAGTTCGTCGAATTTCGCCTTGTCGGCGCCGGGGATTTTCGCTGTCAGCGTGAGATGCACGGAGGTGATGGCAAAACCATCGCCCTGCTTTTCAAGCGTGACGTCGGCTTTGGTCTCCATCTGCTCGGCGGTGAGCTGGGCTTCACCGAGGATCAGCGACAGCGCCATGGTGAAACAGGCGGCATGCGCCGCCCCGATCAACTCTTCCGGGTTCGAGCCCGGCTTGCCCTCGAAACGGCTGGCGAAGCCGTAGGGATAATCCTTCAGCGCGCCGCTCTTGGTCGAGATCGCGCCCTTGCCGTCCTTGATACCGCCCTGCCATTTGGCCGATCCGAATGTCGTTGGCATATGTGGCTCCATCCATCGTCCGTTGCGTCGCCGATCGGGCGCAACGCCCAACGTTGGCGAATTTTTGCGTCAAAGCGATGTCGCGTTACGATTTTTTTACGCCCCGACCAGCGCTTTTGCCGGCAGCACCGCCTGCACCACGAGCCCGCGCGCGCGGGCGTCCATCACGCCGACGGCGCGCAGCGCCAGCAGCGTCACGGTTTGAACGGCGTCGCGCAGTCTCCCCGGGTCATCGATATTGTCCGGCGCCAATGGCCCGACCAGCGATTCATGCAGCGCGCCAAGCAGCGCGGTTGCGGCGAGTGCGGTGTCCTGCGCGGGCAGATGTCCGGCGCGGACCGCCGCGTCGATCCTGGCTGCGATCTCGCCGGCGATCTCGCGGCGGCTCGCCAGCCGCGACGCGGTGACGTCGACATCGACCGGCTCGGCCAGGATGCCCCAGGCAAGCTTGCGCTGCGACAGGATGTGGACGGCGACCGTGGTGACGGCCGCCGCCAGCGCCGATGATGGCCCCGGTGCTGCGTCCGCCGCGCGGCGGATCGCGGCCAGCTCATCGCGCGAGACGTCCGCGATCAGTTCGGAAATCAGATCCGCCTTGGAAGGGAAATAGCGGTAGACGGTGCCGGCGGCGACATTGGCGCGGATCGCCACCGGCGCGATCTGCACCGCGGCCATGCCGCCCTCGGCGGCGGCATCCCGCGCCGCCGCCAGAATGGCGCTGCGCCTCGCAGCGAGGCGTTTTACAACTTGATGGGTTCGCCGATAAACCATGGCGCGTTTCTCGTCCCCGCGCCTGACCGACTGATTCGGCCGAACGCTTCTTCACTGTTTTGGGCGATTTGGCACCAATCGCCTTGAAGAACTGAACAACTATTCAGGGCGGATGGCAAGACGCAAATGTCACAGTTAATGTGACAGTTTGGAGCCAATCGCAGGCTTCGCGGAGCACCGCATTCGTAGCGGCGATAACCGAATGTTAAGCGATCTCGCGCGAACTGTACCGCACAACTGGATCGGTGCGGCATGGTAGATTCGAACGCTAGCATTGCCTGGCGGCTGTTTAATTTGAACTGGATTCCCATCGCCGCCATGGGCGGCGTTCTGCTGCTCGGGGTCGCTCTTTGGGGCTTCTCAATTGAGCCGATTGCCTTTGCAATTCCCATAGCGATTGCTGTTGCGCTGGCGCTGACGGCTTATCTCTATGCTTTCGCAAAGGCCGATCGGGCGGATCCCAAGCTGATTTTTCCGCTTGGCACGATTTCTCAACTCCTGTTTGTCGCAACGATCATGGGGCCGCTTACTTACGTCGCGGGCGCGGCCAATTGGCCGCTGCAGGATCACGCCCTGCTTGCGATTGACCGCGCGCTGGGAATGGATCCGGAATTGATTGCGAGATACGTCAACGATCGTGACTGGTTGGCGGAATTGCTCCTGCGCGGCTACGGCCTGATCAAATGGCCGCTGCTCGGAATCCCGATCGTTCTCACCCTGACATCGAGATTGGTGCGGCTGCAGCTGTTCGTTTTCGCGTTCAGCCTGGCGCTCATAGTGACGGTCGCGATTTCGACCTTTATTCCCGCAATCGGAACCTATTACGGCCTCAACATCGCGCCTTCGCAATTTCCATCGCTGAATACTTCGTTGTACGCGGCGCAGCTGCGCGACATCCTGGCCTTGCGCGAGGGCTCGTTGCGTCATCTTGAACTGTTCAAGCTCGCCGGCATTGTGTCTTTTCCGAGCTTTCATGCGGCATCGGCCGTTCTCTACATGTGGGCGCTATGGCCGGTGCGCGGCCTTGGAGGTCTTGCGGTCGCTCTCAATCTGCTGATGATCGCCGCGACGCCTGTGATCGGCGCTCACTATATGATCGACGTCTTCGGTGGTGTCGCGCTTGCCGCGATCTCCATCTTCCTTGGCAAGTACTTTATGGACATCATGGCGCCCTCGTCGTCGACGGCACAAGCTGCGCAACCGGCGCCCGCGTTGTTGCCGGCCTGGGATTAGGCAGCCACGGTCGATCCTCCGGCTCGAGAAGCCGTACCCGAGCGCTTGGATTTTAAGCAATCACCTTGATCGCTCCCGACCACCGACGCCTGCCGGGACTTGCTGCTGATCGGATAGGCTCTTCGGGTTTTTCGTTCCGAAATCGCCGGCCAGTTCAGTTAACTGCTTCTTCGCCAAACATCGTCATATCTTCGGTGCTCAAGCGCGCCATTTACCGAAGTGTATAGCGGCCATGGTCCAGTAGCTGGGCCTTTGCGCCATCCCTTTCGCCTGTCCCGCTCAGTAGAGATGCAGATGTCTATTTCCTTCGTCAACTCGATCGCCAACGGCGCAAATATCCGCAGCGCCGCACGAGGACTGGTACCGCTTTGTGCCGGTGCGGGAGCCTATCTGTTCTTTTTGTCCGCGGGCGAAATCCTCTTGCGGGATTCGGACTCCCTCTGGCAGATCAAGATCGGGCAGTGGATCATCGATCATGGCGCCATGCCCTACACCGACGTCTATTCGTTCACCCGGTTTGGCGAGCCTTGGATCTCGAGCTCCTGGCTCTCTCAGGTGCTCTTTGCCATCGTTTATGGATCATTGGATTGGGCCGGGCCGGTGATCCTGACCTCGCTCGCGATCGGAGCGACCGTCGCGATCTTCATCTATTTGCTTGATGCATATGTGGACCCGGCACGCTCGATTCTGCTGGTCACGCTGGCGTTGCTGATATCGGGTACTCACTTCCTGGCGCGCCCCCACATGTTGGCGTTGCCGGTCATGTTAGCTTTTGTCGGCGGGCTGATCGCGGCTGCGGATCGTCGCAGTCATCCGTCGTGGCTCTTGTTGCCACTGATGGCGCTGTGGGCCAATCTGCACGGCGGTTTCGTTCTGGGATTGGCGCTGATTGGACCGATCGGACTGGAAGCGATTTGGTGCAGCGATCCCAAGCACCGCGTTGTGCTTGCCGCGCGGTGGGCGTTGTTCGCTGTTGCCGCCCTTGCGGCGAGCTGCTGCACACCATATGGCTGGAACACGTTGTTGGGCGCGACGAAAATTCTCAGTTTGGGCAAGCTGCTGTCACTCATCTGGGAGTGGATGCCAGCCAATTTCAGCTCCATCAGCTTCTTCGAAGCCGCCCTGCTCGGGCTGATCGGCCTCGCCTTCTATCGTGGGCTCGTGTTGTCCGTGCCCAGAATCATCCTGCTGTTGGGTCTGATCTGGATGGCCCTGACACATTCCAGAAACATCGAGGTCTTCGCATTCCTGGCTCCGCTTGTTCTGGCAAAGCCGATTGCCGAACAACTGGGAACGGGCGGAACTGCCGTCGCTCCCATTCGAGAGAGCCGGTCCACATCCCCCGTTATGATGCTCGCAGCGCTCGCGGTGGCCGGCGCGGGATGGGCTTCCACGAAGACTTTCGTAGCGCATCATCCCTTTTCGTTCCTCGAGTCTCAGACGCCAGTCGCAGCGGTTGACGTGCTCAAGCAACGGCAAGCCCAGCGGATATTCAGCACGGCTCCATTTGGAGGCTATTTGATTTCCCGCGACGTCAAGGCTTTCATCGACGGCCGCGCCGAGCTGTACGGCGAAAAATTCGTCATTGATTACTTCGATGCGGTCGAGGCCAAGGACGTCGAGACCTTGCTGCACCTGCTGGACACGTACCGGATCGATGCCACCCTGCTGGGTCCGACACTACCCGCAACCAAGGTACTGGATCATCTACCGGGCTGGAAGCGGCTGTACGTGGATAAAATCGCTGTCATCCACGTCCGCGAAGATCAGGCAAGAACCAATCTATCCTCCGGGTCGGAAGTACCCCATTAACCGCCTGGAGGAGGCGATAGCGGAGATCTGCTTCGGGCGCCCGACCACAGTCGCTGCCTGGAATACCGCCGTCATTCCGGGGCGCATCGAAGATGCGAACGGGAATCTCGAGATTCCGGGTTCGTCGCTTCGCGCCGCCCCGGAATGACGAAGTATCAATTCCCGGTCTGCAATTCGCCAAACCGCTCCAAGCTCTTGCCGCTGAAGCGCAGCAGCGGTCCGAACGGACGGCCGACGATCGCACGCATCACGGCGAGATAGGGCGACAGCGCAACGGCCCGTCGCACATAAAAAACGCGGCGTTACCGCCGCGTTTTTTATTTACTGTCTGCGTCCCGCATCACGCTTGGGGTTGCGGCTCCAGCCCGGCATCCGGGTCGGGACGCGGGCGCGGCTTGCCGGCCGGCGGCACCGCCGAGGTGCGCGGCGCCGACGGCTCCAGCACCGACTCGCGGTTCGGCTTCTTGCCTTTGAGCAGATCCTGAATTTCGTCGCCGGTCAGGGTTTCGAACTCAAGCAGGCCCTTGGCCAAGGCTTCAAGGTCGGCGCGCTTTTCAGTGAGAATACGCGTCGCTTCGTTGTAGCCTTCTTCGACAAAACGCCGGATCTCGGTGTCGATCTTCTGAACCGTCGCCTCCGATGCGTTCTGGGTGCGCGACACCGACATCCCGAGGAAAACCTCATCCTGGTTTTCGCCGTAGGACACGGTGCCGAGCGCTTCGGAGAGGCCCCAGCGCGTCACCATCATCCGCGCCAGCCGCGTCGCCTGCTCGATGTCGGAGGAGGCCCCGGAGGTCACCTTCTCGCGGCCGAACACCAGTTCCTCCGCGACGCGTCCGCCCATCATGATGGCAAGCCGCGAGGTCATCTGTTCGAGCGACATCGACAGCTTGTCGCGCTCGGGCAGCTGCATCACCATGCCCAGCGCACGGCCGCGTGGAATGATCGTCGCCTTGTGGATCGGATCGGTCGCAATCACGTTGAGGCCGACGATAGCGTGGCCGCCTTCGTGATACGCGGTCAGCATCTTCTCTTCTTCGGTCATGACCAGCGACTTGCGCTCGGCGCCCATCATCACCTTGTCCTTGGCCTCTTCGAACTCGGACTGCGTCACCATGCGCTTGTTGCGCCGCGCCGCGGTCAGCGCCGCCTCGTTGACAAGGTTCATCAGGTCGGCGCCGGAAAACCCTGGCGTGCCGCGGGCGATGGTCTTGAGGTTGATATCCGGCGCCAGCGGCACCTTGCGGACGTGAACCTTGAGGATCTGTTCGCGGCCGACGACATCCGGATTCGGAACCACCACCTGGCGGTCGAAACGGCCCGGGCGCAGCAGCGCCGGATCGAGCACGTCCGGCCGGTTGGTCGCCGCGATCAGGATCACGCCTTCATTGGCCTCGAAGCCGTCCATCTCGACCAGCAACTGGTTCAGCGTCTGCTCGCGCTCGTCATTGCCGCCGCCGAGGCCGGCGCCGCGATGGCGGCCGACCGCGTCGATTTCATCGATGAAGATGATGCAGGGCGCATTCTTCTTGGCCTGTTCGAACATGTCGCGGACGCGGCTGGCGCCGACGCCGACGAACATCTCGACGAAGTCGGAGCCCGAGATGGTGAAGAACGGCACATTGGCTTCACCGGCAACCGCGCGCGCGATCAGCGTCTTGCCGGTGCCGGGAGGGCCGACCAGCAGCACGCCGCGCGGAATCCGCCCGCCCAGCCGTTGATACTTTCCGGGATCGCGCAGGAATTCGACGATCTCCTGCAGATCCTGCTTGGCCTCATCGACGCCGGCGACGTCCTCGAACGTCACGCGGCCATGCGCCTCGGTCAGCATCTTGGCGCGCGACTTGCCAAAGCCCATCGCCTTGCCGGCGCCGCCCTGCATCTGCCGCGACAGAAAAATCCATACCCCGATCAGCGCGATGAACGGCAACCATGAGACCAGCAGCGACACGAACCACGGCACGTTGTCGCCGGGCGGTTTCGCGGTAATCTGAACCTTGCCGTTATACAGGCGCGAAACCAGCGTCGGGTCGTTCGGCGCGTAGGTCTGGAAGCTCGAGCCGTTGGTGAAGGAGCCGTGGATTTCCGGTCCCTGGATGACGACGTCGCGAACGTGATTCTGATCGACTTCGGTCAAAAGCTGCGAGAACGAGATGTCCTGCGAGGATGCGCGCTGACCAGGGTTCTGGAAGAGCGTGAACAGGGCCAACAACAGCAATACGATAATGACCCAGAGGGCGAAGTTGCGCAGATTGGCGTTCATCGATCTTCCTTCGTGGTCGCGCGGATCGCGGCCTTATGTCCTTGAGTAGGCACCGGGGCATCCCGCGGTCGACTGCATTACAATCTAGGTGCCGCCCCGGTCGCTGCCAAGGGAACCCCATAGGACTATTTAGCGCATTCTAGCGGGATTCCCGTTCAAATAATGGCGGTAAAACCGGTGTCGCCCGGGGTGGTTAAGACTCCAGGATGAATTAAAACGCGACGCCGGCGTTCGATTGCCGCCCCGCATTCGCAAAACCGGTGTCCACCCTCGGATCAAGTCCGAGGGCGTGCTTTTGCGGAATACGCGCTATTCAGCCCGGCGACGGCGAGGCGGCGCCGGTTCGACGCGGATCCGGCCGTCGATCAGGCTGACCAGCGCACCGGCGAGGGTCTGTTTCAGCCTTGGTCCGCGCCCTGCAGCGCTTTCGGCGACGTTCCGGTCCAATGCCGCCAGCAAGGCTTCAACCTTGCCAAGTTCGGCCGGCCCCTCATAACCGAACCGATCAATCGCGCGCAGCAATAGCCGCAGGCGGATTTCCTCCGGCATTGCGGCAAAAGCCTTGGCGTCGAAAGCTTTGGCATCGAAAGCCTTGGCATCGAAAGCCTTGGCGTTAAATCCCGGTTGCGGCGCTTGCCTATCCTTCAGCGCAAGATAGCGCTCGGCGCCATCGACCAGCACTTCCACCGCCTGGTTAGCCCGGGAAAGCCGCGACGCCAGCCGCGCCAAATTGCGGGTATCGCCACCCTCGGCGGCAAGAACCGGCATTAGCGTGCGCAGACGCGGACGCGTGAAGCTGGTATCGCGGTTGGTCGGATCGTCGGCGAAGCCGACCTTTGCCTTGTTGAGGGTCGCGATGAGCTGCGATTTCGAAACATTCAGAAGCGGGCGTGCCAGCTGCACGCCGTCGCGCTCGGACTCTCGCGCCATCGCCGCGAGACCGGCGATACCGCTGCCGCGCAGCATTCGCATCAATAGGGTTTCGGCCTGATCGTCGCGGGTATGCGCGGTGAGGATATGCGTCGCGCCGTGGGCGCGCGCGGCTTGCGCCAGCAGGCGGTATCGGGCGGTGCGCGCGGCGGCCGGCAATCCGGTTTTCGGTTTGGTGCCGGTCCAGCGGAGCGTGCGATGCGGCAGATCGAGGGTGCGCGCCAGCCGCTTGACGTCGCGCTTGAAGCAGGCCGGCACCAATCTGGTGCTGCCGAAAGACGAGGCGCCCGGGCTCGCGATGGGCCTCGGCGGCGTCGGCATCACGTTGCAGGATCTGGTGCAGCTCTATTGCGGACTGGCGCGGCTCGGCAACACGAGGCCGCTGCGCGAGATCGCAGCCGAGCCGGAGCGCGAATCCTTGAGGCTCATGGACCAGGTCGCGGCCTGGCAGGTCGGCAATGTGCTGATGGGCACGCCGCCGCCGGAAAACGCCCCGCACAACCGGATCGCCTTCAAGACCGGCACCAGCTACGGCTATCGCGATGCCTGGTCGGTCGGTTTCGACGGCCGCA
>Ga0209117_1000844_pt1 | contig 11429 bp, 12 predicted proteins | sample BlaSpr_A8_OM2_M2_FD_187978 | JGI IMG/M metagenome (GOLD analysis project Ga0209117, IMG submission 187978) | Forest soil microbial communities from Thunder Bay, Ontario, Canada - Black Spruce, Ontario site 2_A8_OM2_M2 (SPAdes) (version 2) | ecosystem: Environmental > Terrestrial > Soil > Boreal...
CGGTGCTCGTCCTGGTCGCCTACGTCGCCTTCTTCGTAGTCGTGTCCGCTTCGTTGCTACGGCGGAGGGACGTCACATAGTCACCTCGCCTGCACCAGCTCGTTTTCGCGGCCGGCCGTGGTCATGGATCACCGGCCGGCCGCGCCTGTTGGACACGATCGTCGTCGTGTTCACCCTGGTTAGCGGAATCATCGTGGTCCCGTTCCTTCCGTACCGATCGACCATCTGGGTGAGCATTGCGCTGGCTGCCGTCCAGGCAGCGGCGCTCTGGTGGCGCCGCACGCGACCCGTAGGTGTTCTGCTGATCGTCGTGTTGTCGCTCATCGCCGGTTGGACGTTCGCCCCCGAGCGCGAGCTGTCGAGTCCGGCGCTTGCCTTCGCCGTCTACGCGGTGTCGGTCTACGGACGGAGCCCGTCGCGGCTCTGGGTGGGTGGCATCGCGATCGCCATCATCATCGCCGCGGTTGCGGGCCTGCTCCTGGGTCAATACTCGATCGTCCGGGGCATCATCCCGGGGGGCGCGATATCGCTTGTCGCGTGGGTGATCGGCGACTACGTTCGCGGCAGGCGAGAATTCCTGGTCGACCTGGTGACGCGTCACCGCCACGAGTCGGAGACGCTGCGGCGGCAGGCAGTGGACGAGGAGCGCCTTCGCATCGCGCGAGAGCTGCATGACGTGGTCGCGCACAACGTGAGCGTAATGGCGATCCAGGCCGGTGCGGCTCGCGTGGCAGGCAACGCGGAGGATGACAATCGCAAGGCTTTGCAATCGATCGAGACCACGGCGCGCGACACACTGGCCGAGCTCAATCGACTCCTCGGCGTCTTGCGCAAGGAGCCCGGGCAACCCAACAAAGCTCCGGAGATGAGCCCGCAGCCTGACCTCGATCAGCTCGACGCGCTCTTGAAGACCGCACGCGAGGCGGGATTGGAGGTGGACGTCAAAATCACCGGCGAACCGCGGCCGCTGCCCGCCGCGCTTGGACTCACCGCGTACCGGATCGTCCAGGAGGCGATCACGAATGCCTTGAGGCACGCCCACGCGTCGACGCTCGAGGTGCGGGTGAATTACCTCGCCGACGCGCTGGAGCTGACGATTCGCGACAACGGCGAAGGGGTGTCGGAGGATGCTGTCAAGGCGTCGACCGGGCATGGCCTGATCGGGATGCGCGAACGTGTGGCCATGTTCGGGGGCACGCTGGAAGCAGGATCATCCGACCTGGGCGGATTCATCGTCCGCTCCAGGCTTCCCCTTTCTCAATGACCATTAGAGTCGCGATCGCCGACGACCAGGGACTTGTTCGCGCGGGCTTCCGGATGATCGTCGGCTCGCAGCCGGACATGGAAGTCGTGGGCGAAGCCGGCGACGGTCAGGCAGCGATCGACCTGGTGCGCCGCGTGAAGCCCGACGTGATCCTGATGGACATCCGCATGCCACGCCTCGACGGCATCGCAGCGACGCGAACGATCACCGGCACCGAGTCGCCTCCGCGGGTCGTCATCCTCACCACTTACGAGCTGGACGAGTACGTCTTCGACGCACTTGCCGCCGGAGCTTCGGCATTCCTGCTCAAGGCTGCGCCGCCGGAAGAGCTCATCCACGCCATCCGGATAGTCGCGGCAGGCGATGCGCTGCTGGCGCCGTCGGTGACCAAACGGCTGATCGAGGAATTCGCCAAGCGCCCAAAGCCCTCAACGAGCAAAGCCAAGCAGCTCGAGGGGCTGACGGAGCGCGAACGCGACGTGCTCACAGAGGTGGCGCGCGGACTCACCAACGCCGAGATCGCGACGCGCCTGCATGTCGCCGAGACGACCGTCAAGACTCATGTCGCGCATGTTCTCGACAAGCTCGACCTCAGGGATCGCGTGCAGGCGGTGATCCTCGCCTACGAGACGGGTCTCGCCGGGACCTAGTTACCGCCGATAGTGTGGGTTGGTGCGGATTTCGTCGCCGATCATCGTCACCGGGTGGGTCTGCAGGCCGCCGTAAATCAGGCTCGAACCCGGGAGGTGCGGCACTCCATACGTGCAGATGATTGCCGCGGGATATGCGGTCACGGCGTCGTTGACCCGCCGTTCGAAATCGAGCAGGCTCGCCTCGTCGGGCCAGCCGGGCTTGCCCCAGCCGATGAATCCAAGAAACCTGATCAGGCGATAGCCGTCGGCGACTGCCTCATCGAGCCGGCCGCCAATCGAAGTCATCAGCTCATCCGTCGTTGGAGCCCCTCCGATCACCATCAACTTGTTCGACCCCAGGAGCGGCTCGAGGCTTCCTTCGTACCCTTCCGCCAACCAGCCAAGCAGGCCGGCAAAGCGGCTTTGATCGGCAAATATCACGCAACACGTTTCTGGTTCATCCAGGCCGACCCGCAGAAATGACAGTGTCTCTTTCAGACCATGGTCGTCGGAGTAGTAAAAGCACATGTGGGTGCCGACAGGGATCTCTCGATCAACCCATCCGAGACTGACCTGTGCTGGATTGTCCGCCATCGAGCTCAGCCGGCCACCGTAGTTGGAATCTGAATGCCCACTCTCGTGCCCCTGCGTTCGATTGCCAAAATCGTAAGTGAGCCCCCGTGGAGCTCGGCGATTCGCTTCGCTGTGTAGAGCCCCAGGCCAACTCCAGGCGCAGCGAAGCCAGGTCCATGGTCGATCCGCCCAAACGCACGGAATTCGAAGCTCTTCGGCAGCCCTGGTCCACTGTCTTCCACCGCGAAGCCACACAACCCGGGCTTCTCGTACCCGACCACCTGTATCGGTGCGCGAGCGGGCGAGAACTTCTGCGCATTGTCGAGAAGGTTGAGGAGCGCCACGTGGAGCAAAGTCGAATTGCCCCTCGCGGTTACCGGTTTCGGCGGTAAGTCCAGGACAAGGGGATGTCCGAAACATGTCACTGCGGGCGCAAGGTCGTGAATCGATCGGCGTAACCAGCTCGACAGGTCGATCGACTCCATCCTGGGCGCTTCGTCACCGGAGACCATGTGTGCCGCGGCGAGCTGGCTGACCAAAGCGTCGAGCAGGATGAGGCTGCGATCGCAGACCAACACCGCGCTGAACGACTCGACAGAAAGCTGCTGCATGATGGCTTCGTCCTTCACCCGCAACCAGGCGCGGAGGTCGTGTATCGGACCGGCCAGTGCCTGGCCAGCATCCACCGGCCAGCTCTCAGGCACGCCTCGATTTGAGTCCTCGGACGAGCGCGCGAAACGATCAACCAACACGCCGGCTTGCTTGGCCAGGCTTTCGACCTGCGCAGCGCCGAGCTTGATTTCATCACGGGTGCTCCACGGCAGGTGGTCCAGGGATCCATCGAGCCAGAAGCTGAAATACCCTCGCAATACGGAAATCGGGCCGCCAAGCTCGTGCGAAAGCCGGTTCACGACATCGGTGTAGGTAGGGCGAGCAGACAGTGGTCTCAGGGTCGCTCTGCGGTTCAATTACCCACCCAAGGCCAGTGTACCGGGACGAAAGTGCACCCCGGTTTGGAGGTATGTTGCGCCTATGGAGACTCCGCTTCCTGCGACCGTCCTGATCGTGGACGACGATCCGGTCATCGCCATGATGTACGGGCTGGGCCTGGAGCGCGCCGGTTACAGCGTCCTGGTCGCCAAGGATGGCCAGGCCGGCCTCGAGCTGGCCTTGAAAGCACTGCCGGACTTGATCCTCCTGGACGTCAGGATGCCGATCCTCGATGGAATCGAAGTACTGACAAAACTCGCAGCGGATCCCGCGACTCGAGACATTCCAGTGGTCATGCTTTCCAACTACAGCGAGCCTGCTCTAGTCAAGAGACTCCTGAGCCTGGGTGCGAAGGAGTACCTCGTCAAGATCGAAACAACACCCGCTGGAGTCGCTGAGGTGGTCGCCCGCCATCTGGACACGCCGAAGTCGTGAATTTCCGTGGAACAGGGCGGGCCGGTGGGCGGTAATCACTACCGGAAACGAAAAATGCGAGGCGCGGTAGCGACATGAGGAACTCGAACATCTCCAGAAGCGTGCTGTGGGCTCTCGTAGCGGTCTACGGAGCGGTGATCTTTGCCAATACGCTGCACCTGGTCTCCATCCCCATTCCGGTGGTGCTTTTGGTCACCATTCTGTTCGCGCTCATTCACGGCGCGGTGCGCTATGGCTGGGCCGGAATCGTGACCTTCATAGTCATTTCTCTGGTGGTCAGCAACATCCTGGAAAACACCAGCATCCTCACCGGTTTTCCGTTCGGTCACTATCACTACACCGACCTCCTCGGCCCCAAGCTCTTCCTGGTGCCGCTGCTCATCGGTCCCGCCTACGTCGCCACCGGCTACCTCGCCTGGGTTCTCGCCAACGTGCTCGTTGGAGACGTCCGCCACGGGGCCAGAGCATTCACACTTGTCGCGGTCCCAGTGATTGGTGCCTTCCTCATGGCCATGTGGGACCTGTCCTTCGATCCAGGCTTTTCGACAGTCCGTCACTTCTGGATCTGGGAGCAGGGCGGCGGCTACTTTGGAGTCCCCCTGACGAACTACCTGGGGTGGTTCTTCACGGTGTACGTGTTCCTACAGCTGTTCGCTCTGGTCATCCGCTCCCGCCAGTTTGGTCACGAAACTATGAGGACCCTGCCCAGGAGCTACTACGCTCAGGTGGTCGTCATGTACGCGGTGCTTGGACTGTCCTATGTCCTGGCCTACGCCGCACTCGGCACCGGCACACCGGTCACTGATGCGGCCGGCGTGGTCTGGAACACCAAGAGCATCGCCGAGGCGGCAGCGACGGTAAGCCTTTACACGATGGTCTTTGCCGCTGGATTGACGGCGGTGAAACTGGTTCAGGGATGGGCAGAGGCTCGCGAAACGTCGACCGAATCAGCCTCAGCTGCGCAGCAGGCGAGCGCTCAGATCGAGAAGGAGGGGGTCAACCCCCAACGTGGCCTCGCCCATTAAAGATCCCGTCGCGGCTGAGAAGGCGGCGAAGCTTGGCGACCTAGACCTCGCACGGATCGGTTTGGGCACGAACAGGCTGACGAAGACACAAGACCACGTCGCGTTCGTCAGGTCAGCGGTCGCCGCGGGTGTGCAGATGATCGACACCGCCCACTCCTACACGGGCGGACAGAGTGAAGAGACCATCGGCGAAGCTCTGTCGCCGTTTCCCGATGGTTGCGTCGTGGCGACCAAAGGCGGCGCCGGTGGCGCCGGCCGCGGTCGCCCGGAGGTGCTGCGCGCCGAGCTGGACCAGAGCCTTCGCAGCCTGAAGACCGACACGATCTCTCTTTATTACTTGCATCGCGTCGATCCGGAGACTCCAATCGAAGAGAGCGTCGCCGTGATCAAGGAGTACCGCGACCAGGGCAAGGTTCGCCACGTCGGGCTCTCCGAGGTCGACATCGACCAGATCGAGCGCGCTCGAAGCATCGTGCCTATCGCCGCGGTCCAGAATCACTACAGCCTTGCCGAGCGAAAGTACGACGCGGTGGTCGACTACTGCGCCGCGGAGGGCATCGTGTTCGTCCCGTTCTTCCCTCTGCGCGGTGTCGATACGAATGCGCTAACCGAGATCGCCGCACGGCACGGGGCGACTGCGTCGCAGATCGCACTCGCCTGGCTCCTCCGGCGCTCGCCCGCGATACTGCCGATTCCGGGGACGCTGTCGCTCGACCACTTGCAGGAGAACCTGGCGGCGCTGCAAATCGAGCTGACCGGCAAGGAGTTCGAGGCGCTCCGCTAGTACGATCCATTCGTGCCACGGACCGCAACCAGCCGCGGAACGACGGTTCTCCTGTTTCATGGCGAGGAGCGCTTCCTCATCGACGAGGCCGCCCGCGCGACCCTCGACGCCTGGAAACCCGAGCTCATCTCCGACTTCGGCCTCGACACCCTCGAGGGGACGGGCCTGACCCCGGCGCGCCTCCAGGATTCGATCCTCCAGGCACCCTTCCTCGATCCCTTTCGCGCCGTTTACGCGCGCATGCTCCCCGCGCAGCGCGCCGAAAGCGCGGCAGCCGCGCTGCAGGAAATCCCCCCGACCACCCGCCTGCTCATCACCGTGGCCGGCCGCCTCAGCCCGAGCCACAAGCTCGTCAAAGCGGTTACAGCGGCCCAGGGGACGGCCACCGAGATGCAGCACCTCAAGGGCCGCGCGTTGAGTGACTGGACCGCCAGGCGCGCCGTCGACAGTCACGGCCTCACCCCGGCCATCGCCGCCCAGGTGGTCCGCGTAACCACGCCCGACCTCGGCATCATCGACTCCGAGCTCAGCAAGCTCGCCGCCTACAAGGCCTCAGGCTCGAAGCTCACCAATGAGGTGATCACAGAGCTCCTGGCGGGCGCGCGCGAGGACGAGATCTTCAAGCTCACGGACAACCTGTTGCCCCATCCGTCGGCGCAGGCAATGCAGATCGCGCGTAGCCTTGGTCGCGGCGGCATGCAGCCGACCACCATCGCCTATCGCATGGCCCGCCACATCGCGCTCGTCCTGCAGGTCAGAGCGCGGCAGGACCGTGGCGATTCGCTGCAACAGGTCCAGAGTGATATGACCGAGCACAACTTCGTGATTCAGAAGGCTTACGACACCGCGAAAGACAGCAATCCCGACAATCTCGAATCGGCGCTGAAAGCAATCCGCGACTACGAGTTCGAGGTCAAGTCCGGACAGGTCGACGCCGAGCTCGGGCTCGATGTCCTGCTCACGAAGCTTTAGCAACTCAATCTGGTCCCCAAATTCCGCATGTGTGACGCCAGCGGTGCGTATGAGGACCCCACATTCCGCACGTGTGACGCCAGCGGTGCGTATGTGGACCCAAACCGCTAGTCCGGATCGTTCAGGTATTCCTCCTTGTAGTGCTCGAAGTGATGATTGAAGGCATCCAGGTTGTACGTGACCAGCTGATCGCCCTCCCACACAGCTCCTAACGATTCGGCAAACTCTGCTTCGTGCAAACCCTCCGGCTCCTGGCCAGTCCACTGAAATCCGACCATCGTCCGCGGATCTTTCCGCCCGAGCACGACTCTTTCACCTGAGACACCGTCGCCACCCAGCATCAGACCCGCTCCGCCGACCCCGACGCGTAGGCGCCCCCGTCGAACACGCGGCTCTTGAGGATGTCCTCCGCCTCGATCGTGACCAGGTCTCTCTTGGTCAGCCTCCGCCCCCGACCTGCCGCTTCATAGATGCGGATCGCCTGCCGCATGCGAATGCGGTCGAGCGCGTTCCGCACGCTGCGGCCGTTGGCGAACCGCGGTTGGGTCATGCGCATCGCCAGGTAGTCCTCGAAAGCGGCGCCGGCGCCGGCACCGAAGCGGTAACGCTGACGCTCGACCATCATCGATGCGATCTGCATCAGCTCGCCAATTGAATAGTCGGGAAAGTCGATGTGATGAGCGATGCGCGAACTCAGGCCCGGCACGTCGGAGAAGAATCGGTCCATCTCCTTCTTGTATCCGGCCATGATCACGACCAGGTCCTGGCGCTGGTTCTCCATCACCTGCAGGAGCATCTCCACCGCCTCCTGCCCGTAGTCCCGCTCGTTGTCCACCCGATAGATGTGGTACGCCTCATCGATGAAGAGCACGCCTCCCATCGCTCGCTTGAGTACCTCGGTGGTCTTGGGCGCCGTGTGCCCGACGTACTGTCCCACCAGGTCGTCCCTCGTCACAACCACCAGGTGGCCTTTTCGGACGTAGCCGAGGCGGTACAGGATCTCTCCCATCCGCATGGCGACCGTCGTCTTGCCCGCGCCGGGATTGCCCGTGAAGCACATGTGCAGAGTTGGTGGTTCCGATTCCAGACCGACTGCCCGGCGCAGCCGGTCGACGACCAGTAGCGCCGCGATCTCGCGGATCCGCGTTTTGACATCTCGTAACGCAACGAGCTCGCTGTCCAGGCGATCGAGCACCTCGTCGATACGCGCGTCACGGACGAGCTCCTGCGCATCGACGACCGTGTCGTCATCAAGCTCGAGTGCCCCGACCTCGGCCGCACCGAATAGCGCAGGCCTGTCGACAGTGCGGACGCCAGGCCCTAGAGAAGGCCTGGCCGGGGCATCCTCAGGCATCTCGATACCGCTCGCCCTCGGGTCGATCCAGGGCATACGCGTGCAGCGTGTACCGGACGATGCGGTCGCTCGCCTCCTGCCGGTCGAGCCTGAACCCAGGCTCGTACGCAGGCCGGTTGACGATGAACTGAAGCGCGGTCGTCTGCTTGGTCAGCTTCGAGTTGTAGAGGCTCACGCGAATGTAGGAGTTGGGAAAAGCCTCCCGGCACCGCTTGACCTCGAACAGCGCCGCGGACGCGTCTTTGAGGTCGAACATCGGCATCCCCCACATCTCCCAGTAGACGTTGCGAGGGTGTGGATCGCTGGTGAACTCCACGCTGGGAGCCCAGCCGTTTTCGATCCCGTACTGGATCTGGGCCTTTGTCTCCTCGTCTGTGAAATCGGGGAGGTACGAGAACGTGCCTTGTGTGATCCGCAAGCCTTTGTGCACCATGTCGTTCTCTCCTGGCATCCCTTTCACATCACCGGGGTGGGCATCTCGATCGCGTCCGGCACATCGGTCGACTCGTAGTCGAAGGCGACGTCACCCCAGACCTCGAGAGCGCTGCGCAGCTCGGGCGACCATCGCGCCGCACGCTGCAGGATCTCTTTGCCTTCGTGGAGATAGTCGCGGCCTTCGTTGCGGGCCTGGATCATCGCTTCGACCGCGACGCGGTTGGCGGTGGCGCCGGCGGCCACGCCCATCGGGTGACCGATGGTCCCGCCTCCGAACTGAAGCACCACATCCTCACCGAGGTAGTGAAGGAGCTGGTGCATCTGCCCCGCGTGAATGCCTCCGGAGGCGACCGGCATCACGGCAGGCAGATGTGCCCAGTCCTGGTCGAAGAAGATTCCGGTCACCGGGTTCTTCGGCACGAAGTCTTCGCGCAGCGTGTCGTAGTAGCCCTTGATCGAGTTGGGGTCACCTTCGAGCTTGCCGACGACGGTGCCGGCGTGGATGTGATCCACCCCGATCATCCGGCACCACTTGGCCAGCACGCGAAAGCTCACGCCGTGGTTCTTCTGCCGGCTGAAGGTGGCGTGACCGGCCCGGTGCAAGTGCAGCAGCATGCTGTTCTTGCGCGCCCAGTACGACATCGACTGCATCGCCGTGTAGCCGATCGTGAGATCGATCATCACGATCACGCTGCCGAGCTCCTTGGCGAACCCCGCCCGCTCGTACATCTGCTCCATGCTCCCCGCGGTGACATTCAGGTAATGACCCTTGATCTCGCCGGTCTGGGCCATCGCCCGATGCACTGCCTCCATGCAGTAGAGGTAGCGCTCGCGCCAGCGGTTGAACGGCTGTGAGTTGATGTTCTCGTCGTCTTTGACGAAGTCGAGGCCCCCGCGAAGCGCTTCGTAGACCACGCGCCCGTAGTTGCGCGGCGAGAGACCGAGCTTGGGCTTGGTCGTCGCCCCAAGGAGTGGCCGGCCGTATTTGTTGAGCATCTCTCGCTCGTTGATGATTCCGTGCGGCGCGCCCTGAAACGTTTTCAGGTATTCGCGCGGCAATCGCATGTCCTCGAGCCGCAACGCCTTGACGGCTTTGAAGCCGAACACGTTGCCGATGATCGAAGACGTCAGGTTCGCGATCGACCCTTCTTCGAAGAGGTCGAGCTTGTAGGCGATGTAGGCGATGTACTGAGGTGGCTCCGTGTTGGGCACCGCATCGACGCGGTACGCCTTGCCCTGATAGTTCTCGTGAGCCGTCAACCGATCGGTCCAGACCACTGTCCAGGTCGCGGTCGAGGATTCCCCGGCGACCGCGGCAGCGGCCTCCTCGGGATCCACGCCTGGCTGGGGCGTGATGCGGAAGGCGGCGAGGATGTCGCTGGACTCGGGCTCGTAGTCCGGGCGCCAGTAGCCCATCTCCTTGTACGGAATGACGCCGGCGGCCCATCTCGACTTTTGGGCGCCGTCCTTGCTTGTGGTTTGCATCACCTGCTCTCCTTGATTCGCGTTTTCATCACATGTGCCGGTGGTCGCCGGCGATCCTTTCGTGTTCGTGCTCATTGACCTGCAGCAGGAACGATTTCTGCGCGCTCAGGATCCGGTGGGCCAGGACGAGCTGGGTCAGCGCCAGTGGATCGCTGTGCTGCCTGCGGCGTGCCGCTTGCTCGTAGGTGCCGAGCCGCTCCGCGGGCACGTGGTGGACGTGACCGTGACGGCCATGCACGTGGGCCCAGATGTTGTCCTCGACAAGCTGCGCTTCCGCGGGCGTGATCCGGCCGTCGATCTCGATCACATCCGCCCGCTGGTCATCGTTGTCGATTACGTCCATGGCGATGCGGATGCTGTCGGCGGCGTGCAGCTCATGATCGAAGGCGAGGCGCGGCAGCCGGTGGCGCTGAGTGATGCGAACGCTGAGGTTGCCCATGTCCGCCGTCCACGAGGGGCCGCGATAGAAGCGAATCACCATGTCGGCATGCTGGCGCTGCGGCTCGATGTAGGCCTCCACATCCGGGCGGCGAGCCTCCAGCTCGGCCAGCACCTGCTCTTTCACGTAACCGCGCTTGGCGATGTCGCGCTGCATCTTCCACTGCAATCTCAGCGCTGGCTCGGGATCGAGCCAGACCCGGAAGTCGAACGCGTGGCGCACACCCGGGATCAAAAACGGATGCAGGCCTTGCATGATCACCACCTCGCGCGGTTCCACCGGCTCAGGGCCGGTGAGTGATCCGTCGCTGTGGTCGTAGATCGGCTTCTGGATCGCTTCGCCGCGTTTGAGACACCAGACCTGCTCTTCCATGACGGCGAAGTTGTTGGCGCGCGGGTCGAGCGCGGTGAGGCCGACCAGCGAACGCTGGCGCCGGTCGAGCGAGTGGTAGTCGTCCAGGCAGATCGAAGTGATGCGCTCGGCGCCAAAGAGTCCGAAGAAGGCCGAGGTGATGGTGGTTTTGCCCGCGCCGCTGTCACCGCCGATGCCGACGAAGATCGGCCGCCGGGATGTGTCCGCCGGCGCCATCACGCCCGCACACCTGCGCGCAGTGCGTCTGTCTTGACGCTCAATCCCTCGAGCAATTGCCTGAATGACTCGGCAAAGAGCCTGACTCCATTCGATTCGAGCTCATCCGCGACCGTCTCCATCTTGATCCGGAACCCCGCCAGCCCGGTCAGCACAGCCGCCGCTTCGGCCACCCCCTGGCAGATCGTCGCACCGCGCACGCAGCCGCGGTCGGCGAACGCTGTGATCGTCTCCATCGGCATCGTGTTGACGGTGTCCGGACCGATCAGCTCCTCGACGTAGATCAGCTCGGGGTAAGTGGGGTTCTTGGTGCTCGTCGATGCCCAGAGCAGACGCTGCGGCTGCGCTCCCGTGGCCAGGAGGCTTCGCATGGGCTCGTCGGCGCGCCACATTTCCCAGCTCACGCGGGCCGCTTTTGCATTGGCGATCGCCGCCTTACCCTTCAAGGACTGC
>Ga0209117_1000845_pt1 | contig 11423 bp, 9 predicted proteins | sample BlaSpr_A8_OM2_M2_FD_187978 | JGI IMG/M metagenome (GOLD analysis project Ga0209117, IMG submission 187978) | Forest soil microbial communities from Thunder Bay, Ontario, Canada - Black Spruce, Ontario site 2_A8_OM2_M2 (SPAdes) (version 2) | ecosystem: Environmental > Terrestrial > Soil > Boreal...
ACATCAAAGCGTTTGCAAAACCGGGGGTCATCTAAGTCCCTGTATTTGAGTCGGTTTTCGAGATGTGTGCATGCAATAGTGCTTTCGCAGGGACGACGAAAGATACGTTGATCGAACGTAAAATCTGGGACCTACAACGCCTCCAACACTGCCTTCGCAATATCCGCCGTGCCATTACTCCCACCGAACTCCATCGGCTTGATGCCATCGGCATAGACCTTGTCGACCGCGCGCTCGATGCGCTCGCTGGCTTCCGCGGCGGCCTCGAGACCGTGCTTGTCGGCTAGCCAGTCCAGCATCATCGCCGTGGAGAGAATCATCCCGGTTGGATTGGCCTTGCCCTGCCCCATGATGTCTGGCGCGGTGCCGTGGCACGGCTGGAACACCGCGTGACGGTCGCCGATGTCGGCCGACGGCGCCATGCCCATGCCGCCGATCAGGCCGGCGGTCATGTCGGAGAGAATGTCGCCGAACATGTTCTCCATCACCATCACGTCGAAATCCCAGGGCCGCTTCACCAAAAGCGCCGAGCAGGCGTCGACATAGAGCCGGTCGGCCTTGACGTCGGGATGGCGCTTTGCGGCCTCGTCGAACATCTCACGAAAGAACGCGAACGCCTTGAAGACATTGGCCTTGTCGACGCAGGTAAGCTGGCCCGGCCGCCCGCGCGTCTTGCGGCGTTCGGCGAGGCGGAAGGAAAACTCGAACAAACGCTCCGAAGTCTTTCGCGTGATCACCAGCGTCTCGCGCGCCTCGGTATCGGTGACGACGCCCTTCCCCATCGACGCGAACAGGCCTTCGGTGGATTCCCGGATCACGATGAGATCGATGCCGCGCTGATCGGCGCCGACGATCGGGCTCGGCACGCCGGGAATGAGCCGCGCCGGGCGGACGCCGGCATAGAGATCGAATTGAAAACGCAGCTCCACCTGCGGCATGATCTCGGTGTTATCAGGGTAGCGCACCGAAGGCAGTCCGCAGGCGCCGAGCAGGATCGCGTCGGCTTCATCGCACAGCCGTACCGTGCTCTCCGGCATCGACTTGCCGGTCGCGAGATAATTGTTGGCGCCGGCCGGCGCATCGGTGAAGCGAAACTTCAGATCCGAGGTCGCCTCGATCTTACGTAAGACTTCAAGCGCCGGGACCATTACTTCAGGGCCGATGCCGTCGCCGGCGAGCACGGCGATGTGGAGCGCATTGTTGGCGGACATGGAATTTCCTTGAATATTTGGGTACTTAGCACCAAAAGCTGAGATTACGGCGTAAGCACCGCGCGCCCGACCAACCTGCCCTTCTGCAAATCGACCAGCGCCTCATTGGCTTTTGCGAGCGGCATCGGCGTCACCGGTATAGGCCCGATCTTTTTGGCGCGCACAAGGTCGAGCAGTTCCTGCGTCTCCCTGAGGTTGCCGACGTAGCTGCCCTGGATCGTGATGGCCTTGATCGGAATCAACGGCAGCGCCCACGGCGCGCCGCCGCCGAACAGGCCGACGATCACGAGCTTGCCGCCCTTGGTCAGGCAGTCGAAGCCGAGTTGCGTCGTCTTGGCGTTCCCGACCAGATCGATCACCGCGCGGATCGGTCCACCGGCTTTGCTGGCGAGTTGTTCCAGCGCGTCGGGTGCTCCGCCATCGACGGTCGCGAGCGCGCCGGCTTTCTCGGCGGCTTCACGCTTGCGCGCATCGATGTCGACGACGATGGCGCCCTCGCCGCCCATGGCCTTGAGCAGCGACAGCGCCATCAGGCCGAGACCGCCCGCGCCGAAAATGACGATCGGCGTGTTGAAATGGGCCTCGACTTTCTTCAGGGCGCTGTAGGTGGTGACGCCGGAACACGCATAGGGCGCCGCGGTCACGGGATCCAGCCCCTTCAAATTCAGGAGATAGCGCGGATGCGGCACCGTCATGTGGTCGGCATAACCGCCGTCGCAGTAGACGCCGAGCGAATTGGGCTTCAGGCACATGTTTTCGTCGCCAGCCAGACAGACCTCGCATTTGCCGCAGCCGAGCCAGGGATAGACCAGCGCGACGTCGCCGACCTTGAGACCGCCCGTGTCGGCCTTGGCATCCGGCCCGAACGCCAGTACTTCGCCGACCGTCTCATGCCCCATGGTACGCGGCAGCGACACGCCGCGATCCTTCAGCGACAGCGGCTTTCGTCCATGGCCGAGATCGTAGCCGCCTTCCCAGATGTGCAGATCGCTGTGGCAGACACCGGCCGCCTTCACCTTGAGCAGCACCTGCGTTCCCGACGGTTGCGGCGTCGGCTGATCCACCTCTTTCAAAGGGGCATTGAAATCGGTGACCTGGAAACTCTTCATCGCTTCTCTCCCGTCTTTTTGCTTTTGGTTGGACATTGGGATCTATCCGCATGCAGTTGCTAGACGTTTAGCCCGCAGCGATCAATGGATGATGGCAGGCGACGAACTGCTCCGGCGCAACCGGGCGAAGTTCCGGCACTTCGTCGCTGCATCGCTGGTCCGCTCTCGGGCAGCGGGTGCGAAAACGGCAGCCCGAGGGCGGGGCGATCGGCGACGGCGGCTCGCCGACCGGCACGCTTTCGGCGGGACGCACGTCCGGATCGGGCACCGGGATAGCCTCGATCAGGAGCGCGGTATAAGGGTGCGCGGGCCTGGCGAACAATTGCTCGGACGGACCGACTTCGCACAGCCTGCCGAGATACATCACGGCCACCCGGTCGCTCACCGCTTTGACGACAGCGAGATCGTGGGCGATGAAGAGCAGCGTTAATCCATAACGCGCCTTCATGTCTTCCAGCAGATTGAGGATCTGAGCGCGGATGGAAACGTCGAGTGCCGAAACCGGCTCGTCGCAGATGATAAATTCGGGATTGAGGACAAGCGCGCGCGCGATGCAGATACGCTGGCATTGCCCGCCGGAAAATTCATGCGGCAGGCGTCCGATCACCAGAGACGGGTCGAGCCCCACCGCGCTGAGTACCTCGCAGACGAGCTGCTGTCGCCTCGTGGGATCTTTGACACCTGATATCACCAGCGGCTCGGCGATGATATCGCCGATACGCCGCCTCGGATTTAGCGAGGCAATCGGGTCCTGGAAGATCAGTTGCACCCGCTGGCGCATCCGCCGCAAGGTATCGCCGCGCATCGCCGTGAGGTCCTGGCCATCGAACAGCACGCGGCCCGAGACGGCCTGGCGCAACTGAAGCACCGCGCGACCGAGCGTGGACTTTCCACAACCGGATTCTCCGACCAGACCAAGGGTCTCGCCGCGCGCAACTTGCAGACTTACGTCCGACACCGCGTGGATCGTCTTGCCGCCGACGGCATATTCAACGACCAGGTTTTCCACCCTGAGGAGGGCATCGTGCGAGCGGATTGGCTGGATGTCCTGCATCATGCGCAGACGCCGGCTGGAGCCTTGATCGGGTGGAAGCAGGCATATTGGTGGTCAGGCGATTCCGCGGCAGCGAGCAACGGTTTCTCCCGATAACATGGGCCGGCCGCATAACGGCAGCGCGGCGAAAACGAGCAACCCTGGATCGGTCGGGTCGGGTCCGGCGGGCGTCCCGAAATTGCCGGCAGTGGCGTATGCGGAGCGGCATCGATCTTCGGTATCGCCGCCAGCAGCGCCTCGGTGTAGGGCATGCGCATTTTCTTGAACAGCGCCGGCGTCGGCGCGCGTTCCACGACGCGCCCGGCATACATCACCGCCACTTCATCGGTTCGGCCGGCGACGACACCGAGGTCATGGGTGATGAGGATCATCGCCATATGGCGGCGGCGCTGCTCACGCGCCAGCAAATCGAGGATTTGGGCCTGAATTGTCACATCAAGCGCCGTGGTCGGTTCATCGGCGATCAGCAATTTCGGCTCGCATGACAGCGCGATCGCGATGGCCACCCGCTGTCGCATGCCGCCCGAAAGTTGATGCGGGTACTGCAACAACCTTTGCTCCGGCGCGGGAATGCCGACCGCAGCCAGCAACTCCGCGCTGCGCCTTTTTGCAGAATTGCCGTCAAGTTCAAGATGCTCCTGCAGCGTTTCGATCAGCTGGGTGCCGATGGTCAACACAGGATTGAGTGACGTCATCGGGTCCTGGAATACGACCGCAAGCGACCGACCGCGAAGCCTGCGCAACCGTTCAGGCGCAAGCCGCACGAGATCTTGCCCGTCAAACATCACGCGGCCGGAAAGCCTGGCTTTCTTCGGCAACAGCTGCAGGATTGCCCGCGACAGCATGGTTTTGCCGCAACCGGATTCGCCGACTATGCCGAGGGTTCGACCGGCGCCAATCGTCAGATCGACACGGTCCACCGCGCGAAGATTGCCGCGCGGTGTCGGCAGATCGACCGACACATCCTCGACGGAAAGCAATGCAGGCTCGGTCACAGCGCGCCCTGGCGCGGATCGGTGAAGGCCCTGAGCGTGTCGCCGACTAGGTTGAAGGAAAGCACGGTCAGGAACATCGTGATCGCGGGAATAAAGGCGAGCCTTGGCGCCATCTCCAGGCTCTCGCGTGCCTCCCCGATCATGCTGCCCCAACTCGATACCGGAGGCGGTACGCCGAGGCCGAGGAAGGATAGCGCCCCTTCGACCACGATCGTGACGGCAACGCCAAGCAGGAAGAAGGCGAACAGCGGCAGGAAGACGTTGGGCAGCAGCTCGCGCAGCAGGATGCGCGCATGCGTCGCGCCCAGTGCCTGGGCTGCAATCACGAATTCGCGCCGCGCCAAAGTGAGAGTTGCAGCGCGCGCGACGCGCATAAAGGCGGGAATGCCGAGCACGCCGAGAATGCAGGTGAGGTTCAGTATCGACTGTCCGAGATAGGCGGTCACTGCCAGCGCCAATATCAGGGGCGGAAAGGCAAGCAATACGTCCATGCTGCCGACCACCAGCGATTCAAAGCGGCCGCGAAAATAGCCCGCCAGCATTCCGAGGGCGCCGCCGATCGTGATCCCGATAATCGGCGCGCAAAGACCCACCGTGAGCGAGATCCGTGCGCCATGGATAAGCCGGGCCAATTCGTCCCGCCCGAGGCCGTCGGTACCAAGCCAATGCAGAGCCGAGGCTGGCGCCCGGCGCTCCAGCATGTCCATGTCGGTCGGACTGAAGGGCAACAGGTTGGCGAATGCGGCGGCGACAAAAACGAAAATCATCCAGGCGATCGCCCCCCAGAACAGGGCCCCTAGCCGGCTAGCCCGCGTAATCGGACTGACGGCGACATCGCCGTCGATGCTAAGCTCAAGCGAGGCCATGTCGGATCCTGGGATCGAGGACGGCGTACAGCATGTCGACGATGAAGTTCATCACCACGAAACCTGCGGCGACCAACAGCACTACGCCCTGCAGGATAATCAGGTCACGCGTATAGATCGCGCCGACAAGAAGCCGGCCGATCCCCGGCAACGCAAAAATTGTTTCGACGATCACTGTACCGCCGATCAATCGCCCGATATTGATTCCGGTCACCGTGACCAGAGTCAGCGACGAGGGCTTCAAGGCGTGCACGAAAAGGATGCGTGACGCCTTCAATCCCTTGGCCTTCGCCAATGCGATATAATCTTCCTGCAGGGTCGCGATCATGTCGGAACGGAGCACGCGCATGATTCCCGGCCATTCAGCGAGCGCCAATGTCAGTGCGGGCATCACGAAGAAGCGCAAATTCCCGATCGGATCTTCTTCGAACGGCATGTAGCCGGTCGCCGGCAACCATCGCAGTTCGACCGCAAACAGGTAGATCAGCAGGATTGCGGAAAGGAATGTCGGCACAGACAGCATGCCGAAGGCAGTGCCGGTCATGAAGCGGTCGAAAGCGCTGCCGTTGCGTACCGCGCAGGCGATGGCGAGTGGAACGCCGATGGCGAGGCCAATGATCTCGGCCAGGATCATAAGCTCGATCGAAACCGGCAGCCGTTCGGCCACCGCCTGCAGCACGGTTTGTCCGGTACGGAACGATCTTCCAAAATCGCCCTGCAGCACGTGCCCCAGCCAGCTGACGTAGCGCCACCAGACCGGCTGATCGAGCCCCAAGTCGTGGCGCAATGCCTCGACTTTCTCCGGCGTCGCCTGATCGCCCAGGATCACGTAAGCGAGATCGCCCGGCAGCAGCGACGCGATCAGGAATGTCAGCAGCGATACGGCGACCAGAACCGGCACCAGGTACAGGAGCCTTCGAGCGACAAATCCCAGCATGCCCTGCTATTCCATCCAGACGTTGGATACGTCGATCACCCCGCCATAGATTTTCGGCAAGCCCTTCAGTTTGGCGCTTGAGATCGCGTAGTAGGTATTCTGGAACGTCCAGAACCAGATCGCCTCCTGATTGATAAGCCGGCTGACTGCACAATAGTCGTCGATCCGCTTTGCGGTGTCGGCGGTCGTCCGCGCATGTTCAAGCAGCCTGTCGAGTTCGGGATTGGAATAATTGGCAAGCGCAACCGGACTGCCGGTGTGGAAATTCGCGTACATTTGCGGGTCGGGATCGGCGAAATCGATGATCCGCCACGGCGTCAACTGAAACTGGCGCATGAAGGCGCGCGGCACCACGGTGGCCTGATCGATCTGCTCGATCTCCATATTGGCGCCGACTTGCTTCCAGAATTGCTGCAGGACCTGACCGACATTGCGCCCGCGCGGCGTCGCGGTGACGATCATTTTGAATTCGACCGGCTTGCCATAGTCCTTGATCAGAGCCTTGGCCTTTTCAAGATCATTCGGCAGTGCACCATCGTCCTTGCACTTGACCCAGGAACCGTCGCCATAGGGATTGCTGGCCGTCCGGCTCAAACCATTGGTAATCGCCTGCGACATCTTCTTGCGATCGATCGCCATCACCAGCGCCTGGCGCACGCGCACATCGTCGAACGGGGCGGCCTTGGTGTTGAAGGCGTAAACCTGTGCACCGGCGCCGGCATAGATGTGGACCGTCATCTTCGGATCTTTTTGCGCTTTCTGAATGTTGTCCGCATCATACTCATCGTCCCAGACGATATCGGCTTCGCCGGATTGCAGACTGGCAAAGCGCGACTGCGCGTCCGGTAGCGGCTTCAGAACTATCCGGTCTAGATAAGGATGGCCCTTATTCCAGTAGTCCGGATTTCTTTCGAGAACCATGCGGTCGCCCGCGGCCCATGACTTCAATATGTACGGTCCGGTGCCGACGGGATTGCGGCTGTAGTCGTCGCCCCTGGTCTTCCACGCCGTCGGCGATTGCATGACATAATTCGAGTTTTGAAGGGTCACGATTGCCGGCAGGTTCACCGACGGATCGTTCAGATTGTAGACGACGGTCAGTTCGTCGGGCGCCTGCAGGTCGTGGATGAAGGCGATGTAGAAGGCACAGCGGCATTTGTTGGCCGGATCCTTCTGGCGGTCGAAGTTGGCCTTCACCGCTTCGGCATTGAAAGGCGTGCCGTCGTGAAATTTGACGCCGGGACGCAGCTTGAAGGTCCAGGTCTTGAAATCATCCGAGTGGGTCCAGGAAAGCGCAAGCTTCGGCTGCGCCTCGCCCTTGTCGTCGAGGTAGGTGAGCGTATCGAAAATCGCCGCCGCCGCGGTTTCCGCCGAGGTATCGTAGACGCCGACCTTCAGCGGATCGAAACCGGGAATATCGAGCTCAAGGCCGACGGTGATGCTGCCGCCCTGCTTTTGGGCGTTGGCGGCGCCTGCAAACCAAGCAACGCAAAATGCCGTACTAAGGAAAATTCGCGCAAGCGCGCGCCAGCGCGATACCGCCTTCATTTGTTGCTCCCTCCACGGTGCCGTCCGTCCGGTATTCCGGATCGTTGGTGACTGTCCCTGAGATTGGCTGGAATTGCAGGCTGCGGCAAGGCCGGAGGTGGGTGCCGGATGAAAAACCGCAGGTGAAGTGCCGTCGAGGAAGTTCTGTTGCAGTCAGCGCAGTTCCGCCATCGCCTGTTTCCCGGAGAAGGCCGCTATTTCATCTTCCGAGAGGCCGGCCTCTCTGAGAAGCGCGACCGTATGCTCGCCCAAGGTTGCCATGCGCTTTCCCGCCGAGACGTTGGTTCCGGACATGCGGAACGGCAGGTTCAGTACCCTAAACGAGCCTCCGCCATCCCTGACCTCGGATAATGCGCCGCGATGGGCGATTTGCGGATCGTTCAATGCTTCGGCCACCGTGCGGTAGGCCGAACAGGGAACACCGTGACCGTTCAACTCAGTGAGACAATTCTCGGTCGTGAGCCTGCGCGACCACGCTTCGACTCCGTTCATCAAATCTGCCCAATTGTCGCGGCGGTCGTAATATTTCGCAAAGCGCGGATCGGCAATCCACTCGGGATGACCGATCACTTTGATCAGGCTATGGAACGTTTTCTCGCTCGCGACGGCCAACATCACGTATCCATCGACGGTTTCGACGGGCCCGAACATCGGCCGCTGGGTTGGCTTCACCTCGAATTGCGACCACTGCAATTCGTTCAAGGTCAGGCTGAGCATCGATTCCAGCATCGAGACATCGATCTGCTGGCCTCTTTGACTGCCGTGACGTTGGTACAATGCCGCCGAAATGGCTCCGAATGCGTAGACCCCCGTCAGCACATCCGCGAGATAAATGCCGCAATAGTCGGGCCGCGATCGCCCGGGCTGGTACGACAGGTGAGCCATATCGTAACCCGAGGCGGCATGGATGACAGGCGCGTAGGCCGCCCGTTCGGCTGATGGCCCGGTCTGACCGTAGCCGGAGATCGAACAATAGATCAGTTTCGGATTGAGCTGTTGCAGCGAGCCGTAGTCCAGCTTCAATCTACGCATCACCCCCGGGCGAAAATTTTCGACGAGAATATCCGCGCCCGCGACAAGCCGGCGGATCATTTCGATCGCGTCAGGCGATTTCAGATCGAGAACGAGGCTCTTCTTGCCGACATTGAGTTGACCAAAGACGGTGCTGAAGCCGTTGCGGACCGGCGGCCGGGCTCGCATCGTCTCGCCTTCGGCGGACTCTATCTTGATGACCTCCGCTCCCATATCGGCAAGCATCCGCGTGCAATGCGGGCCGGCAATCGTGGTCGAAAAATCGAGCACGCGAAGGCCCTGAAAGCTCTTTGTCAAATTCTCCTCATCGTTGTCAGCTATCGTCATTTTCGAAAACTCCCTCGGTCGCGTACGGCCGCAGGCGTAACCCTAAATTGCCCGGCTCAACCGGGGAAGCGATTCCCCCAGCACCAGGTACTAAACCGTCGACGGCCACCTGCCCGGTCCCCGCATTTCAACCCAAAGAGGAAATGGAACCGTTCTTGCATAGTTTCAGTCCGGGCTCCGAAGAGGGCATTTTTTGAAAGTTTTGTTCGTTACGACTGAAATGGACGACTTCATCCGGGTGGGCGGCCTCGCGGCCGTCTCGGCGGCCCTGCCCCGGGCACTGCGGCTCTGGAGCGACGTCAGGATCCTGCTGCCCGGATATCGGGACGTCGTCGAGCAATTCACCCATATTCAAATCGTTGGCCAATGCGCGGCGTTGGCGGAAATGCCCGCCTGCTCGCTGGGGCTGGCATCGACCCGCGACGGCCTGCCCGTCTATGTTCTGCTTTGTCCGCAGCTCTATGACCGCCCCGGCAACCCCTACGGCGATGCGTCGGGCCGCGACTGGCCGGACAATGATGTGCGCTTCGGGCGATTTGCATCAGCCGCCGCCCAGCTGGCCGCAGGCACTTTGGACAAAAATTGGGCAGCGGATCTGGTTCACGCCAATGACTGGCAGGCCGCGCTTGTACCGGCCTACCTCGCCTGGAACGCCGTCAAGATCCCCACCATTCTGACCATCCACAATCTCGCCTATCAGGGTCTGTTTCCGAAGGAGTCGCTGCGCCGGATCGGCGCCCCCGAGGACTCCTTCCATATCGACGGCCTCGAGTTCTACGACAAACTGTCCTTCCTCAAAGGCGGCATCGTCTACGCTTCCCATCTGACCACCGTGAGCGAGACCTACGCCAAGGAGATCACCACCTCCGAACTCGGCTGCGGGCTTGAGGGCCTGCTTCGCCGCCGTTCCGATGCTGCGCAATTGACGGGAATATTGAACGGTATCGACGAAAGCTGGGATCCGCGAGTCTGCGCCCAGCTGGCGCAGCCGTTTGGCGCAGGGGACTGGGAAGGCAAGCGAGCGAATTCAAATTATGTCCGCCAGCAGTTCGGCCTAGCGCTGTCCCGCGGTCCGATTTTCGGTCTCGTCGCCCGGCTCGTTCATCAGAAGGGCGTCGATCTCGTGTTGTCCGCCGCGGATAAGATCATCGAGGCCGGAGGGCAGATTATCGTGACCGGCAGCGGCGAGCCTCATATCGAACAGGCGCTGGTCGATGCGCACCGCCGCAGGCCGGATGCGATCGGGGTCGCCATCGGTTTCAACGACGGGCAAGCCCGGCGGATTTTTGCCGGCAGCGATTTTACGCTGATGCCGTCGCGGTTCGAACCATGCGGACTGAGCCAGATGTATGCGCAGAAATTCGGGTCGCTGCCGATCGGCCACCAGACCGGCGGTCTGGCGGAAACCATCACGGACGGCGAAACCGGATTTCTGTTCTCTCAACCCTCAACCGAATCATTCCTCGGCGGCATCCGTCGCGCGTTCGCGACCTTCATGGCGAAGGATCGCCTCAACTCGATGCGCCGGAGCGCGATGTCGCGATCGTTCAGCTGGGGTGTTTCCGCAGCCCTGTACGGCGCACTATATCGGAAGACCGTGTCGCCTTAGTACTTACTCCGCCGCGTCTCCGGCATCACAAACCAGATCATGGCGAGGCCCGCCAAGGCAACGCCCGCAAGCCCGGTGAAAGCGACACTGCTGCCGAACCTGTCGCTGGCGTAGCCGGCAAGCACGGTGCTCAGCGATGCGCCTATACCGGTAGCTGTGCCGACAATACCCTGGGCAAGATTGAAGTGACCGCTGCCGAAGGCGATGTCGGCCACAATCAACGGTATCATGACGCTGAAGACGGCCGCGGTGATGCCGTCGAACACCTGGACCACGACCAGCAGGTATGGATCGCGCACCGTCGCAAACAGCACGCCGCGAACCGCCAGTGCTGCAAAACCCGCGAGCAGCAGCGGCCGCCGTCCCCATTGCTGCGCCTTGCGTCCGACCGACGGAGCCAATAGCGCGACGATGGCCTGCGGAACGATGATACAGGCGGCGATCAATACCGGCGCCCACTGGCTCGACCGGGTGGTTACGACGCCCGCCATCAGCGGAAGCATCGCCGCGTTGGCTAGTTGCAGCAGCAGTACGCTGGATGCGAAGATCAGCAACGGACGCTGGCGCACCAGACCGAGAACGCTCGTTGCACCGGCATCGGGCACCTCGCGCGACACGGCGCCGTGCGCCCGGGCCATGTCGATTTCGCGCTCGCGGATCCGCGTGAGTGCAAGCAAGGTCGGAATTGCCAGGATGAAGGTGACGAGAAACACCGAACGGCTCGACAGCAGATAG
>Ga0209117_1000846_pt1 | contig 11418 bp, 9 predicted proteins | sample BlaSpr_A8_OM2_M2_FD_187978 | JGI IMG/M metagenome (GOLD analysis project Ga0209117, IMG submission 187978) | Forest soil microbial communities from Thunder Bay, Ontario, Canada - Black Spruce, Ontario site 2_A8_OM2_M2 (SPAdes) (version 2) | ecosystem: Environmental > Terrestrial > Soil > Boreal...
GACCCGAAGGCACAAGCGGAAGCCAAGCGAGCTTTCGATCTATCGGCGAGTCTTCCACGCGAAGATCGTTTGTGGATCGAAGGACACTATCGCGAATCCCTCCACGAAACTGGCAAGGCCGTCGAGGTTTATCAAACACTGTGGAATTTATTTCCCGACAACTTGGATTACGGACTACGTTTGGCCGCGGCTCAGACGAACGCCGGAAAAGCAGAAGCTCTCCAGACCATAGCTGCCATGCGCAAACTGCCGCCCCCAGCAAGCGAGGACCCTCGTATTGACCTTGCGGAAGCCGCAGCAGCCGAAAGCTTGGGAGACTTGAGACGTCAACAATCGGCTGCAGCTGCTGCTGCGGAAAAAGCCGCCCGCCAGGGCGCGAGGTTTGTTATGGCAGCCTCACTCTATTCGGAAGGTTGGGCGCTGCAGAATCTCGGACAGGCGCGCGAAGCGATGCGAGTAGCCGAGCAATCAGAGCAGATTTCTAGAGCATTGGGGGATCGGACGGGAGTGAGTCGTGTCCTAACTCTCACGGGCAGCGCCCTCATGAGCACTGGTGATTTAGAAGGAGCATTAAGGAAATATCAGGCAGCGCTTAGCAATTCTCGTGAAACTGGAAGCAAACACGTTATGTCGATAGCAACCAATAATATCGCGAACGTTCTGCTCGTGCGCGGTGACTTGTCGGGTGCCCGAAAGATGTACGAACAGTCGGTTTCGCTGTTCCACGAGGTTGGGGACAAGAATTATGAAGGATTCGCATTGACTAATCTGGCGAATGTCACGACCGAACTAGGGAATTGGCTCACAGCAACGCAGATTTCTGACCGAGCATTGAGTTTGTTCCACGAAGTGAACGATAAGGACGGATTGGCCTATGCCCTTAATGCTGTCGCGGCCGCGCTTGAAGTGCACGGAGATCTTCCCGGCGCACGGAGAAACTATGAGGACGCTTTGAACTTCTCGCGCGAAACTGGCGACAAGAACATTGGAGCGTATGCGAGTTATGGGCTGTGCCACATCGACACGCTTGCAGGCGATATCTTGAAAGCGAAAGAGCACTGCTTAGATACTCTGCGGACAAGACAAGAAATGGGTGACAAAGCTACTATCGCCGAGACCCGCTCTCGCTATGCCGAACTTCTAATCGAAGAAGGTCAGCTTCAAGAAGCAGAAATGTTATTGCATCGAGCGCTGGAAGAGTTTTTGGCTGAACGGCTATCCGACGACGAAATCGAGGCGCGAGCAATCCTCGCGTATGCTCTTGGTGCTGAACGAAAGACCGCCGAGGCCGAGGCCGAAATTAATAGTGCTCAGAAACTTGTCACAAAAAGCCAGAACGTGCCTACTCACCTTAAGCTCCAGATTATCGCAGCGCGCCAAAGGACAAGAACCAACAAGTTCGTGGAAGCAAAAGACCGACTCAAAGCTGTTCTTAGCGATGCAGTTAAATACGGTTTCATAGGTTACGAGCTCGAGGCGAAATTGGCTCTGGGAGAAGTCGAAATGAACTCCGGCAAAACGGCTGCAGGCCGCCTGCACCTCGCCTCCCTGCAAAAAGAGGCTGTGGCGAGTGGTTTTCTTTCAATTTCTCGGAAAGCAGCCGCTGCGTCTAAATAGATCCACCGACACCCTCTCGACATCGACGACAACACTGGCAGACTCATGTTTAAGTACAAACCATAAGCGGGTTCTGCACTCAGCGCCATGGGTTTGGGCAGCGTCGATCTTTTATAGTTGTCGAAATCAGGCCTGTTACAGCAACTATTCGGCCCGAGCAGATCGGCAGTATGATCGCATATGATCAGATCCTCCGTCGCGATTGCCAAGGGAGGGGCAATATGCTCGACGGCGCGGTACAAGGGAACACTTCTGTGATTCTGGTCTGTCTAATGGGCTTGGCTGGGTTCTTCGCCGCTGTTGCGCCGCCTACATCGGCCGAATTCAAAGCATGGTCATGGCCAAGCTCCCCGACACGCCCGAGGGTCTGGGAATCGATTCGAAGGGCAACGTTTACGCATCTCTCCTTCACACGGGTGAAATTGTCATGCTGAAGGATGACTGCAGATACCACCACATCGCGTGGGTGCGGTCGAGGGAAGAGAGCGGAAAGGGAGAGCTGATCGGGCTCTGACGCATGCCAGCTCCAACAAAGGATTCTTGAGCAAAGCAAAGCCGTCGACGACGCCAACGAACCGCAAATTTCGGTCTTGCACCCGCGGAGGCAAATAACTGTAACGTTTTCTCATCGTCGCTTCAGAACAACAGTGAGTACCCATTGTGTGAGAATTATGCCCGAAGGTCCAACGGCAAGCCGGTTTCCTCCTACCGTCTGGAGCGTGATCGTGGCTGCGGGCGATCGCGGCAATCCGCGTTCTCGCCGTGCGCTCGAGCAGATCTGTTCGGGCTACTGGCGTCCGATCTACATGTATGTACGTGGGCGTGGACATCCACGTGAGCAGGCGGAAGATCTCACGCAGGGTTTTTTCGAACGGCTCATTGAGAAGAACCACCTCGCCGATTTCCGCCACGAGCGAGGCCGCTTTCGTTCGTTTCTGCTCGCGGCCGTAAAGCACTATCTCGCTAATCAGTACGACCGGGCAAACGCCGCCAAGCGCGGCGGAGACCGGGGCCATGTCGCGATCGACTGGACCGAGGGCGAACCGGAACAAAGATTCCTACAGGAACCCGCCGATTCCATGAATCCAGAAACCTTGTTCACCCGCGAATGGGGAAGAACTGTGCTCGACAAGACTCGCCAACGGCTGCGCACAGAGATGGAGCGAGCGGGCAAGAAGAATCACTTCGACGAGCTTGTGGAGCACGTAACTGGCGACGACGACGTTTCCTATCGGCAATTAGCGTCGATACTCGAAATGACAGAAGGTGGTGTTCGGGTGTCTGTGCACCGCCTGCGTCGCCGCTTTCGAGAACTACTTCAAGACGAAGTCGGGCAGACCCTGGTATCCGCCGAAGAACTCGGGGATGAGATACGGTTTCTGTTTTCGGCTCTGTCCAAGCCGTAATCAGCGGGCGCGCCTGCTCCAATGAAGAGCCACGGTCAGCGGCGATCCATCGACTGGAGGCGGTCTCAGAAAGAAAAACCCGTTCCCGTCCCGGGAAGGTTCGTACTGCTGGCCGACTTCATTGATATCGACCCGCGAGAGAAACAGTGCCTGAGCCTCACCAACGGCAAAATCTGCCTGCGCACGGACCGGAACTGCCATTAACTGGCCGTCAGCGGCAATGAAAAACAGCTCTTTCCCATCGGCGGACCAGTTAGGTTTCCCTCCGCCGTGCTGCGATACCTGCCATTGGGCGCCGTGCCATTGCAGTTCGAAAGGGCGAACGTAAATCTCTGAATGGCCGGATTCGTCGGATGTGTATGCGAGCCATTTGGCATCAGGAGAAATGCGGCCGTCCCCTTCGTTGCTATCAGTTCGGACGAGGGCGACCGGCTGGCCGGAGCCATCCGACCGAACCACCATCAGATCATTTTTCGTCGCGGGTGAGTGCTGCTCATAGAGGAGGAACTTGCCGTCAGGCGACCAGTCCAGCGGGAACTTCGGTTCGGAGGAAGGAACGAGCCATCCGCTCTCCCGGCCATCCAGCACGGACTTGGAATAGAGAGAAAATCTTCCGTCCTTAAAAGCCATCATGAGTAGCCGCTCGCCATCTCGTGACCACACTGGAAAGGCGCTGTCGAGTGCGAAGCGTCGGCCGTGAGCCCCCCGAAGATCCACGAGCCAGATTTCTTGTCGATCGGCATCCACGAAGCGCTGAACCGCGGCACGATGCCCATCCGGAGCCAGGCTCAGGCTTAGGTAAGTGTTCTGAAATGCCGCTTCGCCGTGCTGAAATCCCGAACGGTCCACAAAGGTGAGTTGTCGTATTGCGCCACCACCGGGAGCGGTTTGCAGGAATATGAGGTTCCCCTCGGCGGTGGCAGAGAAGAAGCCAGCATTGCGCAGCGGATGTGCGCCGACTCCGTCCGCGATAACAGAAGCTTCGCCAGTCAGGCGACCCACCCTCGCATCAAATGGCTGCGCCATGAGCAACCCACCGCGGCTGAATAGCAGGTGCCCTTTTGAGTATGTGGCGGAGGACGAATTATTCAGCAGTCGGGTTGTCTTCTGGGAGCCGAGTTCAGCAAGATAGATTCCACTGTTTTTCGAGCGAATCAAAAAGATGAATCGTTGGCCGTCAGGCAGGAACGACGGCCAGCGATGGGAGTTTTCTTCCCGTGCCGGATCGCGTATGGTGATCGGCTCCGGGCGTCCCCCTGATGCTGAAACCCTGTAGAGTGCGTCGAAAACCCCCGGCGTGAAGACGATCACATTGTCGCCATTCCACGTGCCGCCACTCCCGATGGGTGCTTCGCAGATAACCTGGGGCGCACCGCCGGCCGCAGACACCCGTTTCAACTTGCCTTCAGCAAAAAATGCGATATTCCGATTGTCGGGAGACCAAAACGGATATGAAGCGCCTTTCGTGCCACCCAGCGCTGTGATGCCAGTCTGATCAAGGCGGCGGATCGATAAACTCGCATCTCCGTCCCGCTCAGTCACCAGTGCAATCGCCCGGCCATCCGGCGAAAGCGCGAACGACGTGAAGATATTTTTTTCGGGCGGCGAAATCAGGAATCGAGTTTCCGCTGCCTCGGGTTTCTGCTTAAAGTGCAGCATTGACAGCCATCCAACTGCAATCAACAGAACTGCCAGTAGGGCGTATTGTGCCCATCGCCTGCCCTGCGGCTGCACACTGGGTGGCGCGGCAATATCCGCTGCTCCGCCGAACCACTCCAGTTCCAACATGAGGTCCCTCGCTGTCTGCCACCTTTCGGCTGGATCTTTCGCAAGACAGCGGCGAACGATATGGTTTAGATGGGGAGAGCCAACCGGCGATGGTTCCACGGTAAGAATTGCGGAGATGATGGCGGCCGAACTGGACCCCGCGAACGGATGCGTTCCGGTCAGCATCTCATACAGGACCACTCCAAAAGCGAATAGATCTGCGCGGCAATCGACTTCGCGACATTCGACCTGCTCCGGGGACATGTAGGCTACCGTTCCGATCAGTGAATCGTTAGAAGTCAAATCGGGTGGGCCAGACAGCGGAGCCTCTTTCGCGAGGCCAAAATCGACCAGCTTCACGCCGGCTTTCGTCAGGATGATATTGCCAGGCTTAATGTCCCGGTGGACTAGCCCCCTGCGGTGCGCCTCATCGAGAGCTCCTGCGATCTGAATCCCCCACAGGATGGCATCATCGGCAGACACTCCTTTATCTTTCATCCTTTCCGCAAGTGTTTGGCCCTCCAAGTACTCCATCACCAAATAGTCAATCCCATCCTGGCTTCCCACGTCGTAGACCGCGCAAATATGGGGATTGTTGAGTGCCGCTACCGAGCGGGCTTCTCGCTCGAAGCGGGCGCGCATGGCGGGATTCGCGTTGATCTCATCCCGCAGCATTTTAATGGCAACAGTGCGTCCCAGACGACTGTCGTGAGCGCGATACACGTCACCCATCCCGCCAGACCCGACGCGTTCGAAGATCTGATACGGCCCGAACATCCTCTGAGTCGAGGCCATGGCTTAGTGTATTCCTTCGTTGTTCTGAAACTCCTGTAACGTTTTGGTGCAAATACTTAAAGTACTGATGAGGGGCTTCCGTAGCAATCGAGGTAGGAGCCACCCAGACAAGGAAACACTGAATATGATGAACAAACGAATATTACTAGGCGTGGCGCTCATTGTGACAATGACGACGGCCGCATTATACGGGCAAGCCGCATCGGATTCAGCTAAACGCAAGCATGTGGAAGGTTCCTGGATCGATACAGCAAGAAGCCAGGCTCCGAATCTATTTACCTTCATCGAGGGTGGCGGCCTCAACGCGACTCGACCCATTATGGTGCCCACACCGGGCGGCTTCGAACTAGTGAGCAGCGGTCATGGAACTTGGGCCCGTAATGGGGAAAACGAATTCTCTACCACCGTGCTTTATCTTCGGAGCGGTACGAACGTAGAGTTTACAGGCATAACTAAAGTGAACACGAAGCTGCAGCTAAGTGACGATTCCCACGAGTTGACAGGTACGGCGACCGTGGAAATCTTCGACGCAAATGGGCACCTTCTGTTTTCATTCCCGCTTCCGGTTCAAATGACGCGCATCGCACTAGAGCCGTAACACCTTTCATAGCCTCAGAAGCGCTTTTGCTTCTGCGGTCGGCTAATCGCTGGTAGAAATTTGGCGGTCAGTTTAGGAACGGTCAGTTTAGGAACTCCGGGTGCGCGACGGAGGGCGCTCCGTCGCACTCCCGTCGGGAGGAGCATAATCTTAAAGCCGCTCGCTTGCCACACAGTCGACTTTGACAATCCCTGTATGGTTGTAAGCTGCTGACCAATGTATCTTCCGGGGCTCATTTTGGATGAATCGCACAATAGGTTGCCGGGCAAGGCGAAGGGATTTCTCGACACCAGTGGAAATGTCTTATTACATACGCTTACAGTTACAGTTCGAAGACATCGACTAACTCACAGCGAACGGTAAAAACTTACTCTATGACGAATTCCCTTGCCGCAATGATTGTCATCGTCGCACTCAGCGCGGGCTCTCGTGCGCAGCAGAGTGCGGCCGCCGAGTTCCCGCCATCCCAAGGAACGCTGGTGCGTATTCCATCCAAAGGCACCGGCTCCCAAGGAATCGTTGTGCGCATTTCGGCGCCCGCGGTGCCACGATATTCAGCAGGTGCGCCCGTGGTGGTTCATATGGCTCCCAACGGAGTGGATGACTTCCCTCTAAAGCTTACTGAATACGGCTTCATCGAGCTGCGATTCTTGTGGCCGAGTGGCCGTTCGAAGCTGCAGCCGGACGGAAAGATTTGGGCCAGCGGCGGAGTAGCTCCGCGTGGCACCTTTTTCGGCGAGACAGCGGCACACGCGGCTGCTGCCGTCCTGGCGTTCGCCACGGGCCGCACCCGAACCTTCGATGGCAAGAAACTGCAAGAGTGCTTTCCGGGAGCACGGGCCCTCACCAGCAATGCCGGAGTGATTGGATGGTCGGTTGGCGGCAATCTCGCAGCCGCGGCCATGGGTCTTTATGGATCTGAGTTCCCTGCATTGCGCTGGTACGCAAGCTGGGAGTCGCCGTTCGGCGACGGTATGTTGGACGGCGAGTTTGGAACGCACGTACAGCCGAATCGATTCTATGATTCTCAACATGGCACTCTCGATCTGAGCGCGTTGCGATACGGGAAAGATCTGCCGATCACCTCGTTATTTGGCGGCACGCCGGAGGGGGCCGAGACAGTTCATGGCAGCCTTTATCTGGATGGGAACCATAATGGAACCTTTGAGAAGGACTCTGACTTTCTCTTCAGCGGCGTTTTCCGGGCCGGACCGAAACCCAACGTATTTTACTCACCCGAGCTAACCCGGGCGGCACGGGGCCAAAATGTGTTTGGCGCGGAATGGCCCGCCCATATTGCTAATGTTCAACAGACCCAGAAATTCTTTGCTGTGCAGGACGGCGTCTCTCATATTCACGAGGTTCACAAGAACATCCCCGGTCTTGCGGTAATCGTCGAAGCTTCGACGGAGGATCACGTGCAAACAGCTGCTGATCATCCACACGTTCGGATTCAATACGATGCGTTTCGAAACGCCGGAGTGCGATGGATTCGACTCAATCCCGACTCTCATTACGTCGAGCGGGTGGTGGGGCGCCCATCGGTGCGGGTGGTTCAGAATCCAGCCGGCAAAACGTTTGAACGTTCCACGATACTGCCCGCTCTGGAGCCAAGCCCAGCGGAGGGCGGCCCGGCCTCCACCGAGGCAATCGCCGCGGCAGCTTGCGAGCTTGCAGACCGCGTCCAAATGGAAAACTGGAGTCCGGCGCTTTTGGGAGTGCTGTTTCCGGATGCCCCGATAGCTCGTCCCCAAAAGGGGCACTAACCATGAGCTGCCGCGACAATGGACAGTCGCTACCGATTCGATCTCCCCCATGCACATTCACGTCCGCCCTTACCTCATCGTCTCGGCAACGGCATTCAAGCCGAAAATGACTGCGCCGGACGGCCAATCCCTTACCCCGGACCTTAAGCCCGGCGACTTCCACTGGGTTGATACCAAGGTCACCCATGCCCTGGGCAATGTGGACTCAGCGGAAGGGCAAATCCTGGAAATGGAACTGAAATAGCCACGTCTCTGCGGCAAGTTCGTGGCAACTACCCGCAACGAACTACAGCGGTAAAAGGTGCATTCAATCTTATGGGCGTGGACGCCGCCGCTGGCAAGTGCGGCCTCATTGGTCCGCAGAGGACATCGAAGTGGAAACCGGCGCAATCTCTGCGACGCCATGGTGCCAGGGTGGTAGATTGCTGATCGACTTCTCTAGACCACTCCGCGTAATCGACATTTCCACGCATGTCTTGAACGTGCCGGCTATGGACCATGCGCTGCGCGTGGCTCAACTTCGGCTCGCTAGCACTGTGCCCAACTCGCCTCGGTTGTGGGCGGCTTTCGAAGTCATCGGGGACGGCGACCTCGCTGTACCGATCAAGGCTTCCTTGCGAATTCGCGCCACAAGATTCTCGCGACGGCATTGGCTCATGCTTCTCCTCGCGGTTGCCGCAGTGGGCTGCCTGGCGTTCATCACGAGGAAGCGCATGAGGCCCGATTGAAGAGGCTTCCATGTCCGCTTCGGTGTCGTAGTCGACGCAACGATAGGCCCTGTCTACGAACTAGCCTTAGCATACGGAGTATCGCCTGTATTCCGGTGAAGACGCGCTCACGTTCGCTCACGATTCATTGTTCCCGAGCGTTTCCGAGCGTGATTTTCAAGACCTGTAAGGCATCGCCCATGCCCCACATTCAACAAGATAGAAACATCTGGCTGCACTCATAACCCAAAGGTCGGTGGTTCAAATCCACCCCCCGCAACCAAACTTTTCATAAGGTTACAAACCCAACAATCTGCGATTGGTCGGTCTCCGGCGTGGGCGGAGGTTCAGCGCTCTGGGTCGCCGGGTTTCGGTAAGTGCCGCGTCCAATCGAGTTGCGAGATCGGTGAAGGTAGGTGTGGGGCCGTTCCAGCGCAACTGCGCTATGTCGTCGAAGAGCACAATGTCGGTCCGGAGCGTGGCGAGCGTGCGAAACAGCAATGCGCGGTCCCGCTCGTGGAAAAGAGTGTCTGCGAGGGCGCTCGCATTGGCGGCGTTCACGTGCCATTCGCGCCAGTCCGTAGGAATGGATTCGAGATGGGCAAACTTGGCAAGGACAGCAGCCGACGACTTCGCACCCCAGCCTTTCAGGCCGGGATAGCCATCTGCGGCATCGCCTACCAGCGCTAGATAGTCAGGGATCGAGGCCGGCGAGACGCCGAACTTCTGGAATACCCCTGCCTCGTCCAAAGTGACTCGGGTCCTCCGGTTCAGCTGAACGATGCGCGTACCACGCACACATTGGGCGAGGTCTTTGTCTGGCGTGCAGATGATTACCCGTTCGACACGCGCATCCCGAGCTGCCGCCGCGGCCGCCGCAGCGAGTGCGTCGTCCGCCTCGAACTCTGCCATTGGCCAGACGACAATACCAGCCGCCGAGAGCACCTCTTCGAGCAGCGAGAATTGCCCCAACAGGTCGGGCTCGATGCCTTCGCCGGTCTTGTAACCTGGCCACAGTTCGTTGCGAAAGGATTCGATCACGTGATCGGTTGCAACCGCGATGTGCGTGGCACCACCCTTCACCATGCCCAGCACCGACGCGAGGACACCTCGGACCGCGGCAACCTCTCGCCCATTCGAATCGCGCGCGGACGGCATCGCGTAGTAGTGCCGAAACAACTCGTATGTGCCGTCAACCAGATAGATGTCCAGGGCGCATCTCCAACACAACCCGCTATTGTACCGGTGAGGGCCCAATCAGCCGCGATTGTTCCGAGTGACGGGCGATCCGGAAACAAGCGTCTCGGAACGAAGGCACTAAGAGCCGATAGGTGACGCGGTGATCCAGCCCCGTTCTCCTCGCGCATTGCGAACCAGCAACCAGTCGTGTCGAACATCTTCGACCTCGACATCCTACTCCAGCGAACTTCGCTCCGCTGCATAACGGCTGGCGGCAATTACCGAAAACTGATTAAGCAGCAGTGCAATGTCCCGAGCGGTGCATTTAGTTAACGCCGGGCGTTCCCTTCCAATCGATAATGCCAACCAAGTTCCAAGGGTTCCCGATGAGATTCATTTGCAACTCTCCCTGCTTATCGATGACAAACTCGGCTGCGGGGTACAGGACGCCCGTGCTCTTGCTCTTGTCCGTGTCGTTCAAGTCGAATTCGCCAGCCGTTAAGTTGTAGGCGGTAGATCGGGTGTCCCAGTACACCTCACCGAACTTGAGGAGGCGGTTAGTGACAAAACGAATCTTCCGTCCAGTTGGGGTTGGAATCATTTGGATATAACTGCAGTCATACCCCAGAGTGCCCGTAACCTCGATGTGCCCCGCCGCTTTCAGCTTGCTGAGCGCGTTGACCAACCCCTGATCCTGGCCTTTCTCGAATGCCTGCACCAATATCTGTTTGTCTGCGGGAGTGGAGTAGTCAGAGATGTTCAGCGTGATACTGAATTGAGATCCCATCTGGGTGCTTGTGCCCATGGCAGTGGCCTCAATCGTTTCTGATTTGTTAGCCGAGAAACCGGGAGTACTTCCTGCGATGAGCAGGCCGGTAATCAGCAAACTGCCGAAGGTAAGCCTGAGAGTTCTTAGAGCCGCATTCTTGTTTTGTAACATTTCCATTCCTCCTTATATGAGATATGAGCTGTATCGAAAATAGTCTGGTCTACCGATGGGCCAACCGAAGAGAGTTGGCTCGGCCACATGAACCACGGTTATGGAAGACGTGGCCGGCACTGCATCAACTACATCGGCCCCTTACGACTTGTGCTTGGGGGTTTTCGAATCCAGGGTCGAGATCAATGGCTCGGCTGCTGGGGGCACTGCGACAGCTTTGGACAGAACGATATCCCTCGCGGAAACCTTCTCGCCGTACACAAGTCGGTTGTCGCCATTGTCCGGACGGATTGTCGAGCCTTCGAGGGAGATGCCGGCAAACAGGCCACGTGCCCTTGAATAGCTCAAGATTTCTGCTCGCAGAGTCGCGTCCGTGGCGGCCGACGCATCGCGGCCGACCGGGCCCGCGGCAATAGAAGCATCCGCTCCCAGCTTAACCTTGCTGGCGAGGATGCCGCTTGCGCCGCTTTCATTCATCACCAGCAACACAAAATCTGTAGCTTGTGCACCGATCTGAAAGCCGAAGCTTCCGCCCTCGAGGGCCATCATCGTGGGAGCGCCCCAAGGTCCCCGGAAATCCTGACCCTGCCGGCATGACATTGCGCCCCGCCCGTAGCTTCCGCCAACGATGAATGCGGCTTTT
>Ga0209117_1000847_pt1 | contig 11413 bp, 6 predicted proteins | sample BlaSpr_A8_OM2_M2_FD_187978 | JGI IMG/M metagenome (GOLD analysis project Ga0209117, IMG submission 187978) | Forest soil microbial communities from Thunder Bay, Ontario, Canada - Black Spruce, Ontario site 2_A8_OM2_M2 (SPAdes) (version 2) | ecosystem: Environmental > Terrestrial > Soil > Boreal...
CCTGCCTGTGCAGCACCCGTCGCCAGTAGAGACCCGGCGAGCAGGGCGCTTGCCAATACCATCATCGTTCTTCGTCCAGTCATGTCATTTTCCTTTCGACGGGCGCAGCCAGTGAGCATCGAACTTCTCGCCCTGTGGCCTCATATGGCCACGCGGCTCGCAATCGCTAATGGGAAATTTCGAAGGCAGTAATCGGAGCAGCCGATCGTGCATCAGCACAGAAAAGGACGATGCCGATCAGCCGCGCAGGATCAATAAATGGCGACCGATGCTCTTGTGCAGGCATCGCCGTAATGGCGTAACGCGCCAGGCTCAGCGTGCTATTAGAATGCGCATCAAAGCGGACGTCGGCGAGAGTGTTGCACCGAAGCCGCTAAGTTCACTTTTTGTACATTTAGCCGGAACGAACCCCGGACTTCTGCATTTTGTGCAAGGTAGATAAGCGGGGAAATACGGTGATCGGCAGGAACTATTTCGCGCGTCAGGCAGCAACGCTTCTCAAATTCGCCAAATTAACCAACGACGCCAATCTGGCGGCTGTCTTGGTCGAAAAGGCGGCTGACCTCAAAGCGCAAGTTGATGAGACAGGGCCGCCGCCTGACCAAAGCCCTTGGGCTCCGGGCGTCGAGCGCCCTACCTGATGACTGTTTAATCCGCACGAAAGCAGCACATGCCAATCAAGAACCGAAGCGATACGTATCGAATGAAGGCGCTCGCTTGTGAGCAACGAGCCAGAGATACGTCCGATCCGACCACAAAGCAGGATTGGGAGGAGTTGGCGATTGAGTGGCACACGATGGCAAATTTCGCCGCGAGGGCGACTGGCGAAATCCCGTTGATAGATTCTGAATCACGTCAGACTGACTGAGGCCGCCTCGGTTGGCGGCGTCTTTCATTTTAAGCGTGAGCGCAACGTCGCCTGTTGGCACTTTTCGGACCTCGCGCGATGTCCGACTTGAGTCCGTAATGCGCACCAAAGCGGACGTCCGCCAACGCCTACGGGTTTACGAGTTCACGCCCTAAAGAAAATGGGAATCGGTGGGGAGTCCGCTGCAAAAGATGCGTCGAACGAGAAGCCCCTCTATGGCACCGACGCACTCTTTGACCCGCCCCCACACTCTTTACCGCAGCATCACCACTACGTGGGGCCTTTGTGGTGGGAACCGTCTAGCGAGGCGCCGACGTACCTCAACGACCCGGTACGCCGTGGGTGCTCGTCACCGCTCAACTGGATAGAGCGTGTGGAGTCGTATCCCTCAGGTGCCCGTTCGAGTCGGGCCGTCCGCGCCGTCAAGCAACACTTGACGACCTCGCCACCGTTGTCAAATAAATTTGGTGCCCCCGGGCCTTCAGCGCGGCTCTGGGGGAAGCCCCAGTGCTGACCGTCGAAGACGCTTCACGTCCTCGCGAAGCTTCTTGATTTCGGTCACGGCGGACATGCGCAAGCAACGGGCTAGTCTGAGCGAAGGTTGTCGCAGCGTTTTCGGCAAACCAGCCGAACGATCGGCCTCGGCGAAGCCGTTGACGCGCACTTTTAGCAGCGCACGCCAAAACGACGCCTCAACGAAATTCCATTACCTTCGATCTGCTAATTTCTGGGGCGCGTGCTAACCAATGTCCGTTCTTGGGGGAAGAGCGGAAGATATCTGCTTATGCGGAAGTTCTTCGCCGCCAGGACGCCCATCCGTGTCGAGATCATCCGAGATCCGCGCGTCGATGTTGGGGAACTTCCTGAACCGTCTATCACGAACCAGGCAACGCGCGGTTCAAGTACGCTTCGACGCTTTCGCGGGACTCCGTGAAGCATGGAACGGACGGTCCGTCGCGCTGCCATGCTGTTCTGGGGCGCTGCTTGCCTCCGGTCAGATCAACATGCGCAAGTCGATGGTTGGCAGACGCTCGCCACAAAGCCGATTGATCAGCCGATTGACCTTGCAGCTTGAAACGATATCCTCTTGTTACCGGAGATCGCGCCACATCGAATTCCAACCACATTCTCGACGGCATCTCTCTCGATCCGACGGACTTGTGAATGTCAAATCGAATACCAATGAGCCAAGAGTACGCCGCGCGGACGCATCATCTCGATCTGCGGGTTCTCACGCAGTATCTGATCGTCTGTGAAACGCTGAATATGACTGGCGCGGCGCGCAAGATGGGCCTGTCCACGCCGGCAGTGTCACAGGTCATACTTCGCTTGGAGCACGAACTCGGGGTCGCCTTGTTTGAGCGAGCGCCGCAAGGTCTTCGCGTCACACCGGCCGGCGTATTGTTACGGGACCGGGCCCGGTCGCTCATCGCCAGCGAGGCGGAAGCTCTCCAGGAGTTGAACGCCTACCGCGGCAAACTCATCCCGAGGCTGCGGCTCTACGTAGTCGACAATATCGGCATGCATCTGATGAACGCGATCGTGCCTGAGCTGGCGCCGGTCGTTCGCACGCTGGAAGTCCTTTCGGGTCGTACTCTCACACACGTCCGGGACTTCATCAGCGGTGACATCGACATTCTCATATCCACGGAGGATTTCGCCGACATCTCGAATCTGGACCGTCATCAGCTCTGCCGCCAGGATTTCATGGCGATCGCGCCGGCGAGCCTGCCGAAAGGCGAGCGCGGACTGTGGGCGCTGGCGGAGAACCTTCCCCTCGTCAGGTTTCGCGAGAACGGCCAGATGGACCAATTCGTTGAGCCCTATCTGGACGCCCACGGCCTAAGACTGCCGCGGAACATCGAATGTGATTCGATCGCTACGATGCTGGAACTGATCAGTGGTGGTTACGCCTGGACAATCGTCACGCCGTTTGCGGTTTCATGGTTTCGCCACCGCTGGAGCAGTCTCGCGTGGCTGCCATTGCCGCCGCCGCTCATCTCGCACAGCCTCTATCTCGTGGCCAATGCCGAGAACTTTCTCGACCTGCCCGCGGTTCTCGCTAATCGCTGTCGAGCCGCCCTGCGTCAGGAGATGCGGGCCTGGCCTGGCACTCCGGCTGAGCCTGCCCTCGCAGCCGTAAAGGTCGATCGCGACGCCTGAAGCGAGCCTCGCTTTTCGGCAGCTGTGCAATTTACCGGCATTGCGCCGTAAAGTCCGGGCTTTACGCCGGGCCGTTTGGCGACTGCATCTCGCATTGGAGTCGCAGATGCCGTCATGGCCTACAACCGGGCGGGCCATACCTGCCACGCACAGCGGTGCAGAAGCACCGGCGCCAACCAAGCGAAGCGCCCGATAGGAAGGACCCCTCGAGGGTCACCGGTGGCGGCGCAGATGCTTGATTTTGTTACGACAGATCATCCGATGTCCATCGCCTGGCCCAAGGAAAGGACACGGTCCGACGTCCATGTCCAAGGCCAAACATGCCGCCGAAGCCAACACAACAAAATTTGCATCTGCGTTTTCCAGACAGAGTGGCACATGCCTTGCTGTGGGGTGTCACAGGATCACTCGGCACTAACCGAATTGAAGCCTCGCGATATCCAACGGATTTCGACTGCTCGATCGAAACGATCGCCCAACGGAGAACTTCGATGACACAGAGAAACTGGATCACAGCGGCGGTTCTGACCTGCGGATTGACGGCTGCTTTGGCGGCAACGGCAACACCGGCATCGGCGATGGACCAGAAATGCGAGCCGGACAAACTCGCCATGAAATATCCGAGCCTTGTCGGAAAGAAGATCAAGATCGCCCAGGATGGCGAGAGCCCGCCATTCAGCTTCCGCGATCCAAAGGACTTCAATCACATCGTTGGGCTGGACACCGAGCTGGCTGAGGCCGTTTTCGCATGCGCCGGCATCCCGATCGAGATTGTCACCGGCGAATGGTCCGGATTGTTGCCCTCGGTGATCGCCGGCCAAGCCGACGTGATGTGGGACATTCTCTACTACACACCTGAACGCGTGAAGAAAGTGGACTTCGTCACCTACCTTACCGCCGCAACCGGAGCGTTGGTTGCGAAGGGAAATCCGAAGAATATCCATTCCATAGACGCGGTATGCGGTATGCGAGCGACCGCCGGCCTCGCCACCGTAGAGGAGGCCGCGTTCCGCGATATTGCGGCGAAGTGCATCGCGGCGGGCAAGCCGGCCGTCAGTATCGTCACCTATCCCAACATCCCAGGCGGCACGCGTCTCATCCAGAACGATCGTGCTGATGTTCTGATGTCGGGGTTGACCTTGGTCAACCAACTCATCGCCAATAATCCGAAAAGCTTCGAGTTGGCTTACAAGATCGTCACCGACTACAAGATCGCGGCCGCAGTAACCAAGGGAAACAAGGAACTTGAGCAGGCTATCTATGACGGGCTGAACGTCATGATCGCTAATGGCACCTACAAGAGGATCGTCGAGAAATACGGCCTCGACCTTAGCCTCGCACGGACCCCTGAGATCTTAACCGAGTAGAGATCGCAAACGTGCGTTGGAAAGGTCAGGCTGTGACCCGATTTTGGCAATTCGCGCTGGCGATCACAGTGATGCTTGCCATTGTGGTGACGGGCGTTGGTCCGGCGTCTGCGATGGAGCTTGCGGCCGCGCCAGATGTGGCCGCACCGGCGACATGGTGGCTCGCTGACGTCATGTCTTATGTGACCGCGCCCTTCCTGCTCGAGGGCGCGCTCATTGCGATCAAGATTGCGACGCTCGCCATGATGGCAGGCGCAATTCTCGGGCTCGGGCTGGCCCTGATGCGGATTTCCTCGTTCGCGCCGCTGCGTGCCATCGCTTGGCTGTACATCTGGTTCGTCCGCGGCACGCCGCAGCTGCTGCAACTTGTCTTTCTGTTCGACGCCTTGCCGCCGCTCGGGATCAAGCTCGATGCGTTTACGACCGCAGTCGTGGGCTTTGCACTGAACGAGGCAGCTTTTAGCGCTGAGATTATCCGGGGGGGCATCCTTTCTGTGAACCGCAACCAGACGATCGCAGCTGCAGCACTTGGGATGGGGCCGTTCCTGACGTTACGGCGCATCATCCTGCCCCAAGCGATGAGGGCTTTATTGCCGGGCATCGCGAACGACACGATCGCGGTGATCAAGGGGACGTCGATAGCCTCGGTGATCTTCGTCAACGAATTGACATTCCGCAGCCAGCAGGTCGTTGGTCAGAACTTTGAGTTCTTCAAGGTTTTCACGGCGGCGGGGATCATCTACCTGGCAATGACCAGCGTCGTCGCGGGTGTCCAAGCCCTGCTCGAACGAAGGTTCAATCTAGATATCGAAAGTGGTGAGAAGTCGGATTCGGCGCTCCACCGGTTGCTCGGATTTCGCTTTCGCGAAGCGAAGCGGAAGCCGGCTCTCCCGACGGCGCAGCCAACAGCGCAGGTTGCCAGTGTCGCTGTCGTCTCGCCGCCGAAACCGGCGTGGATCACCAACATCGCTGGTGTCATGGGGGCCGGGAACGGCGCCGATCGCGAACCTTTCGTGGTCTGTCGCAACATTCACAAGGCCTATGGGTACCGCGAGGTGTTGCGCGGGATCGATCTGACCGTAAACCGGGGCGAGGTAGTCGTCATCATGGGGCCGAGCGGCTCGGGCAAGAGTACGCTCCTTCGCCTCGTCAACCATCTCGAGCGCCTCGATTGGGGTGAGATCAAAGTCAACGGCGAGTATGTCGGCTACGAAAAGGTAGCCCACACGCTGAAGCCCAAGTCCAACCTCGCGCGGGCGCGCGCCGAGGCGCGCATCGGCATGGTGTTTCAGAACTTCAACCTTTTCGATCATCTCACAGCGATCGAGAACGTCATCGAGGCGCCGATCCGTGTCTATGGCCAGGATGCCAAAAAAGCCCGCGAATTGGGCATGAATCTGCTTGCGAACGTCGGACTCGGCTACCACGCCAACAATCTGCCCCACCGGCTATCAGGCGGCCAGCAACAACGCGTCGCGATCGCACGTGCTTTGGCAATCTCTCCCCGGTTGATGCTTTTCGACGAGCCCACCTCGGCGCTCGACCCGGAACTAGTCGGGGAGGTATTGGCCGTAATCAGACGTCTCGCCGAGCAGGGGATGACCATGATGGTTGTTACCCACGAGGTGCGCTTTGCCCGCGAGGTTGCCGACCGGGTGATCTTCATCGACGAGGGCGAGATCATCGAGGAGGGCACGCCACATGAAGTCCTCGGCTTTCCCAAGCATGACCGCACACAACGGTTCCTGAGATTTGTTGAGCGTCAAACGGACGTTGCCTGAAACCAAAAAACATGGACGGACACACAATGAGACTGTCAGCTGACGTCGGCGGTACCTTCACCGATCTCGTGGTCGAGACAAAAGAAGGCGTGTTTCAGCTCTTCAAGGCCCCGACGACGCCGCATGATCCCGTCATCGGCGTCCTCGACGCTGTTGATCGAGCTGCCGCAGCTTTCGGCGAGACGCGCGAGGCGTTTCTTGCGGGGGTTGACATGTTTATCCATGCGACGACCCGGTCGACCAACGCGGTTTTGACGAATGCGACCGCACGGACGGCGCTGCTGACGACGGTCGGGCACCCGGACATTCTAGTCTATCGCGAGGGCGGCCGTAATGAGCCGTTCAACTATAGTATTCCGTACCCGGACCCGCTGATTCCGCGGAGCCTCACCTTCGAGATACCGGAACGGATCGGCCAAAGCGGCGACGTCATAATCCCGCTCGTTGAGTCGGAGATCCCAGCGCTCCTCGCCTCGGTGAAGGAGAAAGGCGTCGAGGCGATCGGCGTCTGCCTGCTGTGGTCGATCGTAAATCCCGCACACGAACTGAAACTCGGCGAACTGATCGAGCGGCACCTGCCGGGCGTGCCTTTCACCCTTTCGCACCAGCTCAATCCGTCGCTACGCGAGTATCGGCGCGCTTCTTCTACCTGCATCGATGCCTCTCTGAAGCCTCTAATGACGAACTATCTCGCTACCTTACAGGCGCGGCTCTCTGTGGCCGGATTCAAGGGTCGCCTTTTGACGGTCACCTCGCAAGGCAGCGTCGTCGATGCCGTCTTCATGGCTGAGGCGCCGATACATTCGGTCAAATCCGGCCCCGCGATGGCGCCAATAGCAGGCCGATATTACGCACAGGCAGATGCAGCCAGCGATATCGCGATCGTCGCCGACACTGGCGGCACCAGCTACGACGTAACTCTGGTGCGGCGTGGCGCCATCCCTTGGACACGCGAGACGTGGCTCGGCGAGCGCCTGCGCGGCCATATGACCGGTTTCCCGTCGGTCGACGTGAAGAGCATAGGCGCGGGCGGGGGCAGTATCGCCTGGGTCGATGAAGGTGGCATGCTTCATGTCGGGCCGCAGAGCGCCGGCTCGACGCCTGGCCCGGTCTGTTACGGCAACGGCGGTAGTGAACCGACCGTGACCGATGCAGCGCTGGTCCTCGGCTATCTCGATCCCGACTATTTCCTTGGCGGCACCATCCGGCTCGATCTCGCAGCGGCAGCGGCCGCCATCCGCGACAGGGTCGGCGAACCGCTGGGGCTTGGTCTTCACGAGGCGGCCAACGCCATCGTCGAACTTGCCACGGAGAGCATGATCCACGCCATCGAGGAGATCACGGTCAATCAGGGCATCGATCCTTCCTCCGCGGTGTTGATCGGCGGCGGCGGCGCGGCCGGCTTCAACGCCGTGCGGATCGCCCGCCGGCTCGGATGCCGTCAGGTAATCATACCGGCGGTCGGCGCTACCTTGAGCGCAGCCGGCGGCCTGATGTCCGAACTGAGCACCGAGTACACGACGACATGCTTCACTACCAGCGGGGCATTCGACTTCGTGGCGGTGAACGCGGCGCTCGATGAACTCCATGCGCACTGCAAGGCCTTTATCGAAGGCCCCTGCGCTGGAAACCCGGAGAGCACCATTCGGCTATTCGCCGAGGCCCGCTACCCGCATCAGATCTGGGAAGTCGATGTGCCTTTGACCATCAGGCGCTTTGAAACCGCGTCGGATGTCGCCGGCCTTGTCGAGGCACTGCACGAGGCACATGAGGAACTTTTCTCCTTCCGCGATGCCGGCTCCGAGATCGAGGTGCTCACGTGGCGAGCAAAGGTGAGCTGTCGAATACCTCAGCCGGACGGAATTCAAGTCGCCGACGGGGGCGAGGCCGGCTTCCGAAATCGGCAGCTGCGATCATCGTTCTTCGGCAACGGCGAAGTCGGCACTACCGTCCGCCACATAGCCAGCATGCAGCCTTTCGAAACCGTCGTCGGGCCCGCGATCATCGAATCGAACTTTACCACTGTCGTGATCGATCCTGGTGCAATCGCCGAGCGCATGGCCAGCGGCAGCCTTTCGATCCGGCTCAGCCAAGAAGGAGAATGAGCATGAACTATATAAACGTGGCTGAAGGCGTGGCCGCTGCGAGCCCGCAGGACGGTGTTCGCCTGGCGATCCTCAACAAGCGCTTCGAGAGCGTGGTCCGCAAGATGGCCAACACGCTTCTGCGGACGGGGCGCTCGGGGGTGCTTAATACCGGTCGGGATTTCTCATGCTGCATCGTGACGGCGGACCACGAACTCGTGACCGCGGCCGAATGCTACCCGATCCATGTGCTGCGCGGCGCCGATCTGATGTCCCGCGCTATGAAGCAGTTTCATCCCGTGGTCGTCAGGGGCGATGCATTCCTTCACAACTCGCCCTACCATGGCAATTCGCACGCGGCCGATCACACCATCATGGTGCCCATCATCGACGGCACCGGCAAGCATCAGTTCACGGTGCTGGTCAAAGCCCATCAGGCTGATTGCGGCAATTCCGTTCCGACGACCTACATGGGTACGGCCCGGGACGTCTATAACGAGGGCGCCCTGATCTTTCCGGCAGTCAAGATTCAGCAGAATTTTCAGGACAACGAGGACATCATCCGCATGTGCGAGTTGCGCATTCGCGTGCCTGAACAGTGGCGGGGCGACTACATCGCTATGCTGGGCGCTGCCCGAATCGGCGAGCAGGAACTCGAGAAGCTCGGTGGCGAGATGGGTTGGGAAAGTCTGCGTACGCACACGTCTCAATGGTTCGACTACAGCGAACAGCGGATGATCCGCGCGATCAGCAAGATGCGTAGCGGTCGCGCCGTCGCAAGAGGGCGGCACGATCCTGTTCCGGGATCGCCTGCTGGAGGTATCGAGATTCAGGTAGAGGTCACTATCGACGCCGCCGAAGCGATGATCGACGTTGACCTTCGCGACAATCCCGACAGCTACCCGTGCGGCCTGAATCTATCCGAGGCCTGCGCGCTCTCGGCGGCGATGGTCGGCGTGTTCAACAGTATCGATCACACCGTGCCGCCCAACGCCGGCAGCTACCGCAGGGTTAGTGTTCAACTGCGCGAAGGTTGCGTTGTCGGCATTCCGCGCCATCCGACTTCGACCTCCGTCGCGACAACCAATGTCGGCGACCGCGTGACGTGCGCGGTACAGCGCGCGCTTGCTCAGATCGACCCGACGATCGGCATGGCCGATGGCGGACCAGTACTCCCGCCGTCGGGCGCGGTCATATCGGGTTTTGATCCACGCGCGGGCGGCGCACCGTTCTGCAATGAGGTGTTGCTCGGGGGCGGAGCGGGGCCGGGGACGCCGATCTCCGATGGCTGGCTCACGCTGACGACCATGGGCAACGCGGGGATGCCTGGCCTCGACAGTATCGAGGTCGACGAGATCCACCATCCGATCCTGATCAGTGAACGTCGGGCGATCACCGATGGCGAGGGCGCTGGGCGTTTCCGTGGCGCTCCTGGCGTCAGGGTTGTCTACGAGCCGGTCGGGTGCCGTATCGAGATAGGCTATGTGAGCGACGGCACTATCAACGCGGCGCAGGGTGTCAATGGCGGGCTGGCGGCACTGCCGGCGAAGCAATGGACGGAGCGGCGCGACGGTACCGTCCGCCGGCTCGGCGTTTGCGAGCAGATTTGGATAGAGGAGGGCGAACGGATCGTTTCCATGACCGCTGGCGGCGGTGGCTATGGCTCCCCTCTCGAGCGCGAGTCGGCAAAGGTCGAACTTGACGTGCGGGAAGGCTGGATCACCGCGGCGCGCGCGAACTCGGTCTACGGTGTGGTGCTCGACGGTTCCGGACACGTCGACTTAACTGCGACCGAGGTCCGGAGGCGCCAGTTGATGCAGCAAGGATCGGGAGCAGTGCTCACGGCCGCCGCCGAGTGACGGCGTTGGGCGGTCTTTGACGCCGTTCGTTGAGGACGGCGTCCCGAGGGCTGCGGTGCGGCCGAGCCGGCGACCTCAGCACGGTGATATGGGACCTCAAATGACACGAAAGACTACGGTCATACGTTGCGAACGATTGCTCGACCCGTCCCGGTGCTCCGCCTCGCCCGTTATGCTGATCGCGAGTTCACGAACGATCTCAGCCGCGATTTACCCGCTGCTCGTTCTCACGCAATCCGTGCCGAAGGTCGCGCTCGCGCCGATCCTGCTGGTCGCGCTCGGCGCAAACGAGTTCTCGCGAGTGATCATCACGTTCCTCGTCGCGTTCTTTCCGCTCGTGGTGAGCTCGGTGGCCGGCTTGCTGGCTACGCCGCCCGAACTGATCGAGCTTGGGCGCTCGTGTCGGGCGGGTCGCACCAAAGAGTTGCTTCGCATCCGACACCCTTACGCGCTGCCGTTTGTGTTCGGCGGATTGCGGGTCGCAGCCGCGCTATGCGTGGTGGGAGCGGTGGTCGCCGAATTCGTCGGTGCGGATACCGGCCTTGGCTACCTGATCCAGACCTCGATGGCTTTCTTCCGGACACCGGTGGCGTTCGGCGCCGTGGTGATCCTCGCCATCATGGGCATCGCGCTGTTCCATCTGGTCGAAGTTACCGAACGCCTGCTCGTGCCGTGGTCGAGCAATCTGGAAAACAACTCCAACGAAGAAAATTAGGTCAGGTCGAATGGCAAAGAACTATCCGGGATACGTGCTGATCCGCGACGCCCTCATCTCCGACGCCGGCTCCCGTCGCGGCGTCAAGGGCGACATTCTGATCAAGGACGGGATTATCAAAGAGATCGGCGCAAACCTTGCGGCTCCCGAAGGCGCGAACATCGTCGATGCGTCCGGTTTGCTGGTTCATGCAGGCCTCATCAACGCCCACACCCATGGCCACGGCGGGCTTGCCCGCGGGCAAGGCGACAAGTGGACGCTGGAACTCCTTCTGGCAGCCGGCCCCTGGATCACCGGCGGCCGATCGCTCCAGGACAAGAAGCTGACCACGCAGATCGGGGCCGCGGAGATGGTCCTGAAAGGCTGCACCGCGGCTTACGACCTTTACTACGAATTCCCCGCGCCAAGCATCGACGGCATGGACGCCGTGGCCGAAGCCTACGCGGAGATTGGGATGCGCGCCGTGCTGGCGCCGATGGTGGCGGACCATAGTTTCTACGAAGCCATCCCGGGCCTTCGCGACGCCCTGCCGGACGATCTCAGGCAGAAGGTCGATATGCTGAGGCTTGGGCCCGG
>Ga0209117_1000848_pt1 | contig 11413 bp, 9 predicted proteins | sample BlaSpr_A8_OM2_M2_FD_187978 | JGI IMG/M metagenome (GOLD analysis project Ga0209117, IMG submission 187978) | Forest soil microbial communities from Thunder Bay, Ontario, Canada - Black Spruce, Ontario site 2_A8_OM2_M2 (SPAdes) (version 2) | ecosystem: Environmental > Terrestrial > Soil > Boreal...
ACGTTGCGGCGCGCGACGACCGTCCGGGCTGGATCGTCAATCTGACCAATGACGGCTGGTTTGGAATCTCGACCGGCCCCTACCAGCATCTGCAGCAGGCGCGGCTGCGCGCGATCGAGGAAGGGCTGCCGGTAGTCCGTGCAGCAAACACCGGCATTTCCGCGGTGATCGATCCGATGGGACGTGTTGTCGCACGGCTCGGGCTCGGCGTCGAAGGCGTGCTGGATTCCGGCTTGCCATCCGCGATTGCGCCGACCATTTATGCGCGCAGCGGCGACATTCCCGCCGCGATCATCGTCGGCGCCGCCTTGATTTTCGTGATTCGGCGCCGCCTTGCGAAGTGGACTCGCTGAGGCCTGCCTATTCATGTTTCTTTCGGCTGTCGGCAGAAATTTCGACAGGCGGAAATCCAGAGTTGACAGACCGACGCCGCAATTCGCATTGTGGCCCTGTAGCCGAGAACAGATCCAGTCAGTTCGTTGCTCAAATTGTCTACGTTCCGCACCGACCCTCCGAGCAGGATTTGACGGTATCGGCGCCTCAGGCATACTTCGTTTTCGTTTTGCTTCATCCTGCAGGCCTGATCCCAGGGAGTGTTGGAAATGTCGACCAAAGCGCCCAACCCTGTTGACAAATATGTCGGCAGTCGTGTGCGCATGCGCCGCATCATGCTGGGTATGAGTCAGGAAAAACTCGGCGATGCATTGGGCCTCACATTCCAGCAGGTTCAGAAATACGAGAAAGGCACCAACCGGGTCGGAGCAAGCCGCATCCAGCAGATCTCCGAAATACTTCAGGTCCCGGTGTCGTTTTTGTTCGAGGGAGGACCCAGCGGCACCGCCGGCCCCGAAGGCTTCACCGAAGGCACCTCGCCGGCTTACGTTTCCGATTTTCTGGCGACCTCCGAGGGTTTGGCGCTGACCCGTGCGTTCACGCGCATCGTCGACGCCAAGCTCCGGCGCAGCATCGTCGAGTTGGTCGAACAGATCGCCGCGCGCGAGGCGCCCGACAAGCGCTAGAAGCAGGTTGCCATTCCGGGGCGCGCGCAGAGCGAACCCGGAATGACAATGGTTGAATTCCTCTGAAGGTAAACAACATGCTGACCACAGCCAATCCTTTCGATTCCCAAACCATCCTCGACGGCATCCGGCGCTGGGTTGAAATCGAGACGCCGACGGAAGCGCCTGACCAGGTCAATAAACTGGCAACCATGGTCGCGGAGGGCTATCGCGATTTGCCCGCCACGATCGAGCGCGTCGCAGGACATTCCGGCTGCGGCGATCATATCCTGGCGCGTTCGTCATGGGGCCAGGACGCACCGGGAATTCTGGTGCTCAGCCATCTCGATACGGTTCACCCCATGGGATTCATCGAGCGTCTGCCGTTTCGAATCGAGGGCGACAGTGCTTTCGGCCCCGGCATCTATGACATGAAGGGCGGAGCCTATCTCGCCTTCCACGCGTTTGCGCAGCTTTGCGCAAGACCCGAGCGTTCGCCGCTCGGCGTCACCCAGCTCTACGTCTCGGACGAAGAGATCGGCAGCCCGACGTCGCGCGCGCTGATCGAGGCCGAGGGGCACAAGGCGAAATATGTGCTGGTGACCGAGCCCGCCCGCGACGGCGGAAAAATCGTCACCGGGCGCAAGGGCGTCGCGCGCTTCGAGATCTTCGTCAAAGGCGTCCCCGCCCATGCCGGGTCGCGGCCAGAGGATGGCCGCAGCGCCATCCGCGAACTCGCCAATATCATTCAAACGCTGGAAGCCTTGACCGACCTGAAACGCGGCGTGACCGTCAATGTCGGCGTCGTCAGGGGCGGCACACGGCCGAACGTCATCGCTGAGGAGGCCTATGCCGAAGTCGATCTTCGCGTTCCAACCGTCGCGGATGCCGACGATCTTGTTGGCAAAATCCTCAATTTGAAATCGCGGACCGAAGGCGTCAGCGTCAAGATCGTCGGCGCGTTGAATCGTCCGCCTTACGAGAAGGGCAATGCCGGCGCAGCACTTTACGAACATGCCAAAACGCTCGCCGCGGAAATCGGCTTCGATCTGGTGGACACATTCACCGGCGGCGGTTCCGACGGCAATTTCACCGCACCTCATACGGCGACACTCGACGGACTCGGCGTCGATGGAAAGGGCGCGCATACCCATTACGAGCAGATGTACATCTCGTCGATCGAGCCGAGGGCGCGGCTGCTGCATCGGCTGTATCAGACGCTACGATGAGCGTCGCCAGCAGCGATCCCGGCAATCGCGATGCATCGTCCGGCGATGGCGTCGCCGTTCATCCGCACGGTTCATTCTTCGGGCGGCGCAAGGGCCACAAGCTCCGCCTGCACCAGGCCGACCTGATCGAACACTTGCTGCCGCGGCTGGCGCTGGACATCGCCAGTCTCAGCCCGCCCGATCTCGCCGGCCTGTTCGACCCGCCGGCCGACGATGTCAGGCTCGAGATCGGATTCGGCGGCGGCGAACATCTGATCGCGGAAGCGCGCGCGTTTCCGAATACCGGCTTCATCGGCTGCGAGCCCTACGTCAACGGCATGGCCAAGATTCTGGCTCAGATCGAGGCCCATAATATCGGCAACATCCGGCTGTTCGCCGGCGATGCCACTGAGCTGCTGGCATGGGCACCAGCGCGCTCGCTGGTGCGGATCGATCTGATCCATCCCGATCCGTGGCCGAAGCGGCGGCACTGGAAGCGGCGCTTCGTGCAGGACGCAACCGTCGCCGCCATGGCGCGGATCTTAAGACCAGACGGTGAGTTTCGCTTCGTCAGCGATATCGACACCTACTGCGCATGGACGCTGGCGCATCTCTTGCGCTCGCCCGATTTCGTCTGGACCGCGGAGCAGGCCTCCAACTGGCGTCTGCCATGGGCGGACTACACGATGACGCGATACGGACGTAAAGCCGAGCGCGAAGGCCGCCACGCGGCGTATCTGCGGTTCCGTAAAGTCGGATAACTGACCGCCGTCATTCCGGGGCGATGCGAAGCATCGAACCCGGAATCTCGAGATTCCGGGTTCGCTCGCTTCGCGCGCGCCCTGGAACGACGTCCTAGCTATTGCTTGCCGCGCTCGCGGCCAACCGCTGGATCGGATCGCAGTTCATCACGCCGATTGCTTGGTCTGCCAGAAATTCACCACCCGCTCCGCGGTCGAAGGCATCAGGCGCGCGAAATTCACACGCGCGCCCTCGATGTCCGCCGGAGCCGGCACCCGGTTTGGGCCTAATCGAAGCAAAATCAAGGCGCGCACGGTGGCCCATTCCAGGCCGATCGTCTTGCCAACGATCAGGATCGGATCGTGGCGGTCGCCCGCAATCAGCCGGTCGAGGGTTGCGATCATCACCCCGGACATCGCTGAAAGCGCGGCAATCGATTCCTCGTATTTGTGGGTCTTGGCAAAGCCAAGCAGGGCGGCTTCATTGAGGTCACCGGCGCGATGCAGCGCGAGGATTTTGCGCTGCGCCGGCGCGAAGTCGCGACCGCTCTCGACCACCTCGGCTACGCCGGAAATTTCGCTCATCGCCTGTTTGATCGCAGTCTGCCTGCCGGGCTTGACCACCTCGAACAGGCGGCGCCGCACGATGTCAATTGAACCCGCCAGCAGATCCTTCAACTGGGGCCCTGAGAGATCCTCGCGCTGACCCACCGTGAGCGTCAGCACGCCGTCCTGGCCGGCACGCTTGATCAGCGTCGAATATCCGGCTTTCGAAAACGCAGCCCCCGCATTGCCGGCCGTGCGCCTGACCACCTCGCGGTCGCCGCGGCGCACGATGACGTCGGTGATATCAGGCGAAAGCGTTGGTCGCTCCGACATCGCCAGCAGATGGCCCTGGCCCTTCATGCGCGCGATTTCGATCAAGGCGCCCTCATCGATCACAGGCGACCGGCGCAACAGCGGACCCGCGATCAATATCTCGTCCTCACCCGCGAGCTGCCCGACCAGGACGCGTGGCGCATTGGCGAGGATTGATAACCGCTCTGCCAGATCGGCACGCGCGGCGGTTTCGGTGTGCGGAACGAGGCCGATCAGAACGCGGTCAAACAGATCGACGTGATCGGGCCGCAAATTCGCGGCAGCCTGCAGGTACAGCTCGACGATCCGGTGCGCTGCCTCGGCGCGGCGTTTGGGATCGCCATGCCTGACGATCTCATCGAGCCCAGGGATCAGCGACGTGGCGACTGTCATCAAACACACTCAAAGCCGGCACATCGGCAAGTTTTCGGCAATCTAGGGAGGCTTCGTGAAGGAAGGGTTAGGTTCAAAACCGCGTCTGGAAGGCCCGTAAAATCCCGGCTTTCAGGCCTCGCGGGCCTTGCCGGATCGTGAAAAAACCGCTATATCAGCCGCAACTTATGGTTCTCATACGATCGCGTATTGAGAGTGGGCCCCCCGGGACCCGCTCTTTTTTATTACCTGAACGAGCCCGCCGGAGTGCGATGCCGGGCCCGGCTCAGGCAGCCCAGCCGGACCGCCGCTGAAGGCCCGGCCTCAACCCAACGCAAGCTAGACCGCCCAAAGTAGACAGACTTTGACACTGGATATGACCGATCCAACGACTGGTTCCGTAGATACCGATCTGCTTGCCGAGCCGCGCCTGGTTGTCGAACCGGGCATGGCGGCGCGGGTGTCGGCGGTCGCAGGTCCCGTGTTGCAGGGAATGGGCTACCGGCTGGTGCGGATCAAGATATCCGGAGAATCCGGCTGTACGGTCCAGATCATGGCGGAACGGCCCGACGGATCGATGCAGATCGAGGATTGCGAGGCGATCTCAAAGGCGCTGTCGCCGGTGCTTGACGTCGCCGATCCGATCGACAAGGCCTACCGGCTGGAGATTTCCTCGCCCGGGATCGACCGGCCGCTGGTGCGCCGCTCCGATTTCGAGCGCTATGCCGGCCACCTCGTAAAGATCGAGATGGCGGTCGCGCATCAGGGCCGCAAGCGGTTCCGCGGCACGCTTGGAGGCGTCCAGGGCGATGCCGTACATTTACATCGCGATGACATACGCCTGGGCGAAGATGCCGATGTCATGCTGGTGATGGAAGATATCGCGGATGCAAGGCTGGTTCTGACCGACGAGCTGGTCGCGGAATCGATGCGGCGCGGCAAGGCCGCAGAGCGCGAGCTGCGTCAGAATCTCGGGCTTGAGCCACCGCCACCGCCGCACGCCAAGAAAAGCGACCCTGCGAAAAGCAACAAGCCGAAGCCGAAAATAAAGCCCGAAAGCGTTCGCAAGAACGCCCCGAAAAACACCAAGGAACACCGTCTCGCCGCAGAAAGACTGCGTCGAGGCGAAATCGATCCCACCGAAGGAGACTGAGCCATGGCAGCTGTCAGCGCCAATAAACTCGAACTGCTGCAGATCGCAGACGCGGTCGCGCGCGAAAAATCGATCGACCGCGGCATCGTGATCGCGGCGATGGAAGACGCCATCGCCAAGGCGGCGCGGGCGCGCTACGGCAGCGAAACCGACGTTCACGCGGAAATCGATGCCAAAAAGGGCGAGTTGCGGCTGTCGCGTCACATGCTGGTGGTAGAGCAGGTCGAGAATTCGTCAAACCAGATTTCGCTGGTGGACGCGCAACGCGCCAACCCGGGCGCGCAAGTCGGCGACACCATCGCCGACACCCTGCCGCCGCTGGAATATGGCCGGATCGCCGCGCAATCCGCCAAGCAGGTGATCGTGCAGAAGGTGCGCGAGGCCGAGCGCGACCGGCAGTATCAGGAATTCAAGGACCGCATCGGCGATATCGTCAACGGCATCGTCAAGCGCGTCGAATATGGCAGCGTCATTGTCGATCTGGGCCGCGGCGAAGCCATCGTGCGCCGCGACGAGATGCTGCCGCGCGAGGTGTTCCGCAACGGCGACCGCGTCCGCGCCTATATTTTCGACGTGCGGCGCGAAACCCGCGGCCCGCAGATTTTCCTCTCCCGCACCCATCCGCAATTCATGGCGAAACTGTTCGCGCAGGAAGTGCCTGAGATCTATGACGGAATCGTCGAGATCAAGGCGGTGGCCCGCGATCCCGGGTCGCGCGCCAAAATCGGCGTGATTTCGCGGGATTCGTCGGTCGATCCGGTCGGCGCCTGCGTCGGCATGCGCGGCTCGCGGGTGCAGGCCGTGGTCAATGAATTGCAGGGCGAGAAGATCGACATCATCCCGTGGTCGCCTGACATCGCGACCTTTGTCGTCAACGCGCTGGCGCCCGCCGAGGTCGCCAAGGTCGTGATCGACGAGGACCGCGAGCGGATCGAGGTCGTGGTGCCCGACACCAACAACCAGCTGTCGCTGGCGATCGGCCGGCGCGGCCAGAACGTCCGCCTCGCCTCGCAACTGACCGGATGGGATATCGACATTCTCACCGAACAGGAAGAATCCGAACGCCGCCAGGCCGATTTTGAGAACTCCACGCGGGTATTCATGGAATCGCTGAATGTCGACGAAGTGGTCGGCCAATTGCTGGCCTCGGAAGGCTTCACCTCGGTGGAGGAACTGGCGCTGGTCGACGTCAAGGAACTGGCGGGCATCGAAGGCTTCGACGACGAAACCGCGAATGAACTGCAGAGCCGCGCCCGCGAATATCTGGAACAGCTCGAAAGCGAACTCGAAAACAAACGTAAGGAACTCGGTGTGGATGACGCTTTAAAGACAGTGCCCGGCGTGACCTCAAAGATGCTGGTGAAATTCGGTGAGAACGAAATCAAGACCGTCGAGGATCTCGCCGGTTGCGCCACCGACGATTTGGTCGGCTGGACCGAGCGCAAGGAAGGCGGCGAGCCGACCAAGCATCCCGGTATTCTCGACCCCAACGAAATCTCGCGCGATGACGCGGAGAACATGATCATGCAGGCGCGCGTCATCGCCGGCTGGATCACCGAGGCCGATCTGGTCAAAAAGACCGAGGACGCCGAGGCCCCCGAAGACCAGTCCGTGTAAGGAAAATGTCCCGCCCATGCTTGCTTTGGCTGACCCCGATCTCGACAACGGACCGCGGACCGACAGGTCCGCGACGATGCGGATGTGCGCGGTCACTCGGCAGGTGCGGCCGATCGACGAGCTGATCCGGTTTGTGGTGGACCCCTCTGGGGAGGTGATCCCGGACCTGAAACGTAAGCTTCCCGGCCGGGGGTTGTGGGTTTCGGCCTCGCGCCAGACGGTTGCGGAAGCCATCCGGCGTAGCCAGTTTGGCAAAGGCTTCAAGCGCGAGGTCCGCGTTGCGCCGACGCTGGCAGCCGATACGGAAGTATTGCTGGTTCGCGGTGTTATTGAAGCACTCGCCATGGCCGCCAAGGCGGGGCAGGTCGTATCCGGCTTCGCCAAGGTCGAGGACGCCCTTGAGCAGCGGCAGGCCCGGGCCCTGATTCATGCTTCGGACGGGGCGGCGGACGGAATCCGGAAATTGGACGCCCTCGTCAGGCAAAATGCCTTGGTTAACGATGAATCGCGGGAATTTCCGGTGGTCACGGCCCTGACCTCGGAACAATTGGATTTGGCACTGGGCCGGTCAAATGTGATACATGCTGCGCTGCTCGCGGGCTCGGCGAGCAAGACGTTCCTGTCGCGCAGCCATATCCTGGTCCGATACCGGATGGCGGATGACGACAAGACTGCCGACCATGCGGCCAAGAATTCTGAGAAGAATCGCTGACGAAGACTTGCATAAGAAGACTTGCAAAAACGACTGTGCGGATACGCGCAACGCAACAAGATTGGGACTGCTGAATGGTTGATACGAAAACTCCTGGCGACAAGACTCTGAGCGTCCCGACCAAGACCTTGACGCTCAAGCCGCGCGTCGAGACGGGCACCGTGAAACAGAGCTTCAGCCACGGCCGTACCAAGCAGGTGGTGGTCGAAAAGCGTGGCAAGCGCCGCGTCGGCGGCGACGCGCCCGCAGCCGAAACCCATGCGCCCGAGCCGGTCGTCGCCAGGGTGGCGCCGGCCAAGGCGCCGCTGACCCGTCCCGCGCCGCCGGCCCCGCCGCGCAACGCTTCGGGCGTCGTCTTGCGCACCCTGACCGAGGATGAGCGCAGCGCGCGCGCCAGCGCGCTCGCCGACGCGAAAGTCCGCGACGTCGAGGAACGCCGGCTGGCGGAAGAGGAAGCCAAGCGCCGCAACAGCAAGGAAGGCATCGAGCAGGCCGAACGCGAAGCCGCCGAAGCCCGCCGCAAGGCCGAAGAAGAACGCCACCGGCAGGACGAGGAAGCCAAGCGCAAGGCCGAACTCGAAGCCAAGAAACGTTTCGGCGAAGCCGAAGCCAAGGCGGCTGCAGCTACCACGGCCACGGCCCGCGCCGCAGTGCCCGCCGCACGCGCCCCCGGTGTCGCCGCCGACATCACCGACGAGGATGAAGGACCGCGCCAGGTCCGTCGCGGCCCCGGCGGCGCTGTCCGCCCCGCGGCTGCCCCAAAGACGACCGCCAAGCCGGCGCCGCAGAAGCAGCGCGGGCGCCTGACGCTGGTCACCGCGCTCAATGCCGACGACGTGCGCGAGCGCTCGATCGCGTCGTTCCGCCGCCGCACCCAGCGCCTGAAGGGACACCAGTCGAACGAGCCGAAGGAAAAGCTCATTCGCGAAGTCGTCATCCCGGAAGCCATCAATATCCAGGAACTCGCCAACCGCATGGCCGAGCGCGCCGTCGACGTGATCCGGCTGCTGATGAAGCAGGGCGCGATGCACAAGATCACCGACGTGATCGACGCCGACACCGCGCAGCTGATCGCCGAGGAAATGGGCCACACCGTCAAGCGCGTGGCCGCGTCTGACGTCGAGGAAGGCCTGTTCGACATCGTCGACGATTCGACCGATACCGAGCCGCGCTCGCCTGTGGTGACGGTGATGGGCCACGTCGATCACGGCAAGACCTCGCTGCTCGATGCGCTTCGCCACGCCAATGTGGTGTCCGGCGAAGCCGGCGGCATCACCCAGCATATCGGCGCCTATCAGGTGACCTCGCCGGAAAGCGGCAAGAAGATCACCTTCATCGACACCCCCGGCCATGCCGCGTTCACGGCGATGCGCGCGCGCGGCGCCAAGGTGACGGACATCGTGATTCTCGTGGTCGCAGCGGATGACGGCGTGATGCCGCAGACCGTCGAGGCCATCAATCACGCCAAGGCGGCGAAGGTCCCGATGATCATCGCCATCAACAAGATCGACAAGCCCGACGCCAGGCCGGAGCGCGTGCGCACCGAGCTGCTGCAGTACGAGGTGCAGGTCGAGTCGTTGGGCGGCGACGTCGTCGACGTCGAGGTCTCCGCGAAGAACAAGACCAACCTCGACAAGCTGCTGGAAATGATTGCGCTGCAGGCCGAATTGCTCGACCTCAAGACCAACGTCTCGCGTCCCGCCGAAGGCACCGTGATCGAAGCCAAGCTCGATCGCGGCCGCGGTCCGGTGGCTACCGTGCTGGTTCAACGCGGCACCCTGAAGGTCGGTGACATCATTGTCGCCGGTGCCGAGATGGGCCGCGTCCGCGCGCTCATCAACGATCAGGGCGCGACCATCGACGAGGCCGGACCGTCCGTTCCCGTGGAAGTACTCGGCTTCAACGGCCCGCCGGAAGCCGGCGACCGTCTCGCCGTGGTCGAGAACGAAGCCCGCGCCCGCGAAGTCACCAGCTACCGCGCCCATCAGAAGCGCGAGAACGCCGCCGCCAGCATTTCCGGCATGCGCGGCTCGCTCGAGCAGATGATGTCGCAGCTGAAAACCTCGGGCCGCAAGGACTTCCCGCTGATCGTCAAGGCCGACGTGCAAGGATCGCTGGAAGCGATTCTGGGATCGCTGGAAAAACTTGGCACCGAGGAAGTCGCCGCGCGCATCCTGCATGCGGGCGTCGGCGGCATCTCGGAATCCGACGTGACGCTGGCGGAAGGTTTCTCAGCCGCCATCATCGGCTTCAACGTCCGCGCCCACAAGGAAGCCGCCGCCGCCGCCAAGCGCAACGGCATCGAAATCCGCTACTACAACATCATCTACGATCTGGTGGATGACGTGAAGAAGGCGATGTCCGGCCTGTTGGCGCCGACGCTGCGCGAGACCATGCTGGGCAATGCCCTGATCCTGGAAGTGTTCAATATTTCCAAGGTCGGCAAGGTCGCGGGTTGCCGCGTCACCGATGGCACCGTGGAACGCGGCGCCAATGTCCGCCTGATTCGCGACAACGTCGTCGTGCACGAAGGCAAGCTGTCGACGCTGAAGCGCTTCAAGGACGAAGTGAAGGAAGTGCAGTCCGGCCAGGAATGCGGCATGGCGTTCGAGAATTACGGCGACATGCGTGTCGGCGACGTCATCGAGTGTTATCGCGTGGAGACGATCCAGCGCTCGCTGTGAGTCCAAGTCTCACAAAGCGTACGGATTTTTTAACTGAAAGAGCGGCGTCATGGCCGGACTTGTTCCGGCCATCCACGTCTTGGCTAATTCAACAAGAAAGACATGGATGCCCGCGACAAGCGCGGGCACGACGATTTTGAGAAAACGATAATGCCCCGCCACCACAAACAGAACTCAGCCGCCGGCGGCTCGCAGCGCCAGTTGCGCGTTGGCGAAACCGTGCGTCACGCGGTTGCGGATATTCTTTCGCACGGCAGTGTGCACGACCCGGACCTCGAGGGTCACATCATCACGGTGCCCGAGGTTCGGATGTCGCCGGACCTGAAGCTCGCGACCATCTATGTGATGCCGCTCGGCGGACGCGATACCGAAATCGTGATCGCGGCGCTGGAGCGCAACAAGAAATTCCTGCGCGGCGAGGTCGCGCGGCGCGTTAACTTAAAATTTTCGCCCGATGTTCGCTTCCGCGTTGACGAACGATTCGATGAAGCGGAACGAATAGAGAAATTACTGCGAACACCTGCGGTGCAAAAAGACCTCACACCAGATTCGCCAGATTCGGAGGAGTAAGCCGATGATCGTGACCTCCGCAGACGGCCGGATCGATTCGCAAAATGCTGAATCGCGCGAGGCTGAAAAAAATAATCTTTCGGATGTGCGACGGGGCGACGCCCGAACCAATAACGATCCTCGCGACAAGCTGCCGCGCCACAATAATCAACCGCGGCGCGACAAGCGCGACGTCCACGGCTGGGTCGTACTCGACAAGCCGGTCGGCATGACCTCGACGCACGCGGTCGCGATCGTGAAGCGGCTGTTCCAGGCCAAACGCGCAGGCCACGCCGGCACGCTTGATCCGCTCGCCTCCGGGGGCTTGCCGATCGCCCTGGGGGAAGCCACCAAGACCGTTCCGTTCGTGATGGACGGCCGCAAGCGCTATCGCTTTACGGTCGCCTGGGGCGAGGAACGCGATACCGACGACACCGAGGGCCGTGTCACCAGGACCAGCGAGATCAAGCCCTCGACGGAGGCGATTTCCGCTCTGCTGCCGCGGTTCACGGGGCTCATCGA
>Ga0209117_1000849_pt1 | contig 11394 bp, 15 predicted proteins | sample BlaSpr_A8_OM2_M2_FD_187978 | JGI IMG/M metagenome (GOLD analysis project Ga0209117, IMG submission 187978) | Forest soil microbial communities from Thunder Bay, Ontario, Canada - Black Spruce, Ontario site 2_A8_OM2_M2 (SPAdes) (version 2) | ecosystem: Environmental > Terrestrial > Soil > Boreal...
GGTTGCGAACCCCTCATCTCAGGACAGGACGTCCCGTCGCGCTACCGTGTTAGCCGTGTCGCCGGCCGCAGCGCCCTACCGCGCGAGCGGTTTAGTCCTTTGGCACTTTTCGGACATACCGCGATAGCCACGGAGAGTCCGCTTTTGGGTGCAGAGCGGAATTCGCTATCAGTTACTCAACAGCCTCAATTTATGGGTTCACGTCCTAGAATGTGAGGCGCGGCGTGCAAAAGGCCTAATTGGGCGTGAAGTCACCGGCCTGAAGACGCGCAGGAAAAAGAAAAGAAACCTGTGCATGAAGGGCTTGCGGCCGGCGATCGGTTCTGAAAAAATAGCAACGTCATCTACGGCACTCTGCTTCATGCAATCGTGCCCCTTGCCGCACTGGTCGTCGGCTATTTCCAACTTCTGAAATACATCCCGCTACCGGCCCCTAGGTGCCGGTAGCGCGTCGGGTCGTAAGCCTGGCGGATGTTTTCATGCGCGTCGCGCGTTACCGCGACAACTTATCTGCCGTATTGCGCCGCGGCTTCATCGGCTCGCCGTTCTTGCACCGACGGGCATTTTTTGATCGGAGATGACCCCTATGAGCACCGAAACCTACCTCACCCCCCACGAAGCCGCAGAATATCTGCGATCATCGACCTCGACCCTGGCGAAGGCACGCTTGACCAAACGAGGGCCCGACTTTGTTCGCATCGGCCGCGCGGTCCGCTACCGGAAAAGCGACATCGACGCCTGGATGTCCTCTTCGGTAGCGCGTCACGTTGAGCGGTCCAACAGCGCATCGTCACTTGTGTCGGGTGGACAAGCATGATCGGCCCCGCTGGGCACGTTAGTGGGAATACAGCGAACCAAGATCATCGCAAGCATCGTTCGCAATTCTTCACCGTGAGAGCGATCGCAGAACAGCTCGATGTCTCCCCGCGCACGGTTCACCGCTGGATCAAAAACAATGAGCTGATCGTCCATCGTGTCGGCCGGTCCGTTCGCGTTTCCGAAGTTGATCTGAAGCAGTTTCTCGTGGCCCGTCGCAGCGCTGATTGATGCGCCTCCCATGTCATCAATTGTCTCGGTATGTCAATGACATAGCCAGTGTCGGGAAAACACCGACCCAATAATCGTTCCATCTATTCTGTGATAGTCATCCCGAATGTCAGCCCCTGACAACCAGTGTCTGCGCCTGTCCGCGCCAGTCCTCAAAGGTCTCTCAACATGAAACACGTTCCGGCCATCACCCCCGCCGGCCCCCTGACACTCCAGGACGCTCTCGATCGGATCGCCAGTAGGTCGGGCATCGTCGATAGCCGCAAGCGCGACCTGCGCTCGGCGATCATCAGCTACGGAAAACTGACGGACAGGCCTCCCTCCTCCATTGGGCTCGATCTCGTCGAGATCCGAAAAGTGCTCGACAGCGCCGGCAGCGTTTCGAAAATGTCGCTCAAGCGGCGCGCCAATTTGCGAAGCGATCTCGCCTCCGCAATCGAAGCCTCCGGCTTGCTGCCGATGCTCAAGACCCGCGCCATCACACTTGATCCAGCTTGGGCGACGCTGTGTCAGTCGGTCACTGATCTGCGCATCCGCAACGGGCTCTCCCGCTTCGCTCGCTGGGCGGGCGCCAATCATATTGCGCCGGAGTTCGTGAGCGAGGCGATCATCAAGCGATTTATCGGCGATCTGGAGGCCAAAACCCTGGTCCGGAATATCGGTGATCAGCGCCGCAGCGTCACCGCGGCCTGGAACGCGCTTGTTGCTCTCAAGCCGGAACTGCCCTTGATCGAATCCGGGTCCAGGCCGTCCGTGCCCAGGCGCCTCCCCTGGGAAAGCCTTCCGACCTCCTTCTACGCGGATGTCGAAAAATACCTGACTTGGTGCGCAGTGCCCGACCCCCTTGATGACGTTGCGCGGGATAAGAGACTGGCGCCCGGCACCATCCGTCTCCGACGCGATCAGGTTCATTCGGCTGTGACCGCCGCTGTTGCGGCCGGCATCGATCGTGAAGCCCTTCTCTCGCTGAAAGACCTGGTTACCCAGAACACTTTCAAAACGTTGCTGAGAAAGCTCTACGAGGCCGACGGCAATACGTTGACCGCCTACACCCATGGCGTCGCTGGCACACTGATCACAATCGCGTCGGAATGGAGCGGAGCTTCCACCGCCGAAGTCGCAGAGTTGAGGAAGCTACGACGTAAATTGGGTGCCCTCCCCTCCGGCCTGACCGACAAAAACAAATCTCTGCTGCGCCGCTTCGCCGATACCCGGGTCCTCGATGGGCTTATCCAGCTGCCGGATCGACTCTGGCGTAAAGCTCGGCGGGATCTGGCGGGATCGAAGCGCCCATTCATCGACCTCCAGACGGCCTTGGCCATCGATATCCTGCTGAACGTTCCGCTCCGGATGAAGAACCTCGCGTCGCTGAGCTTCAAGGAACATCTGCATTGGCCGCAAGGACACGGAAAGGCTGCAATGCTCACTTTCGAAGGCACCGAGACTAAAAACGGCAGTGCGCTGGAGTTCGAGCTTCCGGCCCCGCTGGCCGACCGTATCTGGATCTACCGCACTGAAATCGCACCCGCGATCATCGGCAAGCGGCCGGACATGCTGTTCGTCACGACGACCGGGAAGCCGCGGATGCAAGAGACCATCACCAATCTGATTAAAAAGGCCGTTTTAAAGAACCTAGGATTGGCGCTCACACCGCATCAGTTCCGGCACTTCGCCGCCAAGATCATTCTGGACGCGAACCCCGGCGCGTTTGAGGTCGTCAGACAGCTGCTCGGCCACAAGAACATGAAAACAACCACCAACTTCTATGCCGGCATAGACACGCTCCGCGCCGGTCGTGCTCACGCCGAACTGCTCATGAACCTCAGGGATAAAGGGGCAAACCCGAAGCAGCGCCATCTGAGAACGTCAGGATACGGGAGCTAGCGGCATGTCCAACCAACGTGCACGACTTCATCTCCCATTTGATCAGTGGCCGATGGCCGACCAGCAGCTGTGGGAACAGGCGACGAGCAGCAGCGATCCTTTTAGTGATGCGACAGGCGCGAGGCTGGCGGTCGCCTCCAAGAAACAGTACCTGTTCGCGTGGCGGCGGTTTTTGGGGTTCCTTTCGATCGAAGATCAATCGGCATTGGAATTGTCTGCCAGCGAAAGGCTGACCAAAACTTGTGTCCGGTCATTCGCCGACCATCTCGCCAAGACCCATATACCGCGATCGGTCGCGATCCAGATTGATGCGCTTTACAAAGCCGCTCGCATCATGATGCCTGAGCTGGATTTATCTTGGCTTAAACTGATGAAGGGACGGCTGCATTCCGCTGCGCCACTCCAATGCGCGAGCGGCCCGGTCGTCACCAGCCCTCAAATCCTCGCGGTTGGACAGCAATTGATGGACGAGCTCGATCCTCAAGCGGAAGATCGCCTCACTCTCGCACAAGCAATCCGGTACCGTGATGGTCTGATGATCTCATTGCTCGCGTTTATACCGCTTCGCCGCAAAAACCTTGCTATGCTTGAGATCGACCGTCACCTCATAGGAGAAGGTAAAAGCCGATTCATTCTCATCCCGGCCGCGGAAACCAAGACGCGAACGGCAATTGAATTTCAAATACCCGAGCTCTTGCTTCCGTATCTCGACGTTTATCTCAGGGTGGTTCGCCCCAGGATATTTGACGACTTCGCCTGCAAGGCTCTCTGGGTTAGCCCGCGCGGAGGTACGCTGCGTTATGGCGCCATCGGAAATGTTGTCTCCCGGCACACCGCCGCAGTATTAGGAATCCGCCTCACTCCCCACGATACACGGGACGCCGCGGCGACAACGTGGGCGCTCGCCGCTCCCAGCCAGATTGGAGTTTCCCGCGACCTGCTTTCACATAGCGACCAACGCACGACGGAAAGACATTACAATCGTGCGAGAGGTGTTGTAGCAAGTCGGACATATGCCGAGCTGATAAAATCTGTCAAAGGAAATCACCGCGGACGTCAGCAGTAACAGCGTTTACTTATGGCTCTTGGCCTCTTTGAAAGGGCACTCCGCTCGTGGCGGTTACACTCCCGATTTTGTCGCAGGCAAATAAATCACAGATGGAAATGGGCTATTCGATGTCGGCTTGGATGAGGCCAGACCGTAAGCGACAAAGCCGCTCCCGAGCGCGAAGCAGATGATCGGAGCAACAAAGAAAGTATAGACGCCCTTGTGCCAACGGCCTGCCTTGGTTTCGCATTCGTCGCCAGTTTCCTGGTCATCGCCATATGACCACCAATACCACGCATAATTCCAATTATCGGCCATCATCATCACGCAGAAGAGCATGACCGCACTAAAAACCACGCCGAGCGCGTAACCGCCCACTCCCCACGGCACCCACGTCAATAGCGCCTCGTCGACCTTGTCTTTCGACAGCAACGCAACAACAGCAGTAGCGGCGGCGCCATTTATCAGAAGGCAGGACTGAGCAATGACCTTACAGGTTTCGTAAGCGAACTTCGACGCTTCGTGACTTCGCGCATAGGCGAAGTCGTCATCCTTCCCTTCTTTGCCAGCAGCCCTGCTCGCCGCTGTGCTCACATCGGTCATCGTTCACGCCGGTTGATTTTTCTTGCTGCACAACCTCTTTAGGGGTTTTCTTGACCGGCGCAAGCTTCCCTTACACCAAAAATCTGAAATCTTTCCCCGTCTTCACCGCCGGCAAGGACGAGAAGTTCACGCTGACAAACTACGTGAAGGATGCCCGCGAAGCTGTTGAAGCAGCCGTCGCCGCATGGGGCGGGGGCTTTGCTGTTACCAGTATTCATCTCCAACTATGATCAGCTTTGTGCCGTCCGGCACGCCTTTTTCCCGCAGGTAATCCTTCGAGCTACAGATGGCCCAGTTCCTGGCGCCTTGAGGGCTGGTAAAGCCGTCTTTCATGTGGACATCCGGCTCAGGCATTTTCGTTCCTTAAAGAACCGCGAGGATGGCGGACACTAAAATCTCTACCTACCTCGCAATTGTAGCCAAGCATCGTGGACGACTCAACTATAGGCTGATGCCACTTTCCACCGAGACGCGCCGGCTGTTATGCTGGAGCGTTCTTTGGAGACGTTTATGGTCGAATCATTTGTTAAGGTCAGCGGCGCACTTGCAACGCTCATAACCTCGTCCGCCTGGCCACTCGTCGCCGTTTGGCTCATCTGGAAATTTGCACCCGTCATACGCGACTTCCTCGCTAATATCTCTGAGGGTTCGGTGAAGGCGTTCGGCGTTGAAGCGACAGCTAAGCGCAATGCAGCGGTAGAGATCGTAAAGGCCGACTTGAAAGCAGAACTTCCCTCTAACGGACCATCTAACTTCCAACTCATACAGCGGGCCGAAAATTCGATACGATCGGCCGACTTGCTCACCAGCATTCTGCCAGTCAAGGAGCTGCGCGGAAAATCTGTTTTGTGGGTGGACGATGAGCCGGAAATAAACTCGTCCGAGCGGCGAGCCCTCACCGAACTTGGCTTAAAGCTCGACATTGAGACTGATGCGGAAGGAGCGATGAACGAAATCGCCCACAAACGATATGACGTAATAGTTATTGTCCCGCGAAATATTTTAGACAGGCCGGAAGGCGAACTTCTTACAAAGCGATTACGCGCTTCTCAGACACCATATATCATTTACGGCGCGCAGTATTTTAGCGACAAAGAAAACCAGAAAGTTGACCCGGGTGCATATGCGGTCACGTCCGATGTGACCAACCTATTTCTTTCTGTGACGGGAGCCGTTCGAGGAATGTACAGCTCGGACGCTATGCAAGATTATGTGCACTACTTCACTCGACTCCGTGAAGCCACCAGGCCCACCGAATAGGTCTACCTTAGCTCTTGCTGCACAAGCTGAAAAAGCCAACCAGTTTGTCCGGCAAGTTGCCGGCGCGATGTAAGGCGTTTTCGTCTTTAGCCGCGATAGCCTGCGGCGTGCATGGAGACACAGCCGTCGCAGTAGGTGGTGATGTGCCAATGCGCCATCACCAGGTCTTCGAGGTCAACGAGCGTGACTGTGAAGCTCTGGCCCTTCAAGTCGGCCGGGTATCGGTAGCGCTCGCCGTCCGGGTCGGCCTCGTGCATGTGGCTCAAAAGCTTTTCACAATGTTTGCCCCAGTTATCGTCATTCGGCGTGCCCCAGCGCGCCATGTATTTGCCGAGCTGATACCACAACGCGAGAAGACCATGCCCTTCGAGATGGGCAGGCACCGTGTCCGTTCCGGCGAATTCGACGATGGCGGATTTGATGCTCAGCTCGATTGAATGCCGGGCCAAGAAGAACAGAGGCGCGGTCAGGTGCCGGCGGGCAGGCCAATCCGTAAGGGCAGCTGTTCAAACCCAACCGAATACCCGAAGGCCGTGTAGTCCCACGTCGAAAAGAAATTCTCAGGGTAATGATGGGGCGTGACGAACTTGGAGATTTTGGAGGGAAAGTTGTCCAGCTCCTCCAACCCAGTGAGCCGCTCGAAAACGTCAGATTTGCCAGTTTCCATAGGACGACCGTTTCTGGCCCACATAGTGAGCGCGATTCACCAGCCTGCTCAGCACTGCGACTGCCGCGGTTTGAAATTGCCCTGACGGTGGCACCACGACGGTCCCGTAATCGTGGGCTTTCAGCCGGAGCAGTTTGCAGCGGTCGACCACCTGAGGACTGTTGAACTCGGAATCCATCTCGTGGGCCAGGTAATTCCTGATTTTGCGGATGAGCTGGATGTCGTGGAATTCGTCGTCCGATACGAGGCCCAGCGCGTGACAGGCGGCAGCACGGGCGCTGAAGGTGGCGAGCGCGCCATTGTCGAAAAGGGCGTCCGAGCTGCCGCCTTCTATGAAGTAGGCCCGCAGAATGTCTTGCAGGACTTCAGATACCCGGTAGACACCAGCACTCTTCCCCGGTCGCTCTCTTTCGACAGCCGGTCAAGGAACGGCATGAAGTCTTTCAAGTGCGGGTTCTTGGCTTTGAAATCTTCCAGCGACGTGACCATGATTCCCCCACTCACCTGCGACCATGACCCGGATCGTTTGCCGATGTTGGACTATCCCGGCAGCGTTTTGATGTGTCCATTACGATTGCTCTTGTTTCACTCCGAATGTGAGCAATATGCACATCTCCAAAAAGGCACAGCACTCTCTGTGATTGTAATGTTTTGTTGACGGATGCCCGGTCCCGCTCTGTTTCTTTTCAAATTAGGCCACTGAGAAATTCAACTTAGGCCACTAAGGTTCAAACAGGGCAGTACCCCAGGTCGAATGAGAACAACTAAAGAACAAGAAAACGAGGGTATAAACTCGAACTCTCCTTGGAGTTGCAGGGATTCTTGGCTTAAATCCGAGGTGTTCCTGGGGAAACAAATGCCCACCACCATCGCCGCGGCTTTTGCTCAGCTGCGCGCAAACCTTGAGGTTACGACGCCCCAGGCCGCCGTCATTTCGGCGCGACAAACGCGGGTGCGTGAGACCCTGTCCGCCGGAATGACCGTTACTTCGGACTTCCTGACCGGCTCCTACTCCCGTTCGACGATGGTTGCGCCCCTCAAGGAGGCCGACATCGACATCTTCTTCGTGCTCGATACGAAATATTTCCACCACTACAACAACCAGAATGGCGGGCCCGCGGGGCTGCTCGACTTCGCCAAACGCACCCTCCTGAAGACCTATACCCGGACGCCGGATATCAGCCGCAACGGCCAGGCCGTGACAATCCGGTTTGACGACTTCGTAGTCGACGTTGTGCTTGGTTTTCACCGCCAGGGTGGCGGCTACCTCATCGCGAATTCGCTCAGCAACTCCTGGCTCTCCACAGACCCCAAGAAGCACGTTGATTTGGTGGTCGAGGCCAACAAACTTCAGAACGGCAACTTCGTCCCACTCGCGAAGATGATTAAGGGCTGGAATAAGAGCCACAGCTCTTTCTTCCGCTCGTTTCACCTCGAAGTGCTGGCGCTGGAGATCTTTAAGAACGTCACGATTTCGGATTTCCCGTCGGGCGTTCGGTTTTATTTCGATAAGGCGCGCTTGCTCATCAAGGGCAAAAACCCTGACCCGGCCGGATACGGCGACGACGTGGGCAGCTACATCGATAGCGTCACCAAGGTGACCGAGGCGGTGAACCGCATGGAGCGCGCCTACAACAATGCTGTGAAGGCCGAAGACCTTGCCCGCCGTGGGCGCGTTTCAGATTCGATGATTGTTTGGGATGGCATCTTCAACAACTATTTCCCCGCCTATGGCTAACCCCGGCACCCTGGAGCAGGCGCCCTCCAGAACCAAAGACGAGGTGATACGCGAGGCCAAGCGCATTGAGGAAAGCCTTCTGCATTCGTCGAAGGGACACTTCGAGGCGTCGCGGTTTTGGGGCAACTTCCACCTCTGGCTGGGCATCCCTGTCGTCATTATGTCGACGATGGCCGGAGCATCGTTTCTCACGAAATTCGAATACGGCAACGTGATTGCCGGGGTTCTCTCGCTTTGCGTGGCGGTGATTTCGGCCGTCATGACGTTCTTGAATCCGAACGAGAAGGTCAGCGCTCATCTCAACGCCGGCAATTCCTACGACGCGCTCATGAACGAGACCCGCATCTTTTGGGCGGTCGATTGCTGGGGCCAGGCTTCTGAGGAAACCCTGACCGAAAAGCTCAAGTACATTTCCGAGCAGAAGAACGAGCTAAACCGAAAATGCCCCCAGATTCCGAAGTTCGCATATCAACAGGCAAAGAAGGGCATAGACGCCGGCCAAGCTAAGTTTACCGTGGACGAAAAGCCTGCCGCACTCCCCCCAGCATGAGGAAACACCATGGCCAAACAATCCAGCCCTAGCCTCTCCACCCTCGCCGCGAAGATTCTCAGCGGAAAGAAAAAGCCGACCGTGACCGATGCGAAGAAGCTCGCCGCCTCTGTCCTGAGCCAGGACGAGACCAAGGGCCAGAAGAAGACGAAGTAATCGCCGCTAGACTAGAGATCGGCTTGTTAATAAGTCGGCATACTCCCGACCGATGATACTTCATGCCTCAGTTTTCTTGCCGGAGCGTTCCTGCCGGTGATGTAATGCCAGGGCATCTTGAGGCATTACGCCGTTGTGCATCGACAGAAAAAGCCGGTGTCCACGGTGCAATAAGTATTTGCTGGGCGACTGACGTCGCGGTGGCGATCCGGTGGCGACTTCGCGCGATCTTAGAAACGACGCCAATCAAAACCATTTCAAATATCTTATAATGTTCAATCAGTTGCGTGGTCGGGGCAGCTGGATTCGAACCAACGACCTGCAGTACCCAAAACTGCCGCGCTACCAGGCTGCGCTATACCCCGATTATCTGGGAAACGACCTCGATACACGCTTAAGGCACTGCCAGCAAGGCGGCTCGCGGCCATCTCAATGGCCATTAAACAGCGGATGCGCGACGCGGTCTCCGGGTTCGATCCCATATTTCTTTGCGGTGCCGGCGATCACCTCCAGCACCCCCTTCGCCAGCCCCCCTGATGGGATGATCCTGGTGGATTGCGGCTCGGTATTTTCGGCAATTCGCAGGATGCGGCCGTCGGCCCGAATGAAAATCATGTCGAGCGAAATGAAGGTATTTTTCATCCACATCGACACCTGCTGTTCCGGCGAGAAATCGAACAGCATCCCTTTCCCGTCCGGAAGCTCCTTGCGGTACATCAGGCCGGTTTCTTTCTCCTGTTCGGTCGTTGCCATCTCGACCGAGAAAACCTGTACGCCTGACTTGGTGACAATTTCGAGCGGCTGGACGCTGGCCGCCTGCGCGCCGGAGCTGGCGACCGCGCAAAGCACAACCACCGCCGCCACGCGCATCCAAAGCCACGCGCGCACGCCATGGGGATTAACCGCTCGATAGGAACTCATGAAGCAACGCTCACTCAGCCGAAAAGGATTTCGCCCTCGAAGAACCGTATAGCCCGATGATCGTGGCAAATACCAGACCGCCGTCTCCCAGACCATCTTCAAGGCTGCGTGACGGCCAACGATCTTTGTTTGGCGGCGTGAAGGGGTCGCGCGATTAATGCGATGACAGTCCGGGCGACCCGGTCTCCGGCTGAATTTCGGCAGCCATCATCCCCTTGGAGCCGGGCCCGAACCGCACCAGCACGTACTGGCCGGGGCGCAGCTCGGTCATTCCGAAGCGGCGCAATGTTTCCATGTGCACGAAAATGTCCGGGGTGCCCTCGCCGCAGGTCAGGAAGCCAAATCCGCGCAAGCGGTTGAACCACTTGACCTGGGCCCGCTCCAGACCGCTGGTCGGCGTGACGCTGACATGGGTCCGGGGCGGCAGCATTTGGGCCGGATGGATCGCCGTCGATTCGTCCATCGACAGGATCCGGAACGCCTGGTAGCCCTTCGCGCGCTGCACGCATTCGCAGACCAGCCGCGCGCCTTCGTACGCGGTTTGATAGCCGTCGCGCCTAAGCACAGTGACGTGCAGAAGCACATCCGGCCAGCCATTGTCGGGAACGATGAAGCCGTAGCCCTTCGATGCATCGAACCATTTGATAACACCGCTGATTTCGACGAGGTTGGCGGCGGTGTCGCCGAGGCCCGAAAGCGCATCGATCGCCGGGTCGCGCTCGGCGCCGCCTGAAAATTCACCCGGCCCAACCCTGTTCGGTCCGGTCCCGACTGACGGGCCCCCGAGCTTCTTGGACTCAAATCCGTCCGACCCCATGACCCCGGACCCCACACATCATCTGCAGCCCGCCTCAGCACGACGGCGCCGGAACACGCGCCCATCCATGACCAGCCATGGTGACACGACGCGAATCTCTCGAATCAAAAGATAACACTCCCGCTTGCGGCGCATAGATAAAAAACGAATCTGCCGGAACCTATGAACAACCTTGCGCAGCCGCGAATCAATCAGGCATCAGTTGCCCACGAACGGCGAAAGCGTCTCCCCGATATCGTGCCGGATGACCAGATCGGCAATGTCGTCCTGTTCGGTAGGCTCATTGTTGATGATCACCAGTCGGGCGCCGCAGTTCTTCGCCAGCATTGGAAACCCGGCGGCCGGCCAGACCACCAGCGACGATCCGATCGCAATAAACAGATCGCAATGCTCTGCAAGTTCGGTGGCGCGGCGCATCGCGTCTTCCGGCATCGCCTGCCCAAACGAGATGGTGGCGGTCTTGACCGGCTCGTCGCAGACGGTGCAGTCGGGCGCGCCGCCGACAGTGTCGAAGCTCTGCTTGACCCAGGCGAGGTCGTAAGCTCGTCCGCAGCCGATGCAGCGCGCATAAGTGGTGTTGCCGTGCAGTTCCACGACGTGCTCCGCCGCGAACCCCGATATCTGATGCAAATTGTCGATGTTCTGGGTGACGATGGCCGGAATCTTGCCGGCCTTGTAGAGCGAGGCGAGCGCGCGGTGGCCG